>Ga0335070_10011011_pt1 | contig 10576 bp, 9 predicted proteins | sample Lox_Sample_13_FD_206722 | JGI IMG/M metagenome (GOLD analysis project Ga0335070, IMG submission 206722) | Soil microbial communities from Loxahatchee National Wildlife Refuge, Florida, United States - Lox_Sample_1.3 | ecosystem: Environmental > Terrestrial > Soil > Wetlands | place: USA: Florida...
AGTCGAATTCTTCCAAAAACTTTGTGCTGAAGGATGCCTTTGTCTTCTAGAAATTTCAGATGCGTGACTGTTGCCTTGTGGTTCACGCCAAGTCTTCTCGCAATCTCTGAGACGTTTGCTTCACTGAGCTGCCAAAGAATCCTCAAAATCTTGACGCGCAGTTTTGAAGAAAAAACATCCTCTACGTCCAATGCTCAATCACGCTTCTTTCCTGTCTAAAAGAGAGCATAATTCGTTTTCTAGTTTGCTGGCTGGAATGTTTGGCAAATATATGAGCGTTGATCTTCCCCGTGCGCCTGCTCCAGATACGCTTTTCTTAATTATGTTTAAAGTTGAAAGATTTTGCAGGTATTTCCATAATTGTGTGTGGCTATACGGTTTCTCATTGAATTCTTCACATGCCACCGCATATGATTGTTCAGCCTCAGCGAATGAAGCGTAGGCTTTTTCGTTTTCCTTGAAAAATCTGGCGATTCCGAGCAACAACAGTTTCTCATGCTGACTCAAATGTGCCAAATCATCCTTTCGTATAATTGAATAAATGCTCGAAATAGCTTTCCGAACGCACTCAGGTGAAACAGCATTCAAGTCTTCACCATCTGCATACTTGCCAGCTCTCCAAAGTAGCTCGATGCCAAAACGAGCGTTTCCACCTTCAGAGTATGCAAGCTCAGCAATCAAGTTTACAGTGTCTTCAGAAACTGTTAAGGGCTTAAAGGCAATAGAAGCGCGACTTCCAACGATGTCCGTCAGCTGCTGCTTGGAATACTTTCCGAGGCGGATAATATTAGACTGTAGAGTGCTCCGAGTACTAGCGTCCAAACGGTCAAGCAGTTCAAGACTTCTTAAAATGCTCAAGATGGAAACTCTTTGAGGCTTACCCGTCCTCATTTCCTGAAGCCGCGTCAGCTGGTAGACTGCTTCTGACCCTTCTCTCTCAATAAGACTTTCGAACTCATCTAGTGTCAAAAGAACATAACCATTTTGCTCGTCCAAAACTTGCAAAAGAATACGCAACAATTCCTCAGCAGAATAGCCCCTAGCTGGGAAATTTGGATGAAAAACAGAAACTACGTGGTGCAGAATAAGAAAAAGGCTTCCTCGATATTCGCGGCAGTTAACGTGAACATAATGCAGACGTATCCTTTGCTGTTGCGTCTCGCGGACAATATCTGCCCCAAAACGGTGAGAAAGCGCCGTTTTCCCAGTACCAACATCGCCAATCAAAATCACTCTTTGAGTCATCTTCTCAGGAGACTGCGATAGAAAGCCAAAAAACTCCCTAAGCAGACGCATCTGCTCATCTCTATGAAGAAGACCTGTTGGAACATAATTTATGTCAAGCTTTGCCTCATCCTCGAACACGCTGCGATACGGCGACACTATTCAAACCTCAGATAGATTACACGCAAAAGGCTGTTATCCTTTTCTCTGAAATTAACATTACGCTTACCCGTAACTCGCCAGAAAATCTCCAAAAATCTGACAGAGGGCATAATTCGTCTCAAAGTTTGAAATCGACAGTTAAACGCGGAGCTTATCGAAATCAAAACATATATAAGTGCAGTTAATGAATTGTAAGGCAACAATGATTCCCAAATATTTCTTTCTAACCAAAGGCGTTGGAAAACACAGAGAGCAACTGCAATCCTTCGAGTTAGCCCTAAGAGACGCAGGAATCCAGCACTGCAACATCGTGAACGTCTCAAGCATAATACCACCCGGCTGTAAGCTTGTATCAAGAGAACAGGGCTTGCAAATGATAAGACCCGGAGAAATCACCTTCATAGTGCTGGCAAGAAACTCAACTAACGAACCGCACAGGCTTATAGCTTCATCGATAGGAGTGGCGATACCATCAGGCAAGCAAGATTACGGATACCTTTCTGAACACCATTCATATGGACAACCTGATGACAAAGCTGGAGATTACGCTGAAGATTTGGCTGCAACGATGCTTGCCACAACCATGGGTATACAGTTTGACCCCGAAATCGCATGGCGTGAAAAAGAACAGTTGTTCAAAACAAGTGGCATGATAATCAAAACCACTAACGTGACTCAATCGGCAACGGGCGACAAGACAGGTTTGTGGACAACAGCGCTTGCAGCAGCAGTCTTTGTTCCTGGAACAAACAAACTCAAACGTTTGTAACACTTTCAATCTCTTTCAATGACCTTTTTCTATTTTGAATCAAACACGAACTTCGTGTTTGGACATTTCGGCAGAGTGCTATCGATATGTCAACTTTACCTTGTGCGATGTCGCCAGCAAGTATCCGATTAACAATCCGGCTGCTAAGCCACCTGCATGAGCCAGAATGTTGACTTCTTGTCCAGAACTGATCAATAACAAGAAGAAACCGAAAAGGAGCGCGCTGATTATAGACTGGCCAATTGCGCGTCTGATATAGATTGTGCATGCTCCGAATAACCCGAAGATGGCTCCTGAGGCTCCTGCGGAAATCATGTCGGGACCAAAAAGCAAAGTTAAAAGGTTGCCTGCTAAGCCGCTTAGCAGGTAAATGAGCAAGTATTCTTCGTCAGTGAAAATCTCCTCTGCTCTCAACCCGAAAATGAGCAGGAAAAACATGTTGCCAGCAAGATGTACGATGCTTACGTGGACGAATATAGCTGTGAAGAGCTGCCAGTAGAATCCATGGTAAAGAACAAGCTCGTTAACTTGGCCGTACAAAAGAATAGGCAGATCACCTGTGACTATGAAGTTTCCACCAATTATAGACGTGTAAACGTATGCAGCAACGTTCAGAGCAATAATTATGTATGTCAAAGGATAGCTTGAACGTTTATGCAACAGTTACCATCTCTTGCAATATTACTTAATCTCCCCTATTCTCCTTAACTGTTCTCGCTCTTGATTTCAAGACTTTTATTCCAAAGCAATATTAAGGGTTACACTTAACCCTAAATTGGTGAAGCTGCATTGCCAAAAGACCTTAAGCCACCGATGGTGATTGTCAATTTCAAAACTTATCTTGAGGCGACCGGCAAAAAAGCGGTGGAGCTTGCAAAAGAGGCTGACAAAGTGTGCCGAGAGACAGGTATTGCCGTGGCAGTTGCCCCTCAATTCACTGATATCGCCACGATTGCAAACACAGTAAGCATTCCTGTTTTTGCTCAACACGTTGACCCGATTCAGCCTGGAAACCACACTGGACAAATTCTTGCGGAATCTGTAAAGCAAGCTGGAGCAGTAGGAACTCTTATTAATCATTCTGAAAGGCAGCTGAAACTTTCGGACATTGATTCGACGATACGTCTGGCTCGTGAAAAAGGACTGTTTTCTGTTGTGTGCGGAAATAACCCTTCAATAAGTAAAGCTACTGCAGCATTAAACCCAGATCTTATTGCTGTTGAACCCCCTGAGCTTATAGGTACAGGTACGCCCGTTTCAAAGGCAAAGCCTGAAGTTGTAACAGATACTGTGAGGCTTGTTAGAGAAGTAAATTCTGAAGTTGTAATTCTGTGTGGCGCGGGAATAACTCGAGGAGAAGATGTTGTCGCAGCGCTAAAGCTTGGAACTCAAGGAGTCTTGGTTGCAAGCGGCATTGTCAAAGCGAAAAACCCTTATGCAATCATGCGTGAATTTGCAGAAGCATCAAAACGTTAGATGAGTGAAAACACTTGAAAGTTGAAGCTGAATGCGCTGCGTGCATACTCAGTAGGGCAGTTGCAGAAGCAAGAGAAGCTACAACAAACCCGGCACTGCGTTTCAGAGCAACAAACGAAACTATACGAATGCTGAACAAAGAATTTAAGCCTACAGCAGTTCCGGCAGATTTGGGAACAAAAAGAGACAGGATTATCAAATTTGTCACGGGCAACAGTGACCCCTACAAAAGAAGCAAAAGAATAAGCAATGAGAATTCACTGAAACTTCTGCCTTATGCACGGAAGTTTGTAGAAGAAGGCTATGCACAGCTTGACAGATTCAAGAGAGCATGCCTATGCGCAATAGTAGGCAACATCATGGAGTTTGACATTCCTGGTCACAACTTCACATTTCACAGCTTAAAGAAGAATATCAGAGACGCCGCCAAAGATTTAATCGTAGACGACACTAACAAGATTTACGAACTGGCAAAAAAGGCACATTCAATCTTATACTTGACTGACAATGCTGGAGAAATCGTTTTCGACACACTGCTAGTCGAACAATTGAAAAACATGGGGCTAAACGTGATTATCAGCGTTAAAGGCGGACCAGTGATAAACGATGCTTTGCTGGAGGACGCTGAGGTCTCTGGAATCTGCAAGATTGCTGACAAACTCGTAACAACCGGAATAGATGCTGTTGGGTTCTCTGCAAAAGAAGTTTCTCCGGAATTTCTTGAAACTTACAAGTCTGCTGATTTGATTTTTGCAAAAGGTATGGGATATGCTGAAACCTTGACGGAATATAAGCTCACCAAGCCTCACGCCATGCTTTTTAGAACCAAATGCAATCCTGTAGCAAACTATTTCGCTGTTCCAAAAGAGAAAAACGTGGCAAAAATCTTGCAATAACCGCGCAAGCCTTTACGGAAATTTCTTTCCCCAATTTAACGCTACTGCGACAACGTCTTTCCCGTCAATTTTACCATCACCGTTAAGATCAGCTTGCGAATTCCATCTAGTACTGTTTAGATGCGAAGCAAACGCTCGTGAAATGATGGCAACGTCTTTGCCGTCCACTTTGTCGTCGTCGTTCAAGTCTCCGCGTAGTGGCGCATATGGTTTCATGAGCGGGTAATGGTCGATGTTGATTGGGTTCATGACTCTTGGCGTGTCTCCTATCCCGTCACCGTTGGCGTCGTTTCCAGTGTAGTTATCCCAGTAGTTTCCTGCAAGACCATTGTCCCAAAAATTGGTGTAGTTGGCGTAGAAGGTTGCGTGATTCGCATTTCCAACGAAGTTGTTGTAATAGAATGTGTTGTTAGCGCTTAGATGGAAGAGTGAAATTCCTTGAGAGTTGTTCATTATATTGTTCTTGCAGAATGTGCTGTTCGAGCTCAATCTCAGGCTAATGCCATACAGAGAACTGCCCGTTATGTTGTTTCTTGATACGTTTGCCTTGCTGATCCTTTCATAGAAGTAGATGTCGTAGTAAACGCCGTTGGCAATGTTATTATCCATGATGATGGCATAGTTAGAGCGGTTGGCGAGGACCAAGTTATTGTAGTTGTTCCTCACATCGTTATAGCATATACTCGTGTTTGAAGCGTACGAAAGCATTATTCCGTAAGCATAAGTCTGGAACAAATTTCCAGAAACTTCGTTGTGCAATATCCTATTGCCATTCGAACTTGCCCACACTCCGATACCCCCCTCCCCGTTTGCGGTCACCGTATTTGCTTCAATAGTGTTGTTTCTTGAGGAGTAGGACATGAAAATGCCTTTGTTGTTAAAAGAAATGACGTTTCCAATTATGCGGTTATTTGAACATCGATAGAAGTTTATTCCGTAGGAGTTATTGGTTATCGTGTTTTCTGTGATGGTGACTTTTGACGGACCGTCCATGTAGATGCCGTACGTGAAATGCGCAATTGTGATGTTTTCTATTGTTACGTTGGTTGGAGAAAACATGGTAAAGCCTGTTCCAGATCCAGCGCCCATCAAAGTGTAGCCGTTTCCGTCAATGATAATGTTGCTTCTTTCAACGATAATCGACCCGTTGATGTTGTCGTCGAAAACGTAGGTTGTGTTGCCGATGGTGGAGATAGGCACTGTCAATGGTTCTAAGCTTCCATCACTTTTGATGTAAATCGTTGTTTCAACTGCTGTCGCTGAACGAGCATTTAACATTGCAGCTAGCAATATCAAAAAGAGCGATAATGTGAATAACTCGTAGAATGCTCCTTTTTTCAATAAGCACTTCCCCGGTTAGCCCTAATTTACAAGCCGAAACCGGAGATTTAACTATTATCGAACAAACCTCTATTTCGAAACGATACCTGCAAGCATGAAAAAGCATTTTTGTCCGAAGCAAACATAAAGGTGAATCAAGAGAAAAACGGAAGGCAGGCTATGGCATGAAGTTGCCGTCAATAACGCTGACTAGTGAAGCGCTTTCAAACTTTGAAGATTCGATTCGGAAAGAGTGGATAGTGACAAATGGACTGGGTGGTTACGCTTCCTCAACGGTTCTGGGGATAAACACCAGAAAATACCACGGATTGCTCGTTGCTGCCCTCAATCCGCCGGGCAACAGGCACTTATGTTTAGCAAAACTAGATGAGGAAGTAGTCATTGGAAACAGTTTCCACTCGCTTGGAGCCTACGAGTTTCAAGATGCAGTCTTCCCGAAAGGTTACACGTTTCTCACAGAATTTTCTATTTCGCCTCTCCCAAAATACGTGTATAACTTGCAAAACATTCGTGTTCATAAGACAATTTTCATGGCAAATGCAAAAAACGCCACTCTGACAAGGTATGAAATTGCCAATGATAGCACTTCAGACGTCAAGTTTAGAGCTTTTCCATTGATAAACTGCAGACCTTTCCATTCAGTAACTGACAGATGGCGAAATCCTCCGCAATTCTTGCAAAAGCCAGAAGACAAAAGATTGAAGCTTGTCTTTAATCAGCCAAAATCTTCACTGGTAATCTCTGCAACCGCCGGAAAATATGTTGCTATTGAGAAATGGGTGGATCATGTCTTTTTCCGTGAGGAATCAGAGCGTGGAGAAAGCTGTTTTGATGACTGGTATCAGCCTGGATGCTTTGAAGTTGATATACGAGCAAACGCGAGCGAGGATTTTGCGGTGATAGCAGTTGCTGACGAAGATGAAGATTTGGCAGATGGACTTGCTGCTGAAATGCCTCTCACAACGTGTGACGTGAACGCGTTGCTTGAAGAGGAAAAATCGCGTAATGACAAATTGTTGACCAGATTTTTTGAAGCTCATCCGATTGCGGCTGCTGAAGATTGGCTGAGGTGGCTTGTTCTGGCAACTGACAAGTTCATAGTGAACAGCCTAAACGATATTAAGAAGTTCGTGGTTGCAGGTTACCATTGGTTCGAAACGTGGGGAAGAGATACCTTCATCTCTCTTCCAGGCTTGATGCTTATAACAGGACGATTTGAAGATGCAAGACAAGTCTTCTTGACTTTCAAGAAGTATTCAAAGAATGGCTTGATTCCGAATTTCGTTTCGGAGAAGCCAGAAAACGCGTCGTACAATGCTGTTGACGCTACGTTATGGTATGTGGACGCTGTTTTGCAATACTTGAAGCACACCAATGACTTTAGATTCGTTCAAATACAGCTATATGAAACTCTGAAAGAAATTATTGAAAGCCACGTTAGGGGGACAATGTTTGACATACACTTGGGCAATGATGGTTTGTTAAATCATGGACCTCGGCTAACTTGGATGGATGCTGCGATAGACGGTGAGCCAGTGACTCCGAGAATGGGCATGGCAGTTGAGATTCAGGCATTATGGTATAATGCTCTGAGAATTATGGAGTTGCTGGCGAAGAGATTCATGGAAGAACACGAAGCAGAAAGATACAACAGAATGGCTGCAAAAACGAGAGAAAGCTTCACCATCAAGTTCTGGAATTCCGAAAAAGATTGCTTGTTCGATGTTATAGGCGATTTTGGCAGAGACTATTCTCTTGGGCCCAATCAAATAATCACCGTAGCTTTGGACTTTGCCATGCTTGACGATACTAGAAACAAGAAAATCGTTGACGTTGTGCAGCGTGAGCTCTTGACCCCTTATGGTCTGAGAACACTGGCAAAAAGTGATCCAAAATACGTTGGAACTTGTTCAGGAGACAGAAAAAGCAGAGATAGAGCATATCATAATGGCACAGTTTGGCCTTGGCTTCTAGGTTCATTCACTAAGGCTTACTTGAAAACAAAAGGCTATGCGGATTTTAGACGCGAATATGCTTTGAAGAATTTCCTCCTGCCACTGTTCACAAGACACATTTTCGAGGCAGGACTCGGAACAATTAGCGAGATCTTTGACGGAGATCCTCCTCACAAACCGAAAGGATGCATTGCCCAAGCGTGGAGTGTTGCAGAACTGTTAAGAGCTTACGTGGAAGACGTGATGCAAGTTAAGCCGGAATATGAGAAGACAGTTTTACAAGATTCACGGTGAAATTGCTTTTCTTAAACTTTCTGCTGCTGTTTCAGGCGTCATAGTGTTTATGTACATGCCAGTACTTTTTTCAAACCCAGCCCAAATAGCAAGCTTAGGATAAACTTCCAAATGCCAATGATAATATTTACTTGCGTCTTTGGCGATTGCAAGATGAAAACCATAATTGTATGGCGGGTCATTCACCAACCGTTTCAGTCCGCCAAGACACGCTTTCAAAGCCTGAGCAAAAGTCTTCACTTCACCCTGCCCAAGATTAAGCAGTGTTGCATCATGATTTTTTGGCAGTATCCAAAACTCCATAGGATTAACGCTCGCATATGGAGCAAAAGCCACGAATTTTGAGTTTTCGAGAATTAATCTTGGTCCGCCACTTTCTTTTTCAATTATGTTGCAGAAGATGCATTGTTTCTTTCTTTCGTAGGATTTCTTGGCAGCTTTCATCTCCTCAGCAATCGTTTCTGGGATTGATGGCGTTGCAATTATCTGGCTGTGAGCATGAGAAAGCGAAGCGCCAGCTTCCAAACCGTGATTGCGAAAAATACTCACATATTTGACATACGGCTTTGCTGATAGATTGCGAAGCCTATCGATGTAGCCGTTTATGACGTAGGTTAACTGAGAAATTCTGGCATCAGCGGGGTGCTCGTCATGATTCGGTGATTCAATTAAAACCTCATGATGCCCAACTGCTGCCAACAAATTAGCATTTTTCCCCATTTTCGGTCTGTCGTTCTCATCTTTCGGTGGATCAAATGCGGGGTAAAGGTTTGGAACACATCGAATAATCCAGTTCTTGTGCCTAGAATCGCCTTTGTCTTTTGTTTTCCTGGAGCCTTCACCAGACTTCAAGTAAAGGAGAATTGCTGGAGGAGTCATTTTTTCATTTCCCGGACACATTGGACAGACGCCGAGTTTAGGCTGGTCTCTTTCTTTTTTTGAGAAATCTGATGGGCGACGACCGCGTTCAGTTGCGATGACAACCCAGCGATCCAATAGGTAGTCTTTGCGAACCTCGTTGTGTGGCATGGCTGAACTTCCAATAGGCACATAGATTGTTCGTAGAGCATTTAGCGTTTTCCAAAAAACTGCGTTCTCGCGATAGTGTTGACTAGGCAGGTGCCTGAATAAGCTTTATACGGCTGCCATGATGTTTTGAGTTTGCACAAAAGACCCTGAGGATTGATGATTACATGAGTTTGGCAATTGATGTCTCAAACGTTGAGAAGATGTTTGGGAGCATCTGCGCGCTTGACAAAGTGAGCTTCAAAGTAAATGCGGGAGAGACCTTTGGACTCATTGGTCCGAATGGAGCTGGAAAAACAACATGCCTGCGGATTATTTCCACATTGTTGCTACCTACGTCCGGAACGGCGAGGGTTTTTGGACTTGACGTTGTTCAGAAAGCTGCAGACGTTCGGAAAATCATAGCTTATCTGCCTGAGGAGGCTGGAGCGTACAGAAATCTTTCTGGACGCGAATATCTTGAATTCATGGCAAAATTCAACACTAAAGACAGAGATGAAACACGCAGAATCGTTGAGGAGGCAGCGCAGATTTCAGGTTTAGGCGAACGCTTGCAAGACAGAGCCAAGACATACAGTAAAGGAATGAAAAGACGCTTGCTTGTAGCAAGAGCATTGATGACTAGACCCAGACTGGCCATACTTGACGAACCTACGAGTGGTTTAGATGTTTTGCACTCTTTTCACGTTAGAGAAATCATCAAACGCTACGTGAAAGACTACAGCGTAACGGTTTTGCTTTCAAGTCATAACATGCTTGAAGTGGAGCATCTTTGTGAAAGAGTCGCCTTGGTCAACAGAGGCAAGATTGTGGTTGAAGGAAAACCGGAAGAATTGAAAGAGAAGTTTGGAAGTCAAAACTTAGAGGAAGTCTTCGCGAAGGTGGTCGGACTTGCTTAAAGGTTTCAATAGTTTTCTGTTGAAAGAGCTTAAAGAGTTGGTGAGAGACCCAAAAATACTTTTGGGAATGATAATTGTTCCAATAATAATGTTTCCTCTGCTAGGCGGAATAATGAGTTTCTCCATTCAATCTGCCCAAGAGCAAGCCCAAAAGGCTTCACTATTGGTGCTGAACAACGATGGTGGCAACTATTCTGAGCTTTTCATCGAATTCCTTAATCAATCATTTAAAACCAAAGTCGTCGTGTTTAATGATACGCTTCCAGAATACGTTGTGAAAAACGGATTGCTAACTCAATACAATGCTACCCAATTTATCGAAATCCCCAAAGGCTTCAGCGAAAACATGACAGAACATGTTGAGCGAAACAACACTGCCGTTAGGGCTGACCTGAACTTTTATGGTGTTTTCACCGGAGCAGGCTTCACTGAAACTATCGGATCATCACTTATCGACAGCATCGTAAACGAGTTCAATAGGATGATAGCTCCCGACGTTGCAGAGACGACAAGATCCGCTATAATTAAGGGAGA
>Ga0335070_10011012_pt1 | contig 10576 bp, 5 predicted proteins | sample Lox_Sample_13_FD_206722 | JGI IMG/M metagenome (GOLD analysis project Ga0335070, IMG submission 206722) | Soil microbial communities from Loxahatchee National Wildlife Refuge, Florida, United States - Lox_Sample_1.3 | ecosystem: Environmental > Terrestrial > Soil > Wetlands | place: USA: Florida...
GCATGACCATTCGGGGCGCCGGCAGGGATGCGACGATCATCGATGGGATGGGCACCGATCGAGTGTTCCACATCTACCCCCCTGTGATGACATTGGCCCTGCGGGATATGACAGTTCGCAACGGCCATCCCGCCGACGGCCTTCCGGGCGGCGGGGTTTACTATCCGGGCGGGGGCGAACTGGTGGTCGAGCGTGTGCGCTTCGCGGGCCATTCTTCCAACACGGGCGGCGCTGTCTCTCTCGACGGTGTCAGTATGACAGTGGCTGATTGCACTTTTGAAAACAACACATCGGCGGGGCCAGGCGCCGGGATCTACCACAGCGGCGTTGGATTCCTGAACGTCAGCAATTCGTCCTTTTCATTCCAGACCGCGACAGGCGGTCCCGGTGGTGCCATCTGTTATTACAGCGCCGGCAACCAACTGACGATTGTCGGCGGAGCGTTTTCTAATTGTACCGGCAACCCGGCAGGGGCCGTGAATTGTGTCACGAATGGCCCGTTGTCCGTGTCCGGCGCCACCTTCCAATCCAACCAAGCGACCTTCGATGCGGGCGGCGCGATCTTCTACTCGGGCTCAGGCGGCGCGACGTTCAGCGGTTGCACCGTTGTCGGCAACAGCAGCCTCGGCATCGGCGGAGGCTGCATGATCAATTGTCCGGCAGGGGGAAACCTCAGTGTGTCGGACAGTCACATTCAGGATAATACCAGCAACTCCTACGGCGGCGGCCTCTACTTCGCCGGTGCAGCAGGCAGCGCCGTGACGATCCAGAATACCGATCTCACCAGGAATAAGAGCTTGGGTGCCAATGGTGGGGGAGGAATGTATGCCGGTCATGGCGGTCCGCTCACGCTCACCAATATATCCGTAGTGGATAATTCCTCAGGTGGCGGAGGCGGCGGGCTGTACGCTAGCGGCCATGCGCTGGCAACGGTCTCGAATAGCCGGTTCACTGGGAACACGACGGCCGGCGCTGGCGGCGGGGCGTGGTACGACAGTGGCTCCGGCGGCGGATTGATCACCAACACCACTTTTTCCGGCAACACCGTGCAGAACTCCGGGTTCGGCGGCGCTCTCGTCTGGAATGCCGGCGGCTTGAGCGTGACCGGATGCACATTCTCGCTGAACGGGGCTACCGGCGCGGCCGCCACCGGCGGCGCCATCTACTACGCAGCCGCAGCTCCGGCTGTGGCGAGTCTCACCAACTGCACGTTTGGCGGCAATAGTGCAGGGCAATTCGGGGGAGCGGTTTATAAATCCGGCGGCATCATGAACTTCCTGAACTGCACATTGGCGGGCAACTCCGCGGCAGCCGCTGGCGGCAGCGGTGGCGGCGCGATCTTCCCTGCCGGCGGAATCGTGACGGTGACGAACACGATACTGGCCAACAGCCTTGCCGGAGGCAACTGCGGCCTGCCCGTCACGTCCGGTGGAAACAACATTGACAGCGGCTCGACGTGCGCGCTGGGCGCTGGTGAGTCCAACATCAATCCTCTGCTCGGGCCTCTGGCCGACAACGGCGGGGGGCGGTTGACGTACGCCCTGCTGGTCGGCAGTCCGGCGATTGACGCCGGTGGGGCCGCCGGCTGCGCAACCCTGACGACCGATGAGCGCGGGGCTCCGCGTTCTTTGGACGGCAACGGTGACGGCGTGGCGGTGTGCGACATCGGGGCGTTCGAGTTCAGTGACTGCAACCGCAACGGCATCGACGACACTTCCGAGGTGACCGCGACCCCCGGGCTTGACTGCAATCACAACGGCGTGCCGGACGCCTGCGACATCGCCCGGGGCGTGCTGTCCGACGCTGACCACGACGGCATTCCCGACATCTGCGATACCTGCACGGACACCGATGGTGACGGCTTCGGAGATCCGGGCTTTCCGGCCAATACGTGCCCGGTCGACAACTGCCCGAACACGCCGAACCCGGATCAGGCGGACTCGAACCACGATGGCGTTGGTGATGTTTGCGCGGCGGGTCCTGCCGCAGCGGCGGGGCCGTGCGGCGTCTGTGGTCTGGGCGTGGGCATGATGATGCCATTAATGTTGCTTGCTTTGGGCTGGATGAAACGGCACGGGCCTCGGCCGTGATTGCCGCCGTGCCGAGGCGTTGTGTTGCAGGATGGAAATCAGGCATGGCGCCGAGGGATGGTGCCGTACAACAACGTGCTCAATGGGAGCTTGCTGCGCCGTGGAGCGCGGAGAGGAGTATGTCTGTGGCCCGCTATCTGATATCCTTGGCAATGGTCGTTGTGGCGACAAGTGGGATCTGCGCGAACCTGCAGGCCGATACCTTCGTCGTGAACAGCACCTGGGACGGTAACATCGCTGACGGTGCATCATGCGCCGTTGCGGGCGGTACCTGCACTCTGCGGGCAGCCATTCAAGCGGCGAATGCCAACGCCGTTGCGGATGAGATTGTCCTCCCGGCGGGCGTCTTCTACTTGACCCGCATCGGTCCCGGTGAAGATCTCTCCGCGACCGGCGACCTGGACATCCTTGCCAATGACTCGCTGACGATCAGCGGCGCCGGCCTGGATGCCACGATCGTCGACGGCCTGACATCTGATCGTGTCTTCCACGCTCTGGCCGGGCCTGCCCTGACGATCCGCAACCTGACCATCCGCAACGGCGATGCCACGGGGAGCGCTGGCGGCGGCGTCGCTTACATCGGCCCCGGTCCCCTGGTTGTCGACCACGTCCGCTTCGTCAGCAATGTCGGCGGCGGTGGCGGCGCCATCGCTATCCAAACCACGACCGGCCTCCGCGTCACGGACAGCATCTTTGAAGATGACCATGCCACATCCAACGGCGGAGCGGTCGCCGTGGCCGCTGGCGGCGGTCTGCTGGAGTTCATCCGTTCGCAGTTTGTCTCCGACATCGCGGGTGGTGCCGGCGGCGCCATTCTGTGCAGCGGCGCGGCGGCAGTCGCCATCACGGATTGCACGTTTCAGCACTGCACGAGCGGGAGTCCGGGAGGGGCTGTGGCGATTGCCACGACCGCGGCCCTGACGGTGACCAACAGCGACTTTGTCTCCTGCATCGCCTCCGACAACGGCGGAGCTTTGATATATATGCCTGGCATCGCCACCAATTGCGTCATCACGAGCAGTCGCTTCACTGGTAATGGGTGCGGCGGCGCGGGACAAGGCGCGGGCTGCTATATCCTTACGCCGGGCAGCCTGACGATCTCCGGCAGCCGTTTCGAAGGTGGCTACACCGGAAACCAGGGTGGCGGCGTGGCGGCGCAAGTCGCGGCCCAGCTCAGCGTGCAGAACAGCGAATTCATCGGGAACATCGCTCACGACGTGGGTGGTGGGCTGATCGCCATGATCAACGGACCCTTCACCATGATGAATGTAACGATGACGGACAATGAGTCGCAAAGCGGCGGCGGCGGGCTGGCTGTCCAGGCCAATGCAGCAGCGACCATCGCCGGTTGCGGCTTTTCGGGAAATCGCACCAGCGGCGCGCTGGGTGGGGGCGGAGCTCTCATCGGCGGCAATGGTACTCCTTCACTGGTTAACTGCACCTTTTCGCAAAATGTCGCGGACGGAGGTGGATGGGGGGGCGGGCTGGCGATGATCGTCACCGTCGGCGGCATGACCATGGAGCGTTGCACCTTCGTCGAGAATGAATCCGCCGGTGCCACAGGCCTCGGTGGCGGTTTGTTGTATCAATCGGGGGGAGCAGGAACACTCACCAACTGCACCTTCAGCAGGAATCTCTCAGGCGGTACCGGTGGGGCGGTCATCGAGAATGGGGTGGGCAACCTCACGCTTGTGAACTGCACCTTGGCCGAGAACGGCGCCTTGGGCGGGGGAGGGGCCATCTCGCGTCCGTTGCTTCCGGGCCTCGGCAGTGTGACCATTCAGAACACGATTGTGGCGGCCAGTTTTGCCGGTGGAAACTGCTTCGGACCGATTCTTACGGGGGGTAATAACATCGATGATGGTGTCACCTGCCTCCCGGTTCCGATCCCTGGCGATCGGCCGAACGTAAATCCTCAACTCGCGCCGCTGGCGAATAACGGCGGGACGACGATGACCTATGCCCTCCGCGCCGGCAGCCCGGCTGTTGATGCGGTTGCCCCCGGCCCTTGCCCTGCGATCGACCAGCGAGGGGTCCCGCGGTCGCAGGACGGCAACGGTGACGGTACGGCACTATGCGACATCGGCGCGTTTGAGTATCAGGATTGCGACCACAATGGCCGGGACGACTTCGCCGACGTCACTCAAGGCCTCGTCACCGACTGTAACAGGAACAACGTTCCCGATTCCTGTGACATTGCCCTGGGCCTGCTCACCGACGCTGATCACGATGGCATCCCCGACATCTGCGACACCTGCACCGACACGGATGGTGACGGGTTCGGGGACCCGGGTTTTCCGGCCAACACCTGTCCGACCGATAACTGCCCGAACACGCCGAACCCGGATCAGGCGGATTCGAACCACGATGGAGTCGGTGACGCCTGTGCGGCGGCGCCTGCCGCCTCGGCGGGGCCGTGCGGCGTCTGCGGTCTGGGCGTCGGCATGATGCTGCCGTTTACGTTGTTGGGTCTGGGCTGGATGAAGCGGCGCGAGCGCCGGCGTCACTCCCCGACACGTTGAAATAGCGCCCCTCGGGATGGTGGGCGACGACGGCCGTGACCGACTGCTCCGGTTGAAGCTGGAATTCCTCGCTGAGCATCACACCAATGCGGCCGGGCTCCAGCAGTTTGAAAAGCCGGGCCTGATCGCGCAACTCCGGGCAGGCCGGATAACCGAAGCTGAACCGGCAGCCCTGGTAGCCCTTCTGGAAGAGCTTGCGCTTGTCGTGGGCGTCCGCGCCGGCGATGCCCAGCTCCATGCGGATCTGCTTGTGCAGATACTCCGCCGTGGCTTCGGCCGTCTCCACGCTCAGGCCGTGCAGGTACAGGTACTCGCGGTACTGATCCTTCTCGAAGTACTGCCGAGCCACCTCCGACGCGCGATCCCCCGCCGTGACGACAAAGAACGCGACCACATCAAGCTCGCCGCTCTCAACCGGCCGCCAGAAATCCGACAGACACAAGAAGGGGGCCCTGATCTGCCGCGGGAACGTGAACCGCAGGATCTCGTCGTGTGCCGACGGCTTGCCCGGCTCCGGCGGGCGGAGGATGACCAGGTCGTTGCCTTCGCTGTTGCACGGCCAGTAGCCGTAGATGGCCTTGGGCTGAAGGATGCTCTCTCGCCGGCAGCGCTCCACCAGCTCGGTGAAGATGGGACGGACCTCGCGCCGGACGAATTCCTGGTACTCCTGCTCGCTGCGTTTCTGCCTCTTGAACTGCCACTGCACCTGAAAGAGCATGACTTCGTTGATGTAGCCGAGCACCGCGTGGAGATCGATCTGCTCGATGACCCGCGGGCCCCAGAAAGGCGGGCGCGGGACGGGATTGTCAAAGACAATCTCGCTGCGGCGGGGGACCTCGCCGCGCGGCGCCGCACAGGCCGTCCTCGCCGCCGCTGTCCGGACGACCTGCCTCGGCGCGGTGACGATGGATTCGCCCTGGGCCAACCGGTTCATCAGCGCCAGGCCCTCGAAAGCGTCCTTCGCATAGGCGACATCGCCGTGATAGAGGGACCGCAGATCATGCTCCACATAGCCGCGCGTCAGCGCCGCGCCGCCGAGAAGGACGGGGATCTTCAGGCCGCGCTCGTTAAGCACCTGCAGGTCGTCCCGCATCACCAGCGTGGATTTCACCAGAAGCCCGGACAGCCCGATGGCGTCGGCCTTGCGGGCGAAATAGGCGTCGATGACATTCTGGATCGGCTGCTTGATGCCCAGGTTGTGAACGGTGTAGCCGTTGTTGCTGAGGATGATATCGACAAGGTTCTTGCCGATATCGTGCACGTCGCCCTTAACCGTCGCCAGGACGATGCTGCCGCGGCTCTGGCCCTCGACGCGTTGCATGTGCGGCTGCAGGTAAGCCACCGCCGTCTTCATAGTCTCGGCGGACGAGAGCACGAACGGCAACTGCATCTTCCCGGAGCCGAACAGCTCTCCAACCACCTTCATGCCCTTGAGCAGGAAAGTGTTCACGATCTCCAGGGCTTCGTACCGGCCGAGGGCCTCGTCGAGGTCGGCTTCAATCCCGATGCGGTTGCCGTCGATGATCCGCCGCTTGAGTCGTTCCTCGATCGGCAGGCTGGCCAGGGTCTCGCGTTCCTCGCCGGCCTCCTCGTCGTCCGAGAAGAGGCCAATGAACTGGTGCAGCGGGTCGAAGCCCTCGTGGCGACGATCGTAGATTAGATCGAGTGCCGCCGCCCAGCGCTCCTCGGTGATCCTGTTTCGCGGAAGGATCGTGCCGGCATGGACGATGGCGGCGGTAAGCCCGCGCTCCACGGCTTCGTGGAGAAATGCGGAATTGAGCACCGCCCGGGCGGGGGGCTTCAGGCCAAAGCTGACGTTGGAGACCCCCAGGATCGACCCGCAGCGGGGGAACTCGCCCATGACCAGCTCGATGCCGTCGAGAGTCTGGCAGGCCAGTGCCCGATCGGCATCGTTCCCGGTTGTGATGGGGAAGGTCAGGCAGTCGAAAAGGATGTCCTCCTCGGGGATCCCATATTTGTTCGTCAACAGGTCATGCAGCCGCCGGGCGATCTCGATCTTGCGTTTCGCGACCTTGGCCATGGCCTCCTGGGGGTCGTCGTCGATGGTGAGGGCCACGACCGCGGCGCCGTATTTCTTCAGCAGGCCGGCAACCCGGGCCAGCTTCGGCCCGCCGTCCTCCAGGTTCACGGAATTGACGATGCACTTGCCGCCGGCCCGTTTGAGGCCCGCCTCGATCACGTCCGGCTCGGTCGAATCCAGCATGAGCGGCACGGTCACGTCACGGACATAGCGGGCCACGACCCGGTCCATGTCCGGCACGCCGTCGCGGCCGACGTAGTCGACGCACACGTCCAGAACGTGCGACCCGTCCCTGACCTGCTCGCGGCCCACGTCGACGAGCGCGTCCATGTCGCCTTCGACCAGCAGGCGCTTGAACTTGCGGCTGCCATTGGTGTTGCTCCGCTCGCCGACGATGAGAAAGCTGTTTTCCTGCTTGAGCGTGACCGCCTGATACAGGCTGGAGACGCTGGGTTGGCCCTGGGGCGTGCGGCGCTTGGGCCGCTGGCCGTGCAGGGCCTCCACCACCGCCGCGATGTGCTCCGGCGTCGTGCCGCAGCAGCCGCCCACCATGTTGACCCCGTGCGTGGTGACGAATTCCTTGAGCCACCGAGCCAGTTCATCGGGCGTGAGAACATAGACCGTCTTGCCCTCCACGATCTGGGGCAGCCCGGCGTTGGGCACGACGCTGATATGCCGGGAGCTGTTGCGGCACAGGTATTGGACGTGCTCCGACATCTCCTGCGGGCCGGTGGCGCAGTTCAGGCCGATGACCTGGATCTGCGGATAAGCCTCCAGGGTGGCGAGCGCCGCGGCGAGCTCGGTGCCCAGCAGCATCGTGCCGGTCACCTCCATCGTCACCTGCACGATGAGCGGCACCTGCCGCGACTTCTCGTGCATGGCCAGCGTGGCGCCGCAGATCGCGGCCTTGGCCTGGAGTATGTCCTGGCAGGTCTCGATGGCCAGGACGTCAACTCCGCCGTCGAGCAATCCGCGAGCCTGCTCGGCGTAGCTGTCCTGCAGGATGTCGAAGGTGGTGTGGCCCAGAGAAGGAAGCTTGGTGCCCGGGCCCATCGACCCGAAGACGAAGCGCGGTCGGGCGGCGCTTGCGAATTTGTCGGCGCAGCGCCGGGCGATGGCCGCCGCCGCTTTGTTCAAGGCGTATGTCTGCTCGGCCAGCCCGAATTCGCCCAGGACGATCTTGTTGGCGCCGAACGTGTCCGTCTCGATGCAATCGACGCCGACGGACAAAAACGAGGCGTGGATGTCCTCGATCACGTCGGGACGCGTCTCGACCAGCACCTCGATGCAGTTCTCGTGACCCCGGTAGTCCTTCTCCACCGACAGCTCATGGGCGTGGATGCTCGTGCCCATGGCCCCATCGATGATGGCCACGCGTTCTTCGAGCAGCTTCAACAGCGGATGATCCATGTTCTCAGGCTCTTCGAGGCGGTGCGGCGCCGGCCCTCACGTACCCACCCCGGTAGCGGCCGACCTCCTGGTCGGCCGTCCTTGTTCTCCGGCGAGGCCGTACCGGCATTCTAGCCCCGGGACGCGAGCTATGCTAAAGCCTGTCGCATTGCGTTCAGGGCACGATCGACGCCATCCGCCGGTATATCCAAATGCGTGACGGCGCGGAATTGCGTGAGCTTGGGCGGAGTACTGAAACGGACCCCGGCAGGAGCGAGCTTCTCGAGCATCGCGGCTCGCGTGACGCCGGTTCCGCCGATGTCGAAGATGACGATGTTGGTCTCTACCGCGGCGACGTCCACCTGAACGCCCTTCATCTCGGCAAGGCCGGCGGCCAGCTTCTTTGCCTTGAGATGGTCCTCGGCGAGGCGATCCACATGATGCTCCAGGGCGTACACCCCAGCGGAGGCGAGAATCCCCGCCTGTCGCATGGCGCCGCCGAATAAATGTTTGTATCGCCATGCCTGGGCTATGAACTCCCGGGATCCCGCCAGCACGGCCCCGACCGGACAGCCCAGTCCCTTGCTCAGGTCGATCCAGCATGAGTCGAAGGGCTCGCAGTAGGCCTTGGCGGGGACGCCGGTGGCGACAACCGCGTTTAGCAGTCGGGCTCCGTCGAGGTGCAGCAGGAGCTTGTGCCGTCGGGCGCATTCGGCGACGGCCTTGACCGCTGCGATGGGCCAGATCCGCCCGCCGCGGAGGTTGTGCGTGTTTTCCACGCAAACCAGCCGGCTCCTGGGAAAATGCGGATCGTCCGGCCGGATCGCGGCCTCGACCTGTTGGGGGGTGAAGACCCCGTTCTCCGTTTCGAGGAGCCGGATGGACGACCGGCTGTGAACCGCGAATCCGCCGCCCTCGAAGTGGACCGGGTGACTCATGGATTCGAGGATGATCTCGTCGCCCGGCCGGCAATGGATGGCGTGGGCGATGAGATTGCACATCGTGCCCGTGGGCAGGAACAGGGCCGCCTCCTTGCCGGTCAGCTCAGCCACCATCTCCTGCAGCCGGTTGACCGAGGGGTCCTCGCGTTTCTGCTCGTCGCCCACCTCGGCATTGGCGATGGCTTGGCGCATTCCTGGGGTAGGGCGGGTCTGTGTGTCGCTGGAAAAATCGACGGGAAACTGGGTCATATCCGTGGGCCTCTCACATTTTCTTGGATGCTACTATAGAGCCCTGTTGGCGGGCCTGCCAGAGGGGGGCAGGTCGGACACGGAAGCCGGAGAGCCCCGGGTTTCCCCGTCTGAAGCGCAGATGGCTTGATTCAGAGCAGGCGAGCGTCTAAGGTTTCCGCACTGGCTTGGACGATGCAATTAAGCGAGGCGCACTCTCGACGAGGACCCGTTCCGCTTTCATGACGGAGGACGCGCGATGAGGCGATACTGGCGAAAGCGATGGCTTGTGCTCGCGGTGATGACGGTCGGGACGGCACTGCAGCTTTCGACGTGCCGTGAAGAGACGGCCCTCTTCGGCCTGCGGACCGCCTTCACCTCCGTGACTCTGCCGATCAACGTGCTCATTCGGCAGACGCTTCTGGCCTTGTAGGCGGATTCGCCGGGAGGCCCTCGCGTTTCTCCCAGAGTTCTTCCGCTTCCGGCCTGCGAATGTAGCAGGGTACAAGTCGTTGGGGGGACGTGAACAGTCCTTCTCGGGCAAGCTGCCAACCGAGCTTGTGAACGCTCGCCGCCCTCGGCCACCACAGTGAGGAATCCAGGATCTCTGCGCCGCCGGCCTGAACCGCTTCTTTGTGGTAGGTGATTCCTTCGCCAATCGCCGCAATCGGCCGTGGGGCCCCGGCCAACAGATCGATCGGGCGGATCAATTGCGGGTCGATGAGCCGGCAATATGCGCCGTCGGCAAAGCGGAACAAGGCGGCGAAGACCTGCTCACGTTTGGCGTCCAGGATGACTGCGACGTTGGCGGGCGGAGCATCGAGGCCGAGGCAATTCTCGACGATGACATCGAGTGTCGGAACCGCGCATAGCCGGGCGCCAGTCGCCAGGGCCAGATGCCGGGCGAACGTGGCCGCGACTCTAAGCCCGGTAAAGCTCCCGGGGCCGATGGAAACATAGCACTGTCTAATTTCCGCGGGAGCGAGGCTGTGATCCCTGCACAGTGAGTCGAGCGCCGGCAACAATTCGCGGGCATGCTCCACCTGCGTGGCGAACTCGCCCTCACCCAGCAGCCTGGGTCCTTTCGCCAGGGCGACGGAGCCCCGGCGGCCGGATGTCTCGATGGCGATGATCATGTCGTCGTTCATGGGCCTGGTGTTCGCGTATCGGCCTCGATTCCCTTAGAATAAGCAGCGGCCGGCTGGCGGTAAATATGTCGTCGTCAGTCCGGCAAGGAGTGACTTGCATGGCAAAAGCGAACCTGCTGATTGAGGACTACGCCGGCGTCCTGGTGGTGACCTTTACCGACAGCTCGATTCTGGATACCGGCGTGATCGAGCAGATCGGGAAGGACCTGTACCAGTT
>Ga0335070_10011013_pt1 | contig 10576 bp, 7 predicted proteins | sample Lox_Sample_13_FD_206722 | JGI IMG/M metagenome (GOLD analysis project Ga0335070, IMG submission 206722) | Soil microbial communities from Loxahatchee National Wildlife Refuge, Florida, United States - Lox_Sample_1.3 | ecosystem: Environmental > Terrestrial > Soil > Wetlands | place: USA: Florida...
AAACTCGGCGTTTAGTTCCTCCCTCAGCGCCGCCTCGTCAGAGGTATTTAGGTTGTCCAGTCCCCTTCATCCTGTTGAATCGCTCGTCAAGCAAGCCGCCCGGCAGGCTGGATTTGACATCTGTGGGATCGCGTCTGCCACGGACTCGCCCGAACTGAGATCCTTTCCTGAATGGATCTCCGCTGGGCACGCGGGTGAGATGAAGTACATGGAATCCCGCGACCAGCAAGGCTCGCTCAAACGCGCCTCCCTTTCGCGTGTGGCCCCATGGGCGCGCAGCGTTGTCGCCTGTGCTATCAACTATAACTCCGATCATCCCTATTCGACTGAGGCGCAAGACCCAGCCCGTGGTTGGATCTCCCGTTACGCGTGGAGTCGTGAGGATTATCACGAAGCCGTGCGGCGGCGGCTGAAGCAGGTCGAAGCCGCGCTGCAGGGAGCAAAACGCGAGTCGGAGCCGAAGTTGATCACGCGCAGCTACGTCGATACGGGGCCCATTGTGGAGCGCGTATTCGCGAAATACGCGGGCGTGGGATGGATTGGCAAGAATACCTGCATCATCAATCAAAAGATCGGCTCGTGGCTCTTCCTGGGCGTAATCCTTACGTCATTGGAACTCACACCCGATACGGCCGCGCCCGACCGCTGTGGAACCTGCACGCGCTGCATCGCTGCCTGCCCCACCAACGCCATTCTTGAACCCTACAAGCTCGACTCCAACCGATGCATTTCCTATCTCACGATCGAGAAGCGACGTTCTATTCCGGAAGAGTTACGCGCGGGCATGGGACATCACGTTTTCGGCTGCGACATCTGCCAGGACGTCTGCCCTTGGAACCGCAAAGCTCCTGCGAGCGCAGCGCCTGAGTTCGCGCCGCGAGAGGATCTGTTGAATCCAGCTCTGGACTGGCTGGCGGAAATGTCGGCAGAAGAATTTCAGGAGACGTTCCGCCGGTCTCCTGTTCGTCGCGCGAAACGCTCTGGCCTGCGGCGAAACGTGGCGATCGCGATGGGCAATAGCGGCAGGCGCGAATTTCTGCCTGCGCTCGATGCATTGCAGGTGGACGAAGACGAATCGGTCGCCGAGAGCGCGCGCTGGGCGAAGGCACGCCTCCAGCAAAGCAACGAGAAGCTCTGACACCCGCTAATTTCGCCATTCATTCGCTTGTTCACAAAACACCCATTTGAACTTCGGTAACTGGTTTTTCCGGTAGGACGCAACTAATCTTTCGCAAAAGGGTTCTTAGTTAAGCAGGTTAGGCTCAGGTATCTCATGAAGTTAAGAGACATCCGATTTCTGGGCACAGGAATCGTTTTTTTGATCCTGTTGATACCCGCTTTCGCGCGATCCTCGGCCACGCTGCTCCTCGAAGAGCCATATGGCACACTGGGATTTTTCGCCGGGACCGGTCACGCTGCAGTTTATCTGTCTGGGGTCTGTGCAGAAACGCCGTTGATCCTGCGCCCTTGCACGCCTGGGGAAACGGGGGTTGTTCTCAGCCGCTACAACGGCGTCAGCCAACACGACTGGGTTGCGATACCCCTGATACCCTATCTTTACGCCGTCGAACGTCCGGAAGATATTCCGCTTTTCGCTGACGCGAGGATGACCGACTTCCTTCGCGATCGCTACCGCCGGAAATATCTGGAAGAGGTCGCTCCTGATGTCAGAAACGGTGAGACTCCGGGCGGTAATTGGTATGAACTGGTCGGCTCATCGTATGACCGCACGATCTATGGCTTCGAAATCGAGACGATGCCGGAGCAGGATTTGGCTCTCATTCAAAAACTGAATTCCTCGCCGAACGTATCTCACTTCCATACGGTGTCGCGCAACTGCGCCGATTTCGCCAAGGACATCATCAACTTTTACTATCCGAAAGCGCTGCATCGCAGCGTCTTCGCCGATATTGGCATCACCACGCCCAAGCAGATGGCGAAGATGATGACCAAGTACAGCGCTCGGCATCCGCAAATCCGTTTCTCGCGGCTGGTCATTGCGCAGGTCCCGGGCAGTATGCCGCGGAGCACCGCTGCGCATGGCGTGGTGGAATCCTTTTTCAAATCCAAGAAGTACATCGTTCCCAGTGCCGTCGTCAGCCCGATCTTTGCCGGCTGCGTCGCAGGCGTCTTCTTCGTAACGGGAGCGGGCCACTTCGAACCGGCTCGGAACGCGAACGTGTTTGTCGCGGGGCAGGCTCCGGAATCGCCCATCGACCGCGAAGACCTTAAGGCATATCAATCACAGCTGAGGCACTACCTTGCCGGCGCCTATCCTGAGAACTCCGAGCGCGTGGATAAGGTTTGGGGACGGCTTCAGGCCAAGGCACAACCGGCTGTTGACCTGCAGGGACGCCCTACTCTCGAGATGCGGGTCGGCGAGACGCTGGTCACGGTCGGCGCTTCCCCGAGCAATGTCGGCGAAGGGAATGCCCCGCCTGAGCTTGTCCGACAGTTGCTGGAAGCGAGACTAAAGGCCGAATTGCACCGCCCGTTGCCACACGGATTGTCGGCCACAGAGGTTGAGCGCGACTGGGGGCTTCTCGAGAAGTCGTCAGAGGCTGACTCGCGTCTCGCGGATCGCTCAGCCATTTCCGAAAACATCCACGGAGACCTCCAATAAGACGTACCGCTAGCGCGGATGCTAGTTCTCCTGTGGAGGATGGGGCGGCGAGCCCGAGCCCGGAACGGGAGGCTGTCCGGGTTGCTGCTGTTGTTGCAGTTGCATCTGCCGCTGCTGCATCTCCTGCAGCATTTGTTGCGGAGTTTTTACGCCGTTTTGACCTGCTGGGGGACTTTGTTCCGCTTCTGCCGGTTGCTGATCGGCGTTCTCGTCCCCGTTATTGTTGGCGTCGTCCGTGGCGTCTGCTTCATTCGCATCAGCAGCAGAGTCGGGCTCAGGCTGATCGGCAACCGTGGCTTGAGGAGTTGGAATGTTCTGTGCAACGGGATTCGGGGTGATTTCCTGAACCCCGCTCTTAGCTACCAGAACCACCCGCGTAAGCGCTGTGTCATCGGAAGGAGATCCGAGCAGAACGTAATTGAATCGTGATCCATTCAGCAGTTCCGCGACGACCTCTCGAGCAGGCCCGGGGCCGAGGTGGGTGACCACGCGTTCCGGAGCCGCGGGAACTTCGATCTCCGCGCCGGTCTGTTTGCGTACGGCTCGCAAGATATCCGCCAGCGTCGAGTTCGGCGCCACGATGGTAAGCTGATTATTTTCCCAGGTGACCTGCGGAGGTACGGCCGCAATCGCGTCCAGCGGCAAGGGCTGAACCGGTTGCCCAGTAGGCCCAGAAGGCAATGGTGGCAGCGGGTCTGGCTGCTTCTTCCGGCGGACCTTTTGGCTTTGCCGCTTGACCTGGGCCGGAGTGGCACTGCCAAAAGCGGGCAATCCCGCGTACAGGAAGGCAGAGCTCAGGAGTAATGTTATCGCGGTCCTCGTCAATTTCCGTCCTGTGCTCATAACCTGATTTCCCCTGCTTAAAATTCCTCTTGGAATTTCAAGTTTTCTTCTGGGGAACCTGCGGCGCCTTTGCCTAAATTCTAGCACTGGCGAGGAGGGAGCGAGGTTCCCGAAAATGGCTCACTTGGAAGATCGTTTCTGCGACCCTTTCTTGCAGTGTATCTCCCGGCACTCAGATACTGTTTTGGGGCTCTAAATCGATTGCAGTCAACCATTTTGAACCGCCTAAAATCTTATTCAGGGCAAACTCTGGCGGCTGCAGCCAGATTCTGCACTTTCTGGAACAAAGGATTCTCTATGGGACCGGCGTCACGGTGCTTCAAGGACCAATTGTGCGGCTTGGCAGTCATGCTCCTGACAGTGTTGCCTCCAATTGCCGGCGCACAGACCTGCCAAACTGCGAGCGATATGGATGCGACTGTGCGCACGGCGATTGCGAACGCTGCCGACCGGTACTTCGGCATGGCCGTTCGAGGCGATTCGCTATCATTACGACAGAACTCGATCCCAAGTCTTGCATCTGACTTCACTGGGGTCCAAAACGTGATCAAAGAACATCAACAGGATTTGGCTGGTGCCCAGGCGAATATCAAATCGTCGTTTCTGTTGAACGCCGAAGACGCCGTTCCGAACCAGCGCGCTGAATTCTATTGCGGCGTTTTTAACAGGAATGGACAGACGGCTAACAGCGCAGCTTTTTACCTCGAGAATCTGGCGCCCGGAAAATACGCGGCGGTGCTCCTGGACGCTAATTCTCCCAAAGGCCGAACCATGTTCTCAGAGATACTGCAGCAGGCGGGCAACGAGTGGAAACTGGGTGGCCTCTACATCAAGTCCGCGCAGATCACAGGACACGACAGCGATTGGTTTCTGAATCAGGCTCGCCAGTACAAGGCGAAAGGGCAGGCACATAACGCGTGGTTCTATTATCTGGAAGCGCGCAGCCTTATGTCGCCCCTTCCGTTCATGAGCACGCTTGCCACCGACAAGCTCTATGACGAATCGCAATCTCTGCAGCCGACGGATCTACCTGCCGGTGGTAAGACTGCGACTCTCGCGTCTCCAACGAATAGCTATAAGCTCACAGCCGTTTTTCCCGAGGCAGTCGGCAACGATCTCGATTTAATCGTGAGGTACGAGTCCGCTAACGTCTCCAACGCGAATGTGGCGTACCAGGACAATGTCAACGTCATGAAAGCGCTGGTTGCCCGGTTTCCTGAAGTTCGTGAAGCATTTGCTGCGGTGGTCGCGCGCGCGGTGGACACCTCTGGCCGGGATTACGGCACATTGTTAGCCATGAAAGACATCAAGTAGCGAGCGCACCGATCACCCGCCCTATTAGGAAGACTGCGGAATCGCTTGATCGAGCGTGCATTCCTTCGGATCCTTGTCGTCCCGCAGCCCGCAGAACACGGGCGCCCTCAGCTTCGGTCCGCTTCCCGTGTTTGCGCCCTCGGTCCACTCGGCGTATTCGACCTCGGCTACCAACTCCGGCTTGACCCAGCTGACTTTCCGCAACGCTTCTACTTCTCCGTAAAACGGATTCTTTTTCGTCTCAATCCTCTGCAGAAGCTTCCAGATCTCTGCCAGCAATTTCTGATCGAACCCGCTCCCTACCTGTCCGACGTGAGTCAATCGCCGCCCCTGCTTATCGTAGAGTCCAAGCACGAGAGATCCAAAATGAGCGCGAGTCCCCTCGGGCTCGGTGAATCCTCCAACTACGCATTCCATGCGATGGCGGATCTTGATCTTCAGCCACTCGCGGCTGCGGCGCTCTTCGTAGCAGCTGTTGCGCTTCTTCGCCAGAACGCCTTCGAGCTTCTTCTCACGCGCAATCTCAAACAGCGCCTTTCCCTCCGCCGCGTAGTGATCGGAATAGCGTAGCGAGTCCCCGGCTTTCAGGATCGAGGCCAGTTTGCTCTTCCGTTCCTCCAGCGGCATGCGACGCCAGTCGTAGCCGTCGAGATAAAGCAGGTCAAACGCGTAATACAGCACCGGAACATCTGCCTTTGCTGCCGCGCGATGTCCCCCCGGCCGGAAGCCCGTCCGCTGCTGCATCAGACTGAACGAAGCGCGCCCCTCGGAATCGAGCGCCACAACTTCACCGTCGAGAATCGCGGTCTCTGCCTTGACGAACTCCGGCATGCTCTTCAGCTCCGGATAGCGTGCGGTCAATTCGTTCTGGTTCCGCGAAACCAGGCGGACTTTTCCGTCTGCAATGAACGCGATCGCCCGGTATCCGTCCCATTTGATTTCAAACAGCCAATCTTTGTCGTCGAAAGGTTTCTCGATGGACTCCGCCAACATGGGATGGATGGTAGTCGGCATCGGGCGCTTTACCGGCACGGAGACTAAAACCGCAGAGGACGCCAAGGATTTGGGAGTTTCATTCCTTGAAGAGGATTGATGCTTCGAGGATGCCTTCGCCACTCCGCTGTTACCGTTGCCCGCGCTACGTGCAGCTTTTCCACCGCGGCCAGAAGCTTTTTCCTTATTTACCTCTGCGTCCTCGGCGTCCTCTGCGGCTTTGGTTTGCTTTTTTTTTTGATCGAGCTTGGCAATGGCATCGGCCAGCCACGCAGCCTTCAACCTGCCTCGCCCAGCCGGACGGCTGCTCTTCCACTCGCGCGACCGCGCATCCCCGGCAATCTCATCCATGCTGCGATGGGTGACCACCGACTCGTCAATCTCGCCGGCATCGTATCCTTCCACGACGTATTGGTCGTGCTTCTTGATCATCAACCATTCGTTGCCTTTGCTGCCGGGGCGCCGCCCTTTCATCTTGATCAGCGCGAAATCCCCCTTAAGCCGCTCGCCGTTCAGCCGGAACTTCAAGTCTCCCTTGGACAGCATCGCGGCTGCCTCGGCCTCAGTTCCGGCAACATATTTGCCATTCACCGGCACGGGCGAGAGCGGAGCCCACGTGCCCACATCCCAAACCATTACGCTGCCCGCGCCGTAATTTCCTTCCGGGATATTCCCCTCAAAATCGAAGTACGAAACCGGATGGTCCTCGACCTGCATGGCGAGCCGCTTATCCGCCGGATCGAGCGATGGTCCCCTCGGGACCGCCCAGGACTTGAGCACCCCTTCCATCTCGAGCCGAAAGTCATAGTGCAGCCGCGTCGCCTCATGCTTCTGCACCACAAAGCGATTCCCCTTCTTCTTCGCGACTTCCGGCGGAGGTTCCGGCGTTTCCTCAAACCGTCGCTTCCGCTTGTATTCCTCAAGAGCCATAGCCAGCCAAATTCTAGCAATTACCTTTCTCAAATGCTGTACATCACGAACCGTAGGCTCAAGCAGCGAGCAATGAGCGATGAGCAAGCATCCGAGTCAGACGTTTGCTCATGGCTCACAGCTCATTGCTCATTGCTCATTGCTCATTGCTAAAAGGCTATAATCGCGCTTCCATTCCCAACTGAGAACTAGCAACTGAAAACTGAGACCTGCTTTCTATGAACCGCGAATTCCCCGAGGTCCCTCTAGTCGGCATCGGCGCCATCATCATCGAAAATGATCGCGTCGTCCTGGTCAAGCGTGCGCACCAGCCGATCCAGGGGCACTGGTCGATCCCCGGTGGAGTCCTTGAGGTGGGTGAGATGGTTCGCGAGGCTGCAGTGCGCGAAGCCCGGGAAGAAACCGGACTGGTCGTGGAACCCGGCGAATTGCTGGGCGTGTTCGACCGAATCCTGCGCGACCCCGAACACCGTGTTCAATACCACTACGTCCTGATCGATTTTCTATGCCGAAGAATCGGAGGCGAACTCCTCGCTGCCAGCGACGCCGCCGAAGTGCGCTGGTTTACCCGAGCGGAACTCCCCGCGCTCAAACTCGCCGAAGATACTCTGGAAGTGATCCAAAAGGGATTCAAAAAGCTAGGCCGATGACTCTGGAGGGCCGGGGTCGCGGTCATCTTCCCACTCCACGTCGCACGAGTGGCAACGCCACGCTCTTTTGTGGAAAGGAATCGGCACGTTAATAACCATGGAAAGATAAGCCGACGATTGGAGTTCCTGAAAGCTGACGTCGAGGGAACCGCATTTCGGACACTTGGGTTGCTCGAACTCGCCTATACCCGATACATCCAACCGTTCCGGGATCGGCTGACACAGCACCAGTTCCGCCTCGGGTGCATTTTCTGCTGTGACCAGCAGCTTGATCCCGCCAATCGCGTTTGAGTAAAACCAGTCCATCCGCACCATGTTGTCGTCGGCAAGCGTGCACTCGATGCCGGCCGATTCCAGGCTTCCTTTCGCCAGCAAAGCTTCGGGCAGATCGCGGAACTTGCGAAGCATCACCAAGTCATGAACATCGCCGTCAGGGCTATAAGTTGGCGCCTCTTGCGTCGAAACCTCCGGCTCTGCAGGCTCCTCTTCTGCAGGAGGGTCTCCGGGCCTCGGTGCCGGTTTAATCGGAAACGGCGGATTGGCGGCCAACTCCACCGTCAGACCTCGTTTCGCGAGCTCAGCTCTCAGCACCTCTCTGGCCAGGTCACTCAATTCGTAAGCCTCGCCCGCGACCTTCTCCAATTCCCCATCCAGCTGTCCCGAATAGAACTCGGCCAGCCGTTTTCGCTCCTGCTCAGGATCGATCTTCGCCATGGGACGTCATCATATCGTGATGCGGACCTTCAAGGGCGAAATGCTTGGTCGCACGGTCCCGTCACTCCCACCCGTGATCTTCGTCACAGACCCTCTCCCGTGGCGCCGTTACAGTCCCCTAAGAGTAGATCCCGATGCAGCCGAGCCTCAGACTGAACCGCCGCGCCTTCTTGCAGGCTGCTCTCACTGCAGCCGCCGCTGCCGGAACGGGCATAGCGTGTAACGCGAACCGGAGCCCCTGGCGATTCTTTACGCTCGACGAAGCCAGAGCCCTCGCGGGCATGGTCGACCAGATCATCCCACCGGACCAGGACGCGGGCGCAGCCTGGGCGGGCGTGGTCAACTACCTCGACCGCCAGCTCTGCGGCCCATTCCAGAATTTGCAGGGCGTTTATCGTCGCGGGCTCGCCGGGGTTGATCAGAGCAGCCAATCGATCTACGGCAAGCTCTTCGCCGACCTTGGATCACAGCAGCAAATCGAACTCCTGCATCGCTTGGAAGATGGCAGAGTCCCTGCCTCCGCCTGGGAACAGTTATCTTCGTCGGAGTTCTTCGGCACGGTCGTCGATCACACAATGCAAGGGTTCTACGGCGATCCGCGTCACGGCGGCAATCGCGACGGCGTGAGTTGGAAGATGTTGAACCTTCCCTACCCGCCCGTCCGCGGCCGACTTCGACCCGATCAGCCCAAAGCCAGATCGGGCTGATCGCGTAGCGACAGCCGCCTCGGCTGTCCAGCGAAGGCGAAGCCAAGCGTCCATGAGCGTGGTCTGAGGATCTGCGGAAAAGTATTTGGGTGGCGTACGGCTTAGCCGCGCGATTCAGGCCGACTCGCAGGATTAGGGCTTTAGCCCGAGCACGATGTCCTTGAAACACGTCAATGCGGTGATCGTAGGCAGCGGCGCTGGAGGCGGCGTCGTCGCCAAAGAACTCTCCGAGGCGGGCCTTAGCATCGTCCTCCTCGAACGCGGCAAGTGGTTTACCCCCTTCGACGACCGTAAAGACGACCTCCGCAATCAGCGTACCTGCGTTCTCGGGAACTCGTTCGGCCCTGACGAACGCAGCCCCCGTGTTTACGTCGACGCCTCTGGCCACGAATCCACAATCGACTCGAGACATGGGGCCTACAGCAACAATGCAGCTTGCGTCGGTGGAGGCACCCTCAGTTACGGAGCGATGGGATGGCGCTTCATGGAAGATGACTTCCGTCTGCGTACGAAGTACGGCTTTGTTAGAGACAGCAGTCTCGATGACTGGCCCATCACTTACTCGGATCTCGAGCCCTACTACGAAAAGGCGGAATGGGAAATTGGAGTCTCCGGCGACGACTCCAACAACATATTTCGTGCCCCTCGCAAGCGTCCCCTGCCCATGCCTCCGCTTCCTCCGAACCGGGAGTACGAGATCCTGAAACCAGCCGCCGTGCGCCTTGGGCTGCATCCGTTCGATATCCCCATGCTGCGGAACTCCGTTCCCTACAACGGCCGGGGAGCCTGCATGCGCTGCCGCTGGTGCGTGGGCTTCGCCTGCGAGGTCGATGCCAAGTGCGGCACGCAGAACACGGTAATCCCGAAAGCGATTCAGACCGGCAACTGCGAGTTGCGCTGCGAGTGCATCGCAAAGGAAATTCTCACCGACGATCGTGGCCGCGCCACCGGCGTTGCCTATTTCGATTCCACTGGACGATTGCAGCAGCAATCCGCCGATCTCGTGGTTGTCTCCTGTGCCGCGATTGAATCCGCGCGGCTGTTGCTGAACTCCAGGAGCCGACTCTTCCCCAACGGCTTGGGGAATCGGAATGACTGGGTCGGGAGGAATCTGCAGGGTCACGCCTATACCGGGGCGATCGGCTTGTTTGAGCAGGAGACTTACGACGACATCGGACCGGGCGCGTCGATCGCCATATGCGACTTCAGCCACAACAACCCGGGATTCGTCGGCGGAGGACTTCTGGCCAATGAGTTCATTCGCTTGCCTTATCAGTTTGCCTCCCGGAGAGGAGGGGTAATTCCGGGCTGGGGCGCTGCACACAAGGACTTCATGCGACGTTTCTATCGGCGGAGTATCTCCGTGATGGGACCCATACAGGAGATGCCTGTCTTCGAATCGCGCGTGCAGGTGGATCCGAAAGTTAAAGACCACTGGGGAATTCCCGTGGCCCGGCTCTCCGGCCATCGCCATGAAAACGATTTACTGGGGACGCAGTTCTTATCGTCGAAGGCCGAGCTGTGGCTGAAGGAAGCCGGCGCCACGACTACGATTCGTTTCGGCGCAGTATCGCGCGATGGGCCGAGCGGCGGACAGCACCAGGCCGGCACTTGCCGTATGGGAAATGATCCGAAATTCTCGGTGGTCGACAAGTATTGCCGAGTTCACGATGTCGACAACGTGTATGTGATCGACGGCAGCGTACATGTCACCAATGGCGGATTCAACCCCGTCCTGACGATCATGGCGATCGCGTACTACGCCTCCGACAATCTTCTGAAGTCATGGAAGGGACCACATT
>Ga0335070_10011014_pt1 | contig 10575 bp, 5 predicted proteins | sample Lox_Sample_13_FD_206722 | JGI IMG/M metagenome (GOLD analysis project Ga0335070, IMG submission 206722) | Soil microbial communities from Loxahatchee National Wildlife Refuge, Florida, United States - Lox_Sample_1.3 | ecosystem: Environmental > Terrestrial > Soil > Wetlands | place: USA: Florida...
AACATGTCGTCATTCCAATTTGGGGCCTACTCGGTCTATATCAACTATCCTGGGCTGCTGTTGGGGCAGGCACCACTCAATCCATACTTGACCGAAGATCTGGCCGGCCTGACAGCACGAAACTGGCGAGCCCGAGACGTGAATTTCTTTGTGCAGGACGACTTCAAGATCACGCCGCGTCTCACCCTCAATCTCGGATTCCGCTTCGAGCGGCTGGGTGACATCGGCGAGCTCAACGGACGGAATTCAACTATCAACCCCGCTCTTCTCGACCCCAATCCGCCAACGGCAGCGGAAGGAGGAAGCCTGGACGGGATCGAGGTTTCAGGTAACTTCCCCGGATCGCTGCCCACGGGCGTCGTGAGCAGCGGCAACAATCTGGGGATTCGCGGCGTTAGCCAGAATACGATCAACCCGCGCATCGGTTTCGCATGGAGCTTGCCATGGACAAACCGGCTGGTGCTGCGCGGCGGCTACGGCGTGTACCATCAACGCTCCACTGGCCAGATGTACTTGCAGCAGGTTGCCAACCAACCTTTTGGATTGATCCGAGAGGTCGCTCCGAACTTTACACAAGGCATTGATAATCCCTTCCCTCCGGATCCGGGAGCCTTCCCCCAATTTGTTCCGTATGCAGCACCCGACCCGGAATCGGGAGACCCCGGTACGAGCCTTTCGCCAGTGATAATCGATCCGAACATCCGAGCGCCAATCTTTCAACGTTTCAGTATGAGTTTGCAGACGCAACTTGCGAAGGATTTCGCGCTGGAAGTTGGCTACTCCGGAATGCGCGGAACCCACATGATTGTTTTTCGTGACCTCAACCAAGCCAATCTAGCCAGTGACACCAATCCAATTCGGGGCGAGACCACCAACACTCTGGCAAACGTCCCGTTGCGAGTGCCTTATCAGGGGTTCTCTTCCAGCCAGATGTTTGAGATTGAGTCGGCCAGCGGTTATGCGTGGTACAACTCGCTCGAGGTAAGTCTCAGCAAGCGATTCAGTCATGGAATCCAGTTTCTCGCCGCGTACACTTTCGCACGAGATCTGGCCAACGTTTGGGGCAGTACGACCAGCACAAACGGCGGCATCATCCTAGGTGACAATCACGATCCGCACTTCGATTACGGTCCGGATGATTTTGTGCGGCCACACCGGCTCGTAATTAGTGCCGTATACGAATTCCCGAGCCCCGCCAATCGTCATTCATTGGTTGGACAGGTTTTAGGAAACTGGAAATTGGCTGGCGTCAGCACGATCCAATCGGGCCACCGCTTGCCACTCATCAATTACGACAGCGCCAGTGTTTACGGCACAATCTACGACTTTGCCGAGATCGTTCCCGGCTGCAAGATCGAAACCACCGGTTCCACTACCAGTCGGCTGAACAATTGGATCAACCAAGACTGCATGCTGCCCCAGTCGGTTGTCGGTGACGACGGCGTCGCGACGGGCTTTGGTAACAGCCGCATGGGAATTCTGCATGGCCCCAACCAGGTCAACACGGACCTGTCGCTAATCAAGCTCTTCCCGATTCGCGAGCGCATGAACGTGGAATTCCACTCGGAGTTCTTCAATGCTTTCAATCATCCCAATTTCATGGATCCTGATAACAATTTCGCCAGCCCTGCATTTGGCCAGATCACTGCAACGGCGGGGAATCCCAGGATCATTCAGTTTGCGTTGAAGGTGAACTTCTGAGATTGGCTTGAACATACCTCGCCCGGGGCCGGAAGTATGCCGACCTTCCGGGCGAGGTACGTTTCGAGCGAACGGCATCGCAAGGAAGAACGAACCCCTGACGCAGTAAGATCAGGAATTGTGCATCGCCTGGGCTTCAGAAAATCTACGTAGAAAGTGAACCGAGGGTTTCAGGAGAAAGTCATGATTTCAAATTGGACTGTTTCTATTCTTAAGGGACGAGAATCGCGCGTTGTTTCGTGCTTTGCACTCTCTGTTTTGATAATGGCGCTTTGTGTAGAGCTAGCGGCGCAGGCACCTACTCCTGTGACCCCTACCGCCAAAAGAGCGACGGGAACTCCAGAGGCTTCGCAAGAAACCAGCGCCCCTGAGATGACCGCGGCGGACGTGTCGGCATTTCTGGACGGCCTCATGCCCAATCAATTGGCACGCGAGGATATCACCGGCGCGGTCGTGCTCGTGATCAAAGACGGAAAGGTGCTGTTCACCAAAGGCTACGGCTATGCTTGCGGCGACAAGAAAACGCCCGTGCTTCCGGATGGCACGCTCTTTCGCCCCGGTTCCGTTTCGAAGCTCTTCACCTGGACGGCGGTGATGCAGTTGGTCGAGCAGGGCAAACTCGATCTTGACCGTGATGTGAACGACTATCTCGACTTCAAGATTCCGCCCGCGTACGGCAAGCCGATCACGCTGCGCAACATCATGACGCACACCGCCGGTTTCGAAGAGACAGTCAAGGACATGTGGGTCGGGAACGTCAGTGACCTTGTTCCGATCGGCGACTATGTCAAGGCACACATTCCGGCGCGCATCTTCCCGCCAGGAGTGACGCCTGCTTACTCGAACTATGCAACGACAGTGGCTGGCTACATCGTGCAGCGAGTCTCGGGAGAAGATTATTTCGAGTACATCGAGCACCACATTTTCAACCCGCTCGGGATGCAGCATGCGACATTCCGTCAGCCTTTGCCTGCCAACCTCAAGCCGTTGATGTCGTGCGGGTACGAACTTGGTTCGGAGCCAGCCAAGGACTTTGAACTTGTCGAACCGGCGCCGGCGGGCAGCTCTTCGATGACGGCGATGGATATTTCGCATTTCATGCTGGCGCATCTGCAAGATGGAAAATACGAGAATGTGCAGATTCTGAAGCCGGAGACGGCGCAACTGATGCACTCACGCCAGTTCGCCAATCTGCCGCAAACAAACGCGATGTGCCTTGGCTTTTATGAAGAGACTCGCAATGGGCATCGCATTATCGGGCACGGTGGCGACACGCTCTACTTCCACAGCGACTTGCATCTGATGGCCGATACCGGAGTGGGCTTCTTTGTCTCTTACAACAGCCGGGGAAAAGCGGAGATTAGTCCGCGCGATGCGCTGTGGCATGCGTTCCTGGATCGTTATTTCCCGTATGAGCCGCCAGCCGGAGCTGCGGTCGCCAACGCTGCAGAAGATGCTGCCAGCGTCTCTGGACATTACATTGTCAGCCGCCGCATGGACAGTAACTTCCTCGCGGTTCTCACGCCGATTCAACAGTTGAAGATCTCGCCCAATCCCACGGACAACACAATCATCGCCAACGAACTAAAAGACCTGAATGGCCAGCCGAAGCACTTCCGCGAGGTTGGTCCACTCTTGTTCCGTGACATCAACGGCCAGAGCCTGCTTGGCTTTAAGCGCGACGACACGGGGCGGCTGATCGCGGTTATCGACTATCCGTTCATGGTCTTCCAGAAAGCTTCGTGGTATGACTCCAGCCCCTTCAACCTGTTTCTCATTTGCACATCGCTGGGCATATTCGTGATCACGCTGATTCTCTGGCCGATCGGCTATTTCGTCCGGCGCCACTATGGCAAACCTCTGAACCTCACTGAGCAGCAGAAAAAGCTGCGGCTATGGACGCGACTCGCGTGCGCGATCGACATCGTCTTTGTCGTCATCTTCGTGACGATCGTGTCGCTGGTCGAGAAATTCTTTTCGCTGTTCAGCTCGCGGATGGATATCTGGCTACACTTGCTGCAACTGTTGGGATGGATCGGCGTTATTGGCACGCTCGCCATCCTGTGGAATGCGATGGTGTCATGGCGCAGTCCGGAACGCGGGCTGTGCAGCAAAATCGGCGACGCGCTTGTGCTGATTGCCGCGCTCGGTTATAGCTGGTTCGCGATCTATTGGAACCTGCTGCACTGGAGCCTACAGTACTAGACTCTGCAAATCGCGATAAGGAAAGGGTACTCAAATCGAGTACCCTTTCTGCTATATGCTAAGTTATTGCGCCGCGAGGGTAGCGGGCTGATAGCTAATCACTTAGCTGGAATGATGGGCAACGTCACGTGTGATGGGTGTTGCGCATCGTGATAGATCGTCTGTTGCGCGGTCTGCATTTTGCTTTCCTGCCCGAGCGGACCACCGGTGTTCAGATTCCGCGGGTACTTCGGGAACGCGGACGATGAAATTTCCAGACGAATCCGATGCCCGGGCTGGAACATCTGGCAAGTGTTCCAGGCATCGATCTTGTATTCACTGATCGCGCCCGGCTGAACCAGATCTTCCTTTTCCATTCCCTTGCGGAAGCGGGCTCGAACGATGCCGTCGGACAACCGCTCGGCATAGCCGTTGGGCCATACATCGATCAGCTTGGCGGTGAAATCGGTGTCGGTCGCGGTGGTCGCGGCATACAGTGTGACCTTGATCGGACCGCAGATTTCGGTATCGTTTGTGACCGGGTCGCCGGTGTAGACCAGCACGTCATCGCGGCGCTCGATTGGCCGATAATCGTCAGGGCCGCCGATTTGCGCAAATGATGGCTCGGTGATAAACGGCACCGGGTCCTTGGGATCGTAGGTGTACGAATCGGTCTTCTCGGCCGCAGGCTTCGCTGTCGAGAGCGTGCCGTCGCCGTGCAGCGAATTTGCACCGGTTCGACTATGCAGATAGAAATCCGTAAACTGCGTACGGGCCAAGGGCCATTCTCTTTCATCCACCCACTGATTCGCACCCATTACGAAGATCCGAACCGGAGCCTCGGCCTTCACGCCATTGTCGGTTCCCTTCAGCCAGGCGTCGAACCAGCGCAGCATCGTGCCGTTGAGGTCGATAATGTCCGTCGGACCAAAGTCGACATCGCCCATTTTTGACTTCGAATTAATAGCGTGGGGCCATGCTCCCATCAGCATTTTTTGAGAATTACGAACCGCGGGAGCACCGTGCGCCGTCATTCCGATGAAGTTCAGCGGCGTGCCAATCTGCTCGTCGTCGTACCAACCAGAGATGTGAAGCACAGGAACCTGCACGCGATCGAATTTGGTCTGGTAGCGTTCGGCCTCCCAGTAATCATCGAGATGCGTGTGGTTAAACAGCTCACGCCACGCAGGCATGATGCGGCCGGAAGCTTCGTCCATGGTGACGAGCGGCAAGTGCTCGAAGACCGACGTCCACTGGACGCCCTCTTCGTTTTGTAAAACATGCCCCGACGTCAGGAAGTACCAGCTTTCGTTCAGCGGAATTTGTTCGCCGACAGGAAATTCGACAAAAGGATCGGATGGGCTGACCAACGCGATCATGGTCGTGAGATGCGGCGGTTGCTCGATGGCGGTCAGCCACTGAGTCTTGCCGTTGTACGAACCGCCGATGGTGCCGACCCGGCCGGTGGACCATGCTTGCGAGGCGCACCACTCGATCGCGTCGTAGCCGTCCTTTCCTTCAGAACGGTAAGGAACGAATTCGCCGGGGGAGTCGCCGCGGCCACGCACGTCCATGCCGACAAAAGCATAGCCGTGGCTGGAGAAATACCGGCCGAACATGAGCGTTAATTCGCTGCTCTTCAGATACGGAGTGCGGTTCACAATGCAATCGAATTTACCGGGCACGTCCGGGCGGTAAACGTCCGCGGAAAGCTCGACACCATCCCGCATCTTGACGTGTTGGTTGTAATAGATTTTGACCGGTAGCGTCTTCTCTGAACTGGTTTGTGACTGCGCGACTCCAACCGGAAAGATTCCAGCTAACAGACATAAGAGCAATATGCGCTTTGCCATGATGCCTCCGAGTTTTGTCCGTTCATCTTTTGTTTAGGCCGCGTGGAGCTTCGCCAGGAAGGCGGGGTCGAGGTCCAATCCAAGCCCTGGTCCTGTCGGCATGTGAATCGTTCCCTTACGCAATTCCATCCCTCCGATGACAGGATCGACGGCATGGAAGAGAAAAGCGTCGAGGTCTGCGAATTCAATGTTCTTTTGCGAGGCGACCACATGCGCGGCGGCTGTCAATCCGAGGCGCGTCTCGTCCATGCATCCGAGCATGCACTTGAGATTGGCCGCATCGGCGACCTGGGCAATGCGCACCGCCTGGAGGATGCCACCGCACTTCATCAGCTTGATATTGATGGCGTCCATGGCATTTTCGCGAATGCCGACGATGGCATCGTGCGAAACGTGTACGGCCTCATCGACCATGATCGGCGTGCTGACGTTTTCGCGTATGAAGCGGAGTCCGGCCCAGTCCCAATAAACGACCGGTTGCTCGCAGAATTGGAGGCCGACATCTGCAACCGCTCGCAGGACGCGGACGCACTCGGCAGGCGACCAGCCCTGGTTGGCATCGATACGAACCTTAATGTCCGGACCTACAGAGGCACGCACGGCGCGAATCCGCTCGATGTCGAGGGAAGGATTGTCTCCGACCTTAACTTTGACATTGCGGAACCCCTGCTGCACGATGCCGCGAGCTTTCTCAGCCATGACCTGTGGCGTGTCGATTCCGACTGTCATGTCGGATTCGAATGAGTCGCGGTAGCAGCCGAGCAGATTGCAGATCGGCTGGCCGGTGACTTTCCCGCAGATATCCCAGAGAGCCGTTTCGAGCGCGGCCTTGATGCTGCCATTGCCGGGAGTGAAGACTTCCATCTCCGCCACGATGCGCGGGATGGAAAATGCATCTTTCCCTTTGACGAAAGCAGCCAGGCTCTTCCCTATCGCGACGTCGGATTGCTGTGTCTCCGCCGTCACTGGTGAGTAAGGAGATGCCTCGCCGTAACCAATTACGCCATCCTCGGTGCGCAGGCGCACCAGAACGCTGTCGGAGGCTATATCGGTTCCGATCGCGATCTTGATGGTCTCCTTCACTGGTAGATTGAATGGAAAGATATCGATGTCGCGGATGCGGGTAGACTTTGCTGGAACGTGGGACTTCTCTTGCGCGACGGCCAATGACGGAAGTGAAAAATCGCAAAGCGCGGCGCCAGCAAACGTGCCAGCGGCGGCCTTAAGGAAAGACTTACGACTGACGTTCATGGGAACTCCTCTCAGGGAATGCCGAACCGGATCTCTTCGCGCCTTTATTGAGGGCGTTCTAGGAAGCAGAAAATTACAGCAATACATTTACATCATATGATGCATACTGTCAATGAATGTCATCACATGATGCAACACGCCAAAACATTCCTTTTGCATTGGCGAGTAGCCCGCGAACATGCCCTAAAATGCCTATTCGCGGTTATCGTTCAAGAGTGACGCGCTTCGGGAGAGCAGCATCGTGAATCCGCCAAAATCCAGTACGACAACGAGTAAGGAGGCTAGCCGAACTGCCATGAAGTCGAAGCAGCGAAAACCGGGCGTGACCCAGCTTGAGGCTAGATTCGTTGAGGCGGAGGAGCGACTGGGGTCACGGCGCCGCGATCTGGTTCGGAACATTCTGGACCATCCCGAAGACGCGTATTTCCTTTCCTCGCGGGCGCTGGCACGACATTGCAACGTAGACACCGCAACAATCGTCCGCACGGTACAGGCTCTCGGTTATAAGCGATACGCGGATTTTGCCGCGGACCTGCGGGCCCATTTTCTTGCCCGGATTACGCCGTACGCGCAGATGAAATCTGCCGCGCGCGAAAACCGCGATATTGCGGATCAAATCGAGCAGAGCTTCGAACTCGAGATGCGCAATCTACAGGCGCTGGCTTCGAGCCTTAGTACCGAAGAAGTCGAGCGGCTTGCGAAGCGGATCGATAATGCGCGGCGGGTGATGGTCGTGGGCGTTGACTACGCCGCTCCGTTGGCGCAACTGCTCGCCTATGCGCTGGTGGCTGTCGGATTGAATGCAGTGGCACCGATTGGTTCTACGGGATATTTGCAGCAGGCGGTGCAGTTGCTGGGACCGAAAGACCTGCTGATCGCCATCAGCTTTGGACGATGTCTGCAGGATACAGTGGACTCGGTAATCTGCGCGAAGAACAATGGCGTTCCGACGTTCGGTATCACCGACAGCGAGCAGAGTCCGATTGCACGCTTTTGTGGCAATTTCTGGAAGGCGTCAGTGGCGAGCCCGTCTTTTTACGAATCGTATGTGGCGCCGGTTGCAGCAATTGATGCGCTGCTCGTGTGCTGCGCGCAATTGCATCCAGGGCGATCTCTGGCATCGTTGCAGAAGAAGGAAGAGAATTTCCGGCAGCGCTGGTACACGCCGCAGCTCCCATCGCGTCGGAAGAGTCAGAGTTAACGCAACTCGGACCGTGAGCTTTTGAGCTTGAAAGAAATTGGTGCGCAAAGCCGAGGCAGGTTCGCACTCGACGATTTGCGCGTAAATCAGATGCGAAGCTCGCGCAGTGGGATGGCTGGCGCACAGCCCCCGCCGTTACGCACTACATTGTTTTGATCTCCTCTCCGCTCCTAAGAGGTCGTGTCCGCGATCCGTTTAATTCCACCGCAGGGCGCATACAATCAAGTGAAAACTGCATTGCGCATCCCGGAAACTCCTATACAAATATTCGGGAGCGTTTCGAAAATCGGAAATCTCTAAATTCAAGGCGCACGCAACGAATCGGTCGGGCATCTAACGCTAAGCGCGTGGGGAGTGCAACGACGACGGAGGACGGTTGCAACTCAAAAGGGAGGCCGGCTGGTATAAGGACACGATCATTTATCAGGTGCACGTCCGCACGTTCTTTGACAGCAATGGCGACGGCATCGGTGACTTTCAGGGGCTGGCGCAGAAGCTTGATTATTTACAGGATCTCGGAGTCGACGCGATCTGGCTGATGCCCTTCTTTCCCTCTCCGCTGCGGGACGACGGCTACGACATTTCCGACTACCGCGCGGTTCATCCCAGGTACGGAACGCTTGAGGACTTTAAGTCGTTTCTTTCGGTCGCGCACGAGCGCGGTCTCAGCGTGATCATCGAACTCGTGGCAAATCACACCTCGGACCAGCACCCGTGGTTTCAGGAGTCGAGAAGCTCGCAACAAAATCCAAAACGTGACTGGTACGTGTGGAGCGATACGGACACGAGGTATCGAGGAACGCGGATTATTTTTCTCGACACGGAAATGTCGAACTGGGCCTGGGACCCGATTTCGAAGTCCTATTACTGGCATCGTTTCTTCAGTCATCAGCCCGATCTGAATTTTGATAATCCTGCGGTGCGTGAAGAAATGTGGCAGGTGATGAAGTTCTGGCTCGATCTTGGAGTAGATGGGTTCCGGCTGGACGCAGTTCCCTACCTGATCGAGCGGGAAGGAACGAACTGCGAGAATCTGCAGGAGACGCACGAGATCATTCGCTGGTTGCGAAAGAGAGTGGATGACGAATTTCCGGGCACAATGCTCCTGGCAGAGGCGAACCAGTGGCCCGCGGATCTGCGTCCTTACTTCGGCAACGGCGATGAATTCCACATGGCGTTCCACTTTCCCCTCATGCCGCGCATGTTTATGGGGCTGCGTCTCGAAGACCGCAAACCGATTACGGAGATCCTGCAGCAGACGCCGGATATTCCCGCTTCGTGCCAGTGGGCGATTTTTCTGCGGAATCACGACGAATTGACGCTCGAGATGGTGACCGATATCGAGCGCGACTACATGTATGACATCTACGCCACCGACAAGTCGATGCGCTTGAATCTTGGCATTCGGCGGCGGCTGGCGCCTTTGCTCGACAACGACCGGCGGCGCATTGAACTAATGACCGGGATGCTGATGTCTCTACCCGGAACTCCCATCATCTATTACGGTGACGAGATTGGCATGGGCGACAACATTCACCTGGGCGACCGCAACGGAGTACGAACGCCCATGCAGTGGAGCGGCGGCAGCAACGGCGGGTTCTCAACGGCCGATCCGGAAATTTTGTATTCGCCGTTGATTTCGAATCCGCTGTACGGGTATCAAGCCGTGAATGTGCAGTCACAGAAGCGCTTTGACCATTCGCTGCTTTCCTGGATGAAGCAAATCATTCGCGTGCGGCGATCGACACCCGTTTTTGGATCGGGATCGATTGAGTTCCTTTATCCCGCGAACCATCGAGTGCTCGCCTATGTGCGGAAATTGGGCAAGGAAACCGTACTGGTCGTGAACAATCTCTCCAGCGCGGCGCAGGCGGTAGAACTCGACCTCAAGCAATACAAGGGGAACATTCTAATTGAGATGTTCGGCAAGAATATCTTTCCGCGCATCGGCGATCTGCCTTACCTGCTGACGATGGGACCATACCAGTTCTACTGGTTCCGGCTTCGGCGAATCTGAACCCGTAGTGGGGCGCGATCAGCGGCCGGTTAGCGTGGCCTCTGTAGAAACTCTATCTGGAGGTTGGCTTGGCGGAAGAAGTACTTTTGAACGATGAATTTCTTCGCCAGCTCATGAATGTGGGCGAAGTCGACATCGTCGTAGGCCTGCCAACCTATAACAACGCCAAGACGATTGAGCCCGTTGTGCGAGCTATTCAGGCTGGAATTCTCAAGTGCTTTCCGCGCGAGCGGGTGGTCATTATCGGCGCCGACGGTGGATCGCAGGACGGTACACGCGACCTAGTCACCGGCATATCGATCGACGATGTATGGCGTGCCTCCAAGGTGTATGCATTACGCACACTACCCGTGGTCACGACGGAATAC
>Ga0335070_10011015_pt1 | contig 10573 bp, 10 predicted proteins | sample Lox_Sample_13_FD_206722 | JGI IMG/M metagenome (GOLD analysis project Ga0335070, IMG submission 206722) | Soil microbial communities from Loxahatchee National Wildlife Refuge, Florida, United States - Lox_Sample_1.3 | ecosystem: Environmental > Terrestrial > Soil > Wetlands | place: USA...
CAAACGAAGAACGCATTGCCCTTCGCCGGAAGCACCATCGCGAACATCCGTTCGCTGCCCCACCAGCGGACTCCCGAGAAATACTGCAGAGAAGTTCCCGCACTCACGACGATGGCGGCGAGCGAGTTCTCGGCCATCAACTTGCGCGCGCGTTCCTGCCGCTTGGCACGCTCTTCGCGCATGATGGGTACAGCCTCGTTCTTCCGCGACTTCAGCGCCGCGATCGAAGCGGGAAGCTCCGCGTCCTGTGAGGTCGTCGAAAGCGGACGTGCGAGCGCCGCAAGTCCTGCGGATGCCGCTCCCGACTCCAGAAACTTGCGCCGCGAAATCATGAACCCTCCAAACCAAGTGGTCAGTGGTCAGTGATCAGTGGTCAGTCACCAATCAACTAACCCGCCCAACTGACGCTGCTCTTTGCCCGCGCAATTATATCTGTCGCCTTTCGCGGCAGACTTGTACGATCATCGACTATGCAGTCCGGCTTCCAATGCGCTTCGTGCGGAGAGTGGAACGAGACCTCGGTGGACGAGTCCGCGGGACGGCGGCAATCCTATGTGGAAGATTGCCAGGTCTGCTGCAAGCCCAACGTGTTGCGCATCGAGTACGACGTTTCTGCCCAGGAGTTTTTCATCTCGGCCGAAGTCGAGTAGCCGCTTGCACTCGCCAAAACACTCGCGCGCGTAACTTCGCCGCGCTATAGTGTGCTGTCCGGCGCAGCAGTTGACCCCGCAACGGGAGGCTCTTCGATGGCAACAGGCTACACCGCAGGCAGAATGGTCAGTCACAACATGGTCACGACGCAGTTCGAGCTTGACGGATTCCGCGTGACGCGAACGCTCGGAGTGGTACGCGGAATCGTGGTGCGTTCGCGTTCGATCTTCGGCACGATCGGCGCCGGACTGCAGACGCTGGTCGGCGGCAACATCACGCTGCTGACCAACCTCTGCGAGAAGACGCGTCAGGAAGCGTTCGACCTGATGCTGCAACATGCCGCCGAACTCGGAGCCAACGCCGTAGTAGGAGCGCGCTACGACGCCACGGAAATCATGCAAGGCGTCACCGAAGTGCTGGCCTACGGGACGGCGGTCTTCGTCGAAGCCGCGAAGTGAGATGGCGGCCGAGAGTCACTTTGTGTCGCAAAGTGCCCGGTACCCTCCCCCTCTGTCGGTCTATTGGAATCATAGGATTAGCGGAAGATTCGAAATAGAATCTTTGTTTCCAATATTTTGCGGGTAAAATCTTGGAAACGTTGTACTTACCTCAATCCGCATCGCAACTTTTTTTCTGCTGAATCTCGCAAGACCTTGAAAACATTCGAGTTGCGCGAGTCGAGCTGCGTGCAGTGCTTGCAAAATCTTGAGCCGCTTGGACTTATGCGTAAAATATTCCGTCTACAGGAGTTATTTAGCCTGAGTGCGACGGGCTCGTTGGTGCGCTCGGCGTCCCTCATCTTCTTTTTCAAAGAGCTTGGGTTGAGTCCTGAGTCCTGAGTCCCGAGTCCCGAGTCCCGAGTCCTTAGAACCCTGTCGCGAATGCCGCGCGGTCCTCTCGGCGATGCCATGATCGGAGATTGAGGCTGTGGAAGGCAAGGTCAGATGTCACATGGGCCTGTGGAAAAGTGCGGGGAGGGGCGTGGAATGCGGGCGCGGGACAGCATCTTTTTTCGGGTGGAGTGGCGCAGAAGTCTGCGTGGAAGTCTTCTCCAATCAGCGGTCGGGTGCGCGCCCGCAACCTGCGCGGAAGGATGCGGCACCCGGCCGCCCTACATCCTTCTGAGTTGCGCGGGGGCACCTTGAGCAAGCCGTCTTGATCCGGGTGTTTTGTAGTAGAATGCCGCAATTCGGCACGGCGGGACTTGGTGTTCCCAGCTTGAAAGCCTAAGGGCCCCCTATTTCAAAGGAGCTCCCATGCATCTTCTCGAATTTCTCTTCGGTTTTTCGCCCGACGGCGGAAACGGATCTTCAGAAATTGCTATTTTTGCCCTGCTGCTTACCTTCCTCTTTCTTGCGTTGATATGGAAGAAGAAGGCTTCCAAAGCCACGAATCGTCCGGCTGCGTAATCGTAGGTTGAGCGCTGAATAAGGACATCAGTTCGAAGTGAGTAGTGTCCTCAGCGGACGTGCGAGAAGCGTAGAAAGCACGGGGTTCATCGTGAATTGGATCAAGTTCATTCTGCATGTACTTGTTCAGATACTTAAGGCTCTAGCTTACGGGTGGATTGTTGCGCTCGTTAAGCTGTTGAAGCGGCTCTACCGAATCCTGAAGGCGTTTTGCGCCTACCTTAAGCTGTCCCATTGGGAACAAGAGACAGCCGGCGACAACTGCTGCAAGTTCACCAATCCTGCCTATCATCGCCCAGATCCCTGCATCTACGACCAATACTACTTGATGAGCCTCAATATTGCGGTCACTTGGGACAATCCGGACATCACGCTCCTGCGCGGTGGCGTTGTGGTGGCGGAGCACAGCCTGTTGCCGAATACTGAATACGAGATTGATGCGACGATTTGGAACAACTCGTTTCTAGCACCGGTGGTTGGAATGCAAGTGAACTTCGGGTACCTGTCGTTCGGAGTTTCCACGGTGCTCCATCCGATCGGGAGCACATTGGTGAATCTGGGCGTCAAGGACGGGCCAGGATGCCCGGCAGTAGCGAAGATGCTGTGGACCACTCCCAGTACCCCGGGACACTACTGCATCCAGGTGCGGTTCTCATGCCCGGACGATGCTAATCCTAACAACAACCTCGGGCAGAACAATGTGGATGTCGTTCCGGCGCTGTCTCCCGCGAACTTCACGTTTGCACTGAGGAACCAGACGAAAACGGCCAATGCGTATACCTTTGAGGTCGATACGTACGCGATTCCGGCGTCGCCGCCCTGTTCCGATACCATTGCGCAAGACCAGGGAACATTCGCCGAGAGGCTCAAGAAAATTCAGGCGATTCACAATCGCGCGAACTTTCCAGTGCCGGAGGGCTGGACGGTCCATATTACGCCAGCCGAAGTGACTCTCATCCCGGACGAAGAAACTGAAATTGCGGTCAGCGTCACACCGCCAACGGGATTTGTCGGCACGATTCCCTTCAACTTTCATGCCATGTACGGCAAACGTTACGCAGGGGGCGTCACCGTGTATGTCTCAAAGACCTGAGACCAAGGAAGGTGGCTTATGATCCCTTACCAAAAATTCACCCAATGCACCGACATAAATGGGTACGTGCCAAATCACGCCGGATTTTACATCTCTGTCGGCGTTCTGGCAGTGATGGTTGGGGCCGCGCTGGCGACGCTGGTTTCATTCGCACTGATTCCGACGATCATCTCCGGTCTAATCGCCCTCGTTCTGGGCGTGATCGCCTTTTGTACCTGGTACCTATATCATCGCCTGATCTGCTTGAATCCTACGGAGGTATGTGCAATCGGCGTGGTGACCGGCGTTCTGCACCCGACGCCTCAAACGATTGCGGGCAAGGCAGGGGACAACGATGCAACGCTTAACATCTTACTGGCTCCAGGGCCGCTGAACTACGGACAGGACATCTCCGAGTACACGAGCCACGTTCAGGGAAATCTAATCGCGGCGCAAGTCCAACTAACGAACGCCGGGCTGCCCTACGTTACATCCAGTGCATCCACCGATGACTTCAATCACCGGAAGGGACTCCATTGCGAGTTTGAGGGAGACGGAATCGCGATACTGCTAGCGTTTGCGGAAGCGATTCTCGTACTCCTGATTGCAATTCTCGCGCTGACGGTCTTGGCCGGCCCGTGGGCCGCGCCGCTGATCTGGCTGTTGGCCATAATCGCTGCGATGCTGGGCGCATCGGGGCTTTTCAACGATCTTGCAAACCCACCGGTCGCGCAGGGTACGGATCTCCAGGGAAACCCGGGGAATGTAGCGAAGGGACAAATTGTGCTGGTATCAGGCGATTGGATCTACGATGGCGGACATGACGGATGGAACGAAATTCATGCCGTCCACAATTGTCAGATCATCTCGGACCAAGTGTTAGACCTGAGCGACTCCAATGTCGCCTGGCCTAGCGAGATTTCAGGCATGCCATTTGTCACTGACGCTGATGTAAGCGCAGTCGTGAATTTCTGGTGCGGGATGCTATCCCAGGCGGGCGGCGCGGTGAAAGGCGGCACGATGACTAACCCCGCCAACAACTGGGTAGTCCATCCGCTTGTGGATGGCTGCAACCAATCTCCAGTTATCGTTTGAATGGGCATCCAGGCGACACGATCGAGAATATGGCCGCCGACGCCCAGCGTTCATTCAGGATTTCAAAGCTTCCGACCGGCGCTAGCCGGGCAGTTGGGATACTTCTTCATTAGTGCTGCGCCCTCCGTGTGTCGGGAATAAATGATTACGATGCTTTTGATACCGACCGCTCCGCAACTTCGTAAAAGGACGGACCGGCCGGAGACAGTGACGGCCATCACGGACAACAACTGTCCGAGGTGGTACTGGTTTTTGCGGCACGTCGGCAGGTTCCCATCGAGTTCGCGACTCCTGTTCCAACGCAGCTGCACGGTTTCGAATCCTGCCGAGCGCGCGTGCAGAAGAGTCTGACTTCAGCGAGTAATGTGCGCGCGCGAAGGAAATTGACGATCACCAAACCCTCACACGTTCAGGGGCGGCTGGCCGTGTACAAGTGACTGAGTGCCGGCAACGCGGAATTCGAGAAAAAGGGCGCTTCGATGGAAAAGAAGAATCCCGTTGAGCAGTGCGATCGTCTGTGACTTGACAACTGGTCCTTTGCCTCACTTCTGAAGAAGGAGTAAGAGATGAGCATCTACGTTGTGTTCTTCGGCGGATATAAAGCCACTCAAACCGACATGGAGCTCTGGCTGGCCAACGCCAGAAAGCAGCGCGACGACGTAACTTTTGAGGCATACAGCTATCCGGTAGGCGCGACGTGGGAGCGTGCCAGCGCCGTTAACGCCTTCAGCAAGCAGTTCGATGAGGTGATTAAGAAGATCGAAGATTCCGGCGCTGATACGATCTACATCGTTGGTCACTCGAGCGGCTGCGCGATCGCTGACGAACTAAACTCGCGTCTCAAAGGCGACCATAGTCATATCACGCTGGTGGTGCTCGACGGGTTCACGCCGCTCGCTCCCCAAGTCAAGAAGTCAAGCGTACAAGTCTGGTCTGCCGAGGAGGTTGGCGGTACGGGTAAGTCGTTGAACTGGGCCAGGGGACACAAGATGTACCCAGCAATCAACGCCAGCAATCCGTGGTCGCTTCATTACTCGCTGGTCAACAAAGCTGCGAGCGATGCCATCAAAGGCATAGCCGACGCAGGGATTGGCTACGCCGGGTGCCTGACGAACCTGGAATGGCTGGAAAGAAGAGAACCCTGGACGCATCTTTCCGCCAATGATGTTCGATGTATGCGATGACACCGGCCGTGCCAAGTTCATAGGAAGGACAAATCAGCGATTGGGATTTGGTACTGTTTTCTCTTCCGCAACATGCTCCAGTTCTGACGCGCCTGGGAAACTTCAATGGGACACGCGCCGGAGGTGGGACAACATCTCTTTTCGAGTTCAGTGGCCGGGGCTGCGTAAAAAGCTTCGTCCGTCAGCAGTGGGGTACCCCCCCTTCCGCAAACTGCGCGCAAGGATGGGGTACCCGCGCGCCTGTTTCATCCATCCGGCGTGTGGCGGACTCGCAGAGCACGAAAGAATGGGCTGCCTGCGGAACTGCTATGGGTCTGCAAGAGGCGTGACTGTAAACGGCGGCTTATAGAACTCATGACCTATCCATTTTTCGATGGTTGATTGTTGAAAACCATGCGCCTTTGCGCCTCGGCTCTCGTTCTCCGTCGTGAACTCGAACACAATCCCGTTCCGCGCTATGGCGCAGTGACCGCCAGGAGTGCGAATCATGAAATACTTGTTCTTGTTCTTGGAATCTGTAAGAAACGTTGTCACCTGACTTCTTGCATCTGGTTTCTTATCTTTACCGTCCTTAGCGTCTTTGCCTTCTTTGACGTCTTTAGTATCTTTGGCTTCGTCCTCAGCGTATGTGGTCTCGGCCCCGTTTTTGAGCTTATTTGCTAAGTCTGGGCTACTGCCCATCGGGGGAGTGCTGACACTAAACGCGCTGACGTGGTAGAGCCCGCCTATAAAGGTAAGACAGCACAACGCCCGTTCATTCGGATGAATAGCCAGAAGTTGTTCGTAGCTCTTTTTGGAGTTTTCGAAAACGAAATACAAATTGTCATTGATCTTGAGGTCATCTCTTGGAATAGATTTCCTATCCGCGTCCTTGTGAATAAAGAACATGGACTTATTCCAGTACAGCTCAGACGGGTCCTTTCCCAACATCTGGATCGGAGGGTCGTGCCATGGCTCGACAGGGCAGTCAAACGTAGCGGGATTGGAAACGGAGATCCACTCTAGCGTTTGCGCATTTTGGACAACGAGCGCGGCATAGGCCTTGGCAGTATCAGACGGAGTGCACAACTGATTCCAGAGCTTTTTGTCATCCACCTGTTTCATAAACTCGATGAAATTCGTGCAAGTGACCAGGCTCGTACATTTGCCAGCGGCAAGGTTGTAGCAATTCTCTGTAACGTCGAGGCCATCCACAATTGCCCTTGAACAAACATCCTGGACAGGCTGTTTTCTCAGCAGGAGATAGACGTTATACGGTCCGTTTAAGGGAATCTCGCCTTGCGATTTGACTTCGTAACCGAACGCTCGACTGGGAAAGTAACTCCTAACGCTGGCCAGTGGCATCGTCGCACTACCCTTATCGCCTGTACCTAAACAAAGCCCATTAACTAAAGTGGTGAGGCGATTAAACGTAGGACCGTCCGGGTCAACAGTGCCAAGGTGCTTATCTGTTTTATTAGAGGGCCACTTGAGCTTCTGAAATGCCTCAATCTGCGCCGCTACTTTGACGATCATGTCCGGCCTGTAGACAGAGTTCCACGTGCAGGATGCATTGTATGGTCGCTGATCTGGTCTAATGCGTGCTGGACCTATTTTCGGATCAAAGCCCGCTGAGGCCAGCAGGTCCGTTACTATTTCCACATCGCAGGGCTGGTTTTCGCCGTCTCTGCCGACGCTACACTGGATTCTCGTAGACATGTCCGTTCTCCCTTCTGCAGGTTACTGCCCGACGTTGCTTCTTCAGTGGTGGTTTTAAGCGGGGCAAGCTCATCTTTCAGAGCCGGGCTCGCAACTTCTCATCTTGGTGGTGCTACGCCTTGGCGTGTGGGGCTGAGGGCGCTTGGGTCTGTCATCTCGCAGTCCCAGTCGCCGAATGTGGTTCTGTAACACACGCCCGTCGCGCGAGGGTGCGGAGTCAATGCGCAGTTGCGTCCTCTGGGAGTTGACGCATCTATGGGGGAGCAGGTGTACATGTCGTAGCTGCCGCGGATCGGGTACACCAGAGAATCGCGATCGGCATCGCTCATGAGGGAATCGCTATCGGGGTCGTATGGCCGGCCCTTGCCCACTTCAACCTGCACGTTGTCGAGTAGGATGAGATAGGGTGCATACATCACAACTTCTAATTGGCACATTACGTAGCGTTTCGCCTGCTCCGGTGTGGGAGCGCCTTTGATTGGACCGCGTTTGGATGGACAGCTGACCGGATCACGGGATCGGTAGTCGGCGCCCTTTACGTTCTGTGCGTAGGCGAGACCGGACGCAACGATCAGAAAACGACGGCCAGCCTCGGGAGAATGTCTTTGCATGAGCTTCTCATGTGAAATGTCTCCAACGATGTGTTGCTTACGCACGCGGACGTTAGTCTTCGTCGAACGTCCGCGGGCGGTTGTCGATGGGGGAAGCTCGTCCGGGCTATGACGGCTGTTGTTATTTCCCTGGGGTCATCTCGCCTAAGGGGAGTTGCATCCTGTTATGGAGGTGCTCTTCGGGGAGGCGAGAATACCCGCGTATTTAAGAACGAGAATACCCGCGTATTTAAGAAGAGGATCAGAGTTTTGTCAGTGACCGTGGTCACGCGAGACAGGTGATACATTGCGCCTCGGAGGAGTGCGCCTGCCTCAGGATGAGAAGCGGACGTGTGAGTCTCGCGCTCGAGGATCTGTGGATCGTCGGCAGCGTTGGTGCGGTCGGCAGGATGCAGAGATCCTTCGGCGCCCAAAGACGGCGCCTCTGGATGACAGGCGCTTGTGGTGGCGTTTGCCAACTGCGCGCACCCTACAGCACTCCTACATCCGACGGGATGCGGGGGAATCCGCGGGTGGGCAGTAGCTCCACGACTAACTGATTGCTGTCGCATTCGGGAGCGGCTTTCTTGCCCATGCGCCGACTAATCCGTAGGACATCGCTACGCCGCGTTTGGCGACTACTTCCTGACGCATGCGATCGGCGAGGCTGTCGATCTGGACTTCAGCAGGGGATGCGATGTTCAGTTTCTCGAGCGTCGGCACCAGACTGCGGACGGCCTCGGCCAAGAGTTTGTAGACGGGGCTGTCTTCCTCTCCCGAGACCAGGGCATCGGCGCGCATGGTTGGCGCGGGCAGGCCGCAATCGACGAAGAGTGAGTGCATCTCCAGTCCGAGTTCCGGGCGGGCTCCACTGCTGCGCAATCCTTCCGCGAGCCAGCGTGCGGCGTCGTCGAAAACAGGAACGGCCGGCCAGGAGCGGCAAGTGGTCGAGTCCACTTCCTGGAATACCACCAATCCGCCAGCCCGCAAGTGGCGCGTCATATTTCTGAGACTCGTGGCGGGGTCCTCCTGATACATGAGCACGAAGCGACCGATGATGGCGTCGAAGGGTTCGTCGAAGTGCATCGCGGCAGGGTCGCCTACTACAAAGTCAATGTTACGAACGTTGCGGCGAATTGCTCTTACTCTGGCCCTGTCAACGGCGGCCGACGAACGATCGACTCCGAGTACATAACCGTGGGAACCGACCAGATCGGCGGCAATGAAGGCTACGTCTCCGCTGCCGCTGCCGACATCAAGGACGCGCGTGCCCGGCTTCAGCCCAGCTTCGATGAGAAGCTGGCGCGTATATGGTGCGAATACGGCGCCCTGGAAGCTGAGGCGATCCAGTTCACGCGAGGAGTGGCCCAAAGCGTACTCGACTTTCGGAGTTATAGTTTCAAGGTCCAGAGTAGACACGTATGCGATCTCCTTTGAAGTGCAAGAGTTTCTGTTCATCAGTTGTGATTTGCGCGAATTGTTACCGCACCGAACATATGGCTGTCGGGTGAGGAACGGCTTTTGTCCGAGGGAAGTAAACGGTAAGACTAGCGAAAGCGACGTCTCAAATTGTCACCGGTTTGCAAACGGTGTGTCACCTTTTGTTGACATGTCAGAGTGGGATGGAGGAGCGCCCACGGGCACTCGTGCGTCGCGGCTGCAGATATTGTCGACTCAACGTCAGCGCAGCAGTTCGGGCAGGTTGCGCTGGCGTTCGGCGAAGGTGTTTTGCCCCGGAGTTGTGCTGAGTTTCAGGGCAGCTTCGCGAGCGGCATCCGGATAAGCTTGCGAATGCGTATGCCCTTCGGCAGCCGGGTGCCTCAGGGTGAGAAGTCTAAGGCTTCCCTGGGCTGCAGCCCCACCCTGTCGCAAAGAACGCGACAAGAGTGGGGCAACCTGCTGACTTCAGAGCAGCGAGGCGCGCCGAATCGCTGTGCGGAAGAGAGAATGCATAGGTCCTTCGGCAGGCAAGTACGTGCTGCCTCAGGATGACGAGTCGAACGCAACAGCGGCGTGTGATCTCAGTCGATTCGATTATCTGGCGCTTCGCGCATCATCGCTCCGCGACCGACGAAGATGAGTTCATTACGCAACCACTCGTCAGCGTCACGCGGGACGGCCGGTTCCTGGTGTTCAACTCCAACTGGGACGAACAGCTTGGATATCAAAAAAGCGGAGTGCCGCGCTCGGATATCTGGATCGTCAAGCTGGAATGAGTCGGGACCGATCAGGTACAAGTGGTTCGGATTAGATGGTCCCAGCATGAGAGAGCCGGAGGGAGCGGCGGGCGGAGGCATGCGGGTCAGGCTGTCCAATGTTGTATGCGTGGCGGCGGGCATTAGGCGCGGCAGGTTTTCTGGATTGGAGAAGAAGGCGAACACGCGTCGCAGGGGGAAGGGAATCCAGTTCTCGAATTCGAGGTGATGGGGCATGTCAGAAATCCAGACTACATCAACGGGTGTCCACGCTTCGAAGTCGGGGAAAGCGGGGCAGCCGGAATTCCGCAATGACGAAACTCCGGGCAGCTGAGCGAGAGTAGGGATCCTTCGACGCCGAAACGCGATTCAACGAACGAATCGCGTTTCTGCGCTCAGGATGACAATTTCCTGGATGCGAGTGGCGAGTGCTCACACGACGATAATCGCGCTCTTGGGCATCCTCATGAGTACTTCGACAACGCCTTGTTCAGCTGGCGTCTGATTTTGCGCCGGGGATGCGTTTCTTCATCATCGCTACTTGTCCGGTGTGATGGGCTTCGTGCTCGCAGACGTGGAACCACTTGCAGAGATTGTTGGTCGGTCCCCAGAACCATTGTTTGTCGACGGCGAGCAGCCAGGCGTCATCGCGCTTGCGAAACTCTGCGAGTGTTTTTTC
>Ga0335070_10011017_pt1 | contig 10572 bp, 8 predicted proteins | sample Lox_Sample_13_FD_206722 | JGI IMG/M metagenome (GOLD analysis project Ga0335070, IMG submission 206722) | Soil microbial communities from Loxahatchee National Wildlife Refuge, Florida, United States - Lox_Sample_1.3 | ecosystem: Environmental > Terrestrial > Soil > Wetlands | place: USA: Florida...
GGTTCGTGACGATGTACATGTGCTCGCACGCATGGAGCGGCACGGTCACCCCGCTCATCCGGCCGAGCTCGCGCGCCCACATGCCGGCGCAGTTGACGAAGATCTCCGTGGCGATCGACCCTTCGGAGGTGTCGACCCCGACGACCCGGCCCCGCTCGATGCGGACGCTCGTGACCGCGACGCCTTCGTGAATCTGCGCGCCGCCCGCCCGCGCGCCGCGCGCCAGCGCCTGCGTGACGTCGGCGGGATTGGCCTTGCCGTCACCCGGAATCCACACCGCGCCGACGAGATCGTCGGTGCGCATGAGCGGATACCGCTCGCCGGCCTGCTTCGCGCTGATCACCTCGGCCTCGATGCCGAACGATCGTGCCAGGGCGGCATTGCGCTGGAGCTGCACCATGCGCTCGCGCGTCCGTGCCACGCTGATGCTTCCGCAGCGCTTCCAGCCCGTGGCCTGCCCCGTCTCGGCCTCGAGCCGGCTGTAGAGATCCGCGCTGTAGCGAATGAGCTGCGTCAGATTGCTCGACGAGCGCAGCTGGCCCACCAGTCCTGCCGCGTGCCACGTGGTGCCGCCGGAGAGGCTCCCCTGCTCCAGAAGCACCGTGTCGCTCCAGCCGAGCTTGGCCAGGTGATAGGCGAGGCTCGTTCCGACGATGCCGCCGCCGGCGATGACGACGCGGGCGTGACTGGGCAGCGGCATCTACTGCGCGCGGTTCAGGGCGAGGTCGAAGATGTCGAAGTTGCGGAGCCGGCGCCCGGCCGGCAGCTCGCCGAGGCGGCGGTTGAACACGAGCGGCACCGTCTGCTCGGACAGGCCGCCGTGAGAGCGGAGCGGGGCATCCAGACCCGAGAGATCGTGCTTGGCCGCGCTGGTGCCGATCACGGTGTGCCGCGCGGAGATCGCGATGAGGTCTCCCATGCGGTCCGGCGGCAGCTCGAAGCGGCGGCAGCCTTCCATGCGATCGAGCACCAGGTCCATGCCGGGAAGCGCGGCCACGCTGTCGGCCGCCCCGCGCGCCGCCACGCCGTCGGGCAGGTACACGGTGGCGAAGGAGCCGAGCGCGCCGTGATGCACCACGTAGGGATCGGTGATCGGGAGGATCACGCGGGCGCGGCCCGCCCCGAGCCATCCGTCGAGAACGTCCTGGAGGTAGATCACCTGCGGCGCGCCCGCGGCGTCTGTCTTCGCGTTCATGCCGTGATCCGCGGTCATCGCGATGGTGGCGCCCAGGGCATCGAGCTTGGCGAGGTAGCCGTCCATCATGCGGTAGAAGTCGTTGGCCTGCGCGGTGCCCGGGGCGTGCTTGTGCTGGACGTAGTCGGTCGTGGAGAGATAGAGGATGTCGGGCCGGGCCGATTCCATGAGCTTGACGCCGGCGGCGAAGACGAACTCGCTCAGATCGGCGCTGTACACGGACGGGAGCGGAAGCCCCACCAGCCCGAGGACGTCCGCGATGCCATGCTCGGCCGTGGTGGCCTTGTCCGCCTGCTCCGACGAGAAGCATATCCCGCGCATGCCGTGGCCCAGGAGCCGCCGCAGCTTGTCCTTGGCCGTCACCACCGCGACCGTGGCGCCCGCCTGGGCGAAGGCGGCCAGGATGGTGTCGCACCGGAGGTACTTCGGATCGTTCATCATCACTTCGGCGCCCGCGTCCTTGTCCCAGAAATAGTTCCCGCAGATGCCGTGCACGGCGGGCGACACGCCGGTGACGATGGAGAGATTGTTGGGATTGGTGAAGCTCGGGACGACGCAGGCGCCGGTGAGGCCCGCGCCGGCCGCGGACGCGGCGGCGAGATACGGCATGGCGCCTGCCGCGTACGCCTGCGTCAGGTAGTCCGGCTCGCAGCCGTCGACGCAGACCACCACGAGCGGGCGCGCGGGCCACGCGTAGCTTCGCCCGTTGACGGTGATCGGCCCGTCCGCGCGCGCCATCACGACTGACACCGGCCGCGGCTCAGATGAGGCAGCGCCTGCGGCCGCAGCTCCGAGTAGAGGCGGCACACGGCCTCGGCCACGCATGGCCAGCGGTGATCCGCCGCCCAGCGGGTGGCTTCGCGGCCGAGCCGCGCCCTCGTCTCGGGATCGTGGAGCAGGAGCTCCAGCCGGTCGGCGAGCGCGCCGGCGTCACCCTCGGGGACGAGATAGCCGGTGACGCCGTCCTTGACCGTCGTGGTCAGCCCGCCCACGCGGGAAGCCACGACAGGGCTGCCGCACGCCATGGCCTCGAGGGCCACCATGCCGAAGGACTCGTAGTACGACGGCATGATGGTCGCCTCCGCCGCCGCGTAGAAGTACCGGAGCCGGCGCTGCGGCTGCGCGCCCAGGAAGAGCACGCGCCCGCCGAGCCCGAGGGCGGCCACTCGCGAGCGGAGCCGCGCGGCGTGCGCGCCGGCCGGCTCGTCCGAGTCGCCGCCCACGATGTAGAGGCGCGCCGCCCCGCCCATCCTCGCCATGGCGTCGAGCAGCGTCTCGAGCCCTTTGATGGGCTGGAGGCGGCCGACATAGAGCAGCGCGGGCTCGGGAGACAGCTCGAGCAGATCCTTGGCGGCCGACTGCGACATGGGCTGGAAGAGCTCGGTGTCCACGCCGCACGGGATGACGGAGATCCGCTCGGCCGAGGCGCCGTAGTACCAGACGAGATGGGCGCGCTCCACGACGTTGGCGGCCACCACGCGGTCGGCGCCGGCCACGATGCGCGACTCCTCGGCGATCCGGAGCTCGGGCTCCAGCTCGTCGGGCGCCTGCGCGACCGAGTTCTTGAGCTTGCCCAGCGTGTGGAACATCTGCACGAGCGGCACGCCCCAGCGCTCGCGCAGCTCGAGGCCCGCCACGCCGGACAGCCAGTAGTGCGCGTGCACCACGTCGTAGTCCAGACCCTCGGCCCAGCGGTGCGCCTCGATGCCCTCCACGAAATCGGGGAGATGGTGGTGGATGGCCTCGCGCTCCATGGGCGCCTGCGGCCCCGCCGGCAGATGGATGACGCGGGCGCCCTCGCCCAGCACGGCCACGCGCGGGATCGAAGCGTTCTGCGAGCGCGTGAAGACGTCCACGCTGACGCCCATGCGGGCAAGCTCGCGCGCCGTCTCCCGCACGTAGACGTTCATCCCGCCCGTCTCCTTGCCGCCGAGAGCCGCGAGCGGGCAGGTATGGACGCTGAGCACGGCGATGCGCAGGCTCATGGGCGCACGCTCACCCGGTAGAGATCCTGCGGGGTGGGCCCGAAGGCGTACTTGTACGGCTCCTCCCCGCGGAGGAAGTCGAAGACGGGGATGCCGCGGTCGATGGCGTCGTGAATCACGTGGGCGAGGAGCACGATGCCGGGAGCGAGCTTGGCGTGCGCGGGATCGAAGCCCGAGTTGTAGAGGCCGACCGAGCCGCCGTACTCGAGGCAGAGGAAGCTCGCCACCGCCGCGCCGTCCCAGTCGAGGAACCACAGGCGCGCCCAGCCGGCGGCGGCCAGCGCGTGCGTGCCATCCCGGAAGAACGCTTCCATGCGCTCGTCCATGAAGCGCGCTTTGCCCACCTTCGAGAGACGATGGAGGCGGAGGAACTCTCCGAGCGCCCCGTCCCATCCCTCCAGGGAGGCGTGGGAGCGCACGGACGTTCCCGGCAGCTCCCGCTCGAGCTTTCGGATCTTGCGCCTGAGCTCGTGACGGTCCTTGCCCGACAGGCGCTCGAGATAGGCATCCCACGAGCCGGGCAGCTCGAGCACGGGGCAGCGCTCTTCCGGCGCCACCTCCGCATGAAGGCCCGCGGTCGCGCAGAGGCGCGGCAGGATCTCGAGGGTCGGCGACGCGGCGCGGATGGCGTGCAGGTCCCACTCCGAGCCCTCGCCGGCGCGATGCTGCACGAGGGCCTGCCAGATCTCCTCCTCGAGACCGGCCGGCGCGATGAGGTCGAGGTAGTCCGAGACGTCCACCCCACCCACGAGGCGGCGGATGCCGGAGCCTTCCTCGTAGAGCGGCAGCAGGCCCGCCAGCACCCCGGCATCGTCGGTGACACGCAGCAGGTGCAGGGGCCTCCCCTCCAGGAAGGCCGCGGCCCACGCCGTCTGCCACTGCCAGGATAGGAAGATGGATGGCTGGCGAGCGCTCGCCAGGAGGGCATTCCAGCGTCTCTCGTCGAGCGCCTCGAAGCCCGGGAGCGTTTCAACCTTCATCGTCGCTGCCGCTCCCGGACAGGCTCGCCTCGCCGGCGCCCCCGAAGTCGTCCATGTCGCCTCCCCCGTCGTCCGAGGCCGCCTCGTCCATGGCCGCGTCGAGATCGTCGCCGAGATCCTCGCCCATCTCCTCTCCCATGCGCTTGACGAAGCGCGCAACGCTGCCGGGATCGTTCTCGTCGAGGTCTCCGAACTGGGAGGGGTCGGCGGCGGCTTCGAGTCGGGCGTCTTCGGACTTCGGGGTGGCGAACCGGGACATCAGGCGGGTGAGCTCCCCGCTCCCGCATCGGGGACATCGGGGCGCCCCGGTGGACGCGAGCGATCGTATCAGCATGCTCACGCGACGATGGCAACCCTGACAGTCGTACTCGTAGATGGGCACCGCTTCATCCTTGGCTTTCCGGCCTTTGAGATGCCACATCCTATCACGCGGTTGCAAGCGCGGGCGGGGCCTCGCCCGGCACGCGAGAGCGCCGTCTCGTGGAGGCGGAGAGGGGGGAGGCCGGCCGGCGATGGGCAATGGTTGTCACTTCATTACGAATATTGGCGATGCGGTCTCGATCAGAGGGGCCAAAGAGCCCGCAATAGGCCTCGATTGGGCGCTTTTGCCTCGAGGCCAGGACGGCAGCGGGGTGGCACCGTGCTTGCGATAGACGGGGGTGTCATGCGACGGAATCAGGGGGGGTTCACGATCATCGAGCTGCTGGTGGTGGTGGCGGTCATCGCCGTCCTCACCCTCATCTCGTTCACCCTCTATCACAACGTCCAGTCGCGGTCACGGCTGGCGAAGGCGCAGGCGGACACGCGGACCATGGCCAGCGCCATCGGCGCGTTCCAGGCGCACATGGGGCAGATGCCGGCCGTTCTGGGCGACCTGACCGTGTCGCAGACGAATGCCACGGGCCAGATCGCCGGCCCCTTCATGGCTTCCACGGCGGTGCCGCCTGCCGGCTGGACGTACACCTACAGCGTCGGCGGGTCGAACGGCTATACCATCACGGCCAGCGGCGACAACACGACCCTCACCCTCCCCTGATTCTTACTCGGAGGGGGCCGCGCCCCGAGTCAGTGGAAATCGTGGGACGGCACCTGCCGGAGCCGGTGCGGAAGCGGCCCGATCCGTCCCGCGCGAACCGAGATCACGCCCTCCCGATGCTCGAGCACTCCCATGATCAGCAGGAAGGGCTCGTTCACCAGCATGAGCCGGTAGCGATGGAACAGAGGTGGGGGCACCACCACGTTGACCAGCCCGGTCTCGTCCTCGAGATTGAGGAAGACGAACCCCTTGGCGGTGCCCGGACGCTGACGCACGACCACAGCTCCCGCTACCCGAACGGGAGAGCCGTCACGCATCCCCTGAAGATCGGCGGCGAGCACCACGCCGGCGCGCGCGAGCGCTGCGCGGTGGAACGTCATGGGGTGCGGGCCCAGGGTGAGCCCTGAGCCTTCATAGTCGGCCACCAGTGCCTCCGTCGGCGTCATGGGCGCCAGTGGTGACGAATCAGGAGGCGCCTCGAGAACGCGGTACAGCGCCCCGGAAGGCCGCGCCGCCCGCTCCACCTCCCACAGGGCGGCCCGCCGCTCGAGGCCGAAGCTGCCGAGCGCGCCCAGCCCGGCCAGCTGCGCCAGCTCGTCGCGGTGCAATCCGGCGCGGCGCACGAGATCGTCGGCCGAGGTGAAGGGCCGCCCGCCCTCCATCCGCCGGCCCGCTTCCTCCCGGAGCCCGCGGACATAGCGAAGCCCGAGCCGCACCGTCCCGTCGTCCTCGATCGAGCAGAGCCAGCCGGAGCGGTTGACGTCGACCGGCCGGATCACCTGCCCGTGGCGCGCGGCATCGCCCACGATGGTGGCGGGGTGATAGAAGCCCATGGGCTGGTTGTTGAGCAAGGCCGCGTAGAAGGCGGCAGGGTGATGCGCCTTGAGAAACGCGCTGGCGTAGGCGAGAAGAGCGAAGCTGGCCGCGTGGGAATTGTGGACAACAATGCCATTGGCAACGAAATTATGATCGCCTTCAACGCTGAGATCATAGGTGGGGCGAACACCGACCTGCTCGATGGCAGCAACTCGATCCCAGTAGAGGTCGGATTCCGCCAAGACTTTCAATCCCCTGGATTCGAAATGCCGAGCCAGCCGGTCAACAGGAGGCAACGCACGAATAGTGGCGATATGGCCGTCAGGATGAAGCTCGTGGAGCGGGCGCCAGCCCTTCATGGTGAGCAGGGGGTGCTCGGCCGTAGCGGTAATCGTTCGCCCTGAGATGGTCCGCAGCCGATAGACCATCCGGAGCCCGCTGGAAGTGGCCTCGAGAACCCGGCGCTTGCGGATCTTCATGTCCGGAGTGCACGCGAGAGTGTGCCGGATCTGCTCCTGCCCTTTCACGACATCCTCGATCCGCACGAGACGGCCGGTGTCGGCATCGACAATGCGCGTCTCCCCTACGACGCACTCCGGGAAGCCATAGAGCGCAAAGGAGGTGATGGAGCGGATGATGGCCTCCGCGGGCTCGCCGGTGATCCCCTGCCCCGCCATGCCGGCCCGGAGCTTCTTCTCCACCTCCTCCATGGCCTGCTTGCGGCGCTTGAAGCCGAAGGCGCGGCGCAGCTCCTCCGCCTCGCCGCCCGAGAAGCCCGCGGCGGCCATGGCCATGCGCAGGAGCTGCTCCTGGAAGAGCGGCACGCCGAGCGTGCGGTCGAGGATGCGCTCGAGCACCGGGTGCGGCACGGTGATGGGCTCGCGCCCCGCGCGGCGCCGCAGGTAGGGATGGACCATGTCGCCCACAATTGGCCCAGGTCTAATAATGGCGACCTGGACGACCAGATCGTAGAAGCGCTCGGGCTTGAGCCGCGGCAGGGTCGCCATCTGGGCGCGGCTCTCCACCTGGAAGACGCCGATGGTGTCGGCGCGCTTGAGCATGGCGTAGACGTCGGGATCGTCGGGAGGCAGGTGCGCCAGGTCCACGTGACCGCCGCGGCGGCGAATCATGCCGAGGGCGTCCTCGAGGAGCGCCATCATGCCGAGACCAAGGAGATCCACCTTGATGATGCCCATGGCCGCGCAATCGTCCTTGTCCCACTGGACGACGGAGCGGTCGGGCATGGCGGCAGGCTCGAGCGGCACCACGCTGTCGAGCCGCCCCGCGCAGACCACCATGCCGCCCGAATGCTGGCCGAGATGGCGCGGCAGGTCCTGGATCCCCGTCCAGAGATGCGCGAAGTGACGCATCACCGGCGAGTCCGGATCGCAGCCGGCTTCGCGGAGATGCACGAGCAGCGAGTCGCCCGGGTCCTTGTACTCCCAGTTGCTGACGAGCGCGGAGAGGCGGTCGCAGAGCGCGGGCGGCAGCCCCAGCGTCTTGCCCACCTCGCGCGCCGCGCTCCGGCCGCGATAGGTGATGACGTTGGCGGTCATGGCCGCGCCCGTGCGCCCGTAGCGCTCGTAGACGTACTGGATGACTCGCTCGCGCCGGTCGCCGCTCGGCAGGTCGAGATCGATGTCGGGCCACTCGCCCCGCTCCTCGGAGAGAAAGCGCTCGAAGAGCAGCTCCATGCCCACCGGATCCACGGCGGTGATGCCGAGGGCGTAGCAGACCGCGCTATTGGCGGCGGAGCCGCGGCCCTGCACGAGGATGTCGTGGCGGCGGCAGTACTCGATCAGATCCCACACGATCAGGAAATAGCCGGCCAGGTCGAGGCGGCCGATGAGGTCGAGCTCGCGCTCGATCTGGCCGCGGGCTTTCCCGGCCAGTGATCCCCGGCCGTAACGGACCTTCGCACCTCGCTCGCAGAGCACGCGGAGAAAGCCGATCGGCGTCTGCCCCGGGGGCAGCGGGTAATCGGGGAAGCGGTAGCCGAGATCCTTCAGCGTGAAGCCCAGGCGCAGCGACAGCTCTCCGGTGTTTGCCACCGCGGAGGGACAGTCGGCGAAGAGGCGCTCCATCTCGCCGGTGGGCCTGAGGAATCGCTCGCTGTTGCGTGCGAGCCGATGTCCTGCCTCCATGATGGTGATGCCGTGGCGGATGCAGGTGAGCGTGTCCAGCAGGGGCCGCTCGCCGCGCTCGGCCATGACGGGAGCGTTGCTGGCGAGCAGCAGGAGCCTCCTCCCCTGCGCTTCCGCGCGCAGCCACTCGTTCTGGGCCTCGCGCTCCCGGCTCAGATCGCGCTGGAGCTCGGCGTAGACGTTGAAGCGGCCGAAGAGGCCGACGAGGCGATCGAGGGTGGCGCGCGCGGCCTCGTGGCCGTCGCGCTCGAGCCGGTGCGCGATGGGCCCGTGCGCGCCGCCCGTCAGGCAGACGAGGCCCCCCGTGTGCGCCTCGAGATCGTCCCAGCCCGCGGCGCCCTCGCCCTTGGCCGCGCGCATCTTGATGCGCGTGAGCAGGCGGCAGAGATTGCCATAGCCTTCACGATCCTCCACGAGGAGCGGCAGCCGGCTTCCGTCGCGCAGGGTCACCTCGGCGCCGACCAGCGGGGTGAGGCCCGCGCGCGTGCAGGCGCGATAGAAGCGCGGCGCGCCGTAGACGCCGTCGGCATCCACGAGGGCGAGGGCCCGCTGGCCGAGCGCGGCCGCGCGCTCCGCCAGCGTCTCGGGCAGCGCCGTCGCCTCGAGAAACGAGAACGCGCTCCTGGCGTGCAGCTCGACGTAGCTCAATCGTAGATGGCCTCGAGGCGCCAGCCGCGGGCGTCGCGCGCGAGACGACAGAGCGTGCCGTCCGCCAGCTCCACGTCCCATTCGTCCCTGGCGTAGGTGGTGTCCGTCCACCAGTCGCCCGAGATCCGCCACGGGCCCGCGCCCGCAACGATGCGCCCCGTGAGACCGGCCGCGCGGAGATGCGCGGGCAGGCCGGCGGCCAGGGCTACTTCGACAGGTTGGGGCGGACGGAAGCGGTGCATGGCCAGAATCGCCCCCTCACCCTTGAGCGCCCCCTCACCCTGCATCTGTTTCAGCCCTCGGCTCGCGCCTTTGGCGCTTACCTCGAACTGCGTCCCCCAATGGGGGAGAGGGTTGTGGACTCCCTCTCCCCTCTGGGGAGAGGGACGGGGTGAGGGGAGAAGAAATGGCGCCATCTGAATCGAGTCCGGGCGATGGGTATTGAGCAAGCGCGGCGAGCCGACGCCGTGCACGTGCACGAGCGCGCTCAGACGCGTGAGGACTGTGGTGAGCTGGCGCGGGCTGGGATGCGGCGGCTCGTCGAAGCGCGGCTGGGCCGCGACCACGCGCACGGGGCAGGCGCGGAGCGTGATCTCCTCTACCGCGACGCGCGGTGGATGCGCCTGGAGCGAGGATCGCACGAGCGCCACGGCAGCTTCGGGATGCGCCAGCGGCGCCGCGGGAGCGCACCGGCCTTCGTGCACGGCCCCGTCGGCCAGGCGGCAGGACCATTCGAAGGCATCCGCGCAGAAGCCGTGGCGGCTCAATCGCTCGCAGAGGATCTCCACGAGGCTGGCCGCGAGATCGACGAGCGGATCGAGTGTCTCGATGCCCCACGGACAATCCGCCGACTCCTCGAAGATAGGCGGCGGCGTCCACAGTCGGAGCGGCGTGGCATCTTCGCCGCGGGCCAGGCGCTGGAGCCCCGGCCCCTCGTCGCCCAGGCGCTCCGCGAGCCCGCGCGCCGGCAGATCGGCCAGCTCGCCGAGCGTGCGGATGCCCCAGCGATGGAAGCGCGCGGCCATGTGTGGGTCCAGGTCGAGCAGCGCGAGCGGCGCGGGGCCCAGCATTCGGGCATCGCCGCCGGGCGGGATGATGGTGATGTCGTCACGGCTCCGCGCGGCGAAGCGCGCCCCCGCCCGGCTGCCCGCGATGCCGATGCGACCGGCGAGCCCGCGCGCGCCGACGGCGCTCAGGAGCCGGCGCGCGATCTCCCGCTCGCTTCCGAAGAGCGTTCCGAGCCCGCGGAGATCGAGATACACGCGGCCGGGACCGCCGTCTTCCACCGAGGGCGAATGCGCGAGCGCCACCTCGAGGAGAACACGTTGCGCCCGCTCGTCGGCTCCGGGAACGACGAGACAGGCGATGCGCGTCATGCCCGCCACTCGATGAGCCATGCCCGCTCCGGCGTGGCCAGACGCGGATCCGCACGCGAGCGCAGCACGCGCGCTTCGGAGACGAGCCCCTCCAGGCGCGTGGGACGATTCCCGCCAACCCAGTGCGTCCGCACGCGGCGCACGGCCACCACCAGCGTGGCGGCGCTTCCCAGGAGATGCCGCGGCGTGCGCAGGATGACCGCAGCTCTGCTTCCTTCCGCTGCACGTTGCAGCCGCGCGCCCACGGAGGGCGGGGGCGCGCCGCCCGCCGCGCCCAGATCCAGGGCAATCGCTTCGAAGCCCGGACAGCGTGCGAGGAGATCCACCGCGCTCCACGCCGAGGCCGGGCGCCCGCCGCAGCGGACCCAGAGCAGCGCGCGCAGATCGAGCCC
>Ga0335070_10011018_pt1 | contig 10572 bp, 9 predicted proteins | sample Lox_Sample_13_FD_206722 | JGI IMG/M metagenome (GOLD analysis project Ga0335070, IMG submission 206722) | Soil microbial communities from Loxahatchee National Wildlife Refuge, Florida, United States - Lox_Sample_1.3 | ecosystem: Environmental > Terrestrial > Soil > Wetlands | place: USA: Florida...
GTCCCTGATCATAACACCAGGCGGCGTGATAGGTGAGGAATCTGGATGCCTCCACGGCGGTGGCCATGTCGGCGATCATCCACTGAATCGCCTGAAAGGTACTGATCGGTTTGCCGAACTGAACTCTCTCCTTGGAGTATCGCACCGATTCATCCAGGGCGGCCTGGGCGATGCCGAGCGCCTGGGCGGCAATGCCAATCCTGCCGCCGTCCAAAGTCATCATGGCGATCCTGAACCCCTGGCCTTCTTGGCCCAGGAGGTTTTCCTTGGGAATACGGCAGTCCTTGAGGAACACTTCGGCGGTGAGAGAGCCCCGTATACCCATCTTGTCCAGATGCTTGCCTATCGTGAGACCCGGTGTCTTCCCCGGCACGATGAAAGCACTGATGCCCTTCGTACCCTTGGATTTGTCGGTCATGGCAAAAATGATCAGGACACCGGCAACGGGGGCGTTCGAGATGAATATCTTGCTGCCGTTGAGCACGTAGTCGTTGCCATCGAGAACAGCCGTGGTGCTGGCTGCTCCGGCATCGGTGCCTGCTCCCGGCTCGGTGAGGGCAAAGGAGCCGAGGATCTGCCCCTTGCAAAGTGGCACGAGATATTTTTTCTTTTGCTCCTCCGTACCGAACTTGAACAGGGGATAGCACGCCAGCGACGTGTGGCATTCAAGAGTAAACCCCGTGGTGGCACAGGCGCGCGAGAGTTCTTCGACGACGATGGTATAACTAAGGTAGTCCGATCCTGCCCCGCCGTATTCCTCAGGGAAAGGGATGCCGAGCCAGTCCTGTTGGGCCAGTTTCTTGACGATCTCTTCCGGGAACCGGGCCTGCTGATCAATCTCGTCGGCTGCCGGCTCGACGAATTTTTGGCAAAACTCCCTTACGGTTGCCCGGATCAACTGATGCTCTTCTGAAAGCTTGAAGTTCATGGCACGTCTCCCTTCATGTGGCTTAACGGTTTTCCAAGCACGTACTCGCCTCTGACCGGTGAACATCCTCCTTTCCATCTCGGCCCGACCAGTCTCTCTTCACCCCTAGATAAAACGCCGCAGACCATCCAGAGAAACGCGGACACTACGTTTTCGAACAGGTACGAGACGACTTACCTCTGGATCATCTCCAGGTACTGGACGAGCGTCTTCACGGTGTGATCCAGGTTTGCGGTGGACTTGTCGGAGATGTAGGTCACGCAGGCACCGAGGAGGCCGGAAAAAATCATCTCGGTGACCTGCTCCGTATCGACACCGTCCCGCAACCTGCCGGCCTCTTGTTCCTCGTCTAGCAGGCGCCTGAGCATAGCCTTGAACCTGACAAAACCTTCCGTGACCTCACCGGCGAGATGGGGCCGCTGGTCGCTCAATTCCACGGCCAGGACGACGAAGACGCAGCCGCCGGGAAAATTGTCGGAGTCCGCGAGGTAGCGATCCCGGTAGTTCTCGAGGATCTTCTTGATCTTGTCGATGGGACGCTCCAAGAGGTACAAGCCGGCCAGGTTTCGTTGGCGCCAGATTTTCCGTGCTTCGCTCAGGGCGGCGAAAAAGATCTCTTCTTTGCTCTTGAAATGGTTATAGAGTCCGCCTTTGGATGTCCCCGCAGCCTCCAGGATATCGGCGATGGACGTGCTGAGAAAACCCTTGGTGGAAAAGAGGCGGAGGGATTCGTGGATGATCTTTTCCTTGAGCGGCATGGGCATGATTCCGTTTGCCCGGATCGAGAGACAGACCGGTTGGTCTGTTATGACCTGTCTTGTACCTGTTCGGTGTCGGGCTGTCAAGTTCTTTGAGTCAGAATGTAGGGTGGGCACAGCCCACCAGAAAGGTTCCTGCCTTCTGGTGGCGGCTTACAGCCGCGGCGCGGAGAGAACGGCGAGATCCTACTGCTCACGGCCCTTCTCCGGATTGGGCGGCAGGGTGGTGAGGCGTGAGTCCTCGATGGGGGTCCCCACGGTGAAGTGGTAGAGGTCCTGGAACTCGTGGCCCTGGAGGCCCAGGAGTTCGTGAACCGGGTCGTCGAAGTAGCAGCCGATCCCCGTCCCCCTGCCTCCGGCGGCCTCCGCCTCCAGGTAGAGGATCTGGCCGATAAACCCCGCCTCCCAGAACAGGTTCCGATAGAACCACGGACCATACCGGTCGAGCGACGTGGAGAACTCGGCGATCATCGCCAGACTGAAGTAGCCGTCGCCGGCGATATCCTGTCGACAACTGAGGAGCGCCGCCGCCTCCCGCCAGTCTCCGGGAAGGAGTAGGAAGAAGGGAAGATCAGCCGGCACCCCGCCCGGTCTCTCCCACAGGAACTCTGTCCTGGTGGATGCCCCGATGCGGTCCAGGATCTCCGCTCGCCTCACGAGGGCGTAGAGCCCCTGGGGGAGCCCCGCCACGCGATGGACGAAAAGGACGAGATGAATCGCCGGCGGCCAGGGGAGGGCGTCCCACGGCGGATGCTTTCCCGGCAAGAGGCGGAGGAGGACTCGGCGAAAGCGCTCCAGGGAGAGGGAGGATTCGCCGTCAAAGGCAAGACCGCTTCGCCGCTGGAGCATGATGCGCCGGGCGCGCACCTGCGCGGGTGATATGGGCGAGTGATCTTGGTCGGCCGCGGGCCGGAGCGCTGTCCCGAGACCGGATCCTGAGGGAACCCGGGTGGCGTCGGCAACCACGTCGATGGCGTCCCAACGGACGTGGCGCGAGCTCAGGCGATTCGCCTCCCCGAACCACCGGGAGGCGCGGATCTCCTGAAGGAGTCCATCAGAAAGGGAGACTTCGGCGCCGGTCCGGGCCCCGGGGCTGACGACGGCGAGGAGCTCGGGCTCCTCACGCTCCTCCGGGGGGAACTCTTCCCGGCGATCGAGGCCAAGAAGCGCGGCCACGGCCTCGGTGGGCCAGTTGACGACCAGGGAAAGATCCCAGCCGAAAAGGGCCGCGGCGAACCGGAGGGCGCAGATGGCATGGCCCGCATCGAGCTGGCAGTAGCGAAATGCCCGCTCGCCGTACTTCCACGCCTCCCGCCAGTGCACTGAGCTCAGCCCCACTAAGAACGAGCCCTCCGGAAGCCCGGCCGTGAGGCGCTCCCAGAGCCCGGCTGGAAGGACCGAGCGCACCTCCAGGAGGTGCCGGTCCGGGACGTAGTGATATACCCCGGGAGCTTCGCGCCATCCGGGCACCGACCTGAGAACAAGGTAGCCCTCTGTGGGGTGGAGGTTGCCGCTCGAAGGATTGACCCGGAGCGCCCAACGCGAGGCGCCGAACTGCTTCCAGGCGGAGAGCCCCAGGGAGTAACGGCAGAACTCGGCAATGGTACGCGCCTCCACTCGTTCTATCCGGCCGGGCCGGTGGAGGTAAAGTTCGTCGTAGAGGAGGTCCGGGTTCTCGGGAAAATGCTCGAAGATAATCCGGGGCGCTTCCTGGTAGTAGCGGAAGGGGTAAGGCTGGGAAGCCCAGTCGAGGCCCCCCGGGCCTCGGGCGTAACGGCTGAAGTGATGTTTCGTCGCGTCGTGATAGGTGACTACTCTCCGTGCGTCGGTCGGAAGCATTCTGTTCCCTTCCCTCGAGAGATGGAGGAACGGCGGGCCGTGAGAACGACGTGTGGCTATTCGTATCCTATCCTTTCGGGTAAGGCAACAAGGCTGGAGAGGACGACCCTCGCCCCTTCTCTTGCTGTGGAGATCGCAGGGCGAACAGCACAAGGTCGTTGACTGCGCTCTTTGACTCTGGTACGCAGGACAACGACGAAGACAAAAAGGAGGCTTCACCGATGAAGGAATACATTCATCCAGGCGAGCAACTGGTGGTTGTCCTCTATGTGCGCGACATCAAGAAGTCGAAAGAGTTCTTCAAGACCTTCGGATTCACCGTAGGCCGCGACGAGGGGACCTTCGTGGAGCTCAGGTGGGAGAGCTCGCTTCTCTTCCTCGAACAGCGAGAGGACGGCCCCGCGCCCGGCTCTTACCCGGTGGGGAACATCCGCGTCATGGTCCCGAACGTGGATGACTACTGGGCCCTGGCGAAGAGGCTCGGGGTGCCCGTGGCCAACCCCATCGGCGACCGCTACTACGGCATCCGCGATTTTGTCGTCATGGGCCCCGACGGCCTCAATCTCAGGTTTGCCACCCGCCTCGCAGACCTGCAAAGAGGCCTAGGAGATGCGGGCGGCGAATAACGAGTCAACAGAAACAATCATTGACCATCCGTCGCCTCTTGTGTCATCTTAAAAGCAACGAGCGCTAGTAGCCCAAGGATATGCAAGCCTTCCTCTGGACGGGCTTAGAGTTTAGGTAACTCGCCATATAGGAAAGTCGTTCAACGCCAATCTGTTACCGACGTCAACGTGGCGCCGGAAGAACTCTTGCCTCGTTCGGGCCACAGAGGAGATGCCCATGAGAGGTCTGCTGCTCGGTTCTCTCGCCGTCATTTTCGGGCTCGCCGGCTGCAGCGCCGTGCACTGAGAGGCGATGGGAGAGCTGGGCGTAGCCAAGCGCGAGATCATGGTGCACCGCGTCAAAGGGGCGTGCGATAGCCGGAACGAAGCGAAGCAACAGTTTCTGACCGCCACGGAGCGGTTCAAGGGCGTCGTCAACCTGGTGAGGAAGGAGGAAGGGTTATGGGTTTCATGAAAGAGTTCAAGGAATTCGCAATGAGGGGCAATGTCGTCGATATGGCCGTGGGCATCATCATCGGCGGAGCGTTCGGCAAGATCGTGTCTTCTTTTGTAGGTGATGTCATCATGCCTCCCCTTGGGCTGATCATCGGCGGGGTTGACTTCACGAACCTCGCGATCACCCTGAAGCCCGCCGTTGACAAGGCAGCCGCCGTTACCCTCAGCTACGGGAAATTCATCCAGACGATCTTTGATTTCATCATCATCGCCTTGGCGATTTTTCTCGCGATCAAAGCGATGAATGCGCTGAAGAAAAAGGAGGAAGCCGCTCCGGCGGCGCCCGCGCCTCCGCCGAAACAGGAGGTGTTGCTCGGCGAAATTCGTGATCTCCTCAAAGAGCGACGTTAGGGCATTTCTCCAATGGCAAGCCCTTTAGTATGACCGAGTTCTGGCCTCGGATTTGCGCCGCAAGAACTCTTCTATCGTCTCACGAGAGTCAACCGGCCTTTTGAACTAGCCTAGCCTGCAGGACGCGCGAGAGGCCGCGCCGCCATATCCGTGGTCGCAGCAGGCGGTTCGTGCGTACTGTGGGCTAGGAATCTCGCAGATAGGGGTCACTCCTTACATGCCGGACTCAAGCCGACAGGGCTCGGACTGATTGTTACCGAAGTGACACCGGTTCACATACGGAAGAATCGAAGGAGTATGGTCTCGGGTCACCGATTTTCCGGGTCGCGGTTCTTCTTGACATTCAGTTTTCGACTGTAATACCTTTCCTCGGAAACCCAAACACGAGGAGGATGCAATATGAAGCGTTTGATTTTGATGCTTGGAGCTCTACTGCTTACAGTGACCGTGGCTCTGGCTGCCGGCCCGAAGACCTATCAGGTGACGGGTCCGGTACTGTCGCTGACGGACGACGTGATTACGGTCCAGAAAGGTACCGAGAAGTGGGAGATCGCTCGAGACAAAGACACCAAGATTCCCGCAGACCTGAAAGTGGGTTCGAAGGTAACGATTCAATACCAGATGAAAGCCGTCAGTATCGAGTCGAAGGAAGAATCCAAGAAAGGTGCAGCACCCAAGAAGCAGTAGAGGCCGCTTGACCTTTTCCAGGATGACTCGGCTGACAACTTACTCGGGCAACACCGTATAATTTACAATGCGCGAACCACGGCGACACGGAAATATACCGATTCTGGTGCTTTCGGCCGATCGAGAGTTTACCCGCCGTTGCAAGCTAGCCCCCGGAACGGGACTGTCGATCCGCCGATTCGACTTCGGCGGGGCGATCCATTCGGCAAGGCGGCCACGCGAATGCGTGGTCGCACGATGATGAAGTGCGGACGAGGAAAAGTGGTGGGGGTGGGTTGCCCGTCGGGGTTTTCCCGTTTATACATTGGAGGTGTCCTAAGGGCATACGTTCGCGTGTTGCCGCGAACCAGTTCTTCTCTCAGATCTTCATGCACCGCCGAGTCTTTTTGCAGGAGTGTCCTCATGAACCGCGAGGAGAGGATTCCCCTGTTTCCGCTGGAAGTTGTTCTGCTCCCCCACATCCCCCTTCCTCTCCACATTTTCGAAGAGCGCTACAAGCTCATGATTGGAGAGTGCCTCGCACAAGGGCGCGAATTCGGGGTTGTGTACTTCGACGGGAGCAAGGTGAGGAAGGTGGGGTGTACCGCCAAGATCACAAGCGTGATCAAACGATACGATGACGGTAGGATGGATATCGTTACCCGGGGCGAGAAACGCTTCGTCCTCAAGAAGATCTCCGATGAGAAACCCTACCTTGAAGGTGACGTAAGCTATTTTGACGACGAAGGTGAGGAGCACACCGAAGAGACCGAAAGCGCGGCGCGGGAGGGGGTCAGACTGCTCAGGCGGGTGTCGAGACTGATGCGACAAGGGCTGACCCTCGATGAAGTTCCGGAGCGAGACCTGCAGACACTCTCCTTTGTTATCGCCGGGAACCAGGGATTTACCCTTGATGAGAAGCAGAAACTCCTGGAGATGACCTCGACGAGCGAGCGCCTCGTCGCCTGTGTGGAATGCCTCAAGGAGGTGCTTCAGCGCATGAAGATAGGCGAACAGGTAAAGAAGATCATCTCGGGCAACGGCAATCTCCTCAAGGGCCTTCAGGGTTAGACGCCCTGTTCCCACCCCATCGCGATCATTGCCTTGGGGCCCTCCTCATGCGTCCCCTTCGACTATCACCCGCATCTCTCCTTATGGCGGTGATGACGCTTCATCTTGGCCGTGCCGGCCGGCTTGCTGTATAGTCGGATTGGATAGAAAACCGGCCACACCGGTTTTGAGGCGCGGGCGCGAGGTGAGTCTGTGGCGATCGACGGCGTTACCATACCGTTAGGAGAGGGGGAGACCGTTTCCGGGGTGCTCGCAGTGCCTGAGAATTTGCGAGCCGGCGAGGGCACGGGAGTCATCCTAGCGCACGGGGCGGGAAACGATATGAATCAGCCGCTCATCACATCCGTCGCCAACGGCCTTGCCGAAGCCGGCCATGTTACCCTCCGCTTCAACTTCCTCTATCGTGAGCGGGGACTGGAGCGTCCCGACTCCCTGGAATTGCTCTACCGCGCCTGGGAGGGGGCCTGTCGGTTCCTGCGGCAACACCCGCGCTGTCGGCCAAGGGTGTTGGTGGCCGCAGGAAAATCCCTGGGCGGCAGAGTGGCCGCGCAGATGGTGGCCGCGGGCCAGCTTCCGGTGGACCGACTGATCTTTCTCGGTTACCCTCTCCATCCACCGGGCAAGCTGAAAAGACTCAGAGACGCCCATCTCTACGGCATCACCATCCCCATGCTCTTCTTCGCCGGCACCCGGGACAGTCTCTGTGACTTGGCTCTCCTCAAAGCCGTGCTGGAACGAGCGAGAGCCGCCTGGACATTGGAGGTGGTGGAAGGCGGCGACCACTCCTTCCACGTACCGAGGGCGGCCGGTCTCAGCGACGAGGAGATACATCGGCGCATTCTGAGGAGAGTGCGCGGGTGGCTCGAGGAAGGATGGTAACCGGTCACGGGGTCTCTCACCCTTTCGCCCCGCGCCAGCGGGGCTCTCCAGAGTCCGCGGAGGTCACAGAGGGTGATGCCTTGGGCCTGATTTCTTGAGAGGAGCAATCGGGCCAAGCGCTCCGCGCCTTGAGGCCCATGGGGCCCGCGAGAACAGGATGCGAATTTGAGCTGAATTGCCCTCTCAGGAATTCCTCTAGAAGCCTCTGGGCCTTTTCTGCGAGCTCTGGGAGAGACGAAAAAAGACTCTGTGACCATTTACGAAGGATAAACGCTTATGAGAGAAATCGTGCTCGGCATAGAGAAGATGACCCTGGAGCACCTCGTCGCGATTGCCAGGGAGGGTGTCCGGGTCCGCTTGTCCGAGGAGTCGGAGGAACTCATCCGTACCTCCCGCAAGCTGGTAGAACAGTGGGTCCAGGCGGGCAGGGTCGTCTATGGAATAACGACTGGATTCGGCGCGTTGAGCGACGTCACCATCTCCCGGGAGAATTCCCGCAGCCTTCAAGAAAACGTCCTCATGAGCCATGCCGCAGGGGTGGGAGATATCCTCGATGAAGAAACCGTTCGTGCCGTGATTGCGCTTCGGATCAAGGATCTGGGCCGGGGGCACTCGGGGATCGGTCTCGTAACGGTTCACCAACTCGTAGAGCTTCTGAACCGCGGCATCCTGCCCGTTATCCCCGAGAAGGGATCGGTGGGGGCGAGCGGCGATCTCGCGCCACTGGCCCATCTCGCTTTGGTGCTTATCGGTCTGGGGGAGGCGCAGTACGGGGGCGAGAGGCTCCCCGGCGCCGAGGCCTTGCGGCGATGCAACTTGGAGCCCATCCGCCTCGAGGCCGGCGAGGGTCTCGCCCTCGTGAACGGCACCCAGGTGACGACCGCCATCGGCGGCCTTGCGGTCTCGGACGCCGTGCGGCTGTCGAAGATGGCTGATATCGCCGGCTCCATGAGCCTCGAGGTTCTCATGGGGAGCAGGACCGAATTCGATCCGCGAATACATCAGGTTCGCCCGCATCCGGGGCAGGCGGCTGCCGCCGACAACATGGCGAGAATCACCCGAAACAGCGAGATCATCTCTTCCCATAAGGACTGCTCCCGCATCCAAGACGCCTACACGCTCCGCTGTTCTCCCCAGGTACACGGGGCGAGCAAGGATGCCATCGCCTACGCGAAAAGGGTCGTGGAGACCGAGATGAACTCCTCGACGAACAATCCTCTCATCTTTGCCGAATCCGGCGAGTTCCTTCTCGGAGGGAACTTCCACGGCCAGCCTCTCGCCCTTGCCCTGGATTTCCTCGCCCTCGCCGTCGCTGAACTTGCGAACATCTCGGAACGGCGCATCGAGCGACTGGTGAACCCCAATCTGAGCGGCCTTCCCGCCTTCCTTGTGAGCAGCGGTGGCCTTAATTCAGGGTTCATGATCGCGCAGTACACGGCTGCGGCGCTGGTCTCGGAAAACAAGGTGCTCTCCCACCCGGCGTGTGTCGATTCCATACCCACATCGGCGAACAAGGAGGACCACGTCTCCATGGGGCCGATCGCGGCGCGAAAGTGCGGGGAGATCGTGCGGAACGCCGAACACGTGATCGCCATCGAACTCCTCTGCGCCGCCCAGGCCATGGACCTCTTCACCAACATGAGGCCAGGAGAGGGAACCTGGGCCGCCTACCAGAGCATCCGGGGCGTCGTCTCCCATCTGGAAAGGGATCGCGTTTTGGCCACGGACATCGCGCGGGTGGTGGAGTTGCTGCGCAGCGGCGAAATCGTCTTCAAGGTCGAGGGCGTGGTCGGCCAACTGGCATAATGCGGACCGGGTGGTCCACTTACGGGGTGGCGCTCTCCCCAGAGATTGCCTTTAAATCGGGTCGGGCGGCCTGCATCCCCTTGACGTTGGCGAGGAGTTGGTAGAGACCGGCGGCCGAGAGGTAGACCACCTTGGTTTGTGGACCAAAGGAAATCTCATCATTTTCAGTGAGGGGGTAGATCTCGTAGGGACTAATCTTCTGGTCGTTCACAAACGTGCAGTTGCGAGAACCGACGTCGGCAATATATGTAGTCTTGTCATCGGGAGGAAAGTAGAGGAACGCATGAGATTTCGAGACGATTTTATTGTAGAGCACAATGTCATTGGATGAAGATCTGCCAATTGTAACGATATACTCTTCGCTCTTCTTTTTCCTCTTACTTATTTCTATTACCCTAGCTTCGAGAATATGTGTGTCATTTTGCCCATTGATGAAACATATCGTTAAATCTTCGCTGCTAAATTGTCTGGTGCTGAATTGAAATATTACGTCTTTGTCAAAGATCGTCTCAAAACGTTCAATCAAAAAGCCACGAGGAAATTTCTGACTGAACTCGTCGAGGGACGCGGCCTCGACAGCAGGCATATAGTGCGCGAGCTTCTTATAGCGGACCTTTCCCGGAACTTCGAGCTCTTCCCGCCGTTTGAACTGTCGAAAACAGGTGCTAAACTCGACCGCAACGCCTTCCTGCTCCTCATCGATCCGGGCAATGAATCCGCGACCCTCCATGCGGATGGTGGCACTCTCATCCGAGAACACTGAGGGGAGGAAGATGGCAACCGAGATCTCCTCGTTCAGCCGGAACGAGCGCCATTCCCTGATTTTGATGAAGGCGCCGCTTTGGCCGATATTTTCCGTGACACCGCTTACGGTTTCGGTCGAGCCTGCCTTGGCGAGTTCCGCGACAAAGTAGCCGCTGCATCTTGCGTGTTCACGGTTGCGCGATGGGTGCGTACTGCGCCTCGGTTGCCGCTTCTCGGCGCCGGCGTTGCGTGGGGGCGCCCCGTCACCCCTTAGATCTTCGCCGTGGACGGGCAGAGGGGGTTCAAAAACCTTGCCCTCGGCATGGGACACATCGGCGATGTTTCCCATAATCTGGAGAACCTCTGGATGCCTGTCACCGAGGGCGCTCTTTTTGATGTTCAGGGCTCG
>Ga0335070_10011019_pt1 | contig 10572 bp, 6 predicted proteins | sample Lox_Sample_13_FD_206722 | JGI IMG/M metagenome (GOLD analysis project Ga0335070, IMG submission 206722) | Soil microbial communities from Loxahatchee National Wildlife Refuge, Florida, United States - Lox_Sample_1.3 | ecosystem: Environmental > Terrestrial > Soil > Wetlands | place: USA: Florida...
AATGAAAGTTCAAATTACCTTATTACTCATATCAAGGCACAGCTGGAAAACCATCCCGAAGGTGATTATCTCCAGGCATTTAAAAATGCTGCGGAAGAATTTAATATCTCTTTCGGGGTTTATGAATCGTCCGACCTGATTTACAGCTCTAAAATACAGTATTATAATGCAGGGCTGTTTGATTTTAAGATGAATCCGCTTGTTTATTTTAATCTTAATTACTTGAGCTACCGTGAAATTCTTAACAGGGAGAAAATAGAAAACCTTGAATATGATTCCTTTTATAAAAAACTAAACATCGGCAGCAAAGATTTTGTTCTGGGTGTTAATGATGCTTTCAACAAGGTAAAGTTATTTTATACTACCGATTTTGATGTTTTTCTTTTTGGGGTTTATTCTCTTGCATCAATTGTTATAATTGTATTAAGCACGATACTGGCTAATAAAATTTCGTCGCCTGTCAGGAGGCTGACCAAAGCTACAAGCTCGGTTGCGCACGGAGATTTAAACGTTGAGCTGGAAAATAAAGAGAGGGGGGAAATGAGGGAATTGCTCGACGGGTTCAACTACATGACCAACCAGCTCCAGAAAAATCAGGCCGAGCTGGCTGAAATGGAACGCGAAATAGCATGGAAGGAAATGGCGAAGCAGGTAGCTCATGAAATCAAAAATCCGCTGACCCCGATGAAGCTGGCCGTCCAGCAGCTGATTGCTTCATATAAAGATAAAAAAGGAAATTTTGAGGCAATGTTCGAAAAATTATCGGCAACGGTATTGAACCAGATTGAAAGCTTAAGCCTGATTGCATCCGAATTTTCGCGTTTTGCCAGAATGCCTAATTTCAAGCTGGAAAAGATTGATTTAATACCTGTAATAAAGGATACAGTAAATCTTTTCCAGGATGAAAATATAAAAATTAATTTGGCTCTTTCCGTTAATAAAGCGGTTGCAGAAGCCGACCAGGCCCAGCTCAGAAGACTATTAATAAACATGATACGGAATTCAATCCAGGCAGGGGCTGCAATAATTAATATTCATATATTACCCGGTGATGATTCTCATAAAATTATCATCGCCGATAACGGGAAAGGAATTCCGGAAAATAATAAGGAGAAAATTTTCGAGGCAAATTTTACTACAAAAGAAAAAGGAATGGGATTAGGTTTGAAGCTTGCGAAAAGATTTTTAGAAGGAATAAACGGAAGCATCAAGCTCATAAGCACCGACGGAAACGGAACTGTGTTCGAAATTTCCATTCCGAAGGCTTGATATTAAAAAATATATTGACATCAATTCGCCGTTATGAATTCATTGACTCCTCACCAGATAAAAGCGCTCAATTATAAAAAACATATTTCCCTTACTGCTAATGCAGGTTCGGGAAAGACTTTTGTCCTTTCCAAAAGGTACCTGGAAATTGTTTTAAACGAGAATATCCATCTCAGGAATATTGCGGCGATAACTTTTACCGATAAAGCAGCCGGGGAGCTTTATAAGAAGATTACCGAAGAGCTGAATGAAAGAATTAAGCGCGAAACCGTGCCGGAAGCTGCAGCAAAGCTTGAAAATATAAGAAGGCAGCTCGTCTCCGCCGGCATTTCCACCATTCATTCCTTCTGTATCGATATCCTTAAAGAGTACCCTGTTGAAGCCGGTCTCGATGCAAATTTCACCCCAATCGATGTTAATCTTTCTAATGAATTAATTGAGCTCTCGGTTGATGAAATGATAAGAAATACATTTGAAAAAATGCCTGATGCGGCCGGTGATAATCATGCAGATGAACAATATAAGCTTAAGTATCTTATAAGAATATTCGGATCCAAGCAGAGATTTGAAGATGAATTGATTACCTTAATTCAAAATAGAAAAAATGTTTTAAGCATTGCTGCCGGAATTTACGCGGAGAGCCCGGCAGCAGTCGCAGAGTTTTTTTATAAAAGATTCAGATCCTCTTTATTTGAGATTTTATTTGTAAAGATTGAAGAATTTTGTGCTAATCTTTTAAGAATTAATAAGGCCGCCGAAGACAGCCGCGGAAGCAGGACCGATAGGATAGCTGAAATTATAAGCTTGATTTTAAATTCTCCTGTTAAGGACGGCAATGATGAATCTATTTTATCTGCAGTATCTTTATTGGAGGAAATAAAAAGAATCGTTTTTACCGGAAATGATACGGTACGGTTAAATTACCTGCCAAGAATTTCTCAAGCCCCAATCAAGAGTGAAATAGAATTTGTAAAAAATCATCTGGAAGTCCTTAACTGTATTCAGATCCCCGGGAATGAAAAAGAAATTGAACTGGAGCTGGCAAAATTCGGGAAAAACTTAATCTTATTCTTTAATAAAACCGTGGAAATTTATTCCAGGAAAAAAAGTGAAAACGGCTACCTGGATTATGAAGATATTCTTCTTCATACTTTCGAAATCCTGCAGAAAAAAGAGATCCGTGAAGAATTGTCGGAAAAATATAAGTATATAATGATTGATGAATACCAGGATACAAATGAAATACAATACCGGATTTTTCTTCCGCTGCTTTCTTTTTTAAAGAAGAATAACCTCTTTGTCGTCGGCGATGAAAAACAGAGCATTTATATGTTCCGGGATGCAGAGCTGGAAGTTTTCGAGAAAACCAGGAAAGATATTGAGCTCAATTCGGGCAAGGAAGCGCTTCTTACCCTTCCCGACAGTTTCAGAATGGCCCCGTCAATATGCTTGTTTATTAATAGCCTATTTAAAAACTTATTTTCCAATCCCAATATAATCTTTAATGAAGTAGAGCATAAAGACCTGGTCTGTGCAAGGGATAATTCAAATTTGGGCGGGGTTGAAATCCTTCTCAGCGAAAAGAGCAAAGATGAAGAGGATAAAGAAGCCGAGCTGGTTTCTAAAAGAATTTTAATGCTTGTCTCCGAAAAGAAAATTAATTTCTCCTCCATTGCGGTGCTGTGCAGGAAAAGAAAATTCTTTGAGCCCCTTGAAAAAGCTTTTGTAAAGCATGCCGTTCCTTATTCAATAGTAGGCGGAAAAGGATTTTACCAGAGACAGTCTGTATACGACATTTTCAACTATTTTTATTTTCTTCTCGATAAAGAGAACGACACAGCCCTGGTAGGAATTCTCCGCTCTCCCTTCTTCTCGGTTTCTGATTCCATTATCTACGAAATATCTTTATGCGTAGGATATAATTTCTGGAAAAAACTGAAGAACTTTGCAGAAACCAGGAAGGAATATCTGAAAATTACAGAAGTGTTGGAAAAAAATCTTAAGCTTGCAAACCGGCTGGAATTAACTTCTCTGCTTAGGATAATATTGACCGAATCAGGATATTTAGCCGTGCTTGCAGCCAAGCCGAACGGAATCCAGGAAACTGCAAATATTGAAAAGCTGATTAAGCTGACCACTGCTTTTAACGAGCAGGGTTTCAGAACGTTGTATGATTATGTGGAATTTCTTGAGGAATCGATTAATGAGCTTGAAGATGAGGCCCAAGCGCCGCTGCCCGAAGAAATTAATTTATCCCCGGGGGAAGGATCGGTAAAAGTGATGACCCTTCACCAGGCTAAAGGTCTGGAGTTCCCCGTTGTATTTCTTATTAAATGCGAAGAAACTGCGGCAAAAGATAAAGTAAAGCCGAAATCGGTTACCGTAAGCAAAGATTTCGGCCTGCTTACTAAAGTACCTCTCGGGGAAAATTATTTCGGTGAATACCTGGCGGCACCCCTGGCGGGGATCAGTAATTTAATTACAGATAAGAAAAATTTTGCGGAAATTAAAAGACTTTTCTATGTCGGTGCAACACGCGCCAAAGATTATCTGTTTCTGTCGGGTTCATCGGAAGAAGGTAAAAAATTTAACCGCGAATCTTTCTTCGGACTTCTCTGCGATGGGCTGGGAATTGATCTTTCTTCAAATTACTATGAGCTGAATTCGGACTTGACATTTTTAGAAAAAGAAAATGGGGTTTTTAAGAATGTTAAGAGAGAAATGAGAACGGGAATTGCGGTAATTAGAAATGTGGTTAAGGCCGAGGCTGAGGCTAAGGCTAAGGCTGAGGCTGAGGCCAAGGCTAAGATGGGATCGGAAAAAAAAGTTGTTCATGTTTCTTCAATAAATGATTTTCCTAAAGGAGAAATTTTTTCTGCAACAAAAATATCTTTGTATAAACAATGTCCTTTAAAATATAAATTCACTTACGATCTCAGGTATTCCGGAATTTATAATAAATACAAGGAATGGAAGACACTGGAGTTATTTTCCAAAAATAAAGAGTTCGAATTTCAGGAGGACGAAGAGAAACAGGCTCAAAATGATTTTGCTGCCGGAGCAAAATCACCCGGAACGGCTGAAATTAAGGGGAGAATTATACATAGTATCCTTCAAAAGGATATTCCCCCGGAACAGCTTAAGACCTTTATTAATGATGAACTTGAAGCCGAAAAAGATTTTTCCGAATTGCAGGACTTGGAAAATCTTAAAGATGAAATCTATTCTTCCGCAAAATTATTTCTGGGTTCGGATACTTACGCTTCGATAAAGTCTAATAAGAATTTCAAGAATGAATTTGAAGTACATACTGCCGAGAATGATTACTTCCTTTACGGAATAATCGACAAAATAATTTTTGAAGACGGGAAAGCCATAATTATTGATTATAAAACCGACGATATTTCCGCCGAAGAAATTTCCAAGAGGGCAAAATCTTATTTTATTCAGTTAAGATTTTATTCATATATTGTCAGCCGTCTATTTCCGCATATTGCAGGTTTTCAATTAAAGCTTGTCTTTATAAAGCATTTTAATTCGGAAGTAACGGAATATGTTGATGAAAATTCTCTTAAGAGGATTAAAGAAGAGTTATATCATACCGTTAATGATATAAGAATGAAAAGCTTTCCGAAAAATTTGAAGCATTGCGGCGAATGTATTTATGCCATTGGAGGTAAATGTATTCAAAATTGATGTTGTTAAAGCTTTAAGCGCGGGTATCTTTTACCAAAACATCTTTTTGTAAAATTTAATATGAATAAAACCATCACTCATATCAGGGATCTGGATTTAATTGAGAAGGAATTAAATTCAGCCAAAGCCGGAACATTTGCTTTTTTTGCCGATGAAAAAATATGTCAAACAGCCGCGGCATATGTTTACATGAATAAAAATATCTATATCTTTTTAAATGAAAACGAAGAGATTCATTTTAATATTAAATTAAGTTCCGAAACAAGCTTTACGGTTTTGAAATATGAGAAGAAAAAATCTTCACGCAGAGTAGACTCCATCCCGTTTTATTCAATATTTTCCGTGTCTCTGAAAGGAACTGCAAAAAATGTTACGGATCAGAAATTGATTGATGAAGTAACCGGGTTTTACATGCAGAAATACGGTATTAACCCGGAACCGCAGGCAAGCGAAATACCGCCGGCCGTTAAAATTATTTTAATTGATACCCAGGAGATCCAGGCATTTGAAGAAATAGGGGGTTAATACTTGAAATTTTTTACTCTTGGAAAAAATCCCTTTTTTTTAATCTTAATTTATATTTTAACCGGCTGTTCGGGTGCCCCTTTCTATGAGCTTCCGTATGAATTCCGTTTCCCCGAAAAAAAAATAGAATTCCTTAAAAAGTATTCGCAGTTTATTGCCGGGAAAAAAATTTTTATAGATCCCGGACATGGCGGAAAGGACAGGAATAATATAGGATACGAAGGAACGGCAGTCGAAGCGGATATTAACTTAAATGTGGCATTAGCATTGCGGAAGTACTTAAAGGAAGCCGGGGCCGAGGTTTTGATGTCGCGGGAATCGGATACTACCGTTGATCTAAAGGCACGATCAATAATGGCTGATTTAAGCGGTGCGGATATATTCATAAGCATTCATCATAATGCACCGGGCAAGGAAGGAGATTACTGGACTGATTATACCTCCACTTACTACCACGCCGCAGAAAAGAATTATGAATTCGAGCCATGTGAGAAGGATATGGCAATGTACATCCAGAGGGATTTGGCATATGCCATGAGAAATTCCGGGGGACCGGGATCTTTCGACGGTACATACTCGGATTATATGATTTATCCGGGTGAGGGTTTTTCTGTTTTACGCGAAACGGTAATTCCTGCAGTATTAATTGAATGCGGCTTTACCACTCACCGGTACGAATCACGGCGCCTTAATATCTCCGAGTTTAATGAAATAGAAGCATGGGGAATCTTCAGAGGCCTCTGCAGGTATTTTGCCGCAGGTATTCCGCAGATTAATTTTTTAAATCCGGGTAGTGTTTTCTCTCCGGAAGATTCAAGCGCCTTTTTTTCTCTATATGATTCTACCGGGATTGATACTTTGTCCGTTAAGGTTCAATTGGATTCTGCTGAAGCCAAAAGTTTTTCTTTTTTTCCCGAAACCGGAACATTGAAGTTGAACCTTGATGAAATAAAGCCCGGCGATCACGTAATCCGGATTACCTGCTCAAACCTGAACGGTAATCATTCTTTCCCTTTTCATCAGAATATTTTTATTAAAGCAGATGCGATAAAGCGGGAAGAACTTTAAATTTAGTTTTTATATTTATACAATTCCGCGATTTATAAAACTATGCTTAACTACGTTTGGCTTTCGCTTTTGATTTTAGGGATTGGAGCCGGAGTCTATACCGATCTTCATAATCAAAATACCAATAAATACAGGAATGGAAATCCTCTCCCCATACTAATTAATTATCAGGTAGCAGAAGATAGAAAAGGGAGCAATGCGGAAATAAATATCAAAAAAGAAACATTCAACAGTTTCTATAATGAAAATATAAAAGAAGATTTAAAATTTCCGGCTAAAGTCTCAATTGATAAAAATAAAAGAAGCGGAGTCATTTATTTTATTGTTGAGGATTCCTTTCCCCAGGTCTGGAAAGAAATGGGAAGCGTCAATGGTGAAAAGAATGATCTCACTGGAAAGCTGGTTTTGCTGAAGGAGTTTTCAGAAAAAACTATCTCAGCCGAATTAATTCTTGAGGAAGCGAGTTTTATTAAGCTGAAGGAAATTACAAATTCTGCATTGGAGTATGCCGGCAATGCGGTTAATATATCATTAGGGCTGATTGGGATCATGGCTTTATGGCTGGGAGTAATGAAAGTGGCGGAAGAAGCCGGACTTATAAAAATTTTGGCCGGCTGGCTCCGGCCCCTTACTAAAAAACTCTTTCCGGACGTTCCCTCCGATCATCCTGCTATGGGCTCAATGATCATGAATATTTCGGCTAACATGCTCGGCCTTGGAAATGCCGCAACTCCATTTGGATTAAAAGCAATGGAAGAATTGGATAAGCTGAACCCGGATAAAGGTACTGCTACAAATGCCATGGTTACTTTTCTTGCGATAAATACAGCCGGAATGACCTTAATTCCCGCAACTGCAATTGCAATCCGCGCAGCTTCGGGGAGTTCTAATCCTGCAATAATTATCGGCACATCCCTTGTCGGATCCGGCTGTGCTACAATCGCAGGATTAACCGCGGCAAAAATTCTGGAGAAGTTCCCATTGGAAGGTTCCGGGTTTTCCGGATGGGCAAGCAGGTATAAAAAAAGATTAGCCTGGTTTGCAGGAATAATCCTTCTTTTGTTTTTAATTTTTTTTACGGGATTAGGAGCTTCATTAGGAAAAATATTTGGTTTTATTAATCCTAGCCTATTCAGAGAGATCATCCAGGTTATTTCCATAATTGCCATACCTTTGTTTATAATTTTTTTTATAGGATATGGTGCAATTAAGAAAGTGAGAGTTTACGAACAGTTTGTCGAAGGTGCCAAAGAAGGTTTCAATATAGCTGTAAGAATAATTCCTTACCTGGTTGCCATGCTGATGGCTATAGCGATCTTCAGAGCAGGTGGAGCGATGGATTGGCTGATTTATATTCTACATCCCCTGACAAATTTAATCGGGATGCCCGTCGAAGCTCTCCCTATGGCGTTAATGAGGCCCCTGTCCGGCAACGGCTCACTCGGTATTATGGCTGAAATAATTTCAGTTCATGGTCCGGATTCATTAATCGGAATTATGGTTTCAACCTTTTACGGAAGCACCGAAACAACATTCTATATCTTAGCAGTTTATTTCGGAGCTGTGAATATTAAAAATACGCGGCATGCCCTGCCTGTTGGACTAATAGCCGATATCTGCGGGATCTTAGCTGCAACTTTTATAGTCAACTTATTATTTGGTTAAAAATGAAAGTAGTAATACCCGGGAGCATTCCCCAAGCCGCTGCCGATTTGCTTATGAAGGAAGGATTCAAACTATCTATTCTTAAAGATGATTCCGACTATAAAGAACTCTTTAGGGAAATAACCGATGCGGATGCGGTAATTTCTTTGATTAGCCATAAATTCAATCCTTATATGATAGAGAAAATGCTTCACTGTAAGATTATAGCAAATTACGGGGTGGGGTTCAACAATATTGATGTCCAATTTGCCCGGGAAAAAGGAATAATTGTAACAAATACTCCGGATGTTCTTACGGACTCTACTGCAGATTTAGCGATAGCATTGATGCTGGGTTTAGCAAGAAGAATTACTGAAGCCGAAAATTTTGTAATACAGGGAAAATTCCGGGGCTGGAGGCCGCAGCTGTTCATAGGCACCGAATTAAAAAATAAAACATTCGGAGTAATTGGTGCCGGCAGAATCGGTACCGCAGCCGGGATCAGGGCCCATTCTTTCGGAATGAAAATCATTTATTATTCAAAAAAGGGAAACAGGCACCTCGAAAAAGTTGCAAAAGCAAAAAAAGTATTGTTAAATTCCCTCCTTAAAAAGGCTGATTTTATTTCTATTCATGTACCCCTTACTAGTGAAACGTTTCACCTTTTAAATAAAGAGAAGCTGAGTTTGATAAGGCCGGATGCCGTTCTAATAAATACCGCAAGGGGAGAAATAGTTGATGAAAAAGCATTAATTGAGCTGCTTAAACAAAAAATGATTTCTTCAGCCGGTTTTGACGTCTATGAAAATGAGCCGAATCTTAACCCGGATTTATTTAAACTTGATAATGTTCTTCTTCTTCCTCATATCGGTAGCGCAACAAGGGAAGCCAGGACAAACATGGCGCTCCTTGCAGCAAAAAATGTAGCTGCAGTTTTAAAAGGGAAAAAACCGCTTACGCCGGTTTAAAATAAATTAATGAAGGGAGAGAAATTAAATGAGAATTGGAATTCCGAAAGAAAATTTAAAGGAAGAAAAACGGATCGGCTTGGCTCCTGCAGGGGTAGATTCTCTGGTTAGATCGGGCCACACCGTGTATGTTGAAAGCGGCGCTGGGGAAGGAAGCCACTTTACCGATGAAGATTTCAGGAAGACTGGGGCAAAAATAGTTTTCAGCCCCGAGGAAATTTACGGCAGATCCGAATTGATAGCAAAAGTGGCTCCGATAACCGAAAAAGAGGCAAACCTGCTTGTAAAAGATCAGATATTAATGGCTTTTCTTCATCTTGCCGTTGCTACAAAGAAAACAATTCATAAGCTGCTTGAGAAAAAAATTACTGCAATTGCTTACGAACTAATAGAGGACAGCGAGGGACTTCCTGTGCTGCATTCTATGAGCGAGATAGCCGGCCCTCTTTCCATTCAGGTTGCCGAGCGTTATCTTGAGAGTCATGCAAAAGGAGGCCGGGGAATTCTTTTGGGAGGAATAACCGGCGTTGCACCTGCAGCAGTCGTAATCCTGGGAGCGGGCGTGGTTGGAACCTCGGCAGCTAAAGCGGCTATGGCTAGAGGGGCACAGGTCATTATCCTGGATCAGGATCTGAAGCGTTTGCGGAAAATTGATGAAACATTTAAAGAAAAAATTACTACTGTTGCAGCCAATCCTTATACCATTTCCAGGGGGGTGAAATTTGCAGATGTTTTGGTTGGAGCGGTTCTTAAGAAAGGGGAGAAAACTCCTCATCTGGTTACCGAGGAAATGGTTAAACAAATGAAAAAAGGGGCGGTTATTGTAGATGTTTCCATCGATCAGGGAGGCTGCGTCGAAACTAGCAGGATTACTTCTATCTTAGACCCCGTTTTCAGAGTTCATGATGTAATTCATTATTGTGTACCAAATATGCCCGCGCTTGTAGCTCGTACCGCAACTTACGGTTTAAACAATGCTGCAATAAATTATATACACGATATTGCCGAGAACGGCCTTTCAAATGCTTTAATGGGGAATGCCTCTTTGGGACGAGGCGTTTGCACTTACAATGGCTATTGTTCCAATGAACCGGTTGCAAATATGCTCGGCATTGAATTCAGAAAATTAAGAGTTTTTGCCAATAATTAAATCGATATCTTTTAATAAATGATTGCTGTAATCGGTGATATACACGGCTGCCTGAACACACTCTCTGACCTGGTTTCGAAAATTGAAAAAAAATATCCTGAATTGAATCTTTATTGCGTGGGCGATCTGATCGACCGCGGGAATTTCAGTTGTGAAGTAATGGATTTTATATCTAAAAAGAATATAAAATTTACTCCCGGGAACCATGATTATATGTTCTATTATTTTATTAAGTTTCCTAAAAGCCGGCTT
>Ga0335070_10011020_pt1 | contig 10569 bp, 8 predicted proteins | sample Lox_Sample_13_FD_206722 | JGI IMG/M metagenome (GOLD analysis project Ga0335070, IMG submission 206722) | Soil microbial communities from Loxahatchee National Wildlife Refuge, Florida, United States - Lox_Sample_1.3 | ecosystem: Environmental > Terrestrial > Soil > Wetlands | place: USA: Florida...
TCGTCCTGCCGGTGCATCTCGAAGGCGACCAAGTGCGCATTGAAATCACCGTGACGAATGCCAATGCATGGCGCGCCGCCGCAGCTGCGCTGCTGGCCGCTGCCGACAGCCCCGCCTGCTCCGAGCTGTTCGCACTGTTGGGAGAGGCACCGTGATGCGTGTAACTGGTGACTCGATGCGCCTCGAACGGACTCAACCTTGGGTGCCGGATGCGCTGTGGATCGAGCGTGGCGAGGAAGATTCGACCTTGGCGCAACGCCTGCGGGCGCGCCTTCCCGAGACACCCGTCCACGTCACCGACGACCTGTCCACGGTGGAGCCGAAAGCCGACCTTACCGCCGGCAAGCGCCGGCTCCTCGTCCAACGGCACCGCGGGACGTTCCTGCAGCATTGCCCTGCGGGCACCACCGGCATGGTGTGCTGCAACTATCTGGTGATGAACTTTGGGTCGAACTGCCCGTTCGACTGTAGCTACTGTTTCCTGCAGGCTTACCTGGCCAACAATCCGGCGCTCAAGGTGTTCACCAACGTCGCCGACGGCCTGGCCGAGATCGATGGGGTGCTGCGCGCGCATCCGGAACGCACCTTCCGCATCGGCACCGGCGAGTTGGCCGACAGTCTGGCGCTCGATCACCTCACCGATCTGTCGTGCGAGCTGGTTCCATTTTTCGCGGCGCGCCCCAACGCACTCCTGGAGTTGAAGACGAAGAGCGACCGCATCGACAACCTGCTGCGCCTCGACCCCCAGGACCGCGTCGTCGTGTCCTGGTCGGTCAACGCACCGGCAATTGTCGCCGCGGAGGAGCCGGCTACCGCCTCGCTCCAGGCACGCGTGGTGGCGGCCGCACGCGTCCAGGCCGCCGGCTACAAAGTCGGTCTTCACTTCGACCCGCTGATCGCGCACGACGGCTGGGAAGAGGGGTACCGCGATGTGGTCACCATGATCTTCAGCCAACTCGACACGCGCCGGATCGCCTGGGTGAGTCTCGGCAGCCTGCGCATGACGCCGCAGTTGAAGACCGCCATCAAGACGCGGCCACAACCAGCAGCCGTGCTCACCAGCGAACTGGTCCCTGGCCCCGACGGCAAGGAACGCGTGTGGCGCGGCCTGCGCGTGAAAATGTACCGGCGGATGCTAGAGTGGCTGCGCGGGGTAGACGCGGCAATGCCATTGTACATCTGCATGGAGCCGGCGGGCGTGTGGGAAAAGGTCTTTGGCGAAGCGCTGACCGATCGCGAGGTCGCGCACCGCCTCGTGTCCGCCCAGGCATGAAGTCGACCCCTCGCAGCAGCCCGCGCCGGCCGAATGGCGCCAGTGCTGCCAAGCGCGCCGAAGCGGCCGCGGCGGCGGCGATTGGCATCTTCGACTCCGGCATCGGTGGTCTCACGGTCATGCGCGAGATCATGGCCATGCTGCCGCACGAGCATCTGATCTATCTCGGCGACACCGGCCGCTATCCCTACGGCTCGAAGTCGGCGGACACCGTGCGGCGCTATTCGATCGAGAATGCCGCGTTCCTGGCCGAGAAGGGCATCAAGATGCTGGTGGTCGCGTGCAACACGTCGGCGGCCGTCGCGCTCGACGTGCTGAGCGAGCAACTCAAGGTGCCCGTTCTCGGTGTTATCGAACCCGGGGCACGCGCCGCAGTGAAGCGCACGCGCAATCGCAAGGTGGGGGTCATCGGCACCGAAGGCACGATCGCCAGCGGTGCGTACACACGCGCGCTCAAGCGTCTCGATTCCCAACTCGAGATCTACACGCGCGCCTGTCCGCTGTTCGTACCGTTGGCCGAGGAAGGGTGGGTCAACAACGCCGTCGCGCGCGGCGCCGCCGCATTGTATCTCACCAGCCTCAAGCGCAGCGGCATCGACACGCTGGTGCTCGGCTGCACGCACTATCCGCTGCTGGCGGACGTCATCGCCGAATTCATGGGCGACAAGGTCTGCCTGGTGGACTCGGCACGCACCACGGCCGAGGCCATCCGCGACACGTTGGTGCGCTACGGGCTGTTGCAGCGCTCGGGCCCCGGATCGGCAAGCTTTTTCGTCACCGACGCGACCGACCGCTTCACCAAGGTCGCCGCCCGCTTCATGGGCCACCCGGTCGAATCGGCGGTCCGCATCGAGCGCTGAACCCTCGGCGTTTGCACTGCCTGGCTTGATCTTTCCCCGCCCGGCATTTAACGCTACAAGAAGCTCCGACCTCATGCTGAACATCGTCAAGAAAATCGTCGGCACAAAGAACGACCGCGAACTGAAGCGCATGCGGCCGCTGGTGGAGCAGGTGAGCCAGTTCGAGCCCGCGATCGCGGCGCTCAGCAACGAAGGGCTGCGGGCGAAGACCGAGGAGTTCCGCAGTCGCATTCGCGAGAAGACCGCCACGGAACGCCACCACCTGGAGGAGCGGCTCGCCGAGCAACGCCGGCAGGCGGATGCACCGACGATCGAGGACGCGACCGAAGGTGCCAAGGACCTCAAGACGCAGATCGACGAGGCCGACAAGGAGCTGCGCGCCGCAGAAAATCGCATGCTCGACGAGATCCTGCCCGAGGCCTTCGCCTGTGTCCGCGAGGCTTCGAAGCGCACCACCGGGCTGCGCCACTTCGATGTGCAGTTCATCGGGGGCATCGTGCTGCACGAAGGCAAGATCTCCGAGATGAAGACCGGCGAGGGCAAGACGCTGGTCGCTACTGGCCCGCTCTACCTCAATGCCCTCACCGGGCGCGGTGCGCACCTGGTCACCGTCAACGACTACCTCGCCCGTCGCGACGTGCAGTGGATGGGCCCGATCTTCCACTTGCTCGGCGTGTCGGTTGCGTCCATCGTCCACGACTACAGCTATCTCTTCGACCCGACGTACGTGGTGAAGGATTACCGCATGCTCAACTTGCGCCCCATCGAGCGCAAGGAGGCCTACCGCGCCGACATCACCTACGGCACCAATCACGAGTTCGGCTTCGACTACCTGCGCGACAACATGAAGTTCACGCTGGAGGAGTACGTCCAGCGCGAGCTCAACTTCGCCATCGTCGATGAGGTCGACAACATCCTCATCGACGAGGCGCGCACGCCGCTGATCATCTCCGGGCCGGCGGAAGAGTCGACCGACAAGTACTACATCATCGACCGGGTCATCCCGCGCCTGAAAAAGGGCGTGCGCAAGGAACGCCAGGGCGACGCGCCGGCCGAGGAGTCGGGTGACTACTGGGTCGACGAGAAATCACGCTCAGCGGTACTCACCGAGGGCGGCGTCGCCAAGGTCGAGCGCATGCTCGGCGTCACCAATCTTTACGACCCGAATCACATCGACACGCTGCACCACGTCAACCAGGCGCTGAAAGCACACGCGCTCTTCCAGCGCGACGTCGACTACATCGTGAAGGACGGCCAGGTGATCATCGTCGACGAGTTCACCGGCCGCCTGATGCCCGGACGCCGCTGGTCCGACGGCCTTCACCAGGCCGTCGAGGCCAAGGAAGGCGTGCGCATCGAGCGCGAGAACCAGACGCTCGCCACGATCACCATCCAGAACTACTTCCGCATGTACAAAAAGCTGGCCGGCATGACGGGAACTGCGGACACCGAGTCGGTCGAGTTCAAGAACATCTACAAGCTCGACGTCGTCGTCGTGCCGCCCAACAAGAAGATGATCCGCATCGATCATCCCGATGTGGTCTACAAGAGCGAGCGCGAGAAGTTCGACGCGGTGATCGAGGAGGTCGAAGAGTGCCACGAGCGCGGCCAGCCGGTGCTCGTCGGCACGGTGTCGGTGGAGAAGTCCGAGCGTCTGGCCAAGATGCTCAAGAAGAAGGGCATCAAGCACAATGTGCTCAACGCCGTGAACCACGAGGCCGAGGCCAACGTCATCGCCCAGGCCGGACGCCACAAGGCGGTGACCATCGCCACCAACATGGCGGGTCGCGGCACCGACATCCTGCTCGGCGGCAACCCGGAGTTCCTGGCGCGCTCCGATATGGAGAACGAATGGATCCAGCGCTCGTCCGCTCTGCCGGAGGGTGGACAGCGGTACGAGGAGGTTCTCCAGAAGCTGCGCGACAAGTACGACGAGACGATCCAGCAGGCGCGCAAGCAGTATGAGCCCAAGTGGCAACCCTTCGAAGAGAAGCAGGCCGAAGCCCTCGAACGGCTGACCGAGGCGCACCGCACCTATCTCGAAGCCGAGTTCTGGGCGGCACGCGCGGATTACGAAGACAAGATCGCTCGCCTGGCCGTACAACCGGAGCCGGCACTCGCCTCCGCCTGTGCGGACGCCGCGGCCAGCTACAGCGAAGCGCTGCAGGGTGTCGACCGCGTCACCGGCCCCTACTTCGGCGACGAAGGACAGCAGCGTTTCCTGCATGCGCTCGACGAGTTGCAGCAAGCCCTGCGCGAGGCCGCGCACAACGGCGGCGGCAACGCCAACCGTCTGAGCGCCGCGCAGACCGTCTTCGAGCGCGCCCGCAACGACTACGAACGCGCCATTCAGAAGGCGCTGGCCGCCAGCCACGGCGACGCCAACGACCTCGAGGCGGCGCGGCGCGTCTACACAGAGACCGAACGCGAGTACAAGCAGGCGGAAGCGGCGTACCTCGAGCAGCGCAAGCCCTTCGAGGAAGCCGTCGCCGCGGCGCAGCGTGACTACGAAGAGACGCGCCGCAAGTACACCAAGGCGGTCGAGGACGTGCGCGAGGAGATGGAGAAGGCGCCGCTCGAGTTCCGCGGCCGCTACGAACAGGTCCTGCACAAGTATCAGGAACTGTGCGCGCAGGAACGCGAGAAGGTCATCGAGGCCGGCGGCCTGTACATCGTCGGCACGGAACGGCACGAGAGCCGCCGCATCGACAACCAGCTGCGCGGCCGCTCGGGCCGTCAGGGCGATCCCGGCGCTTCGCGTTTCTTCCTCTCCCTCGAAGACGATCTGCTCCGCATCTTCGGGGCCGAGCGCATCCAAGGTCTGATGACCCGCCTCGGCATGGAAGAGGGCGAGCCCATCGAGCATCGACTGATCACGCGCGCCGTCGCCAACGCGCAGAGCAAGGTCGAAGGCCACAACTTCGACATCCGCAAACACCTGCTCGAATACGACGACGTGATGAACCAGCAGCGCGAGATCGTCTACGGACGGCGGCGCGAGATCCTCGGCAGCCTGAACCTCAAGGCGGACGTGTTGCTGATGGCCGACGACGTGGCCGCAGGGATCGTCGAGCGGTTCGCCAATCGCGAGTTGCACCCCGACGAATGGGATTGGCAGGCACTGAGCGACAGTCTGTTCAAGAGCTTCAGCCTGCGCTTCCGTCTCTCCGAGGAACAGAACCAAGCGATCTCCCCGGAGCGCCTCGAGCAGGCGGTGATCGACGCGGTGCGCGCCGCGTACGAAGAGAAGGAGCGTACCTTCTCCCCGCCGGTGCTGCGCCATCTGGAGAAACTGGTGCTGCTCGAGACCCTCGATTCGCTGTGGAAGGACCATCTGCTGTCGATGGATCACCTCAAGGAGGGTATCGGGCTGCGGGGCTACGCACAGCAAAACCCACTGCAGGAGTACAAGAAGGAAGGCTTTGAGCTGTTCGAAGAGATGATGCAGCAGCTCGAAACCGATGTCGTCGAGAAAGTCTTCACCGTCCAGATTGCCCGTCAGGAAGACGTCCAGCGCATGGAAGCGCGCCGCCGCCCGCAGCCCATGCAGATGGTCATGGCCGGCGGTGGAGCGCCGCAGCAAGCCCAGCAACGCAAGCCCGAGCCCGCCCGCCGCACCGCCGACAAGGTCGGCCGCAACGACCCCTGCCCGTGCGGCAGCGGCAAGAAGTACAAGAAGTGCCACGGAACCTGAGCTCCAGTGCTGCGTCCTGAGTGCTGAGTCCCTGAGAGGTCCGCGGGCGTCCGCTGTCTCACTGCCGAGGAGGATGATGAAGATCGAGGTGGAGCAGAGGCCGATCCGGGTGCCGGGGTTCCGCTTCGCCGGGGTGCGCTGCGGGCTGAAGGAAAGCCGCAAGCGCGACGTGGCGGTGATCGCCTCCGACGTGCCCGCCGCGGCCGCGGCCGCGTTCACCACGAATCTGGTCAAAGCTGCGCCGGTGTTGATCGGGATGCAGCGTGTGCCGGCCGGCCGTTTGCAGGCCATCGTGGTCAACAGCGGCAACGCCAACGCCTACACCGGCCGCGACGGCCTCGCCGTTGCGCGTGAGATGTGCGCCCTTGTGGCACGGGGACTGGACATCGACGAGGCGCTGGTCATTCCGTCGTCCACCGGTCGCATCGGCCTACCGGTGCCTCGCGACCGGGTACGCACAGGCGTGCGCGAGGCGTGCCGCCGCTTGTCGCCCGCGGGCTTTCACGAGGCCCTCGAAGGCATCATGACCACCGACGCCTTTCCGAAGTTCGCCACCGAGGGACTGATCATCGACGGGCGCGAGATCACCATCGCCGGCATGACGAAGGGCGCCGGAATGATCGCGCCGCGCATGGCGCCGGCACACGCCACCAGTCTGACCTACGTGATGACCGACGCGGCAGTGGCGCCGGCGGCGCTGCGGCGCGTGCTCACCGTCGCCTTGCCGCAGTCGTTCAATGCGATTGTCGTCGACGGCGACACCAGTACCAACGACACGCTGGTGTTGATGGCCAACGGGGTGGCCGGCAACCGCCGCCTGACCAGCGCCGGCCGCGCCTTTCCGGAGTTCTGCGGCGCGATGACCCGCGTCCTCAGCACCTTGGCACGCATGGTCGTCAAGGATGGAGAAGGCGCCACCAAGGTGGTCGACATCCGCGTGCGCGGCGCCCGCACGGCGCGTGACGCGGAGCGCATTGCGGACACCGTCGCCCGCTCACCGCTGTGTAAGGCCGCGTTCTTCGGGAGCGATCCGTACACCGGCCGCATCGTCTGCGCGCTGGGTTACAGCGGCGCCGTGTTCGACCCCGACAAGATCGACATCTACCTCGATGACGTCCAGGTGGTTCGGCGCGGCGAGGAGATCGTCAACAGAGTCGAGCGGCGCGCCGCCGCCGTGGTGCGGCGGCCCGAGTTCACGCTGACGATTCACTTGCACGCCGGCAACGCGGTGGCGTACCGGATGACGTCCGACCTGAGTCTCGATTACGTGCGCTTCAACTCGGCGTATAGAACCTGAGGGAGCGGCCAGGGCGCTGTCGCAGCCAGACGCGGAGAGACCCAGCTCCAGCCGGGTCTCTCGCATCTCGATCACTTGATTACTGATCACTCCCCCCTCAGCTCTTCTTCCCCTGCAGCGCCTCGTCGATCATTTGCTTGAGGCCAGAGACGGAGCGGTCCGCGACTTTCTTGCCATTGAGGTACAGCGACGGCGTGCCGCCCACCATGGCCTTCTGGCCCTGCTGCATCTCCTCATTGATCTGTTGCTGTACCTCGGGCGAGTTCATGTCTTGCTCGAACTTCGCCGTGTCGAGCCCGATGTCCTGGGCGAACTGCTTGATGTTCTCCGGTGTCAGGCTGCGCTGGTTGGCGAACAGCTTGTCGTGCATCTCCCAGAATTTGCCTTGCTTGCCCGCCGCCAGGGCAGCGCGTGCCGCGGGCATCGCATTCGAGTGCATCGGCAGTGGGAACTGCTTGTAGATGAACTTGACCTCCTTCGGATAGGCTTGCAGCACTTGGTCCACCACACGGGGGACCTGGGCGCAGTAGGGTCATTGGAAGTCGGAGAACTCGACGAGCACGACCGGGGCATCGGCGGGCCCCCTGAACGGGGAGTTGCCCGCGGGAATCTCGTACACCCGGTTGGGATCGATTTGTGGCCGCGCCGCGGCGGCTGGCGGCGCGCTGATCTTCTTCTCCAACTCGGCAATCTTGACCTCCAGCTTGCGTTGGGATTCCTGCAGCTGTTTCAGCTCCTCGCTGCTCCCACATGCCGCCAGCACGCCAATAACGCCAAGCGCAACAATGTGTCGACGCATACCGTACTCCTCCCGCAATAGCCCTACTGGTTATTGATCACTGGTCTCACTGGTTCCTGATCACTGACAACCGTCTTCCTAGCCCTTCTTCGCCTGCAGCGCCTCGTCGACCATCTGCTTGATCCCGTCCAGGCTGCGGTTTTGCACCCGCTTGCCCGCCAGGAACAGCGTCGGTGTGCCGCTCACACTCGCTTGCCGCGCCAGTTGCATGTCGTCGTTGATCTGCTGCTGCACCTCCGGCGACGCCATATCCTGCTCGAACTTCGCCATATCCAGCCCGATCTCTTGCGCGTATTGCTTCAAGTTCTCGGGTTGCAGGGCGCCCTGGCTGGCAAACAACTTGTCATGCATCTCCCAATATTTCCCCTGCCGTTGCGCGGCGAGCGCGGCCTTCGACGCGGGCAGCGCATTCTGGTGCATGGGGAGCGGGAACTCCTTGTAGACGAATTTGACCTCCTTGGGGTACGCCTGCAGCACCTGCTCGACCAACGGGTTGGCCCGCGCACAGAACGGGCACTGGAAGTCCGAGAACTCCACCATCACCACCGGTGCGTCCGCCGGTCCCTTCACCGGCGACTTGCCGATGGGCAGGTCGTAGACCTTGTTCGGATCGATTGGCGGGCGCGCGGCGACCGCCGGCGCCGCACCGGCGACCTTCTTCTCTAGCTCGGCAACCTTGGCTTCGAGCTTGCGCTGGGACTCCTGCAACTGCTTCAGTTCTTCGCTGTTCCCGCAGGCCACAAGCGCTGCAGCAATACCAAGCACGACGATGTACTGACGCATTCCCTACCTCCTCGCAGTTGATGGTATGTTGGTCTCTTATCTACCCCCGCACCGAGACGCAACACTTTTGGGTGCGTTGCTCGTCTCCGGACGATGCACTATGGGCGAAGCATGCGGGTCATCGCGGGGAGCGCCAAGGGCCGCCGTCTGGGGGCGGGGCGCGGCATGGCCGTGCGCCCAACGGCAGACAAGGTCAAGGGCGCCCTGTTCAACATCCTCGCCAGCCGCTTCGATATCGACGCGACCCAGCTACTCGATTTATTCGCCGGCAGTGGGGCGCTCGGTATCGAGGCGTTGAGTCGCGGCGCCGCGGCGGTGACCTTCGTGGAGCAATCCGCCGCCAGCGCACGCGTGCTGCGTGAGAATCTTCAGCGCTGCGGGTTCAATGCGCAGGCGCACGTTCTGCAGATGCCGGTCCGACGCGCACTGGCACAGCTGGAGCACGGCGGTGCCCGTGTCGACGGCGTCTTTGCCGACCCGCCGTACGGGCACGGGCTGGTGCAGCAAACGCTCGCAGCTGTCGCGGCCCACGCCGTGCTGAAACCGGGCGGGTGGTTGGTGATCGAGCACCACGTCGATGAAGCCCCGCCGGCAAGCTGCGGCACCCTGCGTTTGACGCAGGCGCGACGCTATGGAAAGACAGGCCTCGCCCTGTTTGTGGCGGATGAGCACATGCCGGCAGCACCGCAAGACGACACACAGATTGTACGCGCCGTCTACCCCGGCTCGTTTGACCCGATTACGAACGGCCATCTCGATGTCGTGCGCCGCGCGGTCACCGTTTTCGACCAGGTGATCGTCGCCGTCGCCGCCACCAGCAGTGACCCGCACAAGGACGGTTCGCTGTTCACCGCCGACGAGCGCGTAGCCTTGATCCGCGATGCACTCGCCGACACCGGCGGCCGCGCTATCGCTGACAAGTTCAGCGGCTTGCTGGTCGACTACTGCGACCGCGTCGGCGCCCGCGTCATCATCCGCGGGCTGCGGGCGGTATCCGATTTCGAGTACGAGTTTCAGATGGCAATGATGAACCGGCACATGAAGCCGCACATTGAAACCTTCTTCATGGCCGCCGGGGCGAAGCACTTCTACACGGCGTCGCGACTGGTGAAGCAAGTGGCGCGGCTCGGCGGTGATGTGCGCGAGCTGCTGCCTGAAGCCGTCTACCGGCGCTTGCTCGACAAAGTCGGCCGCAAGTAGCGGGAGTCGGTGACCAGTGACCAGTAACAAGTGATCAGTGATCGAGTGATCAGTAGATGTTTGCCGTCAATGGGAGCTGATCTCGACTGATCACTGATTACCGATCCCTGATTACTGATCACTGCCTACTGGTTCCACTGGTCACTTGTCACTGGATACTCTCACCAATCGGTTCGCCAAACACCTCCGCCACAAACACCATCAACGTGCAGCCCGGCCGTCGCCAGGCATCCGGCGCCAGCAGTGCCTTGCGGCACAGCTCGCTGAGCAGCGTGTCGCGATCCCAGTTGTGCGTCGTTGCCACCTGCGGGAGAAAAACGGCGCGGTGGTGCTCGTGCGTCATACAGACGCCGTGAACGCCGGGCTGCACGTTGGCCGGTGCGGCGGGAAGCAGCGGGCTGAGTCGCGAGATCTCGATGTCAATCGCGGGCACTTCCACCGCCAACAGTGGTGAAAAGCGCGGATCTTCGAACGCCGCGGAGCAGGCCATGCGCGCCACCGTCTCATGCAGGGCTTTGTCTGGAGTCACGGTGCCGACACACCCGCGCAGTCGTCCCTCGCAGTGCAAGCTGACGAACGCGGCGGCCGGTTCGATCAGCGGCAGGGTCAGGGCAATTTGCGGCGGCGCCGCTTCCACATCAAGCGCGCAGCGGATGGAAGCGC
>Ga0335070_10011021_pt1 | contig 10568 bp, 13 predicted proteins | sample Lox_Sample_13_FD_206722 | JGI IMG/M metagenome (GOLD analysis project Ga0335070, IMG submission 206722) | Soil microbial communities from Loxahatchee National Wildlife Refuge, Florida, United States - Lox_Sample_1.3 | ecosystem: Environmental > Terrestrial > Soil > Wetlands | place: USA...
CGGCTCGAACCCGGCCAGCTCCTCGGCCTTGGGGCGGATGAACATGTTGCGGGCGAACAGCGCGTGCCAGGCCCCGGTGGTGACCAGGCGCACGCGGATGCGGTTCGCCGGATCGGCCCCGGCATAGACATCCTGCGTGAACAGCTCACGCCCCTGCAAGTAAGCCTGCACGCGGCCCTTCAGCACTTCGAACTTCTCGCGCGGCAGGGGCTGGTTGATCTTGCCCCACCAGACATCGCCGGTTGTGTCGGGCTCATCGACGACGAACTTGTCGGCCACCGAGCGGCCGGTATGGATGCCGGTGCGCACGATGACCGCGCCATCGGCCGAGAGACGGCCCTCGCCCTTGCGCAGGGAGTGGGCGACGAGCGCGGGGGCGGTGAGGTTGGCGTGCAGCGGCGCGGTGGCGCGCACGCCTGTGCCGGACAAAGCCTTGGCGTCCCGCGGGTCGGGGGTGGCGGTCAGATGGGTCACGGACGTGTCCTCTTGTTGTTTCGCAGACAGCAGTTGCCTAGCCTTCATAAGCAGGCGGGGGCGCGGCATCAACCATATCAGGAGGGTCGATGTAGAGAAATTTCATGCTGCAATGCGGCAAAATTCAAACGCATCGCCCGCCCGAAGCCCCCAATATACTGGGCGTCATGGACAAAAATTTTCCAAAACCCGAAATCGCCGAAATCCACGTACTGGGCCGCGTAAGGGTGCGCGGCAAGGAAGCGCGCACGCACGGGTTCGGGTGGGATGGGCCGCGCCTCGCCCGTCAGGCACAGGCGCGGGGCGGTTTGCGGGTTCGGGGTTGCGGCGGCGCCGGTGACCAGCAGGGCGCAGGCCGGGTGGGCCTTGAGCTGGCGCGTGTGCACGGCAAGCGTGGAGAGCAGGAGAATGGGCTGGGCATCGGCATCCAGCGCGGGGGTCACGAGCGCGGCATGGGGCACGCCCTCATGCACCGTGGCCAGCGTGCCAGCCCGCGCGCCGCGCAGGAGTGCGGCGGCTTCGGCCAACGCCTCTTGATTTGCTGCCATAATCCGGTCACTCCCTGAAGCCACAAAGGCCGCAAAGCCAAGCATAGGTGCCGGAACAGATGAAGTACACAATCGCCCTGGTCGACGACGACCGCAATATCCTCACCTCCGTGCAGATGACGCTGGAGGCGGAGGGGTTCCAGGTTCGCACCTATACCGATGGCGAATCCGCCCTGCAGGCGTTGCTGGCCAAGCCGGCGGATCTGGCGGTGCTGGATATCAAGATGCCGCGCATGGACGGCATGGAGCTGCTGCAAAAGCTGCGCGCGCGCACCGCGATGCCGGTGATCTTCCTCACCTCCAAGGATGACGAGCTGGACGAGTTGATGGGTCTGCGCCTCGGCGCGGACGACTACATCACCAAGCCGTTCTCCCAGCGCCTGCTGCTGGAGCGCATCCGCGCCCTGCTGCGCCGGCACGACAGCACGCGCGCCGAGGCCACCGGCGCAGCGCCTGCCAGCGTGATCACCCGCGGCGACCTGACGCTGGACGAGACCAAGCACCAGTGCCTCTGGAAGGGCAAGGACATCCAGCTCACCGTCACCGAGTTCCTGCTGGTGAAGGCGCTGGCACAACGGCCCGGCATGGTGAAGTCCCGCGACCAGCTGATCGACGCCGCCTATGGCGAGAACGTGTACGTGGATGACCGCACCATCGACAGCCACGTGAAGCGGCTGCGCAAGAAATTCCGCAACATCGATGGCGAGTTCGACCAGATCGAGACGCTCTACGGCATCGGCTACCGCTACAAGGACGCCTGATCCTGCACCGCAAACCCCGCATCTCGCGCCTGCTGCGCGACATCCTTCTCGTCAACCTGCTGCCGTTGGCGCTGATCTTCGCGGCGCTGCTGTACCTGGACCAGTACCAGCAAGGGCTGCTGGCGGCGGAAGTCTCCGCCCTGCGCGAGCAGGCGCGCATCTATGCCGGAGCCATCGCCCAGACGGCGGTTCAGGTGAATAACGGCCAGCCTTCGGTGAACCCTGACCAGGCGCAGCCGCTGCTGTACTCGCTCACCGAGCCCACCCCCAACGCCCAGGCGCTGATCTACGGGCCGGACGGCACGCTGATCGCCAATTCCCGCGTGCATCCGGGGGCGGGCGGAGCCATCATCACCGAGCCGCTCGCCGCCCCGCCGCCGCCGGGTTTCCTCAGCCGGGTGGTCGGCTTCATCTACGACCATCTCTCCGGCTCGGTGACCGGGACCGAGGACGAGTCCGGCCTGGCCGGCTCCGGCGCCGGGCAGGACCCGAACACGCTGGGCTGGCAGCCAGACGCCCGCACCGTGCTGCAGCTCACCTCCGCCGCGGCGGGCCAGGAGACAGCGCCCTTCGTGCGGCGCGATGCCGCGGGGTTGCTGCTCGTTACCGTAGCCGAGCCGGTGGAGCGCAGCCAGCAGGTGATCGGCACCGTGCTGCTGACGCGCGAGGCGAGCGAAGTGGATTCCGCCGTGCTGGCGGTGCGGATCTCCATCCTCGGCCTGTTCGCCCTGGCGCTGGGGCTCACCGTGATCGTGTCCTTCTACCTCTCCCGCACCATCGCCGGCCCGATCTCGCGCCTGGCCGGCGCGGCGGAGCGCATGAGCGAGGGCCGCGCCCGGGCGCAGAAGCTGCCCGAGGCCGTGACTGGCCGCAACGACGAGATCGGCACCCTGGCCCGCACGCTGGAAAGCTCGGCCCAGGCGCTCTGGGCGCGCATGGACGCGATCGAGAAATTCGCCGCCGATGTCAGCCACGAGATCAAGAACCCGCTTTCCTCGATCCGCTCCGCGATCGAGACGCTCACGCGCGTGGAGGACCCGGCGCGGGCCTCGCGCCTGCTCGCCATCATCACCCAGGACGTGCAGCGGCTCGACCGGCTGATTTCCGATATTTCCGACTCCTCCAGGCTCGATGCCGAACTGTCCCGCAGCCGGTACGAGATCGTGGACATGGCACGGATGCTGGCGACGCTCGCCGAAATCCACGACGCAACAAGCAAAGAGAACAGCCCCCTCATGGAGGTGGACGCGCCGGTTGAGGGGCTTTACGTGCGCGGCTCCGAGACGCGGCTGGTGCAGGTGCTGCGCAACCTGATCGGCAATGCCATATCCTTCTCGCCGGCTGGGGCAAAGATCTATCTGCGCGGGCGCGAGACCGGCGGGTTGATCGAGCTGACGGTGGAGGATGAAGGCCCGGGCATCCCCGACGGCAAGCTGGACAGTATCTTCGACCGCTTCTATTCCGAGCGGCCGCAAAGCGAGCAATTCGGCAGCCATTCGGGGCTGGGGCTCTCCATCTCGCGCCAGATCGTGGAGGCGCATCAGGGCCGCATCTCGGCCGAGAACCGGCGCGACGATGAAGGCAACATCATCGGCGCACGTTTTGTCATCAGGCTGCCGAAAGCAGGGGAGTAGAAGAAATGCTGACCGTCATCGACCATCCGCTGGTGCAGCACAAGCTCACCCTTATGCGCAAAAAGGACACCACCACCGGGGATTTCCGCCGGCTGGCGCGCGAGATCTCGCTGCTGCTGGGCTACGAGGTGCTGCGCGACCTGCCGCTGGAGCCAATCACCATCGAGACGCCGCTGGAAACAATGGAAGCGGTGCAGGTGCAGGGCAAGAAGCTGTGCTTCATTTCCATCCTGCGCGCCGGCGAGGGCATCCTGGACGGCATATTGGACCTTGTTCCCTCCGCGCGCATCGGCCATGTCGGGCTGTACCGCGACCCAGAAACGCATGAGCCGGTGGAGTATTACTTCAAGGTGCCGGATGCGCTGGAGGAACGGCTCTGCGTGGTGGTGGACCCGATGCTGGCCACCGGCCATTCCGCCGCAGCCGCGATAACCAAGCTGAAAGAAGCGGGGGCGAAGCACATCAAGCTGGTGTGCCTGATCGCGGCACCCGAGGGCGTGGAAGCATTCGAGGCCGCGCATGCCGATGTGCCGGTCTACACCGCCGCGCTGGACCGGCAGTTGGACGACCACGCCTATATCCGTCCGGGCCTGGGCGATGCAGGCGACCGGCTTTTCGGGACGAAGTAGGTTTAGCGCCGGGGTGAGCGCCAGCGCACCAGCGCCCGGTTGATCGCCTCGGCAAGGTCGCGCTTCTGCGCCGCACCAAGGGCGCGGCCTATCTCCTGGCGCTCGGCCTGGGCGCGGATGATCAGGCGCGGCACGGTGCCAGGGTGTTCCTCCAGTTCGGCCCGAGCCCAGCCCGCCGGCACGGCGACGACGCTTCTGCGCCCGGCCGGGGTGATGCGGGTGATCTCAATATCATCCTCGTTCAAACGGATGATCTCTCGCGCCCGGGCAGCCCGGGCATTGAGCCAGAACAGCAGCGCGGCCAGCGCAAGATCGGCGCCGTTGAAGCCGATCACCGGCCAGGCGCCGAGCAGGTACATCAGCGTGGTGACGTAGAGCGAGCCCGCCGCCATGGCCCCCAACACCGCCAGCAGCGCCCCGCGCGAGAGGCTGCGATGTGGCCTGAGATCGGCCTCGAAGAACAGCCGGGGGGCGGGCTTGGCGGCGGATGCGTCCATGCCGCATACATCGTGCACCGTGCCGCTTGCCCCAAGGACCAGATGCCGAAACTCAGAGATTGTTTTAAAACTCGCTCTGGTGAGTCAGCTGCGGCGCTTTTCGAGCTGCGAAGCGTGCGCCACTGGTTCGAGCACGCTAAGCAGTGAGCGGAGCGTACGTTAAGTACGTGAGCACCGGAAGCACCGAAAAGCGCCGCAGATGGCCACCGGAGTAGAGTTTTGAAGCAGTCTCTTATGAAACGGGCGGATATTCCCGCCTTCCTTACCGCCATCGCCGCGGGCAATCCGGACCCGAAAACCGAACTGCATTACCAGACCCCGTTCCAGCTGCTCGTCGCCGTGGTGCTCTCGGCCCAGGCGACCGACGTGGCGGTGAACAAGGTGACGCCGGCCCTGTTCGCGGCGGCGCCCGATGCCGCAGCAATGGCGGCGCTGGGGGCAGAGGGGATCGGGCCGTTCATCAAGTCCATCGGGCTGTGGAGCGCCAAGGCCAAGAACGTCGCGGCGCTGGCGCAGCTATTGCTGGAGCGCCATGGCGGCGAGGTGCCAGGCTTGCGCGAGGCGCTGGAGGCGCTGCCTGGCGTGGGCCGCAAGACCGCGAATGTGGTGTTGAACGAGATTTTCGGCCATCCAACCATGGCGGTGGACACGCATATCTTCCGCCTGGGCAACCGCACCGGCATCGCCCCCGGCGCCACGCCGCGCGCGGTGGAGGACCAGCTAGTCAAGCGCATCCCCAAGGACATGCTCAAGCCCGCGCATCTCTGGCTGATTCTGCACGGGCGCTATGTGTGCAAGGCGCGGGTGCCGGAATGCTGGCGCTGCCCGGGTGCGGCCTATTGCACCTACCCGGACAAAACGCCCGTACCGGCGGGGAAGAAACCCCCGCCGAAGTGACGCCCGCCCTTACTTGAGCGCGGCGCAGAAGCGCTGAATACGGGTGCAGGCTTCGCGCAGCGCCTCAGTCGAGGTGGCGTAGGAGATGCGGAAATGGCCCGGATAGATAAAGGCCGAACCATGCACGGCGGCGACTCCTTCCTCATCCAGCAGGGCGATGACGAAGTCTTCATCATTGTTGATCTTCGCGCCCTTGGCCGTGGTCTTGCCGATGCAGCCCTGCATGGACGGGAACACGTAGAACGCGCCTTCCGGCTTGGCGCAGGTCAGGCCCTCGGCCTGGTTCAGCATGTCCACCACCAAGTCGCGGCGTTCCTTGTACACCTTCGTCATCTCGTGCAGCGCGTCCTCCGGCCCGTTCAGCGCCGCCACGGCGGCGGCCTGGCTGATGGAGGAGGTGTTGGAGGTGGACTGGCTCTGCAGCTTGTCCATGGCCTTGATCAGCTCCACCGGGGCGCCGCAGAAGCCGATGCGCCAGCCGGTCATGGCATAGGCCTTGGAGCAGCCGTTCATGGTGATGGTGCGGCTGCGCAGCGCGGGCTCCACCTGCACGATGGTGGCCGGCTTGAAGCCGTCATAGGTCAGCTTCTCGTAGATGTCGTCGGTGAAGACCCAGATGTTGGGGTGCTTCAGCAGCACGTCGCAAATGGGACGCAGGTCCTCGGCGGAATAGGCGGCGCCGGTCGGGTTGCTGGGAGAGTTCAGGAAGAACCACTTGGTCTTGGGCGTGATCGCCGCTTCCAGGTCCTCGGCGCGCAGCTTGAAGCCGCTGTTCTGGCTGCACGGCACGAAGACCGGCGTACCCTCGGCCAGCGCCACGATATCCGGGTAGGAGACCCAGCACGGGGTGGGGATGATCACCTCGTCGCCCGCCTGCACCGTGGCCAGCATGGCGTTGAAGATGACCTGCTTGCCGCCGGTGGAGACGATGACCTCCTCCGGCTTGTAGTCGATGCCGGAGTCCCGCAGGAACTTGGCGGCCACGGCCTTGCGCAGCGCCGGGGTGCCTGCAACATCGGTGTACTTGGTGTCACCGGCATTGATGGCGTCGATCGCGGCCTGCTTGATATGCGCGGGCGTGTCGAAATCCGGCTCACCAGCGGAGAGGCTGATGATGTCCCGGCCGGCGGCTTTCAGCGCCCGCGCCTTGGAGGAAATGGCGATGGTCTGGCTGGGGCTGATGCGATTCAGCCGGTCGGCGATCAGGGTCATTCTGTTACGTCTCGATGAAGTTGAAGGCGGGCGCCTTCTAAACCCGCCACGCCCGGCACGCAAATCACGAGATGACCAATCTCTCCGCTTGCGGCGCAAACAAAATCAGCATAGGCGCTATCTGTCGCTAAGTGTAACAACCGTGGTGGCAACCCGACACACCAAGCGTCCGCCTTTTGGATGAGCGGCGTTACTGCAGGAGAGAAGAGATGAAGTTCACCAAGCATCTGCCGGTTTTCACCTTCGCATGCGCCCTGGGCTTCGCCCCGGTTGCCTTTGCGCAGACCAGCACCGGCGGCACGATGGCCCCGATGCCCAACTCCACCATGGCCCCGATGTCCAACATGGCGCCGGCCGCTCAGGCTCCCGCCATGGCTGCCCCGGCTGCCAAGCCGGCTGCTCCGGCCATGAAGCCCACCGAGCTGGCTAAGACCAGCGAGTTCAAGACCCAGGCTGAAGCCACGGCGCACTGCCCGAGCGACACCGTGGTGTGGAGCACCCTCTCCAAGAGCAAGACCTACCACACCAGCACCTCCAAGTATTTCGGCAAGACCAAGCACGGCGCCTATGTCTGCAAGGCCGATGCCGACGCTGCTGGCTACCACGAGGCCAAGAACTAAGTATAACGCGCTGGGGAGGCCAGCCGGTCTCCCCGGATGCAATTGCGTAAAGGATTGAAAAATGGCTGAAAGCGATATCGTCACCCTGCCGTCCGGCGTGCAGTACCAGGACCATGTGGCGGGCACCGGCGATACGCCGACGAAAGGCCAGATGGTGACCGTGCATTATACCGGCTGGCTGTATGAGAACGGCGCCAAGGGCAAGAAGTTCGACTCCTCGCGCGACCGCGGGCAGCCCTTCACCTTCAAGCTGGGCGTGGGCCAGGTGATCTCCGGCTGGGATATCGGCGTATCCACCATGCAGGCCGGCGGCCAGCGCACCCTGATCCTGCCGCCCGAGCACGGCTATGGCCAGCGCGGCGCGGGCAGCGTTATCCCCCCCGGCGCGACGCTGATGTTCGACGTCGAGCTGATTTCCTTCAAGTAACCCGAATAGCGCCGCCGCGCGGCTCTTACCGGGCCATGCGCGGCAGGTATTTCACCGGCGCCTCTGTCCCAGGCCGGCGGCTCACCCGCCGGCGTTCACGCGCCAGCCGCACCATGTCCTGAAAACAGCTCTGCAGCGCCGCCGGGTCACCCGTGCGGCGTTCCAGCGAGCGCAGGCAGAAATGCACCCGCGCCATGTTCTGGTAATATTCGGTGAAGGCGTAATTGAGCGCAGCGCCCGCCAGCGCCCCCGCGACCGGCACCGCCTGGGCCAGGAATTTCTCCGACAGGATGACCCCGAACTGGCTGGCCGCGTTGCTGATCAGCAGGTTCACCGTCAGGTGGTTCACGCCCAGGCGCGTCGCCCAGTAGCCAGTTTCCACATCGTCATCCGCCGTGCCGGGCCCGCCGAAGGCGAGCACCTGCAAACAAGCCCGGCGCGTGTCCTCCTCGGCCAGATCCTCGCCGGAATCACGCGCGACCTCGGCGATTGAGCGCAGAATGGTGGTGGTGGTGAAGGGAATGTCGAACAGCACGCCCGGCAGGCCGACAAAGCCGGAAGCGGCGCCACTCGCCGTGGTGGCGAGGCGATGAAGCGGATTGTTGCGGGGGGCTTTCGGCCGGGCCAGATGCGGCACCGCCTCCAGCCCGAAGGTGGCGTAGCGGTAGCTGGACCAGAGCGTATCCTCCACCGTATCCTGCACGCGCTGGATGAGGCCGGTCCACGCCGCGCCGCCCAGGCGCTCGCCGGTCTGAGCCACGCTCGCGCGCAGCGCCTCGATACGGCGGCCGAACACGCCGGCCAGACGCAGCAGAAGGCCGCGCGAATCCGCCATGATGACGGCGGCGTGCCAGAGCTGTCCCTGCTCGTGCGGGGTAAGGAAAGAGGCCTGATCTGCCAGATTGTCTGGCATGGGGGCAGAAGTCTTCATGTCCGGGGGAGGATGCACCGCCGCCCGGACATGAGACAAGTGAAGTTTACGGAAAATTATTCCGCGGCGGCGGCGGAAACGCCCTTCACCGCCTGCACGATCTCCGCGAAGGACGCGGGGTCATCAAAAGCAATGGCCGAGAGCACCTTGCGGTCCAGCTCCAGCCCGGCCTGCTTCAAGCCGTAGATGAACTGGCTGTAGGTGAGGCCATGTTCACGCACCGCGGCATTAATACGCTGGATCCAGAGCGAGCGGAACTCGCGCTTCTTCACCCGGCGGTCGCGGTAAGCATAGCGCAGGGCCTTTTCCAGGCGCTCCATCGCGATGCGATAATTGGTCGACGAACGGCCAACATAGCCCTTCGACAGTCCCAGAACCTTCTTGTGGCGGGCGTGGGTGGTAACGCCGCGTTTCACACGTGCCATTTTCTATCCTCTTCCCTTATTCCAGACCGTACGGGGCCCACTGCTTCACGGTCAGGCCGTCAGCATGGGTAAGGACTTGGCTGCCGCGGTTCTGGCGCTTGGCCTTCTGGCTGCGGGCATAAAGGTTGTGGCGCTTCTTGCCCGGGCCGGCGAGAACCTTGCCCGTGGCGGTGATCTTGAAGCGCTTCTTGACCGCTGACTTGGTCTTAAGCTTCGGCATTTTGGTCTCCTGTCGCTACAACCCCGTTTGCACGGGGGTCCCGGATATCGGGGCGGCGGCCAGGCATGCCTAATGGCCCGGACACGCGCGCATCACGTTTTACGGTGAAGCGGGCCGTATAAGGCCAGTTCCGCCGCGTGACAAGAGACTCAGATGCAGGCAAATTCCGCGCATGGCAGGCAAACCACCTGACGCGGCTTTATTATATGAGGCGGCGCTGAACCACATGGCGCGCTACGCCGCCACCGAGGCCAGTCTGGCCCGCGCGCTGGCGCGCCGGGTGGAGCGCTGGGGCCGCGCGCAGGAAGACGCCGAGCCGGAGGAGACCGCCCGCGCCATGCGCCGTGCCAAAGCGGAAATCCCCGGCGTGCTGGCACGACTCAAGGAGCTGGGCGCGTTGAACGACGAAGCCTTCGCCGCCTCCCGCGCCAAGCGCCTGACCCGGGAGGGCAAGTCACGCCGCGCCACACTGGCGCATCTGGCGGCCAAGGGCGTGAAGGCCCCCACCCTGCCGGACAACCCGGAGCGCGAGCTCGCCGCCGCCTGCGCCTATTTGCGCCGCCGCCGCGCCGGACCGTTCGGTGACGCACCGGAGCAGAAGATCCTCGCCGCCATGGCCCGGGGCGGCTTCGCCCAAAGCACCGCCCGCCGCGCCTTGGCGCTGGACCGCGAGGACGCCGAGGCCCTGATCAAGAGCCTCTCTGCTAGCCCGGAATTTTAACCCCCGCCCAGGCAGGGGTGAGGCGTGGGTCAAACCCGGTGCCGCCCGCCGGCGGCAGGCGCGACTGGCGGAAGAAATATGTCCCCAGCGCCTGCGCCAGATCCTCCCCCTCCGCCCGTCCAGCGGGCCGGGCCACGGGCGCGCTGAGCTTCTCGCTGGACCCAGCGCCCGGCTCAACGCCGCGCCCCACTTCCGTGGCGAAGGTATGAGAGACCTGACCGCGCCCCCTCCATCCCTGCATCGTCTGCGCAAGCCGAACAGAAGGCAGCGCAAACTCCGGCCCTCCCATGGCCTGTTGGCCGCGAAGCGCATCCGGCGGGCTGGCGGGCAGGTTGCGCCGCACCGGGGCAAAGGCTTGGCGCAACGCCTCCTCGCCCCGTGGCGGCAGATAGGTGGCCACGCGCTCCCTCGCCCGGCGGTCGCGGGATTGCGCCGCCTCCCGCCGCGCCCCCGACAGCACAGCACGGAAGCCGGCCGGAGGCATCTGCATACCAGGACCGCGCTTTGCCGTCTCGGTCAGCACCGCCTCCCGCACCGGGCTTGGAGAAAGCGGCAACGCACCCGCCGCCGCC
>Ga0335070_10011022_pt1 | contig 10568 bp, 11 predicted proteins | sample Lox_Sample_13_FD_206722 | JGI IMG/M metagenome (GOLD analysis project Ga0335070, IMG submission 206722) | Soil microbial communities from Loxahatchee National Wildlife Refuge, Florida, United States - Lox_Sample_1.3 | ecosystem: Environmental > Terrestrial > Soil > Wetlands | place: USA...
AATGCTCCGAGCTTTGATGTCAGTTCCTTGTCTCCGCCAGCAATGACAGCCGCTATTTTCGCCGCCATGCGCGCAAGTGTTCCGGTCTTATAGGCGCACATTTGCAGATAGTCTTCTTCGCTTATGCTGTCTGCGTTGGCTAATCCGCGGTGCCATGAGATGTCCATGGCCTGTCCAATGCTGAGGTTAATCATTTCTAGAACATAAATCTCGTAAATATCTCTCAGCATCTGAGCCGGAATGCTGCTTTTCTGCTCTATTAGCGGCAGCAGTGGTACGTAGTACATGGCATTTCCCGCATTGATAGCTATGTCTTGGCTGAAAACCTTGTAAGTGCAAGGCTTGCCCCGCCTAACTTCAGAAGAGTCCTCTATATCATCTATTACGAGTGTTCCGTTGTGGACTACTTCGGGGATGATGGCAAAGTCCAAATACAAATCGGCATTCTTGCCCAGAGCTTCGCAGATGAGTAGAAACAAAGTTGGTCGCCAACGTTTTCCTCCTCTATCCAGCATGTCCCAGATAGGCTCTGCAATGGCTTTGTTAATTGCCTCAACGTTGTAGCAAAACTTTGGTGGATCAACCTTAAACAGAATTGCATCTTGCGTGAATTTTCGCGGTATGTACTTTTCGATGGCTCTGTCGATTAATGGTGCCTTTTCCGCCAAGTATTTTTCAGTGTCCAAATTACTTTGTCCCTCTGGTTGCATAACCCTTAATGTCAAAGCCCCGGTTCTTTAGCCATCTGCCAGTTTTGCCCGTGACTACAATTGGCGTCTTTGCAAGGCGCTGCACGTCTTGTGCGCCAACAAGAAACATTACATTCCGCAATTCCTCGGTCAGGCGGGAAAGCAGATTTTCCGTTTCCGCGGCGCTTTTCACCGCTGCTTGAAGAACTGGATGAGCTAAACTCGCAAGACTGGCGTTAAGTGCAATCGCCTTCGCAATAATTGTTCCATTACGAATTCCGCCTGAAGCGATAACCGGAACCTTGGTCGACTGCGTGACTTCAACAAGGCTTGCAGCAGTTGGGATGCCCCAGTCCCAAAAAACCTCCCCCAGCCACTGATGCACACTGTTCTGCTTTTCAGCCGTTCGATAATGCTCTACTGCCGCAAAGCTTGTGCCACCTGAGCCCCCCACATCTATGCCTTTTACGCCAGCATCTTCCAGCTTCAACGCCTCTTCACTAGCTATGCCTGAACCCGTCTCCTTGACAATGACTGGCACATCGAGGTCAGCCGCGACGGCTGCAATTTTAGCTAGGACTCCTGAAAAGTTAGTCTGCCCTTCAGGTTGTACCGCCTCCTGCAAGGCGTTTAAGTGAATCGCCACGGCGTCAGCTTCAATCATATCAACCGCTCTCTTAACCTGTGCAACGCCGTATCCGTGGACCAGCTGAATGGCCCCAATGTTTGCGATCAAGAAAGCATGTGGTGCTTTCTTTCTCGCTATAGAAAAGGTGGTCGCCAGTTTGGGGTTTTCTATGGCAGCTCTCTGGCTTCCCAACCCCATGCCCAACCCAAGGTTTTCCACCGCTTCTGCGATGTTAGCATTTATTTTTTCGGCTTCTTCCGTTCCCCCTGTCATAGCACCCACTATGAGCGGCGCCTTGAACTCGTGCCCCCACACACGTGTCGTTAGGTTGACTTCGCCTTTGTCGATCTCCGGCAAAGCTTTATGAACGAAATGCACATCCTCAAAGCCTGCCGTAGCATCTTTTGCCTGGACATTCTCGTTCAGGCATTTTTCGATGTGGTCAGCTTTGCGTTTCCGAGTGTTCTCTGCCATCTTACGCCTTCTCGATTATGGTGCCCTCGATTCTCTCGCCTAATAGTGCTCGGTAGATGCGCAGGTTTCGAGTTCCATTGACAAGCTGAACTTTAATGCCCTTCTCAACTGCTGGAATTAGCTCGGCAATCTTGCCTGCCATTCCACCCGTTACGTCGGTTCCTTGAGCTTTTCCAAGTTTTCCCTGTACTCGCTTGAGCTCCTCCAAATTCAAGTGCACATATGGTTTGGCTGCCGTGTTGACTTTGGGGTCAGCTTCGAATAAGCCATCCGTGTCAACGCCAATTATGATTTTTTCTGCTCCCAACTTCATTGCGAGATAGACAACTATTTGGTCTCCGGAAAGAACTGTGAACCCAAGTTTTTCATCAAAAACAGCGTCACCGTAAAGAACAGGAATGAAGCCCATTTTAAGGCTCTGGCGCAACACCGTCTCATCAAAGTATTTTATCCTACCGTTCTCCGTCACTGTGCAGGTGGACGGCGTTATACTCAGTGAAGGAATTTCATGCCAGACCAAGGCGTCCATTATCAAACCATTTAGTACAGTCATGACATGGTGAGTTTCTGAGAAGCCTACTTTCTGGGTTGGATCCTTGAGTCCTTCTTTTATACCGTACTTTGCTGCGGTCGGATGGCCAAAACTGCCGCCGCCATGCACTATGACCAAGTTTTCCATGTCAGCGCGTTTGATTTCCTCGGATATACTGTTAATAATATCCGTTTTGGCGGCAAGGTCTCTGTCTTTGTCAGTAATTACGGAACCGCCTATTTTGAGTATGGTAGGTTTTGCCTCGCTCATCTGTGGCACCTTTACCAGAATATGCCTGACACTTATTGAAAAGGCTTACCAGAAACGTATTATACTCAATTGCCAGCGTTTAGCCGATCTAAAAGGGTAACAACAAAAGAACAATGTTATTGGCTGAGTTTCTGCAAGATTGAGACTGTGTCGTTTTCTATTTGGATTTTGTCGCCTGTCCTAATTCTGCTAATATCCACCTTGTCAACGCAAGGGATTTCGCTGATTATGGCACCGACGGCTATGATGGTCTCGCATTCTCGATTAATCATACCTGCTGGTGCAGCGCCATTCTTCTTGAGTCGATAAAGTGTGTAACTTCCGACTGTGGAACCTTTGCCTTGAGGGAACACAAGGATTTTTCCCCTTACACTGACTCCCTGCAACTCGTGACCTTTCTCTATGACGAAGCCAGTGTTCGGGTCCACTCCTCCGTAGAATGAAATTGGCTGATTCGTCGCTAAGGCTTCGGCTTCGGCCTTGCCCTTGTATATTATCCTGCCTCTTAACTGCTCCATTTTCCACTCACCGCCGCGTCAACGCATTCTCTGAGGCTTCCCATCTTGGTCTTCATAAGGTTCTGCCGTGAATAGAAACATCCCTTAGCCGACGTTGTCGCTAACGCCTTAAACCTACCTTTTAACGGGGCGACTGCCATGCATGTGTCGCAGGCAAATTTTCCGCCCGCTGCTTCTATGACTTGCGTGTACCCGCGTTTATCTGCTAATTGCTTTGCTGTCCGAGATGTGGCAACCCAAAACTCAGTTTTCTCTGAAACTCTTTTGCCTTTGACAAGGTCCGCAATTTCGCTGATCTCTTTTATGGAACAATGCGGGCAGCCTACACAGACGAGGTCGATGTCACTCACCTGATCATTTATGTTATCGTAGGCGTTCTTGAGGTCACTTTGATCAATAGCTATTGTTTCATTGGGCACATTGACAGTTTCTGACGCTGGCGTCATGCCTTGCATGTAGAACAATGGCTTTGCCCCGTAGGTGACAACGGATGCGCAAAAACTTTTAAGCTGGTCCACATCCGCCTCTTTGATACCCGTGATGTAAGCAATTTTGTTTTCAGCCTTCCTACCAATAGCGTAGCCCAAAGCTCCCCAATCTGAAACCTTCACAAGTGCGGCCTCAACTTTGACATGAATGTCAGGAATTCGGTTCTCGTCAAGGTGGAGTCCGTAGCAGGGTGTCTTGCCTACGAATGCTGCAGCCAAGGCTGAGGGTCCACCTTCCCTGTTCGTCTTCGCGCCCAAAACGCTGTTCGCAAATGTTACAGCTGAAGATTCAGACCATGCGAGGTGTTCACCGTACCTAGGAAGATTGCCGATAAGGTATGGCGTGCATGTGCAGCTCACGAGTATGCCCATCCGTTCAAAAGCTTCGATAACTTGATTCTGCTTTTCCGCGAACTCTTCACTAATGCCTAATGTGCGCCAGTTTTCTAGGTCCATGCCGGCTGGGTTCAGCGTGGTCAGAACTTTTACTTTGCCGTCTTTGGCTAGTTCGTTGAGGAATTCGAGCCCTGCATCACCAAGGTTATGGTAGCTTACTCCTGCGACTTGGACACTCCCCACTTTTACCAAACTGTTGGCGCCATATATGTCGCCTAATGCGACAAGTATTTCCATGCTCTTGCGAACAGCATAGCCTTCTTTGCCTTCAAGCATTGCTTGCTCTTGACTAGTCAATTCCATTTTCTCACTTGCCCTCGTAACCCGTGCTATAAGCCCAATTTCTCATTTTTTGACTAACTCTGGGATCATTAGTTCGTAGACGGAGATACATTATCATAAAATTTGCGTGCACATGCCCCAAGCCCACGTCAGATTTAAGCCATTTTAGAAGCTGAGCATGTGTCGCAATAATCTTGTCATCTTTGATGAAGCCAAGTTTAATGGCTAAATCCCAGAAATCGTCGCGCGACTTACCACTCTTGGCCTCAATATTATGCATATACGCTTTGAATGACATAGTGAACCCACTCTAGAGAAACTTGCCCACGTCAATTTTGCGATACTGCTCTTTCTTGAAACCCTTCCCAGTCGCAAAAGGTGGAATAGTTGCGTCCAAGCCTGCCTTAGCTGTCGTAGCCTTCTTGCCTTCAGAAAGGTCCCCTGAAGGATCTAGCGAACTTCCAGGCTGATTAGAAAGGATGACTGAGTTCTTGTCAGCTTGGAACCTCGTGGCTATAGCCCATTCCACGTCATGGGGGTCATAGATATTAATATCATCGTCAACTACCACACAGTGCTTTAAGCTCTTGTGTCCTTCAAAAGCAGCTGCTATGGCTTTCTTCCCGTCGTCTGGATTCACCTTGTGTATCTGCACCACAGCGTGCAGCCAACTGCATCCTCCTGGAGTGATGTATACGTCTTTGCAGTGACAGACTTTGTTGACCTCGTTGAAAATTGTTGGCTCCTTTGGCATTCCCATAAGGAACTTATGCTCGTTGCGCCCAGCAAGGATGGTTTGGTAAATCGGCTTTTCACGATGAGTGATGCACTTAATCTCGATGATAGGTTGCTGCCTAACCTTGTCGATTGTCCCCGTCAAGTCAAGGAAAGGGCCTTCAGAGGTTTTCTCCTTCGTTATTCTACCTTCCAAGACGATTTCACAGTCACTAGGGACTTCTAGATCAACGGTTTTGCACCTAACCAACTCAGTCCTCTCAAGTGCATTCGCCATGCCAAGCTCATCTACTCCCTTGGGCAAACTTGTGGCAGCAGCTAGAAGTACTGCCGTAGAGTTGCCCACGCAGATAGCGACGTCAAGTTCGCCACCCGAGTGTTTAAGAGCTGTGTCCGTGCCTCGGTCTTCGACTATACGCACGGCGAAGTGACTTTTGTCTAGTAGCATGAGACGGTGGAAACACATGTTTCTTGCTCCCGCGAATTGCGGGTCTTTAACGATGGCTATTGCAGAGGGGATATATTTGCCGCCATCTTTTTCGGTGTAACGCATAATAGGCAAATTGTTTAGGTCAACAGATTTTTCGACAACCTCCTGGCATTCACCTCTTTCTACAAGTTTCGGCGGCACTGGCTTCTCGATTGCAGAGGAAAGCTTCGGGAGCAAGAGTTCCTTCGTGGTGCCAACGGCTCTAGCAATGAGGTCTTTCGAAGATACCAAACCTGCTACAATTGGCATGCTGGATTCCACCACGTTTTCAAAGAAAACAGGTTTTTCTCCCATCGCCTCAATTACGCTAGCAACTTCATATTCTGTGGAAATAGGCTTTGTGATTCGTGTTAGCTCTCCGTTTTTCCGGAGATGGTCAATGAAAATTCTAATGCCCAAGGAATTCGCCCACTTCAAATAACTGACCGTTCGTTTATAAAAGAATCGCCAAAACGCTAGCACTAACTTTTGGTTGGAAGCCTAATAGCCACCTTGCAAGAGTAGCTACTGATTAAGGATTCTTAAATTATTAGCTGCATCTGACGCGTCTTTCGTCTATTGTCTTTGAGCGTCTATCTTGGTGCGGAGAACCTGAAAACCTTCGTTTTCGATGGCTTTTGCTACCTTCTCCTGCAATTCCATTCCAGGAGTGAGCGCAACCATGCAGCCTCCTCCACCGCCGCCTGTAAGCTTCGCCCCGAACGCACCGTGCTCTCTAGCAGTGTAGACGAGCAGATCGAGTTCAATGCTCGATACCTCAATGCCCTCCAGTAGCGTGTGATTCTCATTCATAAGTTTGCCCACGACCTTGAGGTCGCCTGCCTCGAGCGCGTTGCGTCCTTCTTTCGCGATTTCTTCCGCCCGTTTGAAGAGAGAATCGTATTTTTGGGGATTCTGCAGTTTACGCTGGGCAACCCCTTCAACCATTGCCTTCGTATTGGCGACTTTGCCAGTGCTTCCTATCACGATTTCCACTGGCTTCTTAACTTTGAGGCGTTCAACGGTGTCAGGTCCCCCGGCCGTATCCTTGCGGAACCACATAAGACCACCATAAGTTGCGGCGGTGTTGTCTATACCTGATGGATTGCCTGCGTATGCCTTCTCTGCTTCGTAGGCTGCTTCGTTAATTCGCTTGTCAGAAAGTTCCAGGTTGAATTCTTCAGAAATTGCTCTAGCGATGGCGACGCTGCTTGCAGCCGAAGCGCCCAAACCGCTAAAACCGGGAAGGTTGCCTCCTATCCATATGCTCATTGCCGTGTCCGCTGGCAATTCGATGGCTTTGAGCATACGCTGGATCGATTCAACTTGCTGAAGGCGTTTTTCTTCGGCGTAGCCCTTAGCGCCCGTTCGTTGGTCGTTTATTGTTATGCCTGTTTGGGCTTTCTTGACTTCAGCATCTGTCTTAGCTTCAGTGGCGGAGACAACGCCTGGAAGACCGTGGACGACGAAATGTTCGCCGAACAGAATAACTTTCCCGTAACCCGAACCTTTCCCCATACAAGTGCACCTTGAAAGATAGGTATTGTTCTGTTTTCAATAAAAATGTTTTTTGCGGTGAAAGTCAGGTTATGATTCGCCGCCTAGTCTTTCGAGATAGTCAAGGAATTCTTTGAGTTCTTGCTCGTTCATTTTGGTAATCGAGCTTCGTTCAGTCTGGATGTATCGGCGGAGGGAGTTCAAGCACTCTTTGGCTTGGGTATTCCGCTTAATGGTTTGGATTTGTTCGCGTTCAATTTTGATCCTATAAAGCGTTGCTATGAACGTCGAGAGAACCACGAGGGTATTTGTTATGATAACTATAATTGTATAGTCCACGAGTGTCCCTCGTGTTGTATTCAGGCTGTCTGGTTATTTAACTTGCGTTTGTCAAATCGGTTGAACAAAGGGAGGATAGTTCAGAAGAAGATGCAATCCAACCACCCGAAACCTAAAAAAGGCACACGAAAGCTAACCTACACACTTGAGGAAACCACTTGTCATCCATCATCGAGGACCTCATAGCTAGAAAAGTGTTCAACAACCGCGGAGAAGAAACCATCGAAGTCGATGTCATAACCACAGCCGGTTTTGGCAGATCGGCTGCACCAGCAGGCAAAAGCCGAGGCAAGGCAGAAGTGGTCTACTATCCTGTCGGCGGAGTCGATGCAGCTATCAAAAAAGCTGACGAACTCATTGCTCCTGAACTCGCAGGATTGAACGCTGATTATCAGGAGGAAATTGACAATACCCTCCACGAAATTGACGGCACAACGAACTTCAAAAACATCGGAGGTAACACAGCCTTTGCCGTCTCATTGGCCAACGCTGAAGCAGCAGCCAATAGTCATAGCATGCTTCTCTTCCAATTCCTAGGTGGAAGTACCGCGACCGCCCTTCCTTACCCTCTGGGTAACTGCATTAGTGGTGGACAGCACGCTATGCGTGGGAAAAGCCCAGATATTCAAGAGTTTCTCGCTTTGCCATATGGGGCTGAAACCTTCATAGAGGCGGCAACTGCAAACGCCAACATCCACAGAAAAATCGGCGAAGCCCTCAAGAAAAAAGACAAAACCTTCACAGCAGGAAAGAGCGACGAAGGTGCATGGATTGCCACCGTGGATGGCGCTGACGCGTTCGAAACAATTGCTAAAGCCTGTGAAGAAGTGGGAAACGAACTAGACTTTGAATGCGGCTTTGGAGTCGACATGGCGTCAAGCAGCCTGTGGAAAGAGAAGGAAGCCGTCTACGATTACGCCAATGAGGGCGTTACACGAGACAGCGGCGAACAACTCGACTACGTTCGTGAAATCATCGAAAAGTACCATCTCGCATACATAGAAGACCCCTTCCACGAAGAAGACTTTAAGAGCTTCGCTGAACTAACCAAAAAAACCCAAAACTGCCTGATATGCGGCGACGACCTCTTCACAACCAATAATGACCGCCTCGCTCAAGGCATAAAAATCGGCGCAGGCAACGCTATAATCATCAAAGTCAACCAAATCGGCACCCTAACCGACGCAATGGAAACCATAATGACAGCCCAACACAACGGATACAGCTGCGTTATGAGTCACCGAAGCGGCGACACTAATGACTGGCACATAGCCCACCTCGCTGTCGCATTAAGCTGTCCCGTCATAAAAACAGGAGTTGTCGAAGGCGCGCGCATCGCCAAGATCAACGAACTCCTCCGCATTGAACAGTATCTGGGCAACCGCTCCAGAATGGCACACCTCAAAATATAGTTCACATTAACGAAGGAAATTAAAATGGAAGACGAAACAAAACAACCACCGGAACCCGAAACCGCGCCCGAAACCACCGAGGCACTGGAAAGTAACGTTCCGGAACAAGAAACAGAAAACCAAACTGAACCAGAAAACGAAATGGAAACCGAATCCGAACCCGCACCGCAAGAAGCGGCACCGGCTCAAACGTCACAAGCAACCTCACAAGAAGAGGAACTGCTTCTGCCACGAGACACGTTGCTCTCAGCCGGCATCCACATTGGCACAAGGATGAAAACGCGGGACATGGAACCGTTCATCTATCGAGTCAGACCAGATGGCCTGTTTGTGCTTGACGTGAAGAAAACTGACGACCGCATCCGCGTCGCTGGCAAATTCCTCGCCCGATACGAACCCTCCAAAGTCGTCGTTGCCGCCACTCGACTCTACGCACATGAACCCGTCAAGAAATTCTGCCAACTCACTGGAGCCACACCCCTCATCGGACGCTTCATACCAGGCATGCTCAGCAACCCACTTTATCCCAACCGAGTGGACCCTGAAATAATTGTCGTCTCTGACCCACGTGCCGACGCTCAAGCCGTCAAAGAAGCCTCAGCAGTAGGCATACCCATCGTCGCCCTGTGCAGCACCGACAATGAATTTGTCGGGGTTGACTACGTCATACCAACAAACAACAAAGGACGCCGAGCGCTTGCAGTGATATTTTGGCTCCTTGCCAGGCAAATCCTCCGCGAACGTGGCGAACTCCCAGCAGACCAAAACCCCAAAGCAACAATTGAAGACTTCGAAGCCAAAATCAGCCGCGAAGACGAAGAAGAAGGCTAAACCATGGCAGCACTTCGGCGAGCGGTCGTAGCAGGAAGCTTCTACGAAGGCAAGCCCGAAGCACTCAAAGCCCAAGTCGAAACCTGCTTTCTACACAGGCTCGGCCCAGGCAAACTACCCAAAATAAACGATTCCGGTCCCAGGCAGATTCTGGGGTTGATTTGTCCGCACGCGGGCTACATGTACAGCGGTCCTGTGGCGGCAAATGCCTATTTTTCTCTAGCTAAAGACGGCAAACCTGACACAATAGTAATCTTGGGTCCGAACCACACAGGCTATGGCAACCCCCTTTCAGCCATGCGTGAAGGCGCTTGGCAAACCCCGCTAGGAAACGTTCCCATAGATAGTGAAGTCGCCGACGACATCGCAGAAGAAACTGGCATACTCGACTTCGACGAAGTTGCGCATCGACACGAGCACAGCATAGAAGTCCAACTGCCATTTTTGCAATACCTCTACGACAACAAGTTCAAGTTTGTGCCAATTTGCTTCCTCATGCAAGACCTAGAAACCGCCACGGAAATTGGCAGGGGACTTGCTGAGGTTCTTGCAAACAGGAACGCCATTGTCATCGCATCATCTGATTTCACCCATTACGAATCGCAGGCCCAAGTGGAAAAGAAGGATTTGGATGCTTTGGGAGCCATAGAAGCTTTGGATGAACAGAAGTTTTACAAGATTCTCGAATCAGAAAACGTGTCTGCATGTGGATACGCTCCTATTGCGACACTGATAACTTACGCTAAAGCCCTAGGAGCAAGGAAAGCGGAAGTGCTAAAACACAAAACAAGCGGAGATATCACTAACGACGAATCAAGCGTAGTAGGCTACGCTGCAGTTTCAATCAAAAGAGAATAACTCCTGCAAATTTCATGTTGATTTCGGAACAGCTATTTCACTGCGTATGAGGCGCAGAGCTCCTCCACGGTGCGATTTAGCGTCAACTCCGCGATGTCCTGGCCATAATCCAACACGCGACGGGAGCTGTCCAAGGCCAATCTTAGAATC
>Ga0335070_10011023_pt1 | contig 10567 bp, 10 predicted proteins | sample Lox_Sample_13_FD_206722 | JGI IMG/M metagenome (GOLD analysis project Ga0335070, IMG submission 206722) | Soil microbial communities from Loxahatchee National Wildlife Refuge, Florida, United States - Lox_Sample_1.3 | ecosystem: Environmental > Terrestrial > Soil > Wetlands | place: USA...
TCGCCGATCCGAGAGATTTTGCTCGTGAACAGGAACAGCTCAAACTGAAACTGAGGCAGTTCCATGATGGCGGAGAAGCACAGTGTACGCGACATCCCCATCCTTTCTTTGGCGCACTGGCTCCGCAAGCCTGGAGCCGCGGCATGTACAAGCATCTGGACCACCACCTGCGACAATTCGGCGTGTGAGGTTCGCGGTCAATCCTACGCTAGCCGCTTCGCCACTGCGCAGTACAATTCCACGGCCTCCTCCAGCTGCTTCTTTTCGACATACTCGCCCTCGGTGTGGGCGACGTGGATCGATCCCGGGCCCAGCAGCAGCGGCTCACCCCAGTTGCCGAGCTCAGGGATGTCAGTCGTAAAGGCGGCGACCATCGTCGGAAAGCCGTCGAGCGTGCGCAGGCGCATGAATGGAGTCTCGCGCGTGAATTCCACCTCGGCCAGTTCGCCGACGGTCTCGACGATCTGGCGCCGCAAGCCATCCGCGGGACCTACCAGCCGATAAAAGACTTCCGCCTGCGCGAAGTCCGAAACCACGTTCCGCGCCCGCCCGCCCTCGATCGTGCCCACATTTCTCGTGCAAGCCCCGGCATCCGGCGATTCCGGGAGCTTCATCGCATGCAGGCGGTACAGTGCCTCCACCAGTTTGTCGATGGCCGACTCGCCCAGTTCCGGATATGCGGAGTGCGCCATTTTGCCGCGCGCGGTCAAGATGACGTGGAGCGATCCCTTGCTGGCCAGGGCCAGACAATTGTCGGTGGGTTCGCCGTTGATCAGGAAGCGCGCGCCCCGGGGTTCCCTTCGGACCGGGTCTTGGCCCGCTGGGGTAGAGGAGCCGATCGGGTGTTGGTTGGCGATCTTGGCGCCGATCGAGTCCTGCTCTTCGCCTACCAGAAAAAGCAACCCGACGTGAATGCCCTCGGCGCGCAGCTTTTCCGCGGCCACGATCTGCGCTGCGATAATCCCCTTAGCATCACACGAGCCACGTCCGTAGATTCGCGTCTCGTCTTCCGATGACGGGATGAACGGCGGCACGGTGTCCATGTGGGTGGAGAAAACGACGGCAGGTTGCGGATGTCCTGCCGACGTGGCCAACACGTTGGCGCGCGCGGCTTTGACGGGCATCTTGCTGGCCTCAAACCCGCGCCCGCGTAATTCGTCACACAGGAAATCGCCAATTGCCCCTTCATTTGGTGTGATCGACTCGATATCCACCAAGCGCCGGGTGAGCGAGAACAAGTCCATGAAAGAAGCGTAACAGTCGCTGGTCGTTGGTCGCTAGTCGCTGGCAGACGAAATCTCTGCAATACTAGCGACCAAACGCTGAACGACTGGGAACTAACGACTAACGACTAACGACAGCCCATGCTCCCCGACGCTGACAGCATCCGCTCCTTATTCTTGAAAGGCCCCGCCGGGCGCCTGGAAGCGCTGTTGAACGGCGGTGAGCCAGACGCAACCCATGCGGCGCTGGTTTGCCATCCGCACCCGCTCTATGGCGGGACGCTGCACAACAAAGTCGTCTTCCACGCCATGAAGGCGCTCAACAACTTCGGATTCCCTGTGCTGCGGTTCAACTTTCGTGGTACTGGCCTCAGTGAAGGTGAGCACGCTCATGGCATGGAGGAAGTCGAGGACGTGCGCGCGGCACTCGACTGGCTGGAGCATGAGTACGCGCTGCCGGTGATCTTTGCTGGATTCTCGTTCGGGGCGGCGGTGGGGCTGCGGGCGGCATGTCCGGATGAGTGCGTGCAGGCGCTGATCGCGTTAGGGCTGCCGGTCACTCCGATCGGCGACCAAGTCTATGATCATGACTTCCTGCGTGCATGCCCCAAGCCGAAGCTGTTTGTCAGCGGCTCGCGTGACCAGTTCGGGCCGCCGGGAAGGCTCGAGACGCTAGTCAATTCTTTCGCGGAGCCGAAGAAGCTGGTGCGCATCGAGGCAGGAGATCACTTCTTCGAAGGAAGGCTGAAGGAACTGCGCGCAGCCGTCGGAGATTGGGTGAAGACCGAACTGCTGACCGGCTCCGGTAACGCCTGTTCGCCAGACTCAGGTTGTGACCATCCTCATGATTGACGGTAGAGGGAACTCATGAACACCATTCTCTTCGGATGCGGAGTCCATTCGATTGGGTTTGCAGCATTTCATATTCTGTTCTGGAAAATATTCAACCGGAAGGACGACCTGAAAACGGCGAGCGTTCCAACACGCGCCATCATCCAGATCGCCAATCTGCGGCTGGTTCATGTCTTCGCCCTGGTCGGGGTCATCTGCTTCTTGTTTCCCGGCGAGCTTGTCCGGACCAGTCTGGGCCACGCCGTCCTGTTGGGCATGAGTCTGTTTTGGTTGAGCCGCCTGATCGAACAGTTTGTTTTTCTCCGCTACAACCGATTGACAATCCACATCCTGAGTGCCCTATTTGCTTTAGGCGCAGTCTTATTTGCCCTTCCACTGCTGCTTTAGGGCTGCTTGTCTATAATCCCCAGCATGCCCGAGACCGCCCCTGGGCGCGTGCAGCAGTTCCACGAGATGCGGGATACTGCCCGTGAGATCTTCGCCACCGCGCTTAAAAAGGCGTCAATCCAAAATGCCTTCGCGAGGCACGTGAATTGCGACCGCGGCGTGCTGCGCGTTTGCGAAGACTTGCACGATCTGGATTCCTACCAGCGCGTGTTTGTCGTCTCCATGGGCAAGGCGGCACACACCATGGTCAAGGCCCTGGAGGCGCAAGTGGGTAGTCGCCTTGAGGGCATTGTGGCTTCGTCAGTTGCGCCTGCGAGCCTAGTGCGCGGTTTCCGCTATTTTCAGGGTGGACATCCCACGCCCACGGCGGAGTCCATCCAGGCCGCCGACGCGATTCTGAGATCGCTGGATACCCTCAACGCCGCTTCGCTCGCCATATTCCTGCTTTCCGGCGGCGGCTCCTCGATCGTTGAGAAGCCGATCGACGACGAGATCTCGCTGCCCGACTTGGCTGCCACCTACCAAGCGCTCGTGCATTGCGGAGCTCCTATCGCTGAGATCAACGCGATCCGCAAACACCTTTCTGCGGTGAAGGGCGGGCGGCTCGCGCAAGTGGCGTATCCGGCGCAACAGGTTTCGATCCTCGTTTCCGATGTGCCCGAGGCCGCGCCCGATGCGCTCGCCTCCGGACCCACCATGCCCGATTCCACCACGATCACAGACTGCGAGGGCGTCACTGCCAAGTACGGCCTGATCGAACAACTCCCACCGTCGGTGGCCGATCTTTTTCGGCGGCATGCCCTCGAGGAAACGCCAAAATCCGACGATCCGTCGTTCGTGCGTGCCCGCTGGTGGACGGTGCTTTCGAACCGGGCCGCTGTCGAGGAGGCGGCCGCTGCCGCGATCGAAAGGGGCTTCGCCGTGGAGGTGGACAACTCGTGCGATGACTGGGACTACCAGAAAGCAGCGGACTACCTGTTGCATCGGCTGCGGGAACTGCGACGGGCAGTGTCACGTGTCTGCCTGATCTCCGGGGGTGAGGTCACGGTCAGCGTGCGCAACGGTGGCGCCGGGGGGCGCAACCAGCAGTTTGCGCTAGCCTGCGCAGAACGGATCATTGGCGAAGAGATTGCGATCCTGAGCGCAGGCACTGACGGCATCGACGGCAACAGCCCCGCCGCTGGTGCGGTGGTGGATGGGACCACAGTCGAGCGCGCCGGGGGAGCAGATGCGGTGCGGCAAGCGCTGGCCCGTTTTAATGCCTATCCGCTCCTCGATACTCTGGGCGACACGATCGTAACCGGGCCGACGGGCAACAATCTCCGCGATCTGCGTATCCTGCTGGCTTACTAGCAGCCGCCTTTTGACCAGTCGTTTCTTTCGTACAAGTTCTTTCGTACGGCTACACGGTGCAGACAACTTGCATCTAAAGTTGATAATAGGGATTTGGGAGGAGGTTCGCTTGAAGCAGCCGATTCTGCATTTCGCTATCTTTGTCGCTATTGTGGGCGCTGGCATCTTGACGCTCACGGGCTTCGCCTTCGGACAGGGGCAGATTGACGTCGCCGTCGGGATAAACACGCTGAATGCGCCTGCTGCGAGTGAGGCAAACGGCAATCACGCTCCGGTATCCCTGAACGGCGCGGCCTATCCCAGCTTCAGTGCTGATGCTCTGATCTATAAGCACATCGGCGTGCAGGGCGAATTCGGCTGGAAGGGAAGCCGTGGCCTGTGGGAAGGCGTGCAGCCCGACCGTCCCATGTTCTGGGATTTCAACGCTATCTTCGTCCCGAGGCTGGCCAAGCACGTGTACGCCGAACTGCTGGGCGGGATTGGCTCCCAGAGCACCCGCTTCTACCAGGCCCAACAGATCTGTGACCCGTTCAGTTGCAGAAACTTCGTCACCATCAACCATTTCATGGGGCATTTCGGCGGCGGCATCAGGCTGTATCCGTTCAAGAACTTCTTCGTGCGTCCGGAAGGCCATCTCTATCTAGTGCAGGACAACGAGGAGTTCAGCTCTGGGCGCGCGCTGCGGTACGGCATTTCGATCGGGTACACGTTTGGGGAGCGCCGCTAATCGCACCCGGTTTTAACGCAAGAGGATTTGGGGACGGTCGAAAGGCCACCCCGAAGGTGTGACTACACTCTACGCCGATCGACTTCGCAAGCGGGGATTCGTGCGCCCGTGAGTGAATTCCTCTCAGAATCCCAGCCTGGCCGAGACCGATCGCTTTGCTCCCCTGCGCGCCCCGCATTATCATAACAACATGAATCTCGGCTTCTCGGAAATGGTGTTCCTGTTCTTTCTGGCCTTGCTCATCTTCGGTCCGAAGAAGCTGCCGGAAATCGGACGCCAGATCGGGCGCTTCATGAACGAGTTCAAGCGCGCCTCGAACGAGTTCCGTTCGCAGATCGAAGCGGAGATCAACTCACTGGAAGCCGAAGTGCCGCCGCAGATTCTGCCTCCGATTCAGGCGCCGCTGAACTCACTGGCGAGCCGCATTTTCAATCCTCCTCCGCCCGCAAAACTGGAGGCAGCCGAAGCCCAGATTGCCGCCGCCGAGACTGCCCCCCCTCCGGCGCCCAATCCGCCTACGAAAGTAGCGCCCGATGTCTGAAGCCGCCGCCTCCCCGCCTGTGACCGAACCCGCCCGCGAAGAAATGGCCACCATGAGCTTTCTCGATCATCTCGAGGAACTGCGGCGGAGAATCATCTACTGCATCATTGCGGCGGCGAGCGGTTGCGCCCTCTGCTGGGTGTACGTCGAACGTCTTGTCGACCTGATGCAGCGCCCGATCGTGAGCGCGCTGCATGCCAACGGGTTGCCGGAAAAGCTCAATTATCTGAATCCCATCGACCCCTTCAATCTGTATCTGAAGGTGGCGGGAGTGGCCGGTCTGTTTGTCGCTTCGCCTTTTATTTTGTACCAGCTGTGGCTATTCGTCGCGCCCGGGCTTTACCGGCACGAGAAGCGCTACGTGTGGCCCTTCATGATCTCGACAGTGACCCTGTTCCTGTTGGGCGGACTTTTCGGATACACGCTCGTCTACCCCAAGGCGCTTCTGTTCCTGATCGGTTTCAACAAGCAGTTCACGGCGGTGGTCACCATCGAGGAGTACAGCAAGCTGTTCGTGACCATCATGGTTGGCATGGGCGTGATCTTCGAGATGCCCATCCTGGTGTTCTTTCTGGCGCTCATGGGAATTGTCAGCGCCGGCTGGATGTGGCGCAACCTGCGCTATTCGATCCTGGTGATCTTCATCATCGCGGCCGTGCTTACGCCTACCACTGACATCCTGAACATGTGCATCTTCGCCGCGCCCATGGTCGCACTCTATGTGCTGAGTATCACCATCGCCTGGTTTGCACACCCCAAGCAGCGCAAGAAGCGCGCCGAAAAGAAAGGCTCTTAACCGCAGAGGACACAGGGGAGCATGGGGAGAAGTATGAAACCACGAAGGACACGAAGGATCACCAAAGCAGATGAGCCGACGTTCCTTCGTGATCCTTTGTGTCCTTTGTGGCTAATTACGCATAGCGAGTGTGCGAGCGCTGCTCGATGCGGGGGGCAATGATGGGCATGGTCGGGTCATACCTCTTGTTTGCTCTGTTTCTCCTCGTTCCAGCGGTGCTTACTGTTAACGGCTGGGTATATTGGCGAGGCCTCAAGAGCGGCGGTGTGCCCTCTTGGAGACGAGCGTCGATGTGCGCTGGTCTGATAGCGGCGTCGATGGCCTGGACACTGCTTGCTGCTCTGGAACTGCCGATGCCGTATTTCAGAAGAACCTTTGGCCAACCTTTCGTTGAATCGTTCTGGCGGCACAGCTTTCCGTTTGGCCTGCTACTGTCGGCCTTGGCAGCTCTACTTGGCCTTTCCGGACGGGGGCGAGTTCGCATCCTTTGCACTTGTGCGGCGCTGGTTCTTGGTGGTTGGTGGTACTTCCTTGGACTCCTGGAGTAGGCATGCTGTCGACGGAATCTAGCCTGGAGGAGGCTATGCAATACAAAGCTGTTGCACAGAGGTCTGTTGCACTGTTGCTGGCTTTCGGGCTGATGAGCGCTGGCTGCAGCAAGGGATCTTCGGCAACGTCGCCGGAAAACGCGGTCCCGAGCGCTCCGCAAGCATCTGCTGGTGCGACGCCGACGTCGGAATCCCCCGCAGTCACCTATCCGCCCGACTCCGGCCCGCTGCCACAGATCGATTCCAAGCGCACGATGCAGTACATCAAGGAGATTGTCGCTTTTGGCCCGCGCCCGATGGGCAGCGCGAATCACAAGAAGCTGGAGAATTACATCCTCGCGCACTTGAAGGGCGATCAGGTCGAGGACGACGCTTTCACGGCCGACACGGTGGAAGGGAAGTTCCCGGTGCACAACATCATCGCCAAGTACCCCGGCACGAAAGACGGCGTAATCGTCATCCTCGGGCACTACGACACGAACTATCCCCTGCGCGACACCGGCTATGTTGGGGCGAACGACGGCGGCTCTTCGACGGCCATTCTTCTTGAATACGCGAACCAACTGCGCGGAAAGAAACGCGACGGCTACAGTGTGTGGCTGGTCTGGAGCGATGGGGAAGAGGCGGTCCGGCAATGGACCGACACCGATAGCCTCTACGGCACACGCCACCTAGCTGAAACGTGGGAGAAAGACGGCACGCTGAAGAAAATCAAGGCGCTGCTGGTCATGGACATGATTGCTGATGCCGATCTCAATATCGACCGCGACACGAACTCGACTGCCTGGCTGGCTGACCTGATCTACGAGGCAGCCACGCGCAGCGGAGTGCAGTCGCATTTCTACGCCCGGACTGGTGTGATTTCTGACGACCACTTGCCGTTCGTGAAGCGCGGTGTCCCTAGCATCGACGTGATCGATCTCGACTATGGATACAACAACGTCTTCCATCACACGCCAGAGGACACGCTCGACAAACTGAGCCCCCGGAGTCTGGAAATCGTCGGCAACACGACGCTCGAAGCGCTTCGCATGCTGGACCGGCGGTGATTACACCAGGGTCTGGGCTTCAGGCTTTCGGCTCTAGGCTTTCGGTTTTCATGCTCGTCAGTCGTATGCGGAGAGAGAAGGGCCTGCCGCCCAGAAGCCTAAAGCCTGAAGCCTAAAGCCTGAAGCCCAGAGCCCAGACCCCAGACCCTGCTTCTCCCGCTTGACCCACTTTCCCCTCCGCCCCTACCATGGAATCAGCACCCTGTCGTGGGGGTGATTCTAATCGGCTGCATTGCCGTGAGTGTTTTGGGGTCCCTTTGTTCCAGAGAGTATTCGTTGTTGGGTTGATTCTTGTTCTAAGCGGTCTGGTGGCTGCGCAAAGTCCAAGCGGTCCCAGCAAACCGCTGCCACCCGGCCCAATGCAAGCCAAGGTCAAGGCCGCTTGCACGCAGTGCCACAACGCCGCCCGGATTGCCGAGAAACACCGCACCCGCCAGGAGTGGTCAGGCGAACTCGACAAGATGATCGGGCTCGGTGCCGAAGTGCCGGATGCCGAGCGCGCCGCCTTTCTGAATTACCTCACCAAGAACTTCGGTCCGGAGAAGAGTGCCAAGACCGGGGAGAAGAAGAGCGCGGTGGAAGCGAAGTAGGGTGTCGTTGATGAGGCGATGAGCACTCCTTCGACTTCGCTTAGGCAGGGCTCATTCCCTTTGCGCCGTCCGATGCGTCTCGAGGAAGTTCTGATTCAGTGGCCTCGGAAAGGCGGAAACCACGGAGGACACAGAGGCACACGGAGGGATCAGGGTACTCAATCAGATCTGGCCTGAGAACGGCAAAGCGCTACCGACCCAGCTCCGACGTGACGCTACGGTAGCGCTGCCAACTAGCCCAAACTATCCCCAGCATGCGGTGACAGCCGCGAAGAGTTCAAGTGATTGTTTAGGTGCACCCGACGTTTACAGGCCTAACACCCAACGCCTGAAGCCTGAAGCCTGAAGCCTGAAGCCTACTTCCCCTCCGTGTCCTCCGTGGTAGAAGGTTTTTCGGGCCGCAGCTGCGGGAACAGAATCACATCCCGGATCGTGTGCGAGTCGGTGAGGAGCATCGCCAGCCGATCCACGCCGATGCCCACACCGCCCGCAGGTGGCATGCCGTATGCGAGCGCCCGGATGTAGTCCTCATCCATTTGGTGGGCCTCTTCGTCGCCCCGCTCGCGCTCTTTTATCTGCGCCTCAAAACGCTTTCGCTGGTCCTCGGGATCGTTCAGTTCGCTGAAGCCGTTGGCGATCTCCATTTTGCCGGCGAAGATCTCCCAGCGCTCGGTCCAATCCGGCTCGTCCGGCTTCTGTTTGGAAAGCGGCGAGACGGCGGTCGGGAACTCGTAGATGATGGTCGGCTGGAGCAGGTGTTCTTCAGCGACCACCTCAAAAATACCCGCGATAGTCTTGCCCACCGGCTCGGCTGGTTCGTAGGCCAGATCGAGGCCAGCCTCACGCACGCGCATTACTAGGTTCTTCGCCGAGTCGTGAGTTGCGAAATCGCTCACGACGGGTTTGGCCCCAGCTTTCTCAGGCCAGAAATGCACAATCGCTTCCCGCATCGTCATGCGCCGCCAGTTCGCGCTCGACCAGTCGATCTCCTGGTCTCCCCATTTTGTCTTCATCCCGCCGGCCACGTCGCGAACCGACTGCTCGATCGCCGCTTGCGTCGTGTTCATGATGCCGAGATAGTCGGTATAAGCCTGGTAGGCCTCCAGCATGGTGAACTCGGGATTCCACCGCCAGCCGAGCCCTTCGTTGCGGAAGTTGCGGTTGATTTCGTAGACGCGGTCGAATCCGCCGACGGTCAGCCGTTTCAAATACAGCTCGGGCGCGATGCGGAGATACAAATCCATGTCGAGGGTGTTGTGATGCGTCTTGAACGGACGCGCCACGGCGCCTCCGGCAATCGGATGCATCATGGGCGTTTCGACTTCGATGAACCCCTGCGAATCGAAATAGCGGCGGAACGACTGCACCAGCTTGCTACGCTTCAGGAAGACCTCGCGCACCTCGGGATTCATGACCAGGTCCACGTAGCGCTGGCGGTAGCGGAGTTCAACATCCTGCAGGCCATGCCATTTCTCCGGCAGCGGCAGCAGGTCCTTGGCGAGAAAGGTGAGTTCTTCTACATGCACGCTGAGCTCGCCGGTGCGGGTGCGGAAAAGATATCCGCGCGCGCCGATGTGATCGCCCAGGTCGAGCAGCTTCCAGAGTTCAAAGCCCTGTTCACCGACCGCGTCTTTCTTGACGTAGATCTGCAGGCGCCGGCCCGCTTGCTGCAAGTGCGCGAAGCCGGCCTTGCCCATAAGCCGGATGGCCATGATGCGTCCGGCAACGCGCACATGGACACGGGCAGCTTCCAGCTCCTCGGTCGTCTCGCCGCCGTAGTCGGCGAGAATCTGCGGAACGGTGTGGCTGAAGTTGTACTTGCGCGGATAGGCCGGCTGCCCGAGAGCTTCGATCTTCTTCAGCTTCTCGCGCCGAATTTCATAGATGTCTTCGTCGAGTGGCAAGAGAGTCCTTCGCAGGATTCGGAAACGTTTGATTATAAACAAGAGGACAAGCCGTCACTCTGCGCCAATGTAGTGCGCGCGGTCAAGGAGCGAAGAGCGACCAAGATTGCGGCGCAGCGGCCACAGACCCAAGAAAGTCGTGGCGCCATGATGAGGCGAACCCTGAAGTGGCCCCTCCCGATCCCGATTTGTGAAACGACTCTTCATCACATGCCCTTGTGGTCTTTGCTCCTTGAAGCTTTCCGGCTCCGGGGTTAGCATGACGTTTTGCGGTTTGCGCAAAGATTTGAGGGGCTGATGCCGCAGAACTACGTTCCGATCTTCATTTTCGTGGCGGTTGTGGGCATATTGATTCCACTCACGCTAGCCGTGGCCTGGATCGTCCGCACCCAGAGCCCCAACAAGGTCAAGCTGATGCCCTACGAGTGCGGTATCGATCCGGTGGAGCGATCCCGCGGCCGCTACACGGTGCGTTACTACATCATCGCGATCTTGTTTGTCGTCTTCGATGTGGAGACCATCTTTTTGTTTCCCTGGGCGGTGAAGTTCAAGGCGCTGGGCGCGTTCGGACTGGTCGAGATGCTGATCTTTTTGGGC
>Ga0335070_10011024_pt1 | contig 10567 bp, 10 predicted proteins | sample Lox_Sample_13_FD_206722 | JGI IMG/M metagenome (GOLD analysis project Ga0335070, IMG submission 206722) | Soil microbial communities from Loxahatchee National Wildlife Refuge, Florida, United States - Lox_Sample_1.3 | ecosystem: Environmental > Terrestrial > Soil > Wetlands | place: USA...
AGCCACACGGATTCAATCACCTCCCCAGTGACGCGCTTGGCTAGGCCGCGGGCAATAGTCTCGACTTCAGGGAGTTCAGGCATTGACGAGAGAGAATCATAACCACGAAGGACATCAAGGTCCACGAAGGCTTCGCTCTGTGCTTCTCTTTGCCCTCTGTGGTGAGGCCTTTACTTTTTCAGAAATGTCCCCTGCTGGAGTTCCTGAAACGCCTGCTGCAGTTCCTGCTGGGTATTCATGACGATGGGACCATACCAGGCCACCGGCTCCTCGAGCGGCTTGCCGGAGACCAGCAGAAATCGAATCCCGTCCTCTCCGGCCTGCACCACCACTTCGTCGCCGCGATCAAACACCACGAGCGAGCGGTTCTCCGCGTCCGAAGGCGGTTGCGTATCAGCCCATCCCACACTCTCAGTCGGTACGGCCAATGGTCCAGAGGCGTTGCAGAATCTGCCATCCCCGGCGAAAACATAGGCGAATGCATGACGCGTGGTTTCAACGGGCAAGGTCTTGCGCTTCCCCGGAGGGACCGACACATCAAGGTAGATCGGATCGGCAGCGATCCCGTCCACCGGTCCCTTCTTTCCCCAGAAGCTTCCGCAAACGATGCGGACATGCGTTCCATCGTTGTCGGTGACCTGGGGAATATCGCTGGTCTTGACCTCCTGATACCGCGGAGCCGTCATCTTGAGGGCCGATGGAAGATTCGCCCAGAGCTGAAATCCGTGCATGCGGCCGGTCTGATCGCCTTTGGGCATTTCCTGGTGAATGATGCCGCTCCCGGCAGTCATCCATTGCACGTCGCCGGATGCGATGGTCCCGTGATTCCCCATGCTGTCTCCATGGTCCACGGTCCCGGCCAGAACGTATGTAATCGTCTCGATGCCCCGATGCGGATGCCACGGGAATCCGGCCAGGTAGTCCTCTGGAACGTCATTGCGGAAGTCATCAAGCAAAAGGAATGGATCGAACTCGTGCGTATTGCCAAAGCCAAACGCGCGGCGGAGGTGCACTCCCGCGCCTTCGAGCGTGGGCTTGGACTTGATCAAGCGCTTCACGGGTCGGATAGACATGGATATCTCTCGCAGTCTCAGGAATAGATCTTAAGGATATACGCGAACATATTGATGCGGCGCACCTCTCATTGGACGCAAGGCCACCCTGGGCACATGGGCTTGACATATAGAGCCAGACTCCCAGTGGGCAAACTCACATCTACCCCGCAGTTGGAATTCGGCAACTTGTGCGGCCGATCGAGCCCCGATACTCCAACGAAGATAATGGCGCCTGAACGTCAACCTCGAATCGTCCAGTTGGGTTGCGCTCTAGTCCTATTTGAATGCTTTAGAGTTGCCCCGACGATCCGGGTGACTCAAACCAGCACGTTGGTACGGTCGATCGCAATTGCATTGGCGGTCTCGTGCGCGGTAAACGGATTTCTTGCTCAGCATGTGGTCGCAGGCCGACCACAGACCCGGCGGCGATTCACGAGGTCAACGCCGTTTACCCGCTGGAGAGCCGGCAACCTCGTCCGACTTTTATTTGCAACCTCGGTGGGCCTGTACGGATTTATCCTGCGCGTGCTTGGAGGTCCGATTTGGCAAGGGAACTGTCTTTTTGCGCTTGCAATGATCCTCTTGTCGGTTTGGAAACCAGGACGAAGCCCTAACACTCAAGCCGCTCATCCTTCTTGAAATTTTGCCAGCTTCAACCTGGCGTTTCCCGGTTGGCGAAGGCTAATCCTTAAGCGGTACAACCGCGCTGCCGTCACGGCACAAGGTGGCTACTCTTTGCAGATCCCCCTTGGCACCGGGAACGGTCATCACCGGGCCGTAACAGTAGACGGCGTGCCCACTGGCGGCGAAGTACCAGCGCCCACCTCTGGCCCGCTTGCTCAGCTCTGACGTGGGCTGTCGCAACGGCTTCTGTGGGGTTAGGGTCCCCACAGGCAGACTTAACAACAAGGCTAGGGTCAGGACCTTCATTGTTTTCTGCGCGCTTGTGCTACTGCTTCAACACAGAACCAAAAACTGCAAACGAACTGCTCTTCTTCAGCTTTCTGTTAAATCGTGATCAGAGCCCTGCGATGGTCCGCCAGGTCGGCTGCCGGTTTCGACGGCATCTGGAATTCTGCCTTCGGTTTCGCATGATTCTGAGCATTCTGCTGCGGTCCTGCCTGGGAAGACGGGGCCTGTTTCGGAGCTAGGGTCGAGGGTACATGAACAGACGGCGCCTGGGTCGACGGGTTCTGGGATGACGGGTGTTGCGCTAATGCCTGGGCACGCTCTTCCTGCACGGCTTTCATTTTCGCAGCTGATAACGCTGTGCTGTCACGGAATAGCTCGCGGATCAGGGCACGCTGCGACTCGATGGTCTCTCCCTGCTCGACAATCAGCATCGTCATCAGAGCGTAGGAGATCATGAACAGCACCGTCAGGATGGGCAGCCAGCCAAACTTCTTGCGGGGAGTTGCTGGGACTTCTGTGACTTCCTTGTATTCGATCGTGCCGAATAGCGTCGTCAAGATGCACCCCGGTCGATTGCCTCAAGCACGCAGGCACTTGAGAGATATGCATCCAGCCCGCCATAATGTTGAAGTTTTTTAAGTGATTGATTACAATAAGTTTATATCGAAATTAACCACCGTTCGCCCCATGCCGGAGTGCAACTCGCTGCACATTATGAGCAAGCAGGTTTGGCGCCATCCCGGAGGACGGCACCCTCGAAAAAGCGACGAAGGAAACAGATGTGGCTGGCCGTGTAACCTCGATGCCTTTTAGTGGCTGTCGATCTTCATCTTCGTACCTGAGGTCACGACCACGAAGCTGACCCTTACTTTCCCAGCACCAGCTTGGCGATAGTTGCCAACTGCATATTCGAGGTGCCCTCGTAAATCTTGCCGATTTTGGCGTCACGCCAGTATTTTTCCACCGGATAGTCCTTGGTGAACCCGTAACCGCCGTAGATTTCGATGGCGAGTGAGGTTAGGCGCTCGGCCACCTGGGAGGCAAACAGCTTGGTCATCGCCGCTTCTTTCACGAAGTTCACTCCGGCATCCTTCATCCGGGCACAGTTGTACACCATGAGGCGCGCGGCCTCGAGTTCGGTGGCCATCTGCGCAATCTGGAACTGGATGCCCTGAAAATCAGCGATAGGCTTTCCGAACTGCTTGCGCTCGACAGCATATTTGCAGGCGAATTCCCAGGCTCCGCGAGCCAAGCCAATCATCTGTGCGCCAATGCCGATGCGGCCTTCGTTCAGGGTTTCGATCGCGATCTTGTAGCCTTTGCCGGGCTCGCCCAGCACGTTTTCTTTGGCCACACGGCAGTCTTCCAGAATCAGCTCGCAGGTTGAGGACGCACGAATGCCGAGTTTGTCTTCCTTTTTCCCGACCGTAAAGCCGGGGAAGTCCTTCTCAATCAGAAATGCCGTGATCCCCTTGTAGCCAGCCGCGGGATCAAGCGTTGCAAACAGTACGAATAGGCCTGCTTCTTTGCCATTGGTGATCCACAGTTTCCGCCCGTTCAGAACGTATTCCGCGCCTCTGAGCGAGGCACGGGTCTGCAGGGCAAAGGCGTCCGAGCCCGAGCCCGCTTCGCTCAGCGCGTAGGCGCCGACGGTCTCGGTGGCCATCTTCGGGAGGTAACGCTTCTTTTGCTCTTCACTGCCCCAGCGCAGAAGAGCATTGTTGACCAGCGTATTCTGCACGTCGACGATCACGCCCGCCGAAGCATCCACGCGCGAGAGCTCTTCTACCGCCACGATGGCCTCGAAGAACTTGCCCCCACCTCCACCATACTGCTCCGGGATCTCGATCCCCATAAGCCCGAGCTGGAAGAAATCGTGGATTAGGTCTTGTTCGAAGACGCCCTTCTCGTCCATGTCCTTCACCAGAGGACGAACCCTCTCATCGGCAAACTGCCGAATATTGTCGCGGAAAAGTATCTCGTCTTCGGTAAGGGTAGTCAGCGGGGCAGCAATAGCGGCTTGCAAGGTCTCAGGCATGGAAACACCTTCGCGGGCGAATTCGGCAAAGTTCTTATGGTAGCACTGTTGCGGAGGGGGAAGACTTACCCACGCTTGTAGACGAGCCTCAGTCCATCAGCCTGCAGGATGCGCTTGATCTGGCTGCGGGCGTGCACCGACCACGGCCCCGAAGTGTCAAGTTTCACGTAGGCCTGCCAGTGCTTCAGCGCTTTGCGGGGCTCGCGCAATTTCTCAAAGGCAAGCGCGAGATTGTAATGTGCATCCGCGTAGGTGGGAGCTAATTGCAGAGCGGTCGCGTAAGTTTGAACGGCTTCGTGCACGCGGCCGGTCTCATCGAGCACGTTGCCGAGGTCAAAGTAGGCTAAGGCATAACGCGGATCCGCTTCAATCGCTTCGCGGTAGTGCCGTTCGGCCAGCCCGAACTCCTGGCGATTGTAGTAAAGCGTTCCCAGGTTGATGTGAGCCGCCGCGTGGTTCGGGGACATCTCAAGCACCCGGTGATAGGCGGCTATCGCCTCCCCATGCGTTTGCGGGTCTTCCTCCAGCGCGATGCCCCGCGCGAACCACGAACTGACTTCGTTCTCATTCGATACAGGCTCGAGTTTCGGAGGCGGCGCACTGGTGACGACTCTCTCGCGCTCGGAGAAGTCCATCAGAAATTGCCCGGCGATCGGCTCCAGCAGCTTGCCTTCATGCCGAAATGCTACCCTGTGCTTGGGAGTGGACCATGCCGCGGCTTCGAGCAGAGGCTTCTCGAGGCCGGCCGCCTGCTTGCGCATCGCATCGAGCGATCGGCGAATAACGTTAGGCCGAACGCTCATCGCGCAAAGATCCCGCACCTTCTTGATCTCCAGTAGATCGGAGAACGAATAGGACTCCGCGGACGTAACCACGCCATTCCGCTCCCAGTTCGCCAACTGGCGCGGAGTGATATGGAGAATCCTTAATAAATCAGCTCGACTGTACACAGAACCGGTACCGAACGCCCCCAATGCCCGTCAAACGGGGTATTCGCGTTCATTATCTTCAACTTGCACGGTTAACGCAACTGTTAACCCTGTGCAAGTCTGTGGAGAACCTGGTTAATTTACATGCCCCAGAAATGGTGCGAACACGGTAGCGCCGGCATCCTGCCGGCTGTCGCGAGGGCATCCTCGCCATCGCGCCCCGACATTACCCAGAAAACTGCGGGCTTACACCGCAACCAAGGCGGCCTGGTACTCCTCATACGTACCTTTGAAGTCGGCAATCTTGTGATCGCTCTCGAAGTGCCAGATACGGGTGGCTACTTCGTCAATCAGGTCATGGTCGTGCGTGACCAGCAGCACCGTTCCTTGATAGCGCTGTAAGGCGATGTTCAGTGCGTTGATCGATTCCAGGTCGAGGTGATTTGTCGGTTCGTCGAGCACGAGCACGTTCGGCTTCTGCAGCATCAGCTTGCAGAAAAGCAGGCGGGCCGCTTCCCCGCCAGACAGGACGCTGGTCGATTTTGTCGCTTCCTCGCGGGCAAACAACATCTGGCCCAGGATCCCGCGAAGTTCTTCATTGACTGCCGAAGGATCCCATTGATGCAGCCATTCGATCGCGGTCGTTCCGGCCTCGATCAGGCTCCTGTGATCTTGAGCGAAGTAGCCGATCGACGCCTCGTGTCCCCATGTAACTCTGCCCGAATCGACGAACGCTCCATCGTACCCGCTGGTCTTCCGCAACTCGGATTCCGGAGTCGTCGGGGAGTTGGCAAGCAGCGCGTTCACAAGAGTCGTCTTGCCCGCACCGTTGCGCCCCATCAGCGCGATCTTCTCGCCTCGTCCGATGCTGGCCGTGAAGGTGCGAACAACGTGGTTATCTCCGTAGCTCTTGCTCAGATGCTCAATTTCGAGAATGTGCTTGCCCGAAGGCCGCTTCTGCTCGAACTTGATGAACGGCCGTTGGATATTCGACTTCGCGAGTTCGGTCACCTGCAACCGTTCCACCTCTTTGCGGCGCGACTGAACTTGACTCGATCGGGTTCCGGCAGCAAACCGTGCGATGAACTCATTCAACTGCGCAATCTTTTTCTCGCGTTGCGCGTTCTGCGCCTCGATTTGCGAACGGATCTGCGTCTTCGCCACCACCATATCGTCATACGTGCCGGTGTACGTGATGATCGTCTCGTAATCAATATCCGCGATATGGGTGCAGATGCTGTTCAGAAAATGCCGGTCGTGCGAGATCGTGATCAGCACGCCGTCGTAGACGTTAAGAAATCCCTGCAGCCAGTGAATCGAGTCCAAGTCGAGGTGGTTGGTAGGCTCGTCGAGCAGCAGAGCCTGCGGATGTCCGAACAGCGCCTGTGCCAGTAGCACGCGCACTTTCTGTCCACCTTGCAGCTCGGCCATCTTGCGCGTCTGCAGTTCTTCGGGAATATCGAGCCCCTGCAGCAGGATCGCGGCATCGCTCTCGGCGGAGTAGCCATCTTCCTCGCCCACTATGCCTTCCAGTTCCCCCAGCTTCATGCCGTCCTCGTCGGTCATGTCCGGCTTGGCGTAGATGGCGTCGCGCTCCTGCATGGCCGCCCACAGGCGTTTGTTGCCCATGATGACGGTATCGAGCGCGCTGTAGGCGTCAAAGGCGAACTGGTCCTGGCTCAACACGCCAACCTTGCGCGGCCGGACAACGGTTCCCTTCTGCGGATCCATCTCACCGCTGAGCAACTTCATGAATGTAGATTTTCCCGCACCGTTGGGGCCGGTCAGACCATAGCGCTTCCCCGGCGAAAACGCAGTGGAAACTTCTTCGAACAGTACTTTGGCGCCGTAGCGCATGGACACGTTACTGACTGAAAGCATGGTTGTGGCTTCTCTCTTGCTGACCTCTGAATTGCTTCAGGAACCGCGGGGAAATTCCGCCAAGACGGTGTGCAGCTCGTATCAATAGGATATCACGGGTTGCACCGGCGACAGTGCCAGGTTAATCGCCCGGGCCGAGGCACAACCAGGCACAGGCGCGTTCACGGACATTCACGTTATTGATGTGGTGCTTTTCCCGCCGCCTCAACCAACTGCTGCACCGGAGCCACAACCATCAGCAGCAGTCCCGCTACTGGGTTCTTTGCCTGCTCAACAACCGCGAGTTGCTGGGTCTTCCACAAATCGGGCTCAGCTTGCCCCTTGTCAAGATAATCGAGGGCCTGCAGGCCGGCGGCACCGAGCATCGCCAGATTCTGCGAAACAGGAATGTTCTCCTGCAGCAACGCCGATTGCTGCAGCAATGGATGCAAAGTGGCATCATTGTCGCGCCACAGCGTGAGCCAGTTGCGAATCCGGGCCTCGGCGGCCTGGTCCCTGTATCCGCTCTGAACGAACTGCTGCACTTGAGCGCTGAACTCGCGGGCACGCTCACTCTCTGGATACACAGCATCGATCATGCGATTCAATGGAGCGTGAAAGTCGATCGGGCCTTTCGAATCGTCCCAGCGGCTATAATCCTTGACCGGCTCGACCACATCCGCCAAAACGCGCAGCGAGTTGATCTCCGCAGTCCCCGCCATGCGCTGGAGCATACGGTCGCGCGCCGAATTGTGCTTCAGACCAAGCGACTCAAGCTGAAGGCTCACGGCATACATGCGCGTGTACATTGAGTTGACATCGGTAACGGTCTGCGGTGACCAGAGCCTTTCGGCAATCACGGCGTTGCGTGGCCATATGTGCGAATCGATATTCTCGGGCGTTACCCACTCGGACCACTGGCACGATTCTCCGCCAAGAATGAGCTTCTGCTGCTCCGGGGTAAGACCTGCGGCGCCGCCGCTCAGCGGTTCAATGGCGTAGTGGCGCGCGGCCGGCCACATCAGATCGAGATAGTACCCATAGGAAAGCAGTCCACTGTATCCCTGCTTGGCAGCAGCGGCCAACGACTCCTGCCCTCGCCACGACTGCACAACGATCGTCTTCGGCAGATCGGGATGAAGGATCTCATCCCAGCCAATCATGATCTTGTGGTGCTTGGCCAGAATCTTCTGCAGGCGCTGGTTGTAGTAGGCCTGCAGGTCCTGATTCGTCTTCATTCCGTGCGCTTGTTTAAAGGCTTGAATCTTGGGATTGCTATCCCAAAATTTCCCGTCGACTTCGTCGCCGCCGATGTGGAAATAGGCATCGGGAAACAGCTTACCCATCTCCTCAACGAACTTGTCCATGAACTTGTAGGTCTCTTCGCGCGTGGGGTCAGTCACTGATGAAGGGCCGTTTTCGTTTTCCACCGTGAATGGGCCCTCACCGCTCGCCAACTCGGGATAACCCACAAACCAGGACCGGCTGTGGCCCGGCGTATCAAACTCCGGAACTACCCGGATACCGCGATCGTGCGCATAAGAGATGAAGTCGCGTACCTCCGCTTGCGTGTAGTAGTGGCCTTCCGATCCCATGCCTGCCAGTTTTGGGAAGGTCTTGCTCTCGACGCGGAATCCTTGGTCGTCAGACAGATGCCAGTGCAGCACGTTCATCTTGACTGCAGCCATGCCATCGAGATTGCGCTTGAGGACATCGATGGGAATGAAATGGCGGCTGACATCGATGAGCATCCCGCGCCATGGGAAGCGGGGTTGATCTATGATCGTGACCGCAGGAACGGCGAACCCGCTGGAGGTGATCGTGACCAGTTGCAGAAAGGTCTGGAGCCCATGAAGCGCTCCGAGCGTGGTGGGAGCCGTAAGCTCTGCGCTCGAACTGGTAACCGTGAGCTGATACGACTCGTCGTCGCCGAGTTTCAGCACGGCATCAAGGCCTTTTTCGGCGCGCACAGTCAATGTCGCAGTCGCACCGGCTTTCGCCGGAAACGGAATCCCGGTATGTCGGGAAAGCTGCGCCACGAACCTTTGCACTCCTGCCTCGAGCGCAGGATCGTGGGCGCCCGTAACACTCACGGAAAAAGACTGGGTGACCGGCAGCATGCCACGGCCCTGCTGTACGCTGGCGGGCATGGGCATGAGGTTGAGCTGAGGTTGAGATTGGGCTGACGCAAGGATGGATGACAAGACCACGGCGATCAATGAAACCCTCGTTTTCATATGTCTGCTCTTTGGCCTACCTTGGCCAGTTGGCCGGACTGCACCGACGCAAGCACTTTAAGAATCTCGGGGACGTGTAGCAGCAGATCGACCAAACGGTTGGATTTTGTACGGATCAACACAACTGCGATACTTCGTGGTTTGAGATTCTGTTGATATTCGATTCCGCGGTCGATAGTGATGAAAACCTGAAACCCGGTTCTTTCGGCAAGTGTCAGCAACTCCCCGTTCTTCTTGCCTGCCCAGCCTTCTTCATGGACGCCGCGGCACTCGTGAGTAGATAAGCTGTTCTTGAATTTTCGCGGAATGCATTCGTCGAGAAGAATCCTCATCCCAGTTCGCCGACAACAAGCGACTTCGCGTGTTCAAGGGCATGCACGGCGGCATCGCGGGTTACGGTGGGAAAATCATCGAGAAACTCGTTCAACGTCTGACCACCTTCAAGATAGTCGAGTAACGTCTGGAAAGGAACTCGCGTGCCGCGGAAGACCGGCGTGCCTCCCAGGATTTCGGGATCGCGGATGATGATGTCGTTGCGTGGCAAGATATATCCTGGCTCCTCTAAGTTTACTCCCACGGCAAAAGCCTACCAACTGGCCAACTGTTTGTCCGGAGCAAGAGCGGTTTAGTGGCCGCCCAGTTCCTTGACGATTCCGCCCACGAATTGCTTGGCATCGCCGAACAGCATCAGCGTCTGATCGAGGTAGTAGAGCGGGTTGTCGATTCCTGCGAAGCCGGGATTCATACTGCGCTTGATCACCATCACGGTATGCGCCTTGTCCACGTCGAGAATGGGCATGCCGAAAATGGGGCTCGACTGATCGGTGCGCGCGGCCGGATTCGTAACATCATTCGCGCCAATAATCAGCGCAACATCAGTCTGCGGGAAGTCCCCGTTGATCTCATCCATCTCGATCAGCCGGTCATAGGGAATATCCGCTTCAGCCAGCAGCACGTTCATGTGCCCCGGCATCCGTCCCGCAACGGGGTGGATTGCGAAGCGCACATCAACTCCCTTCTTGGTGAGCATGTCATAGAGCTCACGAACCTTGTGCTGCGCCTGCGCGACGGCCATGCCGTATCCGGGAGCCACCACAACCTTGTTCGCCGCCGCCAGAATTGCTGCCGCTTCTTCCGGGGTGGCGCTGCGCACGGTCTTGGCTTCCTGTCCGGCACTGGCCGAGGCCTGCACCTGGCCGAAAGCTCCAAACAGGACGTTGGTGAACGACCGGTTCATCGCCTTGCACATGATGACAGAGAGGATGAATCCGGAAGATCCGTCAAGCGCTCCGGCGATGATCAGCAGCTTCGAATTCAGCACGAAACCCATCGCGGCGGCCGAGAGTCCCGCGTACGAGTTCAATAGCGAGATCACCGTCGGCATGTCGGCGCCACCGATCGGAATCACGAGGAAGACGCCGAATACGAGAGCGATCCCGACAATCGCCGGAAAGTACTGCTTGGCGTCGGGATGAATAACGAGATAGAAGGCGAGTCCGACCGCGACCGCTAACAGTGCGAGATTGACGACGTTCT
>Ga0335070_10011026_pt1 | contig 10565 bp, 25 predicted proteins | sample Lox_Sample_13_FD_206722 | JGI IMG/M metagenome (GOLD analysis project Ga0335070, IMG submission 206722) | Soil microbial communities from Loxahatchee National Wildlife Refuge, Florida, United States - Lox_Sample_1.3 | ecosystem: Environmental > Terrestrial > Soil > Wetlands | place: USA...
CACGACCGGCAGGCGGTCATTCATCCTGTCCAACTTTGGCGGCACCACCTTGGCTACATCTGGTCTCAATGGGTTTTCCAGAGGTCTGTATGTCGACAACTACACTTCGTCTATAATGGTTCCTGGATACGACAGGTCATACGTGACGGCAGCCACCCCGTCAGCATCCGTTGAGCTCATTGCGTCCACTTCGGGTATCTCCAACGGATATGGATCCACGCCATACTGCCTCATCGGGACTATCTCTGCCTCGGACGGTGTACGTCAGATCCAGAACATGACGCTCGGGACGTCTGGGACCGCGACGAATAATACAAACACCATCGACATGAGCTCACCTTACCGGGCTGGATCTGCCGTTGGTGGAGGTACTGGCGGCTTCGGTTCCCCCGTTCGAATCAATGCCATCATGGCCTACAACCGTCGCCTTAGCACGACCGAACGCACCACGATTTACACCTGGCTCAAGACGCTTATGTCTTCGCTGTACGGCGTCACAATCTGACGCGATCCTCCAACCGCATATCAGCCGCCTTCGGGCGGCTTTTTCATGGTGGGCGCAAACCCACCCACATAATCGCCCCAGCCCCACAAACCCGCTTCGGCGGGTTTTTCTTTTCTGCCATGACTCAAGCACCCGCTATTCCGCACGAGCATATCGTCACCGAGACAATCGCCGAGGTCGAGTACTTCCCTGACCATCCGCCGCGCACGGAATCGGCAACCTTCCGCCACACGAAGGCGGCGGGACACAAAGCCGGTCTGCGTTGCGCAATCAGTGGACAGCCAAACCCCGAGTATCACCATGTGTTCTGTGAAGAAGCGGACATGCTTGCCGTGGATTGGGTCGCCGTGAAGGCCATCGCAACGGGCGAAATCACCGAGATTCCAGTCCTCGATCCGATCACCGATCAGCCCACTGGCGAGACTTTCCCGGCTGAGCAATCGGCAGTCTGGATGATCTGCAAGATCACCGAGGCTCGAGGCTTTGACTGGTATTCGTTTGACCCGGCCAAACCCGATACCTTTGTTGATTCCCCGCAGAACATGCTGCCGCTGTCGGAGAAGTTTCACCGCTCATCGACGCATGGCATTCACCACAGAAGCCTGCCCACGTTTGTTTTTCAATGCTACCCGCGTCAGGCGGGGTTCATCTTCACGCCCGACGAAATATCCACCAAGGAGCACAAATGAGTAACGCTATCGTCAGCGGCGGTATCAGCGTCGCCTCGGGCTCGGTCATGGCCCTGGTACAGTGGTTTTTCACTGGCATCGGCCATCCAGTCCCCGAAGCCGCCCTCCCGGTCCTTGCCGCCGGCCTCGTCTATGTCGGCCACAAGGTCAACGCGATCCTCGACAAGAAGTTCGGCGTTCCGGCTGCGCAATGATTCGCGCCGCCCTGCTCTGCCTCGCGCCACTGATGCTGGGCGGATGCGCATCGACGTGGTATGCGGGCGTCGACGTATATGAAGTCTCGCCCCTCGTGAATTCGAGTGGCACCGTTACTGGCTGCTGCACTCTCACGGTTCATTCGGGCAAGCAAGCGGCCACGGTCAACGCATCCTTCACGAAGACTGGCGACAATTACCAGATCACCCTCAACCAGGTCGACGTGCAGGCCTTCGGCGGCCAAGCCATTGCTGCGGCTGCTGCATCTGATGTCGCCGCGGCCATCTCCAATACCGCCATCTCGGCGGCCAAGATCCTCCACTAGGAATCCATCATGAAGAAACTCATGCTGCTCGCGGCAGGACTTCTGCTGCCTGTTGTATTCGCCGGTTGCGCGTCGAATCCCGCCGCCAATCAATCCCCCGCCCAACTTCTCGCGACCGTCCACACGCAAGTCGGTATCGCCTGCAACGTCGCCATGCCGACGCTCACCACGGCGAAGTCTGACGAAGCAAGCTTGCCCGCAGACCAGGCCGCGATCGTCGACCAGATCTACAACGACACGAACACGTTCTGCGCGCTGCATCAGTCGATCAGCGTGACGAGCGTAACGGACTTCGCAAACACGGCCATTCCGGCATCGCTGAAACTCGTCAATGCATCGTCGCTGCCGCAAAACGACAAGACGCTCATCATGCTTGGCGTGTTGAGCATGCAAACGGCGCTTAATGCTGCGGTGGCTCAGTATGCTGCGGCTCAGGCGGCTGCGCCCGCCTCCGGTGCCGTTGCTGCATCCGCGCCCGTTGCCGCGAGCCAGTAATGAAGAAGCCCATTCGCGTCGCCCTGAGCGGATCGGGCTTTCGCCTGGGTGCGCATTTGGGCGCGCTCCAGGCCATCGAGGATGCGGGCTACGAGGTAATTGAACTCGCCGGGACTTCCGGTGGTTCGATCGTCGCGAGCCTGTACGCTTCCGGCATGTCATTGGCCGATCTTCGCCAGTTGTGCATGACGATGGACTGGTCGCCCATGATGTCGTTCTCACCGTGGGCGTTCATCTCGAAACAGGCTTTCTGCTCAGGCGAGACACTGCTCGACTTCCTCACCAAGCAGACGGAAGGCAAGACGTTCGCCGATCTGTCGGTCGATCTGAAGGTGATCGCCTCGGATCTGCTGACCGAGAAAGAATTCGTGTTCTCGCGCGCCACGACATCGGATGCACCAATCGCGCTCGCGGCCCGGGCCTCGGCATCTATCCCTATCGTGTTCGCGCCAGTGGCATATGGCGATGCGCTGATGGTGGATGGCGGGTGCTGCAACAATGTGCCGGCCAGCGTCCTGACGGCCGACTACGCACCGCGCGTGGGCATCTATCTGGAGTCGGATGATTCGGCGCTCAAACCCGGCTCATACGGTCTCGCCACGCTCGCGCCTCGGATCATCGATCTGTTGCTGGCGTCAAATGAAGACTCGCACGTGGCGCTGGACACGAAGAACGGCGCTACCATCGTTCGGGTTCAGACCGGGTATGCATCCAGCCTGGATCGCAACATGCCGACCGCTATCCGTCAGAGACTGATTGATGACGGGTATGCCACGACGAAGGCGGCGCTGGCGCAGTTCGCTGGTGTCACAGCCTAAACCCCATGCCCGCACGGTTTCGACCAATAATCAGCTAAAAACGGTCGATTCCTTGCGGGCGCACAGATTCCGCCTGGTAAACCCGCAATACAACCCCGGCTCTGTAAACCAGAGTCGGGCACCCCTCCCAATGCCGGCCTAGCGCTGCGCTCCAGCATCGCCCCTCCACTCGAAATCCTTTCACTTCGCTCGAAAAATTGTCGCTGGCGATCGATTCGCCGCTCGGCTTGCGGCGATTATGACTCGGCCAAACACCCCTGCCAGTAAAGGGATTCGGCGGTCAATAAGTAAATCCTAAGCACCGACCAGCATGGCATGCTCCCGTCTCGCGACGGCGCACCGGGCCTCCAGATAGGCGCCCAGATCGTCAATGTGGACGAACATCGCGGACTTCTGCGAGCGCTCGGCGCTGATGACCGGAAAGCCCAAATCGTTTGCTCTTGCGCGCCGGTTGAACGAGTCCGCAGAGAGATGCGGGAAGAAGTTTGTCCGCACCACCTCCAATGGCAAGAGTGGAGTCTTGAACTGGGGCTCCAGTTGTCGAACGAGATCGCTCATCGATAAATTCTCCAGTCTTTCCTGGTGATTTCTAAGATTCGTGCGGCTGCTTCGATCACGGCAGTTCGCCCACCTCGTCAAAGTGGGTGCCAGCCTTTCGCGCCATCGTCCTGATCGCATCCAGCAACTTCCCGTCTGGCCGGTAGTGGCGTGTATCGGTCAAATGGTCCGCGATCTCGGTCCACTCGCCCAGCGTCATCGTGAGCGTCATGGTCATCTGGATATCGGATGGCTTCTCGGCTTTGAATTGGGCTTTCACGCCTCCTCCCCTTCGATCTTCTTGGTTTCCCCGGCGATCTCGACGCTCGGAAAGAATGCATATGATCGTCCGCATCCGCCGTAGGCGGTGCATGCACCCCAATCGTGTTCCTTATAGTCTGAGTGGCACGTCAACACCTTGCTGGCTTGTGCTCCGAAAATCTCGATCCCGTCCTGCCACTGGAATGTATTGACCTTCGAGCAATATGGGCAGCGGACGCGATAAAGCGGGATCCCGTTGATTCCGTTGCGCAATTTTGTATCAACAACCTGATTCGACTCGCTCACGCTTCCTCTCCCTTCTCTTCCAACTCTTCAATCACCTCAATCGCCCACAGAAGCGCTGCCTCTGTGCGGGGTCGATCCTCGTTATTGGTGATGGCCCAATGTAGTTCGGCCTTCAGTTCATCAAGGTCTTTCATCGCACAATCTCCGCAAGCCGTTTCGCCTTCTCATAATTCGCCCATGCTTGTATTGCCTCGGTTGCTGTTTGTTCCGGCCACCCTCGTTGCACGAGTGCCGCCTTGAGATCGGGAAGCCGCTGTATCTGCCGCATGCGCGCCAAGTTCACGGCATCGCGAAGTGCGTGGTAGGCGTCGTCGGTCATGTCGCCTCCTCGAAGAAAACAATGATGTCAACGACATCACCCTGCTCGCTCGAATGCGCGTGATATCGCAAGGCATTCCCCTTCTGGTTCCAGTCGTGCATCACATCGTCAAGAAAGGCGTTTCGGTGGTGGACGGCCTCATACTTTGCGGTGAAGTCCGCCTCGTTGAGAAGCAACCAGACGGCGCGGATCTTGCGCCCGGCGCACCCATCCGGTAATGGGTGAAGAATGCGCGAATTGTTGACTACGCCGCGCATGATGATGTGCTCTCCCTTCATTCCACCCCTCCATCCAGCGGACAATGCCGCCCAGTGTTGTTGGGTTCGTTGTCGCGTATCGTGGCATCCGGTGCCGATGGCAAGGGCATCCAGTGCGTCGGAACCGAACTACCGATGCCGAAATACTCTTCTCGGACGGGATCGCTTGGAATGACGCCGCACTGCCAATTCGACCATGGCGCATACCATCGGGCCTTCTCGATTTTTGACCATGGAGCGCCAATATACAGAAGCACTTCAGAGCCATCCTTCGGCGCCGTGCTGATCGGTTTCCATTCAGTCATGCGCCCTCCTTTCCCTGAGCCAAGGCGCCATCTCGCCCAAACCCTCTGCACTCGAGATCCCGCACATGCTCGACTTCGCGCATGTGAGCGCGCCATGATTCTGCATCCCTCCGCAACTCCCTCACCTCTGCGATAAGGGCGAGAGCCGTTGCGCCCGAAATGGGTTGCGCCGGTTGCTTGCTGGTGCGAATCAGCCTCTCCAGCTCGTCTAGTTGTGCGTCGGTCATTTCACCTTTCCTCCCGCCGCAACGATGGCAGCACGCACGGCATCAGCCTTTTCCTTCGGCACTTCGACGGACAGAAACTCGGTCGTCTGCTGCTTGCGCCAGGTTTTGAAGAAAGTTGCGAGCGAATATTCCTTGCTCGATCCCGGCGTCTGATCGGTGACCCACCCGCCGTCAATTGCTACCTTGTCCGTGTCGGCGAGTTTGCTTGGGTCGTAATCGTAAGGATCGACATCACTATCATTGACGGTGATAACCTCGTCATCGAGGTAAAAATCCGCCCAGTACTTATCGTCCGAATTGAACGCCTTCCATTCCGCGCCGGTAGTTTTGATCATTTCGCCTCCTTCTGGCTGAGAGCGGCCAGTGCAGCCTTCAGCACTTGGTTTCGGTCATGCGCCCATGGTTCGGCGTAGTAATAAATTGGGTATATGCGGACGAATTCCTTCGTCATCAAATCAAGATGAATTGCCAATTCCGCAGCCCGCGTCTTCATCGCCCGAATGTTCGCGTGAATGTTGCCCACATCAGGCAATCCCTCGGCGTCGAGCGGGAACTCGCTGGCGTAGGCGATTCGGGCGGACTCTAACCCGGCAATGCGGCTGGCTTGCTGCTCGATCAGCCGATCCTTCGCGCGAATGGAGTCTGCGTAGGCGTCTAGTTGGTCGTACAGGGCGTCAAGGTCATCCATTGTTTTCTCCTTTGGCGAGCGCCCGTATCTCATCACGAATCTCGCGCAAGTTCGCCATTGTCATTTCGCATGCGATCTCACCGGCTGCGCTGTTACCGACGCTAACCTGGTATGTTTCGAGGATGGTGATGGCTTCCTCCAACGCCGCGGCGCGCGATGCTTGCCATGCCCTGAGTGCGATCATCTTCGGGAGACCGTCGATCCAATTTTCGCTGGCCCACTTCTCAAACTCGGCGCGCGTGGTCATACCTCACCCTCCCCGCGCTCTGCCTCATCGACAAGCGCAAACGTCACTGTCTTGTACGGACCGATGCGACGGGCGATGTACTTGCGCATGTCTTCCGGCATTTCGAAATTGCGCACGAAACGCTCAGTGTCCAGTCCGGCATTAATCAGGCCGGTTGCATCGCTGATGATTACGGCGATTTTCATGATTGACCCTCCCCGCGCTCGATCTCGGCTTTGCGCGCTGCGTCTATCGCGGCATCCCACTGGCCCCACGGCGTTGAGAGCATGATCCTTTGCTGGCCTGGAATGCTCGAACGCATCTTTAGCCACCGATACCGCTCCGCGTCCTCCGTATCGCTCATGCGCTCGGTTGGCGCTTGGGTGAGAAGGGCTCGCTCAATCGCACGAGCAAAGAACCGATAGTGTTCGCGCGTCAGATAGGCCGTGACGCATTTGTCCGTTTGTGCGGCAGCGATTCTGTCGATCTCCTCATCCGTCAGCGCCAGAGTGGCGGGTTGGGCGGGGATCGGATCAGGCACGTAGCGGCATATTTCATCGAACTCGTGGTTGGGCCACTCGTTCCATGCGGCGCATGCGTCGCAATCCTCATCGTCATGATCCGGGTGGTTGACGCATGGAGCCGGTTTCGTTTCCACGTCCGTCTTGACTGTGTGATGAGTGACAATGCCTGACACGACGCTAGTCACTTCCCCGCACCAGCCGTCGTCGAGGTATCCATCGATTGCCGCTTGATGTGCCTTGGCGCGCTCCTCGTCGGTATCGAATACCTCGTAGCCGCATTCGTTGTCGTAGACGAAGTATCGCGCCGGCGCTGCCGCTGCATCTGCGGAGATGATCCTCATCTGCACCGCTAGTCGGTGCACGACCGACTTGTCGAGAGGCGTTCCGTCTCGCAACCATCCTGCCGCTGTACCTGCGGGAGGCGTGCTTTCGAGCGCTGCTTTCGCATCGGCGAGAACATCGCGAACGGTCGCGCCTTGAAACCAGTACGGTTCGCCATCTTCGTCGAACGTCGAGCACATCTGCTGATCGCAGTGGAACAACTCGACGTACAGGCGACGGGAAAGCTCGCGCCAGTTCGGCACCGCTCCCACCACCTCAGTGCGAGGGGCGCGGGAGAGCAATGCCTCGATCTCGTCAGCGATTTTGTTGGAGTGATTGCCTCGATAACGTGCCGCAACTGCCATCAGGGCGTCTCGCGTGCCTCGCGACACCGCTGGAAGCGCTCGGTCGAGCATTTCGCTTGCAGTGCGTGCATCGGATAGGAGGTCGCCGCTATCGATCCCAGGTACGATCTTATCGACCAACTCAGAAAGCGTGCGCTCGAACGCCGCCCGCTCATCCGCCCCATTGCCCGCGCCTTCGAGCGGGGCGGCCGTTTCGTTCAATGCTTGACGCTGCTCGCCAGTGAGTGCTGCGTTATTCATGGTTGGCTCCGTTGAGAATGTCAATCGCAACGCGTTCGAACGCATGCAAGTTATCGGCATTACGTGCCGCATGGAATAGTTGGCGCCGCTGCTCATCCGTCAGCGCCAAAGTAGCGGGCTGCGCGAGAGGGGCGGCGTTTTGAATGCTCCTGAGCCGCGCTCCCGCGACCCACAACATTGCATGCCACGCATCATGAAGTTCCTCCTGCGGGCAGTCATAGAACGGGCGCAGCAAGGCGTCGGTTGGCTCGGCCGGCACTAGTGTCCAGCCAGCCGGGATCGCCACCGCCTCTTGCCCCGCTGCCGCTGCGGTCTGCGATGCCATGCGTTTCGCTATGCATCGGGCCAGCCTGTCTCCAGGTGTGTTTTTGTCGCCTATAGCCCCGTCACTCGTAAGTAGGTCTTGAAGGGACTCGTACTGACCCGGCGACAGGCACTCAGCAGCAGCGTCCAGCAACGTAAAAATATCCATGAAAAACCTCAGAAATCGAGAAGTCGATTGGCGAAATCGATAGCCTGCTGTTCTGTCGATCCGCCGAGATTGCATTCGTAGATCAGATCGAGAATTTCAGCTTCGGTCGGTTTTGCTGCGGGCTGCGCTGCTGCCGCGCGGGGTGCATAGTCGTAGCAGCCTTCATCAACCTTCAGTTCGCCCGTCGTGTGCGTAACGATGCCGGAAATGATTTGATCAACATCCTCCGACCATTCTTGATCGTATTGCGCCTCGCAATGGTATTCGTTGATCGCATCGCGATGTGCCGCATCGCGCTCAGTGTCGGTGTCAAAGCGCTCGAAGTAATTGCCGGCCGGGTCGTAGACGAAGTAACAACCGCCGGACGTGAGTGCCGCCCGCTCGTCTGCCGGCGCTGCCGCTGCATCTGCGGGAGGCGCGGCATTCGGCTCTCCGTCGAGGATAATCAGCGCATCCTCGATTGCAGTGTTGTAACCAAAGCGGTATTGCGATTCCGGTTCGTCGGTCGGCCCGAGTTCGCCCGGCGGGTTCGGCTGAATCAATGCAGCGATCTTCTCAGCCGCTCCCACCATCTCAGTGCGAGGGGCGGCCGGCGCTGCTTCGTGCTGCTCGACAGGCATCGGTGGTTGTTCGAGCGTCGCGATCGTCTCGCCGACGAGGTTGCGCAGCTCGGCCTTTTCTTGCTCCGCCGTTTCGAGCGCATTACCGTCGTCGAACGGGCCGCCGATGAGCGACCAGGCGGATGCGTACACCTGCGCCTGCTCCATGATTGCTTCGGTCAGCGCATCAGCGCGGCTCTTTTCGGTGATCATGGTCTGTCCTCGCCTCAGGAAGGTTTGCGGATTTCGACCGCACATGGGTTATTTGTCACGTCGTGCAGCGCGGCTTCGAGCCAACCCCTCACCCATTCGTCGCCAGCGACGCTGCGGATCAGTTGATAGCTGACAAGCAATCCGGCAGACAGATAGGAGACCTTCTCCGCGTCAGTCTTCGTTGCAATCCCGTCGCGCTGAAAGCTGGCGAGGATCATGTTCATTTGCCGGGTGTCTTCGGCGGCTTCTGCGTCGTACGTTGCGCTCATTCTCGTCTCACTCAATGGTTGGTGTTCAGTCGCTCGAATCGATCGACAGGTTGATGCCGCACTTCGAGCAACGCGCTGGATGCCAGCCGCGCATGCGACTTTCCGCGGTGCTTGAATCGATAACTTCGTGCTTGCAGATTGACAGCAGCCATGCGGACGGCAATGCACATTCGCGCTTGTGGTATGGAGTAGCCTCCATTTCCAGCACTGCTGCCGCTAGATTCCCTACAGGCTCTTTCGGGTTGTGCGTCGCTTTCACGGCAGCGTTTACCACTGCGTCCCGTAGGTTCTGTGGATAGCGATTCGCCGAACTTTCGTAGACCAACGCATGCGCCTGCCCTGTGTAGCCGCCAGATTGGCTTGTATTGAGAAAGAGACGCGCCCGTGCCTTGTAACTGCTTCCGGGCTTCTTTACCCATGCCACGTGCGGGTAAGCAATCCAACCAGCGCAGGCAGTGACATTCGAAAGAGTCAGATCAAGACGCGCGGGCTCTACATGCTCCCAATCCAGCGCACCCTGCGCCCTCGGCACGATGTCGAGGTCATAATCGAATACGCCGGGTTTGCGCGGCGGCGGCAATTCAAGATCGTCATCGACATATCCCATCGTCGTATTGCTGTTGGCGATAGGCGAGCAGCGATAGCCTGCCGGCCCCCACTTGTTGGCCTGATATCGCTCTCTGGTAATCAGAAGGTCTCCGCTCGCCTTATGGCGCACGATTTGCGGTATGGCGAATTCGCTCACACTCACCTCATTTGAAGGGTTATTTGTTTCTGACGGCCTCACAAATCTCGACAACCCGCTGGCACTCTTCGACGCTCATGTAGCCTATGTGCGTCTTTTCGGGTGGTATGCCTAGCTGTTCCGATAGCCAGCGATAGCCAGCCCTGCGCGCAACGCCTTTCGAGCATCCATCGCGCCGAATCTTTGCCTGCCAGAGTGGATCAAATGCAGCGTGCGCTTTCATCTTCCACTGGCGCAATTCGGCGTTCGCCAAGCCGCCAAGCGGATTTGTCGTGCCAGGGTGGCAGCCTACCCATGCGCTACACGGCGCGCACACGTACATCGGGCCGTAATCACGCTGGTAGGGATAGCCGTCGTCGCCAAGCCGCAAGAGCTTTGCTGGCTGCTGGCAGTAACGGCATGTCTTGATTTTTGGGCTCATGGATTTAGGACGCCCCACCCACAGACTTACGACCGGACCCGCGAAATCGCCTAGCGGTCTGCTATGGGTGGAGCGTGATCGTTACGCGGCCCGTTTCTCGAGAGCCGCAATCATCTGCTCGACTTCAAGATTGAACTGAATCAGACTCGCCAGAAGCTTGCCGATGTACGCTTCGTCGCGATGGATTCGCTGCACGTAGAGGCGCAGGCTTTCTTTCTGGCGGGGATCGTAGGAAATAAAGTC
>Ga0335070_10011027_pt1 | contig 10564 bp, 7 predicted proteins | sample Lox_Sample_13_FD_206722 | JGI IMG/M metagenome (GOLD analysis project Ga0335070, IMG submission 206722) | Soil microbial communities from Loxahatchee National Wildlife Refuge, Florida, United States - Lox_Sample_1.3 | ecosystem: Environmental > Terrestrial > Soil > Wetlands | place: USA: Florida...
CGACGGATGGCGTGCAGCCAGCCGAACGTGATGGGAAAGCCCCCCACCGGCTTCCACTGCAGGTCGTAGTCGAACTCGCCGTGGTAGTCGCGGTGCAAGGTGGTGCCGTAGCCGCCCTCGGTCGGGGCCCGGACCACCCCCTTGGACCGCGCCCGCGCCAGGCCGGCGATCAGCGCCGAGGTCAGCGAAAGGCGCAGCAGCGCAGGGCCGTGCAGATCCAGAAACGGGCTGTTGAGCACCAGGCCGCGGACGCCGGCGTGCGCGGCCGGATCCCGCCGGCGCAGCCGGTCCAGCCACAGCGAGACGATCAGGCCGCCGGAGGAATGGCCGTACACCAGGATCTTGGAGCGACTTGGCTCGTTGATCACGGCCAGCGCGCGGTCGAGTTCGGCGTCGTAGTGGGCGAGGTCGGTGATGAAGTGCGGGGTCTGGCCGTCGCGCCGCGACCGGCCGCATTTCTGCAGGTCCAGCGCATAGAAGGCGAAGCCGCGATTAGCGAAGTGATCGGCCAGCGCGGTGTTGAAGAAGTAGTCGGTGTAGCCGTGCACGGCCAGGACCGCGTGCTGGTCGGCGCCGGTGGGCCTGCCGCGCCGGATCAGGGTTGCCACGATGTCGCCCTCGCCGGCGGGATCGGGCCCGAGCGGGATGGTGCGCTGCCAATAGCCGGGCAGCACGTCGGGCCCCCAGCCAGTCGCCCCGCCAGTCACGAGGCCAGCTTAAAGGTTTTGCTGGCTACGGTGGGCCGCACGCTGTGCGGTGCCCGGATAGCGTCGGGATAACCTGGGACGGTGTCAGGGCTAGCCAGAACCGCACGCACCGACGTCGTGCTGGTGGGCGCCGGCATCATGAGTGCGACGCTGGGTGCGTTGCTGCGGCGGCTGGAGCCGGACTGGTCGATCACCCTCGTCGAGCGGCTCGACGCCGTCGGCGCCGAAAGCAGCAGCCCCTGGAACAACGCCGGCACCGGGCACTCCGCGCTGTGCGAGCTGAACTACACCCCGCAGAACCCCGACGGCTCGATCGACATCACCAAAGCGGTCCGCATCAACGAGCAGTTCCAGGTGACCCGCCAGTTCTGGGCGTACGCCGTCGAGAACGGCATCCTGACCGACCGCGGCTTCGTCAACCCGATCCCGCACGTCAGCTTCGTGCGCGGGGCGCAGCGCGTCGACTACCTGCGGCGGCGGCAGCGCGCGCTGGCCGGCAACCCGCTGTTCGCGCGCACCGAATTGATCGACGACGCGGACGAGTTCGCGCGCCGGCTGCCGTTCATGGCCGCCAGGCGTGACTTCTCCGAGCCGGTCGCGCTGAACTGGGCCGCCGACGGCACCGACGTCGACTTCGGGGCGCTGGCGCGACAATTGGTCGGCTTCTGCGTGCGCGGCGGCACCACGGCGCTGTTCGGACATGAGGTGCGCGACCTGACCCGCCAATCCGACGGCAGCTGGGCGCTGCTGGTCCGCAACCGCCGCACCGGTGAAAAGCACCGGCTGAACGCCAAATTCGTCTTCGTGGGCGCCGGTGGGGACGCGTTGCCGCTGTTGCAGCGGTCGGGCATCAAGGAGGTCAGGGGCTTCGCCGGCTTCCCGATCGGCGGGCGGTTCCTGCGCGCCGACAACCCGGCGCTCACCGCCGCGCACCGCGCCAAGGTGTACGGCGCACCGGCGCCCGGGGCCCCGCCGCTCGGCGCGCTGCACCTCGACCTCCGCTTCGTCAACGGCAAGTCGTGGCTGGTGTTCGGGCCGTATGCCGGCTGGTCGCCGAAGTTCCTGAAACACGGCCATTTCACCGACCTGCCCCGCTCGATCAAGCCGGACAACGTGCTGTCGATGCTCGGTGTCGGGGCCACCCAGATGACACTGGTCAACTATCTGATCGGCCAGCTGCGCCTCTCCGAACCCGACCGCGTGCGCGCGCTGCGCGAATTCGCACCCAGCGCAATGGATTCGGACTGGGAGCCGACGGTGGCCGGCCAGCGGGTCCAGGTGATCCGCCGCGACAAGCGCAAGGGCGGGGTGCTCGACTTCAACACCACCGTGCTCAGCGCCGGCGACGGCAGCATCGCCGGGCTGCTCGGCGGCTCCCCGGGGGCGTCGACCGCCGTGCCGGCCATGCTCGACGTGCTGCAGAGGTGTTTCGCCGACCGCTACGACTCGTGGCTGCCCGCGCTCAAGGAGATGGTGCCGTCGCTGGGGGTGGAGCTGTCGCGCGAGCCCACGCTGTTCGACGAGGTGTGGTCATGGGGCACCAAGGCCCTGCGGCTGGAAGCGGGGGCCCGTCGGTGAGTGAGGCGCTGCGTCGCGTCTGGTCCAAAGACCTTGACGTTCCGACCCTTTACGAGCTGCTCAAGCTGCGGGTCGAGGTGTTCGTCGTCGAGCAGGCCTGCCCGTATCCGGAGCTCGACGGGCGAGACCTGCTCGCCGAGACCCGGCACTTCTGGCTGGAGACCCCCGACGGCGAGGTGATCTGCACCCTGCGGCTGATGGAGGAGCACGCCGGGGGAGAGAAGGCCTTCCGCATCGGCCGGCTGTGCACCAAGCGCAGCGCGCGCGGCCAGGGGCATACCACCCGGCTGCTGCGCGCCGCGCTGGCCGAGGTCGGCGACTACCCGTGCCGGATCGACGCGCAGACCTACCTGGCCGAGATGTACGCCCAGCACGGATTCGTCCGCGACGGCGACGATTTCGTCGACGACGGCGTCCCGCACGTACCCATGCTCAAGCCCTCACGCCCGCCTCTCCCCCTCGCCGCTCCGCGGCTGGGGGTGCCCCCACCTCAGGCCGATAGCCGGCCTGCATCGTCGGCGGGCGGGCCCGGCTCCGGATTGGCGCGGCAGCCGTGAAGCCGTATCCGTTCAGCGCGATCGTCGGGCACGACCAACTGCGGCTCGCCCTGCTGTTGTGCGCCGTGCGCCCCGAGATCGGCGGGGCGCTCATCCGCGGCGAGAAGGGCACCGCCAAGTCGACGGCCGTGCGCGGCCTGGCGGCTTTGCTGGCAGCCGCGACGGGGGAAGGCGCCCTCGTCGAAATGCCTTTGGGCGCAACCGAAGACCGGGTGATCGGCTCGCTGGATTTGCAGCGGGTGCTGCGCGATGGCGAGCATGCGTTCTCCCCGGGGCTGCTGGCCCGCGCGCACGGCGGCGTGCTGTACGTGGACGAGGTCAACCTCCTGCACGATCACCTGGTCGACGTGCTGCTCGACGCCGCGGCGATGGGGCGGGTGCACGTCGAGCGCGACGGCATCTCGCATTCGCACGAAGCGCGGTTCGTGCTGATCGGCACGATGAACCCGGAGGAGGGCGAGCTGCGTCCGCAGCTGCTGGACCGGTTCGGCCTCACCGTCGACGTGCACGCGTCGCGCGACGTCGACGTCCGCATGCAGGTCGTCCGGCAGCGCATGGCCTACGAGGCCGACCCGGACGCGTTCGCACAGCGGTATGCCGACGCCGACGCGGAACTGGCCCGCCGGATCGGCGCTGCCCGCGCCCTCGTCGACGATGTCGCCTTGCCGGACAACGAATTGCGGCGCATCGCGGCGCTGTGCGCCGCGTTCGACGTCGACGGCATGCGGGCCGACCTGGTGGTGGCCCGCACCGCCGTCGCGCACGCCGCGTGGCGCGGGGCCGGCACCGTCGAGGAGCGGGACGTCCGGGTCGCGGCCGAACTGGCCCTGCCGCACCGGCGCCGCCGCGACCCGTTCGACGACCCCGGCATCGACCGCGACCAGCTGGACGAGGCCCTGAAGCGGGCCGGCGCCGAAGACCCCGAGCCCGATCCCGAGCCGCCCGGAGGCGGGCGGTCCGCGAATGACTCTGCCCCGCAACCGAACTCACACTCGCCCGCAACGGCGTCGAAACCCAGCGCGCCGCCGTCGGCGACGTTCCGCACCCGGGCGCTGACCGTTCCGGGCGTCGGTGAGGGCGCACCCGGCCGGCGGTCGCGGGCCCGCAACGCCTCGGGCAGCGTGGTGGCGGCCACTGACGGCACCGACGCGAGCGCCGGCGCGCACGGGCTGCACCTGTTCGCCACGCTGCTGTCGGCCGCCGAGCGCGCCGGGCCGGGGCCGTTGCGGCCGGAGCCCCAGGACGTGCGGCGGGCCATCCGCGAAGGGCGCGAAGGCAATCTGGTGATCTTCGTCGTCGACGCGTCGGGCTCGATGGCCGCCCGGGACCGGATGGCCGCCGTCGGCGGCGCCACCCTGTCGCTGCTGCGCGACGCCTACCAGCGCCGCGACAAGGTCGCGGTGATCACCTTCCGCCAGCGGGGCGCGCGGCTGCTGCTCCCGCCGACGTCATCGGCGCACATCGCCGGGCGGCGCCTGGCCCGATTCGACACCGGCGGCAAGACCCCGCTGGCCGAAGGCCTGCTGGCCGCGCGTGAGCTGATCATCCGGGAGCGGGCGCGCGACCGGGCGCGACGGCCCCTGGTCGTGGTGCTCACCGACGGCCGGGCCACCGCCGGGCCGGACCCGTTGGGGCGCAGCCGGATCGCGGCCGCCCGCCTGGTCGCCGAGGGCGCCGCCGCGGTGGTCGTCGACTGTGAGACGTCGTATGTGCGGCTCGGGTTGGCCGGCCGGCTCGCCGATCAGCTCGGCGCGCCGGCGGTGCGGCTGGAGCAGTTGCGCGCCGAGGGCCTGGCGCAGGCCGTGCGCAGCGTGGCCTGAGCGACCGGGGGATAAGCGTCCATGCCACAGGGACAACCGCTGCAAGTGCCCGATGACGGCCTGACCACCCGGGCGCGGCGCAACACGCCCGTGCTGGCGGTGCACACCGGCGCGGGCAAGGGGAAGTCGACGGCGGCCTTCGGAATGGCGTTGCGGGCCTGGAACGCCGGGCTCAGCGTGGTCGTGTTCCAGTTCGTCAAGAGCGCGAAGTGGAAGGTGGGCGAGGAGGCGGCCTTCGCCCGGCTCGGCGAGTTGCACGACCGGCACGGGACCGGCGGAGCCGTCGAATGGCACAAAATGGGCGCGGGCTGGTCTTGGACACGCAAGTCCCGCAACGCGGGCAGCGAAATCGATCACGCGGCCGCCGCGGCCGACGGCTGGGCCGAGATCGCGCGCCGGCTGGCCGCGCAGCGCCACGACTTCTACGTGCTGGACGAATTCACCTATCCGCTGAAGTGGGGCTGGATCGACGTCGACGACGCGCTGGACACCCTGCTGGCCCGGCCCGGCCACCAGCACGTGGTGATCACCGGACGGGACGCCCCGGCGCGGTTGGTCGAGGCCGCCGACCTCGTCACGGAGATGACCAAGGTCAAGCACCCGATGGACGCCGGGCGCAAGGGGCAGAAGGGCATCGAATGGTGAGCGTCCCCCTACCGCGGCGCGAGCGCGCGTGTTTGCACACCGACACGCCGTGCGGGGTGTCATTGTGCGGACGCTCGCGACGGTCGGCGGAGCGGTGACCCGTGTCCCCGCGGTGGTCATCGCCGCGCCCGCGTCGGGAAGCGGAAAGACCACCGTCGCAACGGGTTTGATCGGCGCGCTGCGCCGGGCGGGCCACGCCGTGGCGCCGTTCAAGGTCGGCCCCGACTTCATCGACCCCGGCTACCACGGCGTGGCCGCGGGGCGGCCCGGCCGCAACCTCGATCCGGTATTGGTCGGGGAGCGGCTCATCGGCCCGCTGTACGCCCACGGCACCGCGGGCACGGACATCGCCGTCGTCGAGGGCGTGATGGGGCTGTTCGACGGGCGCATCGGAACGACCTCTCCCGCAGCGGGCTCCAGCGCGCACGTCGCCGGCCTGCTGGGCGCCCCGGTGATCCTGGTGGTCGACGCGCGCGGCCAGAGCCACAGCATCGCCGCCCTGCTGCACGGCTTTTCGACGTTCGATGCCGCGACCCGCGTCGGCGGTGTGATCCTCAACCGGGTCGGGTCGGCGCGGCACGAGCAGGTGCTGCGGCAGGCCTGCGAACAGGCCGGTGTCCCGGTGTTGGGCGCCATTCCGCGCACCGCCGAATTGGAGCTGCCGACAAGGTATCTCGGGCTCGTCACGGCGGTGGAGTACGGCCGGCGCGCCCAGGAGGCGGTCGAGGCGATGACCGTCCTGGTCGCCCGCCACGTCGATCTGGCCGGCACTGTCGCCATCGCCGGATGCGGATCCGCCGACCGGCCGTGGGACCCCGCCGCGGCGCTGGGGCAGGCGCCGGGCGCGCGCGTCACCGTCGCCATGGCGAGCGGCAAGGCGTTCAGCTTCGGCTACACCGAGCACGCGGAGCTGCTGCGCGCGGCCGGCGCCGACGTGGCCGAGTTCGACCCGCTCGTCGACGCGCTGCCCGACGGCACGGACGCGGTGTTGTTGCCCGGCGGCTTTCCCGAACAGTTCACGGCGGAGCTGTCCGCCAATGAGCTTGTGCGGCGGCAGATCAGCGAGCTGGCCGCCACCGGCGCGCCGGTCCACGCGGAATGTGCCGGGCTGATCTACCTGGCCTCCGAACTCGACGGCCACCCGATGTGTGGGGTGCTGGCCGGATCGGCGCGGTTCACGCCGCGCCTCACGTTGGCCTATCGCGACGCCGTCGCCGTCGCCGACTCGCCCCTGTATTCCGCCGGCCAGCGGGTGGTCGGGCACGAATTCCACCGCACCGCGGTCACTTTCGCCGAGAACTACCAGCCGGCGTGGGTGTACCGGGGCGGGGACGCGAACGCCGTCCGGGACGGCGTCGTGCACGGCGGAGTGCATGCGTCATACCTGCACACGCACCCCGCCGCGACGCCGGGGGCGGTGGCGCGCTTCGTCACCCATGCCGCGACGGCGCGACGCCGCGCGGAGCGCCACGCGAAACGCGCCTCACCGACCAACCACTAGGCTTGCCCGGTGACCGAGAACGCCTACCTGGCCGGACTGCGGCTGGCCGGCAAGAAGGTCGTCGTGGTCGGCGGGGGGACCGTCGCTCAGCGCCGATTGCCGCTCCTCATCGCGAGCGGCGCGGACGTGCACGTCATCTCGCGCAGCGCCACCCGGGCCGTCGAGGCGATGGAGGGAATCGCGCTGTCGGTGCGCGAATACCGCGACGGCGACCTCGACGGGGCCTGGTACGCGATCGCGGCCACCGACGACGCGCGGGTGAACGCGGCCGTCGTCGCCGAGGCCGAACGCCGCCAGATCTTTTGCGTCCGGGCCGACATCGCCGTCGAGGGGACCGCGGTGACCCCGGCGACTTTCAGCCACGCGGGGTTGTCGGTGGGGGTGCTGGCCGGCGGCGAGCATCGCCGGTCGGCGGCGATCCGGTCCGCCATCCGGGAGGCCCTGCAGCAGGGAGTCATCACGGCCGAAAGTTCCGACGTGGTTCGCGGCGGGGTGGCGCTGGTCGGCGGCGGTCCGGGCGACCCCGAACTGATCACCGTGCGCGGCCGCCGCCTGCTCGCCCAGGCCGACGTCGTGGTCGCCGACCGGCTCGCGCCGCCCGAGCTGCTCGCCGAGCTGCCGCCGCACGTGGAAGTCATCGACGCCGCCAAGATCCCCTACGGGCGGGCCATGGCCCAGGACGCGATCAACGACATCATGATCGAGCGGGCCCGGTCCGGCAGCTTCGTCGTCCGCCTCAAGGGCGGGGACCCCTTCGTGTTCGCGCGCGGTTATGAGGAGGTGCTGGCGTGCGCCGAGGCCGGAATTCCGGTGACCGTGGTGCCGGGTGTGACGAGTGCCATAGGCGTTCCCGCCCTGGCCGGCGTTCCGGTCACGCATCGGGCCATAAATCACGAGTTCGTGGTGGTCAGCGGCCACGTCGCGCCGGGCCACCCCGAATCGTTAGTGAATTGGAATGCATTGGCAGCCATGCGGGGGACCATCGTTTTGCTGATGGCGGTCGAACGCATCGAGCTTTTCGTCGATGTGCTGCTCAAGGGCGGGCGACCTGCGGATACGCCGGTGCTGGTGGTCCAGCACGGGACGACGTCGGCTCAGCACACGTTGCGGGCCACCCTGGCCGACACGCCGGAGAAGGTCCGCGCCGAGGGGATTCGACCTCCCGCGATCATCGTGATCGGGGCCGTTGTAGGCCTGAGCGGCGTTCGGCGTTTAAACAATTCTTAAGATTACTGTAAGGTAACCCGCTATGACGGCTCTCAACGACTCAGAGCGCGCGGCCCAGAACTGGGCTTCCGCACGCCCCGATCGTCCGGCCCCGGTGCGCGCAACGCGTCCGGCGGAGACCGCCACATCACGGATCAGCAGGTATTACCCGGCATGGCTGCCTTCGCGCCGCTTCATCGCGGCCGTGATCGCGATCGGTGGTATGCAGCTGCTGGCGACCATGGACAGCACGGTCGCCATCGTCGCGCTTCCTAAGATCCAGAACGAGCTGAGCCTTTCCGACGCCGGCCGCAGCTGGGTCATCACCGCCTACGTGCTCACGTTCGGCGGCCTGATGCTGCTCGGCGGGCGGCTCGGCGACACCATCGGGCGCAAGCGGACCTTCATCGTCGGCGTCGCGCTGTTCACCATCTCCTCCGTGCTGTGCGCGGTCGCCTGGGACGAGGCGACCCTGGTCATCGCCCGGCTGTTGCAGGGCATCGGGTCGGCGATCGCGTCGCCGACCGGCCTGGCGCTGGTCGCCACCACGTTCCCGAAGGGGCCGGCACGCAACGCCGCGACGGCGGTGTTCGCCGCGATGACCGCCGTCGGCTCGGTGATGGGCCTGGTGGTCGGCGGCGCGCTGACCGAGGTGTCCTGGCGGCTGGCGTTTTTGGTGAACGTGCCGATCGGGCTGGTGATGATCTACCTGGCCCGCACCGCGCTGCGGGAAACCAACAGGGAGCGGATGAAGCTCGACGCCACCGGGGCCATGCTGGCCACGCTGGCGTGCACCGCCGCCGTTTTCGCCTTCTCGATGGGCCCGGAAAAGGGCTGGATCTCGGTTACCACCATCGGCTCGGGTGCGGTGGCGATGGCCGCCGCCCTGGCCTTCATCATCGTGGAGCGCACCGCCGAGAACCCCGTCGTCCCGTTTGACCTGTTCCGCGACCACAACCGGCTGGTGACGTTCACCGCGATCTTCCTGGCCGGCGGGCTGATGTTCAGCCTCACCGTGTGCATCGGTCTGTACGTGCAGGACATCCTCGGCTACAGCGCGCTGCGCGCGGGCCTCGGGTTCATTCCGTTCGTCATCGCGATGGGCATCGGCCTGGGCGTCTCCTCGCAACTGGTGTCACGGTTTTCGCCGAGGGTGTTGACCATCGGCGGCGGGCTCCTGCTTTTCTGGGCGATGATCTCCGGCTGGGCCTTCATGCACCGCGGCGTGCCCTATTTCCCGAACCTGGTGGTGCCCGTCATTGTCGGCGGCATCGGCATCGGTATCTGCGTGGTCCCGCTGACCCTGTCGGCGATCGCGGGTGTCGGATTCGACCGGATCGGCCCGGTGTCGGCGATCGCGCTGATGCTGCAGAGCCTGGGCGGGCCGCTGGTGCTGGCCGTCATCCAGGCCGTGATCACCTCGCGCACGCTGTACATGGGCGGCACCACGGGCCCGGTGAAGTCCATGAACGAGATGCAGCTTCACGCACTCGACAACGGCTATACCTACGGCCTGCTGTGGGTGGCCGGGGTCGCCGTCATCGTCGGCGGGGCGGCGCTGTTGATCGGCTACACGCCCCAGCAGGTCGCGCACGCGCAAGAGGTCAAGGACGCGATCGACGCGGGCGAGCTCTAGTTCGAGCCCTGGCTCCGCCCTAGGTTTTTAAAGGCCACACGAGTTGGCGCAGGTAGCCGGCGGGTTCGCGCTCGTCGATGCCGTACTGCGCCGGCCAGCGCCCCGCGGGCAGGTAAAGGGTGCCGAACAGCGCGTCGACGGCCGGGAACTCCCCGGCGTAGTTGGAGTTGTAGGCCCGGGGTTCGCGGGCGTGATGCCAGTGGTGGAACTGCGGGGTCGCGATCACCCATCGCAGTGGCCCGAACGTGAGGCGCACATTGGCGTGGACGAAAATCGCCTGCAGCGTGGTCAGGACGACGAAGGCGCCCAGGCTCATTCGACCGAAGCCGAGCGCGTACAGCGGTAGCACCGCCGAAGAGCGGATGAAGATCTGGTCGAGCGGATGCAGGTGGTTGGCGGCGAGCCAGTCCATCTCGCGGACGCTGTGGTGCACGCGGTGGAACCGCCACAAGACCGGAACCTCGTGCGCCGCACGGTGTCCCGCGTAGCCGCCGACCGTCGCGATCGCCAACGCGGCGACGATCTGCGGCCAGCCCGGGCTCGCGGCGATCGCGGCCCGGACGGGCGGGGGCACAAGGGCCCGCAGGACGCTGCCGGCCACCGCGACCGCGATGACGATTCCGACCTTGAGCGCCGCCCCGTTGATCAGGTAGTGAATCACGTCGGTGCGCCACCCCGCCCGCAGGATCCGGCGCGGGCGCAGCGCGAACAGCCGCTCGAGCGGGATGAAGATGATCGCCAGCACGATCAGTCCGATCACGATGCCGCCGCGCACGCTGAGCGCGGCAAACACCAGCGCCGCCGTGAGGAGCACCACGACGACGCCGGCCAACCCCGCCGGGCCCGCGCCGCGCCCTTCCGGCGCGAGGGGCCCCTCGGGCGACGCGGCCAGGGGCTCGCCCGTTGGGGCCGGC
>Ga0335070_10011028_pt1 | contig 10564 bp, 12 predicted proteins | sample Lox_Sample_13_FD_206722 | JGI IMG/M metagenome (GOLD analysis project Ga0335070, IMG submission 206722) | Soil microbial communities from Loxahatchee National Wildlife Refuge, Florida, United States - Lox_Sample_1.3 | ecosystem: Environmental > Terrestrial > Soil > Wetlands | place: USA...
TTAGGGGAGTAGAAATTTTTTGAGACTTGAGGCCATTATATCGCTGGGGTATGCGGGGAAGCGGCATCCTCAGATCTGGGTCACACCTGGAGAGGGAGGGTTATGATGTGGAGGAGAGGTTGGGCTCTCATCACCTTGCTTCTGGCGATCGTTTACGGGGGCTTTGTTCCAATCGTATCCAGTTCGAGCACCGAGAGTGATAGCATCGAAACCGGCCGCCTTATCGCCATCCTCTTGGACTCTGGGCGAACCACCATCGCTCTAAACCAGTCTCTGATTAATGACAAAACCCGAGGCGATAAAGGCTTTACCCCTGAAGTGTTCGAGCAGCAGCTGTTCGGAGTGTATCGTGAGCGAACCGGAATCGACCTCGCATCTCTCACGCAGGCCAAGATACCTGAAATGGCAAAACCTCTGTTACAACGACTGGTGGAGGAGAGCAAAAAAACGCTCGCCTCCTATCAAACCGTCATTAATTTAGAGGGACTCGCGTACAAAGGGCTCATCCCGGCCACGTTTGGCACCGAAACCGCGGGACGATTTCAGGTGTGGTCCGGTATCTACCTAAAACAGACCGCACCAGCTCATCTTCTGCGCAACCCTAAGAATAAACCCGACGAGTATGAACTCCACGCTTTGGAACGGTTGGCAAACTCCGGTCCTCTGACCCAAAAAGATGCGACCATCAGCGAGACGATCGATCATGAGAAAACGGTTCGTGTCATTCTTCCTTTGTACTACAGCAAGGCATGCCTCAGCTGCCACGGAGAGCCAAAAGGCGAACGAGATATCACCGGCTATTCTCGAGAGGGAGGAAGAGAAGGAGAGCTAGGCGGAGCGATCAGTGTCAAACTGCCACTTCAATGAGGCCCGCCATTGGAAGAAAGTGGCAACTGGGAAGTCGAGGCCAGATACTTCCGCAGACGACTCTGGGTACCGGGAGACAGTCTTCTGAAAGCCAGACCATAAAAGCTATCTTTGGTCCACTGAACGGTCGCAACGGCAATTACGGCCGAGGTAATCTGTTTCGGTAGTCGAAGACTCAAGGCCACCTCCTCCCCTGGTTTAATCGCAGCTTCGGTGCTGACCCGCACCCCTCGAAGCGAGAGATCATAGACTACACCAAGGTCGATGCTCGGTCTTGCAAACCACCGTCGTGAAACAACTCGTGACAGCGCACAAACAAAAGGTGTGGGAATACGGACGCGAGGATGTCGGCGGAAGTAATTCAGAGCGGTCGACCGAGCTGATGTCCCATCCATCGCTTGTCCTCGTATATTCGTACTGTACACGACGACTGTCACCTGCGAAATCAATTCTGGCGTTTCTACAACATCCGTCCTGCATTACCGTGGGGGAGGATTCACTGTCTCTGCGGTTCGATCCGCGGACTGTTGGAGTGTTCCTTCGACAGCCTTGGCCTTATCGATGGCAGTTTGACTCACTTCCCCAACCGCGGTTGCAGGACCTCCTTGCTGCTTCGCCTCCGGCGGCGTGGCAGGTTGCTGATTACATCCGAGAACCATCCACATACTTGCAAGCAACGCAAGCCACATCGCTATAAGACGCATGTGAACCTCCATTAATTCGTTCTCCTTCTCAATTGAAACGTCTGCTTCCACCGACGCCAACTACAATTCACACGTATCGCGATGTATGATCTCGAAGAAAACGCAGCAAGGCGCACAGAAAGACATTCCATCCCACGGGCAAACACCGCATGCGGACAAAGACAGTTATTTGCCTGTATACAACATCAGACAATCAGATATGGTGATCATGTTGTCGTTGATTAACGGCAGCCCAGTGTAGGTTCGTCTTAGCGATCCACAATTGTAAAGGCAACTGGTCCTGCAGGATCGCTACAAATATTTTTCTCAATGCAGGCCTGAACACTCACCATCCACGGCCCGGTGGTGCGGGCGCCAACATCATTGCAAGCTGTCTCTGTCTTCCCTGGCGGCACTCGATACACAACCTTGTTTAACGCCGCTGTCCCTACATTCGGCCATGTCGTCACGCGGTATTCAATCTCCCTTTGGTCGGCGACCGCGTCCCAGGAAACCGTGCAGGTCGATTTGTTCACAATGCGGGAATGAGTACATCCTCCCATCGTCACAACGACGACAGCGATAATTAACCCGATTGGGTTTAACCGGGAGAGAAGATATCTCATAAACACCTCCTCCCAAGAACGGTGGGCGAGCTGTATTACTCTACGGGAATACGTAGTACCGCCATATTCCCCAAAAGGAGGGGGAAACTTTGTCTCTCAACCACCGTCTCACACCCCATGGCATCGCGCGCGGATCAGTGTTACATGAGAATCAGCGCTGTGCTTGTTTCTTCTTCAACAGCAGCACCTGCTAGACTTGGGGAATTCGTCTGACACTAAAAAACTGCGTCGTGCGGAACAGTGGGGCGAACACGAGCGGAATTCTCTTTGCGCACGTCCACACCAGACCTCCGCTCGCGAAGCAATTGATCTTGTAGTATCGAGCCGCACAAGGATGCATTTGGGGCTTGTTCTCAGACGAATACTGGGTATAATGGCAATGAAAATGACCGGAAGCCGACGCCACAACGAGAGTCCGTAACGGCATTGCTGCTTGCCAGGAGAAATACCGCGAGAGCGCAAAACCGAGCAACCCCTCGCCGATGACATCTCAGACACAGCAGGTCGGTGGGAAAATAGATTCATCGTCAAGAAACAACTCCCCGGGTTGTCCTACTATGTCAACACGTATGCATACAGATGTTGCCCGCGCGGTCATACGACGCCATCACAGAGGGTGGACGGTTCTCTTGTTTGCCTCCGTGGTATTCAGCGCAGTCGTGGGTGTACCGCTCTACGGCTATCTCTATCAATACAGCTGGCTCGACTGGTCGTTGTTTGGACTGCTCTACCTCGTCAGCGGCCTGGGAATCACGGTCGGCTACCACCGTCTCATGGCCCATCGTAGTTTCGATTGCCCGAACTGGGTGAAAGCCGCGCTCTTGGTTGCCGGGGCCTGGGCCCTGCAAAATTCCGCCATCAAGTGGACCGCTGATCATCTTCGCCACCATGCACACTGCGACGACGAGAAAGATCCCTACAATGCCCAGTTGGGCTTCTGGCATAGTCACTGCGGGTGGCTTCTGACCCCAGACGCTCACGCCGATACCAAATACGCCTCGCGGGTGGCGATTGATCCAGTTGCCGTGTGGCAACACCGTAACTATGCAGCACTGGTACTCGGTGGGCTCGCTGGCACATTTGTAATTGGGTTTCTCTACAATGGGGTGATGGGAGGGATCGGGTGTTTTCTCCTTGCCGGTGTCGGTCGCACTTTCGCTGTGCTGAATTCTACCTTCTGCATCAATTCCATCTGTCACCTATGGGGACACCAACCGCATAACACTGCAGATTCCAGTCGGGACAGCTGGTGGGTCTCACTGATCACATTCGGCGAAGGGTACCATAACTACCACCATACCTACCCGACGGACTATCGCAACGGCCCGCGCTGGTACGATTTCGACCCCTCAAAATGGATGATCCGCGGACTTTACGTACTCGGTCTGGCCAATGATCTTCGTACCGCCAATCTTGCTGCTATAAGCTCCGCCAGACAGTCCTCATCTTCTCTCTAAACCGGAAGCGTCGAACCCTGACCCAACTGAGAAGCGTTTCCAAGCAGATCTGCCTCGCCACGCAGCCCCTTGACCGGAGTTTCTATCGAGGCGTAGAGTGAATCGACGTCGAGATTCACCTCGTTCGGAGGTGAGCCATGGTCCTCCGTGGAGAACATGTCCAACGGTATGGGCCTGGAAGGTGTACGCTTCCCGCCAGTCACGCTCTTATCAAGCAAATAGCCAAGTTGCAGCCCAACAGTGGTCGTGCTCTCGCGTGGTCAGACCCGTGCGGGCCCGCCTCTCTTTCATTGCCAACATTCGTGTCATGCCGCTTGATCGCGATATCACAGGGCACGCTGGCTGTTGATCAATTGTCCTTGTGTTGAAAGGAGGTCGTTATGTCGTACCGCTACAACACCACCGACATCATCGTTGGTGTCGGAATGTGTGCAATCGTATTCGGAGCGCTGCTGTTCTTCCTCGTTGCCAATGGTACCCTCCAAGCAGCGCCCCCACAGCCTATCGTCATGGAGTCGGTCACCGGCATTGAGGCTGGAATGACCTGGCTCCAGCCGGCCCTCGGCCAGGCCATTGTCGAGCAGGTCCTCTCCGAACAGCGTAGCAATCAGGCGGTGGCAGTAACCGCCTCCGAGTGGAACCGTGCGACGTTGGCCCAGCACGAGTTCCAAGCTCTCATAGGCGGTCCATTCGGAACTGTCATGCATCAGGCTGCAATCGTTCCGGCTGAACACCAGGCTCGTGTTCAAGGCGTTCTGGGACGGACCATCGTAAACTTTACTCAGCGTGGCATTCGCAATGGAGCGTTCTCAGCAGACCAGTACCTCTCAGATTACAACACCAGTATGATTCGCGCCGCTGAAGCCAGGGGGCAGCAACTTGACCAGGATTTCTCGTCGAACTGGCAAGCGATGCTTGGTCGTGGAATTGTGTGGGCCTTCCAAAGCTACACCAATCAAGCCGACAGCATCCAAGAACGATTGGGGACGGCGTTGCTGCACGTGGCACAAGCCCAGCAATCACGCGAAGACGGCATGACTGCACAGCAACCTCAAATGGGGAGCTTACTCGTGGCGGCCATTCGTACCGAAGAGTTGATCGGGCGCTTGACCTTGCTTGAAGCGATCGAGTCACTCCCTGAAACCACCGCAGCCGCATCGACCGAGCCGGCATCCTGGCCGGAGATGCCGATCGGGTTCCTTATCGCGGCTGGTCTCATATTGGCGGCCGCCTTTTTTGGAGGACTTTCGATGTCGGCTGGGAGCCGAGAAGCCAAAGCAACCGCCGCGATGCAGCGCAACTCCACCAAGTGGGTGTATCGCATGGCGGCGTAAACAGGAATGGCGAGGTATCCAGCCAGGGATATCTCACATCTCGCAGGAGTGTGTGTCATGTTATGGGGATATTGGGGAATCGTGATAGGTCTTGTGGTAATGGTGGCCCATGTTCGTCTGCCTGGAGTTGGTCTATTCCAGGTCCAAGACATCGCCAGAGTCCTCGCTGCCGCTAAGGGATCGACCTGGTGAGACGTCCCAAGAGACCGCCACCGGCAGTCGCCTAGCCGCATCAGGGGCTGAGCAACGCTCTCACGATACTCGGGCGATTCAGTTGTGGGGAATCACATAATCGAGATCATCGGTCTTGTGATGATGGGTACGCTCATTTGGCTGTTGGCTTGGGCCATGGCTGGAGAGAGCGATGCGGAACAGTGTCGGATCGCGTCGATTGGCGAGAGCCCCGAGTCCACTGCTTAGGATCTGGCACGAATGTACATCAGCCCTCCTTCATCGTAAACATGAGAGCGAGAATCATGCAGCGACACGCCAGCTGCCTCAGCCCGCCGCGTGAGAACATTTCTCACTAATCCGCACACCTACCGCAAAACAGTGTCGCGCAGCAGTATTTCAGGATACCTGGTCAAGGAGCTCCCAGCCTTTGGAAAAGCATCGTGTTTTCACGAGAAGCAAGAATAAAAATTAGGTGCGTTTGCTCCTGTGGATTGGAGAAACCTATGTACTGAATGAGTCAATGGACCCAATTGACTTAGGCTTACAAGTTCCAGGGCCCTGACAGTTTGTTCCGTACCGGAAATTCCGCTTGGCGGCGAAACTTTCATTAAATGTATCAAAGCGTTAAGAACATGAACTCACGACCCTCTTGGACAGAATGTTCTGTCGTTAGTCTTGACGTAGGATTCCTCCTTCCTTTTCTCATTTAACCTATCCAATTGATCTTCTGCCCCTTTCGGCTATTGAACCAAATTGTTCACATCAATGGACCAGCACTTGCTCACCCGCCTGGCCAATGGAGAGTCAGATCCTGTCTTTAACCTAAAAAAGGAGGAGGTTTATGAAACGCTATGGAATCGCATTCAGTGGAACCGCATTTTCTCTCCTCGGAATTCTGTGGGGGAGCCCGGCGCTCGCACAGATGCAGACCGGGGTCGAAACGGATGTGAATACTTCGACACAAAATAATATTGTCCAACAGATGAATGCGCCACAATCGGGCACATCCACCTCTAACAACGTGACCCCACAGTCGGGCACGCCGGTGGCCCAGCAGCCGACTACGCCCCCTTCTTCCAACATGACTCCGGCACAAAGTAACAACGGTGGAGCGGTGCGGGGGCTGGACCGAGCCAACCAAGTGGCCGGTGAACATGGCCAGCAGGGACGTGATATCGCAACAAGCCGCCAAGACATACGGGAGATGCGGTCGGATTACCGCGACCTGAACAAGGACCTCAAGGACGTGCGGCAGGATGTGGCCAAGCTCAACGCGGACTTGGCCGCCAAGGCGGATGAGACCACGATCGCCGCCGACATGAAGACACTGACCGCCGATCTGAAAGCTGCGAGCAGGGATCGCGCAGATGTGCGGGCGGACATCCGAGACCTTCGAACAGATCTAAGAGGCTCGCACAACTATGACCTCAAATTCGACCTGAAAGACATGCGGTCCGACCTCAGAGATCTCAACAAGGATCTCAGAGACTTGCGGCAGGATGCGGCCAAGCCCAACACAGACTTGACCACGAAAGCCGATGCCGCGACGATCGCAGCCGATCGTCAAGCTCTGGCAGCTGATTTGAAATCGTTAGCCAGGGATCGGTACGACATGAGAGCTGATGCCCGGGATATCAGTCACGACGTGAGAGCTGGCACCTGGGATGCCAGACACGATGTGAGAGATCTTCACCAAAACCGCCCTGACAAGTCCTCTGACGGGCGTTTCCATCGCTAACCGATGAATGGGTTAGCAACCCTTGTTAAGGCATATGTCAGGGGTTGGCAAACAGCTTGGCGCGGACAGAGGCCATTTTTCCTGCTCTGTCCGCGTCGGCTTGCCCAATTTTGTTCCAGTACAAAGGATGATTGCTCCAATCGGACAGTAGGCCAACCAGATATGAGCGGGCACATGTGTGATCCGAGTGGCGTAGACGGAAGGCCTTGCCACAGACAGAGAACAATCCCATGCCATTGTTGAGAAACCTGTGTACCGGTTTATTACTAGCAGTGATGTGTTCTTTTCATTTCGGCTGCGGGGTCGTGTATTCCTACAACCACAACGAAGACAGGCTTGCGCGACCACTCTCAATGCTAATGACCAAGACTGATGTGGACCAAGTATTGGGGGAGCCAGGGAAGGTCCTGAAGGATAATGGGAAGATCCTCATACTGGAATACCGTTTATATCCTCGCTACCACTGGATGAAAGAACTCGTGGCCTGTCCGTTCACAGCTTGGCTTGGAGGATGCTTGTTCTATCCTGCCATAGGAGTCGGAGATCCCAATTATCCGAAACCTTTCTATGTCGTGTTCTATGAAGAAGAGCTGTGCCGCTGGGGAACCCTGGAGGTGGTTAGTGAGAACACGACCTGCCAGGCTCCCCTTACAGTGTCATCACAGGGGCGTCGCGATGGAACCTAATTCAGAAAGTTTTCACCTTTAATAACGGCATTGAATAACCAACTAAGAGATACCGACGGGATCGAGTCCATATTGTTCCAAGAGTGGCATTTCACCCAAAACCAGATAGGGGCGTGGGTGCTCATGACGGGAAACTTAAGATCTCACTTGTCCGGCTTGAGAAGGCTCCCAGGGATCCTATTCATAGGACTGTCTTGGGTCTTGGTCACAGTCGCAGTCTTCCCGGAATATGCCGGAGCGCAAGAACGGGTACCGGGGACGGAAGCTAGGTTGTACGGACCTGAGGAGGAGGGTCCCAGAGCCAGCTGGCAGGTGGGCGGGGCTGCGTTTTTCACCACCGGGGAATATGGAACAGATTCCCGAACCAACACACTCTATATTCCCGCTAGCATGCGCCGGTTATTCGACAACGGCGATCTGACCCTGGTGGTGCCTTATCTCACGGTGACGAGCAATTGCGGAGTCACCGTAGTCAGCGGTCAGCCCCTTCGGACAGGCGGCCTCTGTCCCAGAACGACCTCGGGATCGGGAACGTTTCCGTCGCGAGTGACCGAGAGCGGGCTCGGTGACGTGCTCTTGATCGGCCGCTATTTTCTCTACACCGAGCGTGAGTCGGGGATCATGCCCAGCATTATGCTGAGCGGCCGGGTTAAGGCTCCGACGGCCGATCGAGATCGAGGGCTTGGGACGGGCGAGTGGGATGAGGGAGCCGGTCTAGGGCTGACCAAGCTGATGACCAGCAAGCTTATCGCCCTTGCGGACGCGGGCTATACCATCATCGGGAAACCTCCCGGAGTCGACCTGCGGAATCAATGGTCGTATGACGCCGGACTCGGGTACTACTTTCTCCCATCACTTTTGGGCAGTGTGTATTACGAGGAAGCGCGGGCGCTAGTATCGGGCTTGCAAAATCCCCGTGATATTTTTGCTTCTCTCAATTGGCGAGTCGCGCAAAACTTCAGGCTCAACGCGGGCATTGAAAAAGGACTAACAAGTGGCGCACCGGAATACGGATTCACGGTGGGAGCCAGGATACAGTTTTGAGACTAAAAGGTTCCATCGAGGAGGAGCACAATGCGGCCTAGCCAGATCAGTGCGTTTCGTCAAACAAGCTTCATCGTGCTTTGTCTTTGCCTCCTGCTCACAGCCTGCGCGCACGACTTCAACTTCTATCAGCAGCGTGCGGACAGGATTCGAGCACATGTCAACGCGTTCCAGATACACCTCAAGGCCAATCATATCGAGGCGGCCATCTTCGAAAATGAAGAAATCGAAGCAACCGCAAGTGAGGTGGCCAATGCGATCAGAAAGCGCGACCAGCCAGTAGCTAACGATAAGGTCGATTACGAATGGAAGCTGCTGAAGACCGCGATCGACGCTGCGGCTGGCAATTGGCTCGCCTTGGGTCGACAATTGACTGTGAATAAGCAATACGATCAGGCCCGCGCCGCGTACCAACGGGTGATCGATACCTACACCGGCGAGGCGGAGCAGCCGTTTCGTGAGCGGGCGTCTCGAGCAAAGCGAGACATCGATATTCTCAATCCACCCATTTCCGTATCCGCTCCAAAGTTATGATCGATGCCTGCTACCGCATCTCAGCTGATCCCGAAGTGTTATCCATTTGATACCGAGACCTTTCCTATGTCCATGTATGCGAAGAGGGTTGATCCCTCCCTTTGCCGGAATCACTCCATTCGCAACGGTCGCTATGCGTCAATTTCATGATTCGTACGGATATTCCTCAACGCCTCGATCGCTTGCCGTGGTCTCGCTGGCACTGGCACATTGTGACCGCACTCGGGGTGACCTGGATCCTCGACGGCCTGGAAGTGACGATTGTCGGCGCACTGGGAGCCGTCCTCACGAGCCCGGCCACGCTCAATCTATCGGAAGTTGAGGTCGGACTCACCGCGTCCGCCTATCTCGCCGGATCAGTCACAGGGGCATTGCTGTTTGCTGACCTGACGGATCGCCAGGGACGGAAGAAATGGTTCTTGCGCACATTGCTCCTCTACCTCGTCGCAACGGTGCTGACGGCATTCTCGTGGAACCTGGGGAGTTTCATGCTGTTTCGATTTTTGACCGGCATGGGCATCGGCGGAGAATATGCGGCGGTCAATTCGGCCATCGATGAGTTGATCCCCGCCCGAGTACGAGGTCAAACAGACTTGGCCATCAACGGGAGTTGGTGGTGTGGCACTGCTGTCGGAGCCCTGCTTACCGTTCCGTTGCTCAACCCGAACGTCATTCCGGAGGCGGCGGGCTGGCGGCTCTGCTTCCTTCTCGGTGCCGTCCTGAGCATCGGCATGCTCCTCGTGCGTCTGGCCATGCCCGAAAGTCCCCGATGGTTGATGACTCACGGTAAGATGCAGGAAGCGGAGGAGGTCATGCGGGACATCGAGCATACCGTGAAGGAGCAGATGAGGCTTGACTGCCTACCGGCACCAACAGGGTTCGTCACTGTCCACGCTTCCACACCGGTGACGTTCGCGACCGTCTGGCAAGTGCTTGTCCGTTCCTATCCGACACGGACTCTGCTTGGGACGACGTTGATGACAGCACAGTCATTTCTCTATAACACCATCTTCTTCACCTATGCCCTGGTACTCTCGAAATTCTATGGTGTTGCGCCAAGCCGCGCCGGGCTCTATATCGTGCCGTTTGCCATCGGGAACTTTCTCGGTCCGCTGATCCTCGGCCGACTCTTTGATTCCGTCGGCCGGAAACCTATGATCGCACTGACTTATGGCCTTTCCGGATCCCTTCTTGCGTTAACAGGCTACCTCTTCTGGCAAGGCTATCTCACGGCACTCGGTCAGACGCTGGCATGGTGTCTGATTTTCTTCTTCGCATCAGCCGGAGCGAGCGCTGCCTACTTGACCGTCAGTGAATTGTTTCCCCTTGAGATTCGGGCCACGGCCATTTCGATCTTTTTCGTTTTGGGTCAAGGAATCAGCACGGGCGGGCCATGGTTGTTCGGTCACTTGATCGCAGGC
>Ga0335070_10011030_pt1 | contig 10562 bp, 10 predicted proteins | sample Lox_Sample_13_FD_206722 | JGI IMG/M metagenome (GOLD analysis project Ga0335070, IMG submission 206722) | Soil microbial communities from Loxahatchee National Wildlife Refuge, Florida, United States - Lox_Sample_1.3 | ecosystem: Environmental > Terrestrial > Soil > Wetlands | place: USA...
GCAGGCCTAACAACCAGCATAATGAAGAGTAGGATGAATGTGAAGGCCCCTGACAGCCCGGCATTAAGATAGGTCGCTGTGAGAGATTGAACCACCCCCAAGATCAGCCCTCCCCAGAGGGCACCCGGAATGTATCCCATCCCTCCCAAAACAACCACGCAGAAGGCAATGATCGTATAAGGAAGTCCCATTTGTGGAAACACGATAAAATATGTGGAGATCAATGAGCCGGCAATACCTGTAATCGCTGCTCCGACCCCAAATGTTATGGCATAAATTCTATTGATATTGACCCCCATCAGGCGTGCCACTTCCTTATCCTGGGCTGTCGCCTGAATTGCCCTCCCTATTTCCGTCTTGTAAAGGAGAAAATAAAGTCCGGCCACGACGATGAGAGCCAAAACAAAAGTAGCCAGCCTGGCATAAGGGATGATGACTCCACCAATATTTGCATTCGTTCCAGAATAACCGGTTGTTACTGTTCTGAAATCTGCTGTCCAGATCCAGAGAGCCGTATATGCGACAATTAAATGAATACCGAACGTAAGAATATATGAAATCATGGGGGGCGCCTCAACCACCCGATTGATCACAAACCTCTGAATCAGATAGCCGAAGATGAAAAGAGAGACAATGGAAAGAGGGATTGTCAAAAACGGATCGATATGAAATAGGGTAAAAACCCAGTAGGTAAGGAAGGCTCCTAACATCACCATTTCACCATGGAAGATGTTGATGACCCCCATCACCCCAAAAATCAATGAAAACCCGGCTGAGTAAGAGGCGTAAATCCCTCCGAGGAGGATCCCATTAAGCAAGGATTGTAAAAATAGAAGCATTTCTTCTAAAACTTTCGTGCGTGATATTTAAGCCTAAAAACGATGATAGGGGCAAGTTGAGAGAACCCGCCCCTACCTCGCTTCTCACAGACTTTTATCTATCTTTCTTTCCATGGTTTCATAGGATACCATGGAGCTGCCTCTGCTGCGTCTTTAGGAAAGACATTGACCAGCTTCCCATTTTGTACCTGAACGACCACAGGCGGATGGGCCTCGTTCGCACCATCGGTAGCAAATTTGACGACGCCGTAGAAGGTCATCAGATTTTGCTTATGAAGTTCCTCCATCAGCATTACCCGGTCCTCTTCCTTGACCGGGGGCGTGATCCCCAATTTTTCAATGGCAATCTGCATTGCATAGGCTCCGGCTGCTGATGCTGCCTCAACATAGTCAGGGTAGCGTCCGTATTTTTTGAAATAGTTTTCATTGAATTGTTTGGCAGTGCCAAAGAGCGGGTCCTTATAGGGCAGGTTTGGAGCCCACTCAGACGCCGCTAGGACATATTCTGCATCTTTCCCTAAATTCTTGACAAAGTCGGGGACGGTTGGACCATAGCTGAAAGTTACCATCTTGGGTGTAAAATCGATCTCCTTCATCCCCTTGATCGTCTTCATCGCTACCATCAAATGAGATCCCACAAACAAAACATCGGGGTTCTTCTGCTTCACTTTCAGAAGCATCGAGTTATAATCTTGAAGGGTAATGGGAAAGAGTTCAAAGAGGATAATCTCAATCCCGTTCTGAGCAGCATATTTTTTGTAGCCTTCACAGGCCAGGGCAGTAAAAAGGATGTCCGCCCCAATGATCGCCCCCGTTTTAGGTTTTGGGGAGAGAGTTTGAACGATGTCCACACAACCACGGACTTCTTCCGTCGCTTTCCCTATAGTGGAAAAATAGTATTTGAAACCCCGATCGAAGAGCTTGTTCGAACTGGCCGCACCACTGATTAAAGGATACTTGTATTTCTCTGCCACTGCACTGCCTGCGAAGACTGAATCGCTACCAAACCCCCCTAGGACTAAATCGACTTTATCCTCGGTGATCAACTTTTCCGTGAATTTTGCATTTTCGGCAGCGATCGATTTATCGTCAATGAAGGTGAGTTCGACCGGGTATCTTTTCCCCTTGACCTCGATGCCTCCCTTTGAATTGATAAGATCGGCCCAAAAGGTATAGGCATCCTTCACCAGATTTCCATCCCTGCCGAATGTTCCCGTAAGGGGATCGGCACACCCAATCCTGAATTTTTGTTGGGCTGAACCGATTCCAGAACTCAAAAAGACGATCAGTCCTACGATGATAACTCCGAGACATAGCTTCCGCATAAAATCCCTCCTTTCTAAAATGATGACACGGTTTGATTCAGATCGATAGGTTGATTCTTCACCTCCCTACACCATTGCCTTACCTTGTTCATTAAAAAGTTGGTGGGCTCACTACCCATATCACAATCGCCTTCTTTTTGCCAGGGTTCGACCAGCTATGAGGTTCTTGGGAAGAAAAATAAAAACTTTCGTCTTTTCTCACTCGATAGGGTTTCCCATTCAGATTGACCTCTATCTCTCCTTGGAGAACAATCCCGAATTCTTCTCCGATATGGGAGTAAGATCCCTTTGATCCACCCCCGGGTTCGATCGTCGTATAAAAAGGCTGCATTCGTTTATTTTGGATACCTCGAACAAGCATCTGAATCTTTGCATCCCCCTGCTTGAAGCGAATGTTCACCCTCTCTCCTTCCTTGCAGACCACATCATTCTCCTTAGTCTCTGGCTCAAGGAAGAAATCAACCACCTTCATCTGAAGGGCAGAAGCAACTTTTTTTAGGATCATGATGGAAGGATTCGCACGACCTCTCTCGAGTTGTGAGAGGTAAGCATCTGTGCAACCGGCTTTGCTGGCCAGTTGTTTGAGGGTCATTCGGTTGGCCAACCGGAGGGCTTTCAGTTTTTCAGCAATTTCTTTCATGGAAGGAGAATTAAATATAATTAAACTCAGTTAAAAAATACTTCATCTTTAAAAACTTGTCAAGCAACCGTACAGACCAAGAGTCCGTAACTTGAGGAGGTCGATCATTGATTAGGGAAGAAACAAGTCCTCATGGGGATGAAATATCTGTATTTAATGAAAAATCTGAAGAGACACTCAGAAAGGGTTTGACTAAACCTCTACACCGAGGTAGCGGATTAGAATTTCTTTCTTCCCCTGAAGCTCCTCCTTTCGGGCACTATATTCGATCTTCCCCTTCACCATAAAATAGACCTGATCCGCTACGGATAGGGCAAAGGGAATCTTCTCTTCAACTAAAAGGATGGCTATGCCATTTTCAGTGAGCTTCTTGATAATCTCTTTTAGCTTGAATACAAAAATGGGCATCAGCCCGGTGGTGGGTTCGTCCAATAAGATGATGTCAGGTCTCTTAATCAATGCCCTCGAAATGGCCAGAGCCTGCTGCTCTCCTCCACTTAAGGTTCCTGCCAACTGGTTCAATCTCTCCTGAAGGACTGGAAACAGGCTGAAAACGCTTTCCAACTGTTGTGCGTCCGATTGATCACGCATGCCTGTTTTGAGGTTCTCCAGTACCGTCATTTTAGGAAACAAATGCCTTCCTTGCGGTACGTAACCGATTCCCCGTCTCGCCACCTTGAAAGCTGGAAGCCTTGTGATATCTCCGTCCTTGAAAAGTATCCTCCCAGCCCTCGGTTTGACGAGGCCCATGATGGTCTTCAACGTCGTGGTCTTACCCGCCCCATTTCGACCTAAGAGCGCGACGACTCCCTCTTTTCTTACCTCCAGGGAGGCGCCCTGTAAGATATAACTTCTTCCATAATAGGTATGGATGTCCTCTACTTTCAACAAACTCAATTTATCTCTCCAAGATAAACTCTCTGAACTTCTTCGTTCTTGCTGATTTCATCCGGAGAACCCTCAGCGACCGCTCGGCCTTCATTCAAAACGGTGATGATGTTGCAAAGACGCAACACGACGTCCATACTGTGCTCGATCAAGATGATTGTCATGCTTTTTGACAATTTCTTAATGACTTCTGAAATATTATCCGTCTCCTTTGGGCTCACCCCTTGCGTGGGCTCATCCAGGAGGAGGAGGGAGGGTTGGGTGCTAAGGGCCATGGCTATTTCTAAAATCTTCTGATCCCCGTAAGATAGATTCGAGGCTAACTCATTCATCTTTTCCTCCAATCCTACCAGATAACAGATCTCCTGTGCCTTTTGAGAAAGGTCGGCTGCCTGACGGGCAAGGATGAAAGGATTCCATGGCCACCTTGCCCTGGAGTTAACTCCCACCCAAATACTATCGTAGACAGTCATCTCCGGAAAGATAAAGGTTAATTGAAAGGTACGACTCAGACCCTTTTGACAAATGACATGGGGAGTGAACTGGGTGATATCCTTGCCCCTCAAAAATATCTTTCCTGATGTGGGCTTCAATTCACCGGTGATGACATTAAAAAGGGTGGTCTTCCCGGCACCATTCGGCCCTATGATTCCTCTCACCTCCCCCTCCTGGACTGAACAGGTGACGTTATCCAGGGCTGTTAAACCCCCAAAACGCATCGTCACAGAAACTGTTTCCAAAAGTTTGTTTCCAGAAGCCATCGCCTTTTAGCCTAACCTTCTGCTGATGACATATCCCAGAATGCCCTTACGGGAGATCCTTAAGACTAGCAGGATGATGATCCCAAAGAGGATTAAATAGTAGGTCCACCAAGCACTCACGTAATACTGGAACAAGGACATGATGACGACCCCTATCCATGGACCTGCGAGCGTACCCAGGCCGCCGATGAGACACCATACAATGGGCATGATCGACCAATGAAAACTAAAGAAATCAGCAGATGCATAACGAAGAGTCACGGCATAGAGACCACCACTTAAGGCGGAAAACACTCCTGACACAATAAAGGCCATCAGTTTATAACGAAAAACATCATACCCTAAGAACTGCACCCTTTTCTCATTTTCTCGGATCGACACAAAGATTTTTCCCATCGGGGATCTGGCCATTCGATTCAGAATCAGATAGCTTATAGCGAGGGAGATTAGGACAAAATAGTAATTGACCGTGGGATCATAGAAGGAAAGATTTACGGATCCGAAAGATACAGACGGAAGTTTTAGGGAAAGACCATCATCTCCCCCTGTCAGCCATGTCAGATCCATTGCCAAAAGGTGGAATACAGCAAAAAAAATAGCGGTGATGATGACAAAGTAAGCTTCTGTGAGGCGAACGCTGATTAAACCCACGACCACCGCCAGAATAAAACCTGCCCCGAGGCTGAGGAAAATGGATGGCAGGACGCCCACCTTCAGGTGCACCATAGAAAACACGACCCCATAAGCCCCTCCGCCAAAAAAGACAGCGTGGCCTAAGCTGCACTGGTTCGTCAGACCAAAACAGACATCATATCCCATGGCCAGAATGCAGAAGATCATCATATGGGTTACCAATGATCTTGCCCCTTTTGGTAAAACCATACCCAGCACCACTAACAGGAGCAGAAAGATGATGACAAAATAAGTGGGAGTTTCTCTTCTCTCCACCACTTTTTCAAATGCTTTATCCATTTTCAGTCCCAAGCAATGATTTCATTCAGTGAACAAGCCCTTAGGGCGCCGTATCAGGACCATGATCATAATGACGAAGATAGCTGCCCTGGCCTGTATGGGAGACAGGACAGAGGCCAGGACTCCTTCTAAGGAGCAGAGTGATAAGGCAGCGATCAAAGTTCCTTTGAGGCTCCCTAGCCCGCCAATAATCACTACGATGAAAGAGAGGAGAATGACATCGTTGCCCATGAGATAGAATACCTGGTTGATGGGTGCGGCCAGAACACCCCCCACGGCTGCAAGGACACTGCCGATGACGAAGGTGGTGATAAGAACCTTGTTGACGTCAATACCCATTGCGCTTGCCATCTCTCTATCTTGCATGGACGCTCTGACTAAAATTCCATAAGATGTTTTGTACAAGAAAAGCCAGAGTCCCCCGAGAATGAGAATGGAAATGCAGGCGACCAAGAAGCGATAACCCGGGTAGTCCACACCAAGAAAATTAAAGCTCACCGGCCAAGGATTGGTAATTTTTCTAGGAATCCCTCCGTATGTCCCTAAGGCAATTTGCTGAATGATGAAGGAAATGCCTACTGTGGCGATCATGGTCGAAGAATGGTGACCTTCATAGGGTCTTAATACAAAACGTTCTACCGGAGCGGATACCAGGATGATGACTGCCGGAACCAATATTAAACTTAGCCAAAAGTTGCCGAGCATTTCTACCACGTAAAAGGAGAGGACAGCTCCTGCCATGTAAATATCCCCATGGGCCATGTTCACGATTCCCATAACACCAAAGATAAGAGAGAGGCCGAGAGCTATCAAGGCGATGATGAGGCCCCATATCAGGCCATTCACAAGAAGGAAGAGGATAGTGGTTAAAATCTCAGGCAACGATAGACACCTGTAAAATCGGTTGCGTCTTAATGTAACACCCCTATAGCCATGAACCAGTGAGGAATTTTTTCTTATAAATTTAGAGCGGCTCTTTTGTGTAATCCACAGTCGGTGGATAAATCGCTTCCTTTGCAGGAATCTTCGTGACCACCTTTAACTCTCCTTTTTGAATCTGCTCAATGTAGAGTCCCGTAACGGTAAGATGGTCTTCAGCGCGGATAGACATATCCCCCTGAGGAAATTCTAAACTCTCTTTAAAGGCCATGCCCTCTAAGGTTTTAATAACCTTGGGCGTATCTCTTCTTCCCCTCCATCCACTCTTCTCAATGGCTGCCTTTAGGGCAAAGAAGGGTTCCCAGACCGCCCAGTCATATGCCAAAACAAAATACTTGCCTGGGCCAACCTCTTTTCCATCCGGATCAACTCCGATCAGATTGCGAAAATCCTTATTATACTTGGTGTTCAACCCTTCCAAGCGAGTTGGGTAGGAGGTGATACAATAAAGCCCTTCTCCTTCGATACCGAGTTTCTTCGGATCTTGTGCCGAAATGGCATAGACCGCACCAAGCCTTTTGATGTCTGGACGGACCGCATGCAAATCTCTACTGAAAGAGAGAAAATCTGAACCAAAGTTCGCGAAATAGACCGCTTCCGCTTCGGCGGGGATATTTCCTTTCAAATAAGGGAGCCAATCCCCTGTCCCCAATGGGACCCTAATAGATTTAAGCACCTTCCCCCCTTTTTCTGTAATATATTTTGTAAATTCCATCTCATTGGACCAGCCCCAGGCATAATTCACGACAACCGTCACCCATTTTTTCCCGAGGTACTTCAGAGCAAAATCCGCCCCTCCTTTACATTCCTGGGTCACGTTTGTACAACTCTGGAATACATATCGATTACCCTTTTCTCCTGAAATCTCAGAAGCAGAAGAACATGGGAAGTAGGGCGTCTTCAGTTCCTGAGCAATCGGGTTGCACGCAATCGCAATGCCAGAACTGTTCGAATTAAAGACAAAGTCAACACCGTTGGTCTCAACCAACTTCCTAAACTTCAGCGCGCCTACCGAGGGCTTCGATTCACTATCCTCAATATATAATTCGATAGGACGGCCTCCGATTCCGCCCTCTTTGTTCACCTTTTTCACCGCTCCTGCCATCACCCTCTCGTGGGAATAGCCATAGGCTGCCAGCCCTCCTGTCTTCTCAATAAGCAACCCGACCTTGATGGGCTCCTTTTTTGCCTGACCTACTGCCCCTCTTTCGCTTGCACTGATCAAAAGAATAAATCCCAAAATCATTAATAGAACAACAAACATCTTTTTCATAACAGGACCCTCCTTCGAAACCTATTTTCCAATCCCATTGATAAGAATTAGAAATGATCCATATTTAATTTCAATAGATTTGATTTGTCAAGGGAAAACCAAGGGATTCCTGAAAACGTTCAGAAATCTCTGCGTTAGTATCTTTGAAATCTGAGTAATCAAGAGCGTTCTTTGGACAGCGTGTAATCCAATTTAATGTTGGAAAGAGAACGGAAGATGTTTCCTTTAACCCGACGGTCCTTTTTGCTCAGGGCTTCAATCAAATCCTTAACCACTTTTCTTTTCGTCTTACCAGAGCTCGGGCAGCCGCTGGGACCAAAAGGCAACCCGGTTTCCCTGGCGAATCTCTCGATTTTCTTTTCTTCAAGTAGAGCCAAAGGTCGGATAAGGGTGATCTTCCCCTTAAATAAGGTTTGAAGAGGAAGCATCGTGCTGATCTCAGCACTGTAAAAAATATTAAGAAGAAGCGTCTCGATGATATCGTCCTTGTGATGACCGAGGGCGATCTTGTTACATTTAAAACGATGGGCGATATGGAAGAGGCGCTTTCTCCTCTCCCAGGAGCAGAGAAAACACGGGTTTTCCCTATTCTCGGAGCTGTTCGCTTTCCTCCCAATATCGGTGAACTCGATATGGTACCGGAGCTTTTTTGTTTCAAAAAAATTCCTCAAAGTGTCCGCCTTCCCGGAACCGAAGCCGAGGTCGATGTAGACTGGCATAAGTTCGTATCGGACGGGGACGCGCTTGCTTCGTTCATGGAGAAGGTGGAGCAATGTCAGGCTATCCTTACCGCCAGAGACCCCCACCAGAATGCGGTCTCCCTCCTGGATCAAACCGTAACCGTGGATTGCCTTTCCCATCAGGCTTCGAATGTCTTTCTGCCAATAAGCCATAACCTGAAAACCCACAAAGGGCAGAGGGCATGGAGCATAGAGCCAAAAAATTACCTCTTGCCCTATGCCCTATGCTCTGTACTCTATGCCTCTGATCGGACAGATATCACATCTCGGTATCTTCTTACATACCATTTTTCCAGCTTGAACGATGAGGGCATGATATTCGTTGAACAATTTTTCGTCAAGGGGAAGATGATCCATGAGGAGCTTCTGGATTTCTTCATAAGAGGCTTTCTCTGAAATGACTCCGTGTCGAGAAAGGACCCGCTTTGTATAAGCATCGACAACAAAAATAGGTTTTTTCAGGCCATAAAGGAGGATGCTATCTGCTGTTTCGGGTCCGATTCCCTTGACTCCGAGAAGCTTTTTCCTCAACTCTACCAGCTTCCTCCTATTCATTTTCTTTAAGTCCCCGTCATATTCTTCAAATAAGAAGTCGATAAATGACTTCAATCGATCGGCTTTGATTCGGTAATAACCTGAGGATTTGATCAACGAGGCGAGTTGTGATCGTTTCATGTCGTAGATCCCCTGCGGATTTAATACCCTTTTCGCCTTCAGCTTCTGAATGGCTTTCTCCACATTTCTCCAAGACGTATTTTGTGTGAGGATGGCTCCGACCATCACCTCAAAAGAAGTCTCTCCAGGCCACCAATTCCGGGGACCGTAAGCCTGATAAAGTTTGCGGTAGATTTCCATTAAGATTTTCTTCATACCGGTTTCTTCACTTCCAATTAAAATTTTACAAAAGGGTCCAAGGGGTCAAGGATTCAAGTGGTCAAGCGAAAAATATGGGATTGGAAGAAGTGAAATGTTAGACTACAAACCCTTTAACCCGTGGACCCTCGAATCCTTGAACCCTTTTTCATTTCAGTCTCTTCTGGAACCTCAGGGAGCTTAAAAGGATCATGAGTGTGCCCAAGATGCCTAATGCCAGCATTTGGGGCCAGAGGATATCCAGGCCATTCGCCTTTAAAAAGACACCTCGAATGATGACCAGAAAATAACGCAGCGGGTTGGCATAAGTCAGGTATTGGACCCATTCCGGCATATTCTCTATCGGAAAGGCAAAACCGGATAGAGTAAAAGCAGGCATCGTGAAAAAGAAGGTAGAAATCTGAGCTTGTTGTTGAGTGGAGCAGATCGTAGAGATAAACAGTCCGATCGCCACAGAACTCATCAGGAAGAGCACGGCACCCAATAGAAGGACGAGGGGATTTCCTCGAAGAGGAACCCCAAACCAAAAGACCCCGATCAGGGCGATCATCATGACATCGAAAAGACCGAACAGAGCAAAAGGCAGGGTTTTCCCCAACATCAATTCCCAGGAACGGATGGGCGTGACCATGATCTGTTCAAGCGTCCCGATCTCCCTCTCTCTGACAATTGCCTGAGCGGTCAAAATGATCGGGATGAGAAAGGCGATGGAGGCAATTACTCCCGGGACATAAAAGACCCTACTTTCGAGATTTGGATTGAACCAAATTCGTTGTTGCAGCTCCACACCTGCTTCTTCAAAGCCGACCATGCCGGCTCGATTCAACCTTTTTTCGAGAACCTGCGTCGAGAAATCAGAAAGGATCTGATTCGCATAGCCCAGGGCGATCAATGCCGTATTGGATTCGGATCCATCTAGGACAATCTGGACCGTGGCGGTGTCTCCTTTTTTCAACTTCTTTGAAAAATCGGTTGGGACCTCAATGCTGACCGTGACCTCCCCTTGATTAATGAGATCTTTGACTTCCCCCGGGGTCTTGGGAAAAGAGACGATATCAAAATATTTTGAACTTCCGAACCTTCCGATAAGATCCCTCGACTCGACACTCTGGTCCAGATCCCGGATGGCCGTGCGGATATGTTTCACATCCAGATTGGCGGCATATCCGAAGACGATCAGTTGAAGGACGGGCGGAACAATCAGGGTCACCCGCATTCGCTTGTCTCTCAAAGTCTGAATTAGCTCTTTGACAAATAAATATCGAACCGTTTGAAACATTTATCTCAACTCCTTCTTAAAACTCCTGGCGGC
>Ga0335070_10011031_pt1 | contig 10562 bp, 10 predicted proteins | sample Lox_Sample_13_FD_206722 | JGI IMG/M metagenome (GOLD analysis project Ga0335070, IMG submission 206722) | Soil microbial communities from Loxahatchee National Wildlife Refuge, Florida, United States - Lox_Sample_1.3 | ecosystem: Environmental > Terrestrial > Soil > Wetlands | place: USA...
TCAGAGTGCGCGAAGTTCGGGTGTTGGGTCCTGAGGGAGAACAGCTTGGCATTCTCCCCACGCCGGAGGCTTTCAAGCAGGCCCAGGAAACGGGATATGATCTAGTTGAAGTGGCGCCGACATCGGTCCCTCCCGTCTGTCGCATTATGGACTACGGGAAATATAAATATGAACTCAGCAAGAAGGACCACCAAAGCCGCAGGCATCAGAAATCGACACAGGTAAAGGAGATCAAACTCCGCCCCAGGACGGACAAGCACGATCTCGAGATCAAGATCCGGCAGATTAAGGGATTTCTCGAGGAAGGAAACAAGACGAAGGTGACATTGACGTACCGGGGTCGAGAGATGGCCAATCAGGAGATGGGACGAACGGTCATGAATTCCGTCATAGAACAAATAGCTGAGACAGGAACCATCGAGTATGCGCCGCGCATGGAAGGACGGAGCCTGATTATGATCGTGGCGCCGAAGAGTTAGATTGCCAATATCAATTATTTTAACCAAAGGATTCACGTATCATGAAAGTGAAAACCCACAGTGGAGCGGCGAAGCGATTTGCGAAATCGGCCAGCGGAAAAATCATGCGCCGACAAGCAGGAAAACGGCACATCCTGACGAGCAAAAGACGGAATCGCAAGCGACGGCTCAGCGGGACCGTCGAGGTCGATGCAACCAAGACCCTCGCACTGAGGCGACTACTGCCGTCTTGATTGAGAACGAGATATCGATCACGTAATTAGAAAAGGAGTACTGAGTCATGCCTCGCGTCAAAGGTGGTTCAAAAACACGACAACGACGGAAGAAACGACTGAAGCTGGCGAAGGGACAGTATGGAGGGAAAAGCCGACTGTTCCGCACCGCCACGGAATCCGTAGACAAGGGGCAAACCTATGCCTACACCGGTCGGAAAAATCGTAAGCGGGACTTCCGCCAACTCTGGATTGCCCGCATCAGTGCCGGCGTTCGTGCGCATGGACTCACGTATAGTCGGTTCATCAATGCGCTGAAGAAAGCGAACGTGCTGTTGAACAGAAAAGTGCTGTCAGATATGGCGATCAAGGACTCGACCGGATTCGAGCGCCTAATCGATCTCGCCAAGCAGCATCTCGTTCCTGCCGGCGCCTAACGCCCCCCGTTCGTTGGGTTGTGAGCCTCGATCAAGCCTGAGGACGGCTGGCCCCTTGCTCTCCTCAGAGCCGTGCGGTGAGCTGCGTGACGTCCACTTCGAATGCCACAGCCGGCACCGTAATCTGCCAGCGTTCGAGTACTTCGGGGTGGAGTTCCCCAATCAATCCGACATACTTCCCTTGGGATACAATACGACCTGCTCGTCCTTCCAAAAACGAGGGATGTTGAAGCGGTTCCAGCTGGTAGGAGTGATTTAAATAGTAGAACAGCGTGTCCACGCACGAATGGATCTCCGAGAAATGAGCCATCGCATGGACGAGCAGCACCCCCAGCACGGCGACGGTTTGCGAGCCCAACTCATGAGTGGCATCGAGCCTCGCGACTTCACCAACTTCAAATAACCGGTGAGGATAAAACGCACGGCTCGACGCGGCTTCGACTCGTAGCAGCGAGGGAAGGATCCATTGGCGGAGAGCCGAGTAACTCTGCGACATGACATTGTCGACTTCGACCACTTGTCCCCATTCCGTTCCGTTCAATCGCATCGCCTCGCAGAAGGCTTCTGGAGATCCTAAAATATTGGAGATGACTTCTTGGAACCCCATCCCGACCATGAGATCTCTGACTCGATCGGACGTTGCTTCCACCTGTGAGAGCCCACCGACGGTGAACTGGGAGGGCATGATCGGTTGAAAGTCGCCATACCCGCGACTAATGGCCACATCCTCCACGACGTCCATGGCATGCATGAGATCCTGGCGGTACGGAGGCAGCGTGACGGTGATCGTATCCCGCGCAGTCGTGACTTCATAGCCGTAGCCCTCCAGCGCCTGCTTAATCGGCTGAACACCCATGGGCTGTCCAAGTGCCTGTTCAATCGTACTGATTGGGAGCGTGCGGCCCTTGACCAAGTCTAATGGCGTCACGATCTTCGTTCCTTGTTCGGTCTTATACGGGTACACGACTTCGATCGGTTCGATGGTGGCACCACGATCGGCAAGATTTATCGCAAAGATATTCAGCGTCAGGATGACCATAGCCAGATCGGTTCCAGTCACTTCGACTAAGAGCGCGTCATCGCCGACTCGCACCTCGCCAATGTCTCGACTATTGATAATTGGAGGGAATGATAAAACCTGATGCTTTGCATCACGCAGCAGCGGAAGACGCTCTTGCTCTGCAAGGATGTTCCCGTATTCAAGGCCCTTCGGATGAACGAGCAAAATCTCTCCCAACGTCATCGCAGTATCCAGCCCGAGCGGTATGAACTTGGCCTCGTCGGACTTCACTAGGTCATACGTTACGGGAAATTCGATTTGAGAGAGTCGATAGAGCCCGATTGACACGGTGTGCCGCTTCCGCCCGAAAATGTCCGCCAATTTCTCTTGTGTCTGAATGAGCTGCGTCAACCCGTCTTGTGTCACACGATAGCCGGTAGCTGCGCAAGCCGCTACGTAAGGGCGAATAGATTCCAAGCCGGGCGCGACGGTCAGTTGCTTCCGTGAACGAGTACGGAGTTTCAGAAATGGGTAGGGACCGAGCTTCCCCTGTTGTTTCACGCGAATCTGACGGGCAATGCCTTCGCAGCACCAGAGGTCTGGACGGTTACTGTCTTGCAATTCGATCCGCAATTCGCCGGTCTCGGGACTTTGGCCTTTCAATTCGCCTTTCACCAGGGATAGCCACTCTTCCAGCTGCTCAGTTGTGACCGACCGGCGCGCCTCACCAGGCTTCGACAGAAGTGTTTCCAAGTCCTGTTTGAAAATCGAGATCGTCGGCATGACGGCCCTAGACGCTCCCGCGTGTGGAACGAATCAACTCGAGATTATCGGTGAAGAGTTCACGAATGTCATGAATGCCAAGGGCGACCATTGCCATCCGGTCAAGCCCCAACCCCCATGCGATCACCGGAACGTTGACGCCCAACGGCAGCGTCACCTCCTGTCGGAACAATCCGGCTCCGCCGAGCTCCATCCAGCCCAAGCGCGGATGGCGCACGTGCATTTCGACCGACGGCTCAGTGAAGGGGAAATAGGCCGGCAGAAACTTCACTTCTCGGGCCTGGGCCACCTCTCGTGCAAACAAGTTCAAGAGTCCCAGCAGGGTTCGAAAGTTAATGTCTTCGCCGAGCACGATGCCCTCGACTTGGAAGAAGTCTGTCGCATGCGTCGCATCGACTTGATCGTACCGAAAGCATCGCGCAACGGAAAAGTATTTTCCCGGGATGGATGGCGTTGATGCGAGTGTGTGGGCTGACACTGCCGTACCTTGGCTCCGGAGCACTAACCGACGCGCTCGCTCGGCATCAAATCGATAGCCCCATCCGGCGGATCCCGTGTCACCCCCGGTTTGATGGGTCTGAGCCACACAGGAAAGAAACGGTTCGGCGATCGAACGGGCTCGCTTGGGCTCTTTCACGAAGTAGACATCATGAATGTCCCGCGCCGGATGGAATTGCGGCATGAAGAGCGCGTCCATGTTCCAGAACTCGGTTTCCACAAGTGACCCCCGCATCTCTTGGAACCCCATACTCACGAGTTTGGTCTTCACCGCATCAAGGAATTCGCGGTAGGGATGGCGCTTGCCCGGCGCAATTCTCGGCGCTCTCAGACTGATGGTGTACTTGCGGAACCGCTTCGTCCGCCAGCTGCCGTCTTTTAGGAGTTCAGGGCTTAACTGGGAAATCTCTTCAGCCGTCTCTTGCCGCGAGAGCTGTCGCGTGACTTCGAGGCCTGGCGGAGAAAGCTTGAACGATCGTGTAACCCGCTCATCGATCCGGAACGGCTCTCGCGCGTTGCCTCGCTTCACGGCATGGTCTTGAATGACTTGCCGATAGACCTCAGAAAACGCCTGGAGATCACGGGATGTCCCACGCAGCTGGAGGAGTACCGCTCGGATCGCCTCTGCGGTTGCACTCGGGCGCCCAGTTGCTTCGATACACCCGCCCTGAATAATCAGCAACGCACCTTCCTTCTTGAGGCGGCCGATCGCTCCACTGACATCAGCCGGTTCCAAGCCTTCGCGGGATTGAATGTCCTGGATCGTGAGCCGCTTGCCGGTCTTCGCCGCGTCGCGCGCTGCGGAAAGCACGCGCTCGATAGGGGAATACTTCTCAAGATACAGTTCCCCAATTTTGGTCAGCGAGACGACCGGCGTGATGTGTTCGGATTCGACCGTGAGGAGCCTCTTGGCTAAGAGCCATTCGACAGCCATGCTTAACTGAGACGGTTCCAACCCAGTCGCCTGTGCCAGTTGCTCGGTGCTGAGCGCACCATCGATCTGGTTAACAAACGTGGCGAGCACCTTGGTCTCAAGTGGGTGGAGGCTGTCGATGAGGGAAGAAATGTCCAACTGCGTGGCCTATCGATGAGCGGACACGTGCTTTGACGAGGCTGAGGTTGCGCGCTTGGCTGTTCGCAAAGCTGCGATCGTAGCGGCATAGTCCCGACTCTCAAAAATCGCTGAACCGGCCACGAGGATGTCGGCCCCTGCTTCAAGGACTTGAGCGGCATTATCGACCTTGACCCCGCCATCAACCTCCAACAGGGCACGGCTCTGCGTACGATCAATTAACTGACGAGCCGCCAGGATCTTCTTGAGCGACGAAAGAATGAACTTCTGTCCTCCAAAACCCGGATTCACCGACATGATCAGTACAAGATCAACATCGGCAACGATCTCATCGAGCGTGGTGAGAGAAGTCGCCGGATTGAGCGTCACACCGGCCTTCACGCCCCGCTCTTTAATGGACTGGACGGTACGATGCAAATGTGGGCAGGCTTCCACATGCACGGTGAGATAATCGGCACCCGCAGCGGCGAACTCCCCGATGAAAGCATCGGCGTTCGTGATCATGAGGTGCACGTCGAGGGGGATCTTTGTAACTTTCTTGAGCGCCTCGACAATCGGCGGGCCTACGGTCAAGTTCGGAACGAAATGGCCGTCCATGACGTCGATATGCAGAAGATCCGCGCCGCCCCGCTCAACGGCATTCACCTCATCAGCCAATCGAGCGAAGTCCGCAGACAAAATTGACGGCGCAATGTAAGTTGGCTTAGCCATCATACGACCTTGACGAGTCGTGCCGCGTAGAATCCGTCCATTGAGCAGCGATTACCCATTGTCGACAGCGCGCCCCGTTCGGTCAGAAATACACGTGCGGGAGGTGGCAACCACGGCTCGACGGACTCGGGACGGAATCCTGCATCAGAACGGCAAAACTGTTCGATGACGTCTTCGTTCTCCTCCGGCTCCGACGAGCAAGTACTATAGACCAGCACCCCGCCGGCTCGCAAGCGCGTGGCAACTGAGCTGAGAATCTGGAGCTGAAGGGTTTGATGTCGAAGGAACGCCTGACTGTCCTTCCGCCATTTCGCTTCTGGGTGCCGGCGTAACACGCCCAGTCCGCTGCAAGGTGCATCGACCAGGATCCGATCGAAACGGCCATCCTGTGTATCAGCAACGTGAGACCATGTAGACGGTTGTTTGATATCGCCCGCGATTGGTCTCACAATCTCAATTCCGAGCCGGTGACAATTGTCACGAAGGAGTTCCAACCGATCGGGCTTGCGATCAACCGCATAGATCTTACCCCGATTTCTCATCAACGTGGCAAGGTGGGTCGTTTTCCCACCGGGCGCCGCGCACGCGTCGAGTATTGTTTCTCCCGGGTGGGGATCGAGTAGTGGAGGAATCAATTGCGCGGCCTCGTCTTCGACGTAAAACGCACCCTCCTGAAACCCCGGCAGTGACGTGATCGCCCCCCCATCTTCCAAGAGGACACCAGCAGGACTCATATCAGTCGCCCGAGCCCGTAGTCCAGCCGTGTGTAATGTCTCCAAAAATACGTCGCGGGTAGTCTTCAGCAAATTGACCCGGAGCGTGACCGGAGGAATTGTGCTGGCTGCTTCGCAAGCCACTTCAGCTCCAACAACACCGAGGCGGTCAATCCAACGTTGACTCAACCACTCGGGAATCGAATAACGAACCGAAAGCGCTCGAGCCGCATCGGTTTCCACTTTCGGCCAGGGCGGAACCGGACTGCGCAGCAACGAGCGTAATACCGCATTCACGAACCCACTCCAGTCTCGACCTAGTTGCTTCGCACGCCTCTTCGCCAACTGGACGGATTCATTGACTGCAGCAGAGCGGGGGATGCGGTCCAAATACAACAATTGATAGGCCCCCAGTCGAACAATCATCTGTACGATGAGAGGAAGACGCAGGAGCGGTTTATCCACAACGGAGGCGAGTCGCCAATCAATCGTCGTCAGTCGCCGCAAGATACCGTATGTCAATTCCATCGCTAGCGCTCGGTCTCGACTGTCACAAGTACCCTGAGCCAACCCACGGTCCAGCAGGACATCGACTCCTTCGTCGGATTTCACGGATTCAATTAAGACCGAGAGGGCGACTGAGCGAGCGGAGGCCGGAAGGTTCGATGAACGTGGTGATAGAGGACTTGATGTCATGAACGATGCATCGACCGAGCGTGCCCAGGCACGGGCTATAACTGAGAGGACCCTCCCAGCATACACCCGACTGAAATGGGATGACCGGCCAGATATTGAGAGACAGTCATGCGACGACGATTCGCTGGCTGCAATTCCGTGAGCACCAGCACACCATGTCCGGTGGCCACATGAACAGCATCTTTCGTGACTTGCGTCACCGTTCCCGGCAGCTCCTTCGCTTGTTCAGTCGTAGCCACTGCACGCCAAATAGTCCAACGGTCTTTCTCCGCGAAGGTATAGGCACCGGGCCATGGCGTCAGGCCTCGTATACGGTTCGCAATTGCCGTGGCGCTCATGGTCCAATCGATCACCCCATCTTCCTTCTTTAACAGCGGAGCCATCGTCGCCTGGGAATGATCCTGTTGACTCGGCACCAAGGTGCCAGCCTTAAGTTGCGTGATCGTCTTGATGAGCAGCCGTCCGCCCAGTTCAGCCAAGCGCGGGGACAACGTCCCGGCGGTATCATCCGGAACAATGGCAAGACGCTCTTGAAGCAAGATTGCACCAGTGTCCATCCCCTCATCCATCAGCATCGTGGTAATGCCCGTTTCTGTCTCACCATTCATAATCGCCCATTGGATCGGACCAGCTCCACGATACTTTGGCAGGAGAGAGCCATGCACATTGAGACAGCCTCTGGACGGAAGATGCAGAATTGCTGGAGGCAGGATGCGGCCGAACGCTGTCACTGTGATAAGGTCCGGTTTCCAAGCCGCGAGCGCGGCAAGAAACGCCGGGTCCTTCATCTTCGTCGGCTGCAAGAGCGGCAGTTGTTCACGCTGAGCGATACGTTTGACGGGAGATGGCGTCAGTGTTTGGCCACGCCCCTTGGGGCGATCCGGTTGTGTGACAATACCGACCACCTGATCGTCAGATTTTATTAACGCCTCTAGAGACGGGACTGCGAACTCCGGTGTGCCCATGAAGACAATGCGCATGGACACCTTTTACCTTCCACTCCTTGTGAAAGCAACCGACGGTGAGGCGCGCTGCCTTACCTTGACTAAACTTCGATCGCTTTGTTAGCATCCGCGCGCGGGGTGGAGCAGCCTGGTAGCTCGTTGGGCTCATAACCCAAAGGTCGAAGGTTCAAATCCTTCCCCCGCAACCAACCAATTCGCTTTTCTCTCAGCTACTTGCAACGGATTCGCTCCCGGCTTCGACCACAGAGTCAGTAGTCGATTGTGCTAAAATTGTGCTGCCTCCTGCCGGAACACGATCCAAAATCTCCACTCCAGCGCGGAGACTTTCCGGGTGATGGTGCGCATAGCGCATGACCATCGAGATGGTCTTCCATCGTCCAAGTTTTTGCACGGTGTAGATATCGACACCGGCTTGCACCAGTCGAGTCGCGAAGGTATGGCGCAGATCGTGAAATCGAAAATGTTTCACATCCGCTTTCCTCATGGCGGGATAAAACACGCGCAATAAATCCCGCGCATCCATCCGGTTTCCTGCCCCGTTGTAGAAGACATAATCCGTCTTGAGTGATCGGACTTTGGCTCTGGCTTTCAGCACGTCGAGTGCTTTTGCATTCACCGGCAGCGTGTCTCTGCCTCCGTTCTTTTGTTCCAGCAAAGTAATCGCCCTCCGGAAGAGGTCCACCTGGCCCCATTGGAGGTTGAGAATCTCACTCTGACGGAGTCCCGTGTTGACTGCGAAGAGAATGATCTCTTGCAGCCAGACCGGAGAGGCTGCTAATAGACGCCGCTCTTCCTCTACGGTGAGCCATCGTTCGATTAGATTATGCACTTTCTCTTTCGAGACCCGTTGCACCGGATTGTCAGCCACCCATTCCCATTCCTTCACGGCGAGTTGAAAGGCATGGCTCAAGAGCGTGAGTTCGTTGTTGATCGTCTTGGCCGCTGCCCCGTCCGCCCGGCGCTTCGACTTGTGAGCTGCGATGAGAGAGGGGCGGATTTCCTTCAATGTCAGATCCCCGAAAGCACGAGTGAGATGTTGCACACGGGACTGGTCACAGAGGTGTGTCTTCGGGGCTTTATTCGGTTTGGAGTGGTCTCGTAGGTACCGTTCCAAAAGTTCCCTCACGGTCTTATCGGCCCCCGCTTCAGGCGGATACCACTTGCCTTCGGCGACTTGGACCATCACCTTGTGATAAATCTTCTCCGCAAGCTTCCTATCTGTGACTTCCGTGGATCTCCTCACCTGCTTTCCAAAATAGGAAAACCCCATCCACCAGACGCGGCCTCGCCGAAACAGTGCCATAATTAACCTCCTTGTTTGGCCCTGTCTTCGTCTGGTTTCTCGCAGCGGGCAGTATAGATGGCGTGGATGGCACTCGCAATCACATGGTCGACGCCAGAGCTGCCTCTCCTTCGTGCATTGGTCTTCGCAGACGAGAGCGGACAAGTAATAAACGAATCGAGCCATCGCTCTATTTCACTAGGATTAAAGCGCACGAGACCATAAACCTTCCGACATGGAATCTTGCCCTGCTTCGCCCAGGCATAGAGCGTTGAGGGTTTGATCTGGAGCCGGTAGGCTAGTTCTTTCACCGTCCACAACAGAGGTTCTTCACGCCGACACTGACTGACGTGCCCTGACAGAGGGGGCTTCAGAAATTCGGACAGTATGCTAAGTGGTAGCCTGGCTTCACCACCGCCACCGCGAGGTGGCCGACGAGAGGAGCGAGGCGATGAAGAGAATGAGACGGAATCATGGAGCGGCCTTCAAGGCCCAGGTGGCGTTGGCCGCTATCAAGGGCGACAAGACGCTCGCCGAATTGGCTGAGCAGTTCAGCGTCCATCCCACGCAGATCACCGAATGGAAGCAACAACTGCTGGCACGAGCCGCAGACGTGTTTGGCGGGACGAAAGCGCCGTCCGACACCCCGGATCTGAAGACCCTTCACGCCAAGATCGGGCAATTGGCGTTGGAGAATGATTTTTTAGAAGGCGCGCTCATCAAGGCGGGCTTGCTGAGCGCAAAGCGATGATTGATCACACGCACACATTGCCCGTCGTACGGCAGTGTCAGCTCCTCGGGCTGTCTCGGTCGACGGCCTACTATCAACCGAGGCCGGTTTCCGACACGGCGCTGGCGCTCATGCGCCGGATTGACGAGCTGCATCTGCAGTATCCGTTTGCGGGGGCCCGGATGCTGCGCGATGTCCTTCGGCGCGAGGGCCAGCGGGTGGGACGGCGCCACGTGGCCACCCTGATGAGGCGCATGGGGATCACCGCGGTGTATCGCACGCCTCGCACCAGCCAACGGCATCCGGCCCACCAGGTCTACCCCTATCTGCTGCGTCAGCTGGCGATCACGCGCCCGAACCACGTGTGGGCGGCGGATATCACCTATCTTCCGATGCAGCGCGGCTTCGTCTATCTCTGTGCGATCCTGGACTGGGCAAGTCGCCGCGTGCTGGCGTGGCGGCTGTCCAATACGTTGACGACGGACTTCTGTCTTGAGGCTGTGCGGGAGGCCGTCACCCGGTATGGCTGCCCGGCGATCTTTAACACCGATCAAGGGTGTCAGTTTACCAGCCAGGAGTTCACGGGGCTCCTGAAAACCCATGGCATTCAGATCAGCATGGACGGGACCGGGCGCTGGCGCGACAATGTCTTCGTGGAACGGTTGTGGCGGAGCCTCAAATATGAAGAGGTCTATCTCCACGCCTACGAGACTGTCCACGACGCCCACGAGGGGGTGGCGCGCTACGTGACCTTCTACAATCAGATCAGGCCGCATCGCGCGCTTGACGGACGCACGCCCGATCGCGTGTACTGGGACAACCGGCCTGCACGGCACACCGCCGTGTAGGCTCAACGCGCCAGGCGCCACTGATGAACTGGCAGAGACTGTCCAAACAAGCGGGACCACCTCTGATTATATACAACCGGGGAAGGCAGAGTGCCTTGAAATGTAACTTCCCCCTCGAGGGAAGCCCCCTTAACGA
>Ga0335070_10011032_pt1 | contig 10561 bp, 8 predicted proteins | sample Lox_Sample_13_FD_206722 | JGI IMG/M metagenome (GOLD analysis project Ga0335070, IMG submission 206722) | Soil microbial communities from Loxahatchee National Wildlife Refuge, Florida, United States - Lox_Sample_1.3 | ecosystem: Environmental > Terrestrial > Soil > Wetlands | place: USA: Florida...
CTTCCGCGTGGCCGCTCTCCGCCGGCACCCGGGCCGCCTGAAGCAGCGGGCGGATGGCGTCCGCGAGGCGCCGGTCGCGGTTATAGAGCAGCCCCACATGCCAGGGTCGCGACTGGCCCTTATAGACCGGCGTGAAGCTGTGCATGGCGACCAGCAGCGTCGGGCGGCCGGCCGCCTGGCGGTCGTCGAGCAGGCCCGCGATCGCGTCTTGATAGGGCCGCCAGATCGCCTCGCGCCTGGCGTCGATCTGGGCCGAGGTCAGGTCGCGGTTGCCCGGGATATGGGTGTTCTCGCTGAGCCGGGTCGCGAAGTCGGGGGCGTCCGGCGGCCGGTTGCAATCGCAGACCAGACGCGAATAGACCTGCCGGATGGCGGTGGCGTCGAGCCGCTGCGCCATCTGCCGGGTGAGGCCCGCGGCCCCGATATCCCAGCCGATATGCCGCTCCAGCTCGAAGGCCGGAATGCCGAGGTCGCCGAGCCGGCGCGGCAGCAGCCGCCCGCCGTGATCGCAGGTCAGGAGATAGGGCGACCGGCCCTGCGGTCGATGGATCGCCACGGGATCGGGTTCGTCGGGATCGAGCAGGGTTTCCGGCGGCGTCGATGTCATGAAGCGGGGGCTGGCGGAGGGGGCGGGCATTGCGAATGAGGCGCAGTCTAGCCCGGCGGCGATGCGAGGCAAACGGGCTTGGCGACATCGCGTTGCCGCCAGCGGTCCGATTCCGGTTGCGGCCGACCGTTGCCGGAATCAGCGCTGGCTGAGGTCGGGGGAACCCGTCGCCATCGATGCCGATTTCATGTTCCCGGGCGATCGTTTTCGGTCATCCTGCGGTGGCTCCCGGCGCGGCCAGCGTGATAAGGTCCGCCCGATTCAGGAAAACCCCTCGAGGCATGAGGGGGCGAGGTGCTGCTCATGTATGGAATGCCCACCACGGCTGCCTCGCAGCAGGTCGTCAACTGCCGTCTCTATTGCGACGGCCGGGCCGTCAGGGACATCGATATCGAGCATCTCGATGACGTCGCGGATGCACCCGGCCAACTGATCTGGATCGGCCTCTACGATCCGGACGAGGAGGTGCTGGGCAAGGTCCAGAAGCGTTTCGGCCTGCATGAGCTGGCGATCGAGGACGCGCATCAGGCTCATCAGCGGCCCAAGCTCGAGGTCTATGGCGACACGCTGTTTCTGGTGCTGCACACGGCGCGCCGGCAGGCCGGCGAGTTCGCCTTCGGCGAGAGCCATTTCTTCATCGGCCGCGGCTATGTCGTGACCATCCGTCACGGCCCTTCCGAGACCTTCGCCGCGGTGCGCCAGCGCTGCGAGGCGGCGCCGCAGATGTTGCGCAAGGGCGAGGATTTCATCCTCTACGCGCTGATGGACTTCGTCGTGGACAACTACTTCCCGATCATTGACGCCATGGAAGCGGAGATCGAGCAGATCGAGGACGACATCTTCTCCAACCGCTTCACATCCGATGACATTGAAAAGGTGTTCGGCCTGAGGCGCGATCTGGTCGCGCTGCGCCATGCCGTGCAACCCTTGCAGGATATCTGCACGCGCATCATGCGCTTCGACGTGCCGCTGATCGACCGCGATACCTATCCCTATTTCCGGGACGTGCAGGACCATGCGATCAAGGCCAGCCAGGGGCTGGAGACCTTGCGTGAAAATCTCGGTTCCGCGCTCGACGCGCATCTCATGCTGTCCTCGGTCAAGGCCAACGAGGTGATGAAGAAGCTGGCCGGCTGGGCCGCCATCCTGGCGGTGCCGACCGCCATCGCCGGCATCTATGGTATGAATTTCGATGTCATGCCCGAGCTCAAATGGGCCTGGGGCTACCCGGCGGTGCTGGGCGTCATCTTTGCAGCTTGCGGCTATCTCTATTATCGCTTCCACAAGGCGGGGTGGATTTAGCCCTCGGCTGTCACCCCCGCGAAAGCGGGGGCCCATCTCAGCACTCGGCGCCCTGTATCAAGATGGGCTCCCGCTTTCGCGGGAATGACAACGAGATCACCCCCGCCCGTTCCGCACTCGCCGGATCAGCGCCGCGGTCGAGGCGTCGTGGTGGTCGAGCGCGTCGGCATAGCGCATCTCGGCCTCGATCCGGCTGGCGAGCTTCTTGCCGAGCTCGACGCCCCACTGGTCGAAGCTGTTGATGTTCCAGACGACGCCCTCGACGAAGGTCTTGTGCTCATAGAGCGCCAGGAGCTGGCCCAGCGTGCGTGGGTCGAGCCGGCGCATCAGGATGACGTTGCTGGGACGATTGCCGGGGCAGGCGCGCTGCGGATCGGCTTGCGGGCTGCCGGCCATTAGGGCCTCGGCCTGGCCGATCAGGTTCGAAAGCAGCATCTCATGCTGGGCGGGCCTGCCATGCCGGTCCTCGGCCACGCCGATGAAATCGACGGGGAGCAGGCGCGGACCTTGGTGGAGGGCCTGGAGGAAGGCGTGCTGCACCTCGGTGCCGACGCCGCCCCAGACCACCGGCGCCGTCGCCATCGCCACCGGCTTGCCGTCGCGCGTCACGCCCTTGCCGTTGCTCTCCATCACCAGCTGCTGCAGATAGCCGGGGAGGAGCGCCAGCGCGCTGTCATAGGCGATGACGGCGTGGCTCTCGGCGCCATGGCAGCCCATGTACCAGAGGCCGATCAAGGCCAGGAGCGCCGGCATGTTGCGCTCGATCGGCGCGGTGCGGAAATGCTGATCCATCGCCCGGGCGCCGGCGAGCAGCTCGCGAAAGACCGGGAAGCCATGCGCGACCGCGATCGGCAGCCCGACCGTCGACCAGAGCGAATAGCGCCCGCCGACCCAGTCCCACATGGCGAAGGCGGCCTCGGGATCGAGCCCGAACTCGGCGATGGCCGACCGGTTGGTCGAGACGGCACGGAAATGTTTGGGCAGATCCTCGCGCTTGCCGCCTCGCGCCAGGAACCATTCGCGCACGGCTTCGGCATTGAGTCGGGTCTCGGCGGTCGAGAAGCTCTTGGAGATGACGAGGAACAGCGTGGTCGCAGGCTCGAGGCCCGCGAGCAGGCGCTCGATCGCACCGCCGTCGGGATTGGCCAGGAAATGGACCCGGGGACCCGTCGGCTTCGGGCCTGCGAGTGCTTCGACCGCGAGCGCCGGTCCCAGATAAGAGCCGCCGATGCCGATCGACACCAGGTCGGCGATGGGGCGCCCGTCGAAACCCGTCCAGCGCCCGGCGCGCAGCGCCTCGCTGAACTCCGCCATGCGCGCGAGCTGCACCGCGATCTCGGGCATGACGTCGGTGTCGCCGACGCGCATCGGCTGCGTCGGGTCGGCGCGCAACGCCATATGCAGGGCCGCGCGGCCTTCGCTGCCATTGACCGGCTCGCCGGCGAAGAGCCGCTCGGTCCAGCGCCCGAGCTGGGCTTCCTCGGCCAGCGCCTTCAGCAGGTCGAGGGTCTTGTTGGTGAGGCGGTTCTTGGAGAAATCCAGGAACAATCCCTCCTGCTCGAGCGAGAAGCGTTCGGCGCGCGAGCCGTCCTGCTCGAACAGATCGACGAGGCGGATCCGGGTCAGCGTCTTGGCGTGGGCCTGCAAGGCCTGCCAGGCGGGCGATAGGGCGGGGGGCGCCATCCGTGACTCCTGCGTGATACGGGGAAGCCGATCCCAAGGGGTGGGCGGCTCGCGCCGGCTCGGATCCATGGAGGCAGGCGGGCGCCTCCAGAGAGTAGAAAAGAGAGCCCGCGCCGCGCCAGCCCCAATAGGATCGGCTGGGCTGCCGAATCCGCGCGAATCGCGGCTGCGATTCCGCGCAGCACCGTGGAATCTTCGGGGCAGGGCCGCCGGTTGCGCGGGCGGCGCGAACTGCCTAGATTGCCGTCATATTTCACATTTTCCGCCGACTTTTCGCACGGCCCCCATGAGTGCCACCTTCAATTCCGTCGCCGACATCATCAACGAAGTCTGCAGCATCGACCGCGCGAAGATCACGCCGGAGTCGCACACCATCGACGATCTCGGCATCGACAGCCTCGACTTCCTCGATGTCACCTTCGCCATCGACAAGCGCTTCGGCATCAAGATGCCGGTCGAGCGCTGGATGCAGGAGATCAACGAGGGCAAGTCCAAGGTCGACGACTATTTCGTCCTGAGGAATCTCTGCCTGCGCATCGACGAGCTGATTGCGGCGAAGCCCGCCTGACCGTCACGGGCGCGACCAGTCCCCCGCAATCGAGCGACCCATGCAATTCGACTATTTCCAGATGGTGGACCGCCTCGAGGAGCTAAACCTCGAAGCGCGCGAGATCCGCTGCCGCGCCGAGGTGCCGGAGACATCGACCGTGTTCGAGGGTCATTTCCCGGGCCATCCGATCGTGCCCGGCGTGCTGCTGATCGAGGCCATGGCGCAGACCTCGGGCTATCTGCTGCTGGCGCTCAGCGCCTATGAGCGCATGCCCTTCCTCGCCGGGATCAAGGAGGCGAAGCTGCGCACTTTCGTCCGGCCCGCGACGGTCATGAGCGTGATCGCCAAGGTCGAGCATGAAGGCTCGGGTTTCTGGGTGACGGAGGCGCGCTGCGAGGTCGGCGGCAGGCCGGTGGCCGATGCCCAGATCATGCTGCGCAGCCTGCCCTATCCCAGCGAGACGATGCGCCGGACTTTGCGCCAGTTCGCCGACCGGATCGGGATGCCGTGATTCAGCCTATAATCCCCTCTCCCTTCAGGGAGAGGGTAAGGGAGAGGGACGACGCGATGTCAGAACCGAGCAGCCCCCTCCCTGGCCCTCCCCCGCAAGGCGGGGGAGGGGATTAGCACCGGGTATCGGCGTGCATGCAACGTGAAGTCTGGATCACCGGCCGGGGATTGATCTCGGCGTTGGGCGAAGGGGGCGTGGCGCATTGGGCCGCGCTGCAGGATCCGGCGCGCTGGCGGGCCGCGGTCGACGAGAAGAGCTTCGCGCCGTTCCCGATTCACCCGATCGCGGCACTCGATCTCGATCGCTTCATCTCGAAGAAGGGCGATCAGCGCGCCATGGGGCCGCTGATGCATTACGCCGTCGCCGCGACCGGCCTCGCCTTGCAGGAGGCGGGGCTCGCGGGCGACGGCGCGGCGCTGGCGCGCACCGATCTGGTGGTGGCGGGACCGGGCGGCGAGCGCGACATCGCGGTCGACGAGCAGATCCTCGCAGGGCTCGATCAGGCGCCGAATCAAGGTGCCTTCCTCAATGAGCGGCTCCTGAACGATCTCAGGCCGACCCTGTTCCTGGCGCAGCTCCCCAATCTCATCGCCGGCAATATCTCGATCGTCCATGGCGTGACCGGCTCGAGCCGCACTTTCATGGGCGAGGAGATCGCCGGCATCGACGCGGCCCGCGACGCCTTCGCGCGGATCGCCGCGGGTCAGAGCGACGCGGCCCTGGTGGCGGGCGTCTTCAATGCCAACCGCTGGGACATGATGCTGCTCTATCGCCCGAGCGGCCTGCTGCTGGACGGTCCCTGGCAGCCGCTCTGGCATCGGCACCGGGCCGGCATGGCGCTGGGCAGCCTCGCCGCCGCGCTGGTTCTGGAATCGCCCGACCATGCCCAGGCGCGCGGGCGCCGGGCCATCGCAAAGCTGACCGCCTTGCAGGCCGATCGCAGCCGGCGCACGCCTGGTGCCGCGGTCCTGGCGGCCGAGCGGCAATGGGCGACGGCGGCGACGCATCTGCGGTGCGGCGAGGTGGGATTGCTGTCCGGTGCCTGCGGGTCGGGCCCGATCACCGCCGAGGAACGCGATCTGCTGGCGGGGTGGGGCGGAAACCATGGCGGAATCCCGGTGCGGGGAACCGCCGGCGCCTGGGGGCACGCGGTGGAAGCCTCCTTCCTTGGCAATCTGGCGCTTGCCATCACCTGTCTCGAGCAGGGAGAGTTGTTCCCGCCGCTGGATCCGAACGAGCCGCTCGAGGCGCCATGGCGGGGCCCTGCCTTGACGCAAATGCTGGTCACCGGCTGGGGGCATCATCGCGGCGAGGGGTTGGCGCTGCTGGAAGCGCCCTGACGAGCGGACGAGGCGGAGCGGGCGAGAAGGGACATGGCGCGACTGGATATCTCGCGGCCGGTGGCGATCACCGGCATCGGCATCCTGACCTCGCTGGGCGAAGGCCGGGAAGAGAATTGGCGCCGCCTGACCGCGGGCCATTCCGGCATCACGCGCATCCGGCGCTTTCCGATCGACCATCTGCGCACCAGCATCGCCGGCACGATCGATTTTCTCGCCATCGATGGGCAGGACACGCCGCTTCTCACGCTGGAGGCGGCGTGCCGCGTGGTGCGCGAGGCGCTGGCGCAAAGCGGTCTGGGCCAGCCCGGCGATTTCCCAGGGCCGCTCTTCCTGGCCGGACCGCCGATCGAGCATGAATGGCCGCAGCGGCGAAGCTTCGCCGAGCGGGCCCGGTCGACCGCCTATCCGGCGATGGCCGCCGCGACGCAAGTTTCGAACGACGCGCATGAGCGCTTCCTCAACGGCTTCATCGCCGACCGGATCGCCGACGAGTTCGGCACGCTGGGCGCGCCCGCCACGATCTCGACGGCTTGCGCTTCGGGGGCCACGGTGATCCAGCTCGGCGTCGAGGCGATCCGGCGCGGCGACGCGGCCGCGGTCCTGGCGCTCGGCGCCGACGCCTCGGTCCAGCCCGAGGCCATCATCCGCTTCTCGCTCCTGTCGGCGCTCTCGACCGCGAACCTGGATCCGGCCCAGGCCGCAAAACCCTTTTCGAAGAACCGCGACGGGTTCGTGATGGCAGAAGGTGCCGCCGCCTTCGTGCTCGAGGACGAGGCCGCCGCGAAAGCACGCGGCGCCGAGATCCTGGGTTACGTGCTGGGCTGCGGCGAGGCGGCCGACAATTTCCACCGCACCCGGTCGAGCCCCGACGGGGCGCCGATCATCCGCTGCATGAGGAACGCGCTGGCCGATGCGGGTCTGGATCCTGAGGCGATCGATCATGTCAACGCCCACGGCACCGGCACGCCCGAGAACGACAAGATGGAGACGATGGGATTGCAGGCCGTCTTCGGCGAGCGCCTTGCCTCGGTTCCGGTCAGCTCGAACAAATCGATGATCGGCCATACGCTCACCGCCGCGGGCCTGATCGAGGCCGGGTTCGCGATGTTGACCTTGCGTGACCAACTCCTGCCGCCGACCATCAACTACCGCGAGCCCGATCCTGCAATTCCGCTCGACGTGGTGCCGAACCAGGCGCGGCCCGCCCGCGTCCGGCGCATCCTCTCCAATTCCTTCGGCTTCGGTGGGCAGAACACCTGCCTCGTGCTCGGGCTCGACGCGGCATGAGCCGACGATCGGGTTCTCGGCCCTCGTTTCGCGCGAAGCTTCTCCAGAAAGCACGGGCCAAAATGATTGGGTCTGACGACGCGTATGCCGCACCCCTCCCCCTACCCCCTCCCGCAAGGGGAGGGGGCGTGAAAGATTTCAGACTCTAGCCCCCTCCCCTTGCGGGAGGGGGTAGGGGGAGGGGGTACGCGGCAGGAAAGAATGGGGCGGCGACCTGATGCGCGCGCTGTCGTTGATCGAGGAGGGGCGGCTCGAGCCGGTCGAACTGCCGGAACCGCCGCCGCCGGGCAAGGGCGAGCTGCAGGTCGCGATGCGCCGCGTGGCGCTCAACCATATCGATCTCTGGGGCGCGCGGGGCATGGCCTTCGTCAAGCGCACGCTGCCGATCGTGGCCGGCGTCGAGGGCGTGGGCGAGGTGGTCGCCAAGGGTCCGGGCGTGATCGGATTTCAGACCGGCGACCGCGTCGCGCTCTATGCCGGGCTGGTCTGCGGGCGGTGCAAGGCCTGCCGGACCTTGCGCGAAAACCTCTGCGAGAACGTCGCCGGCATCATGGGTTTCCATGTCGACGGCATGGCGCGCGAGCGGCTCAACATCGCCGGCACCCAGGCCTTCAAGATACCGGCGTCGGTGAATTGGACCGATGCCGCCTGCGCGCCGCTGACCTTCGCGACCGTGCAGCATATGCTGTTCGACAACGCCAGGCTCGAGCGCGGCGAATGGATCCTGATCCATGCCGGCGGCTCGGGCGTGGGCTCGACCGCGATCCTCATGGCCAAGCAGGCCGGCGCCACGGTCATCGCGACCGCAGGCACCGATGCCAAGCTCGAGAAGATGCGCCGGCTCGGCGCCGATCATGTGGTGAATTATGAGACAGAACGCTTCGAGAGCGTGGTCAGGCGCCTCACCGCCAAGCGCGGCGTCGATGTGGTGTTCGAGCATGTTGGCCCCGCCACCTGGGCCGGCAGCCTGCTGTCGCTCGCCAAGGGCGGGCGGCTCGTGACCTGCGGCTCGACCACCGGCATGACGGCCGAGACCAATCTCGCCCATCTCTTCCAGCAACAGCTGCGGATCATCGCGTCCTTCGGCGCCAGCTTCCGCAATGTCCGGGAAGGCCTCGACAAGATGGCGGCGGGGCTGCGCCCGGTCATCGACAGCGAGATCGGCCTCGATGAGATGGCGCAAGGGATCGAGCGGCTCAGGAACCGCGACGTGTTCGGCAAGATCGTGGTGCGGGTCGGGTGATCCTGTCGAGAATCGTGCGTGAGGCCCACCCCCTACCCCAGCCTCCCCCTCAAGGGGGGAGGAGATAAGAATCGAAAGATGGAGATGACGGGACAGCTTTGGAAAATGATCAGCCGCTCTCTCAGCATTCAACCCCTCCCCCCTTGAGGGGGAGGTTAGGGTGGGGGGTAGACGCTGCGAGGGAGCCGACAAGGAGTCCGATGAGTGACAATGGCGAATACAGCGACAATCTGATCGCGCTTCTGGAGCTGATCTGGGGACGCGGATTCATGGCGCCGGGAGGGCCCGACCTCGTGCGCGACACGGTGGCGGGGCTCGATCTCAAGGGCAAGCGCCTGCTCGATATCGGCTCCGGGCTGGGCGGACCTGACATCGTGCTGGCCGAGATGGGCGCCAAGGTCATGGGGCTGGACATTGAGGCGCCGGTGATCGAGCGCGCCCGCAAGCTGGTGGCGGAGCGGGGCCTGTCCGATCGCATCGAGTTCACGCTGACCAAGCCGGGCCCGCTGCCCTTCGCCGATACGAGTTTCGACATCGTGTACAGCTCGGGCGCCTTTACCCAGATCGCGGCGAAGGAGGCGATGTTCAAGGAAGTCTGGCGCGTGCTGAAGCCGGGCGGCTGGTTCGCCGTCTATGACTGGATGAAGGGTCCCGGCCCGATCAGCGAGGACATGCGCTATTTCTACAAGATGGAAGGGCTGACCTATGCGATGGAGACGCCGGAATTCCATCGGCGTCTTCTCAAGAAGCTCGGCTTCACCAGAGTCGCGGTCCGGGAGGATGGCGGCTGGTATCGCGCGGAAGCGCATCGCGAGCATCAATTGCTGGCAGGCGCGCTGCGCCCGCGCGTGATCGAGCTCTTGGGCCCCGAGCAGGCCGACTATTTCGTCGAGGACTGGCGGTCCCTGACCGTGGTGCTCGACAAGGGCGAGCACCGCCCCGGATATTGGCGCGCGCAGAAACCGCTGGCGGCCGGGCAAACATCCAAACCCACAACAGCGAGGAAGACGACAATGGCGCGAAAGGCTTCAACAAAGACGGCGTTGCCGGTGAGGATCGGCGGCAAGGGTCCGAAGGCGGAAAAGGGCGCGCCCGCATCTCCGATCAGCGGCAAGCCGAAAACCACGACGCAGAATTTCTATACCGATGCGACCGGGACCTTCTTCTCCGGCATCTGGACCTCGACCAAGGGCAAGTGGCCGGTCTCCTATGCGGAGGAGGAGTTCGTCTATCTCCTGAGCGGCAAGGTGAAGCTCACCGCCACGAACGGCCAGAGCAAGACCTTCAAGAAAGGCGAGGCCTTCGTGATCCCGGCCGGATTCACGGGGAGCTGGGAAACGCTGGCACCGATCAGGAAGTTCTACGCGATCCAGGACCGAAGGAAGACGAAATAGCGAAAAATCTCTTCGATCGAAGGAGTATCCGGGTGAGAGGCGCGGTGCGGGCCGGACATGGGCGCCCCTTTCCGGTGCTCTTACAGTCGTCCCCGCGAAAGCGGGGACCCATGCTTCAGCTCGACGCGCTGGATCGACTTGGGTTCCCGCTTTCGCGGGAATGACAGTGAGTGCGCGCATCCATGTCCCTCACTGCCTGAGGAAGAGGAAAAGCAAGAAGCACCAAGTAGCGCCTCTGTCTCACACCGCATAAAACCGGAATACCATCCGATGGCGATAAGTCTCGCCCGGGTCGAGGCGCGGTTGCGGGAACGCGGGGACGTTCGGCGAGTTCGGATATTTTTGCGTCTCGAGCGCGAAGCCGCCATACCGGCCGTAGCGAGCGCCGGACTTGCCCGCCACTGCGTCGTTCAATTCCGCGCCGGTATAGAACTGCAGGCCGGGCTCCGTCGTCTCGAGATCGAAGGCGCGGCCCGTCGACGGGTCGCGCGCCTGCAGAACCGGCCGCAAGACACCCGAAGGGCCCGCCAGCACGAGATTGTGGTCGTAGCCGCCGGCATTGGCGGCGTGGCCGAAGGGGTAGGGGACCCGCTCGATGTCGCGGCCGATCGGCTTGAATTCGGAGAAGTCGAAGGCCGTGC
>Ga0335070_10011034_pt1 | contig 10559 bp, 10 predicted proteins | sample Lox_Sample_13_FD_206722 | JGI IMG/M metagenome (GOLD analysis project Ga0335070, IMG submission 206722) | Soil microbial communities from Loxahatchee National Wildlife Refuge, Florida, United States - Lox_Sample_1.3 | ecosystem: Environmental > Terrestrial > Soil > Wetlands | place: USA...
GCTCAACCTGGTCCTTGCCGTCGATCTGCCGTTCATAGAGCCAGCCTTCTTAAGCTATATATGTAATCGCGCTCGGGAAACGCAGGCGCTGGTTGTTATCCCCCGAGCCGCAGGTGGTTGGCAGCCGTTGTGTGCCGTCTATCGCAAAGAATTCGGAACTGTGGCTGAGAAGGCGCTAGCGGCTGGACGAAACAAAATAGATTCTCTATTCGCAGATGTTTCCGTCGCCGCCATCGATGAACAGGAGATCACGCACGCAGGATTCTCGGTCGACATGTTTCGTAACCTAAATACTCAACAGGAGCTGAAGGAGGCGAATGGGGGGTAGAACGGGGAGCTATGATTTGTAGCTGACGACCAACGACTGACGACTAATGGACAACAGCCCCTACATCGTTTTCGAGCATGTCAGCAAGGCATTTGGCGATAAGCACGTCCTCGATGATGTCAGCTTTTACGTGATGCCGGCTGAAACCCTGTGCATTCTAGGGAGAAGCGGCGTCGGCAAATCGGTTTCGCTGCACCACATCATGGGCTTTCTCAAACCCGACGCCGGCCGCGTGTTTGTGGACTTCCAGGACATCACCGACTACAACGAAGAACAATTAGAAGAAGTCCGGAAAAAGGTGACCATGGTCTTCCAGAATGGCGCGCTTTTCGACTCGCTTACCGTGGGCGAGAATGTCGCCTTCCCGCTGCGCGAGCGCCGCGATTTGAGCGAAGAGCAGATTCTGCAGATCGTCGACGGCCTCCTCGAGATGGTTGGTGTCAAGGAAATGCGAGACCTGCTGCCGTCTGACCTATCTACAGGAATGAAACGTTCCGTGGCGATCGCGCGCGCTCTGGCGGCGCAGCCAGAGTGCGTCCTTTACGACGAGCCGACCACCATGGTCGATCCGCTCATGGCTCAACTGCTCGGCGATCTCATTCGCAAGCTGAAGCACCAGTTACACCTGACCAGCGTGGTGGTCACGCATGACATGCGGCTGGCGCAGAAACTAGCGGATCGGATCGTGTTCCTTCATGAAGGCCGGGCAATTTTCTTCGGCACCTATGCCGAGATGGAGAAGTCCGAAGAACCGATCGTGCAGGAGTTCCTGGGATTGGATGGACTGACGTTGTGACCCAAGCTGCGGCAGAGACGTGGAGCTACGTCTCTGCACTGGTGACCTCAAAAGCCTTCGCTGACCAGGTATTCCACGGTGAGATTGCCCTCGCTCGATTCCCCCTTCATCATCTTCTCCACATATTTTGCGATGAGGTCGGTTTCCAGATTGACCGGATCACCCGGTCCCAGGGAAATCAGGTTCGTCATCTCGACCGTGTGCGGAATGATTGCAATCGTGCAGCGCCGGTGTTCAATTTTCGCCACCGTTAAGCTGATGCCCTCAATGGAGATTGATCCCTTGTAAACCACGTAGCGATCGAGTTCCTGTGGGATCTCGATATGCAGCCACCAGTTCTCGGAGTCGGGGATCCGGTCGAAGGCAATGAGTTTGCCCACTGCATCTACGTGCCCTTGGACAATATGTCCTCCGAATCGCCCATCGGCTTTCATGGGCAATTCCAGGTTTACCAGCGCACCTTCTTTGATTCGTGAAAACGATGTGCGCACCCACGTTTCTGGCGCCAGATCGGCGCAGAAAGACCCCGGCTTAATGTCGAGCGCAGTCAGACAGACGCCGCTCACGGCCACACTGTTGCCGGTCTTGAGCTCCCTGGGGGTGCTTTTCGCTTCAATGGTGATGCGGCGATTTTCGCCGTGTACGTCAATTCTCGCGACACGGCCTACTTCTTCAATAATGCCAGTGAACATGAGCTGAACCTCCAGCACTTAGCATTTAGCAATTAGCATTTGGCCGTTCAGTGCTCGGCAGTGCCCGTAATGTATGGGCGGCTAAAGGCTAAGCGCTAATTGCTACTGTGCATACGGATCCTTCAAATACCCTTCCACCGCGAAATCCTCGCCGAAGCGATGCAGCCGAAATGATTTCACATAAGCCGCCTCGTGTATGTGACGATACCCCGAACCCCCGGCGAAGGGTACAGAGCCCGTGCCCGCCAAAATCTTGGGCGCATAGTACAGAAAAACCTTGTCCACGATCTTGGCGGCCAGCGCTGCCCAGTTCACCATCGCGCCGCCTTCGATCAGCAAGCTGGTGACCTCCAGCTCGCCCAAACGGTGTACGACTCCAATCATATCCGGCCTGCCGTCGCGCATAGGCGGCGAAATCTGCTCCACGCGAATGCCCAATGCCTGCAGCGCCTGTTTCTTTTTCTCTTCGGCAAACGAGCAAAGGACCAGAACGTCATCTTTGGCGGTCTTGACCACGCGGGAGTTATGGGGAAGCCGGAGATGCGAATCGAGAATCAAGCGCAGCAAAGGTCGGCGCCGCGGTCGGCCCGTGCGATCGGTCAGTAAAGGATCATCCGCAACGATGGTGCCCACCCCTACGAGTATTGCGTCGCTCTCGTGCCGCAGCTCTTGTACATGGGCGCGCGCTTGCTCGCTAGTAATCCAACCACCCGTCGCGCCTCCCGCACCCAAGGCGGTAGGATTTTCGCCTTCGCCGGGCGGCGGGGCGATTTTCCCGTCCAGGGTCATTGCCGCTTTCAAGGTCACGAGCGGAACTTTGTGGCGAATGTACAGCGCGAAGGCCTCGTTGAGCCGTCGTGCTTCTTCCTCGCGCATGCCTATCTCGACCTGAATCCCAGCGGCGCTCAGCTTGGCGAAGCCCTGTCCGCTCACCAGGGGATTGGGATCTTCCATGGAAGCAACTACCCGCGCAATTCCGGCCGTGATTACCGCATCGGCGCAGGGGGGAGTGCGCCCCTGATGCGAGCATGGTTCCAGGTTGATATATAGAGTCGCGCCTGCCGCGCTATCGCCGGCTTCCTCCAGTGCGCGGATTTCCGCGTGTTTCACGCCGCCGTAGGTGTAGGTACCAGTCCCAATGATTCTGCCCTGCGCATCGGCAATCAGGGCCCCGACTGCGGGATTCGGCGATACCAATCCGATGCCTGCGCGTGCCAAATCCAGGGCTCTCTGCATCAGCACGGCATCGGTGTGTTCGTCTCGACTCATTCAGGGATGTTTGTAGCGCCGGCCTCTTGGCCGGCTGTCGAGGGCGTCTCGCCCTCGCTGTGGCGGCGGGACGGCGACGCTGCTATAGCCGTCGTTACGAACCGCGCACGAAGTCAGGCAAACAGCGAATCCACAAACTCCTTCGGGTCGAAAGGCAGCAGGTCTCCGGCTTTTTCTCCGACGCCGACATATCGGACCGGGACGCCAAGTTCTCGGGTGATGGCGACAACCACGCCCCCCTTGGCGGTTCCATCCAACTTCGTAAGTACGATCCCGGTTACGCCCGCTGCCTGGGTAAACAAGCGTGCCTGCTGCAATCCATTCTGACCAGTCGTGGCATCCATGACCAGCAGGGTTTCGTGTGGCGCACCGGGAATGATGCGTTGAGCGGTCCGTCTCATCTTTTCCAGTTCCGCCATGAGATTGGCTTTGGTATGGAGGCGGCCAGCCGTATCCACGATCACGTAGTCGGTCTTGCGCGCGCTCGCAGCCTGCAACGCATCAAACAGCACAGCGGCAGGATCTCCTCCGGCCTTGGTCTTGATCACTTCCGTTCCCGTGCGTTGACCCCAAACCTCGAGCTGGTCGATAGCCGCCGCCCGGAAAGTATCCGCGGCGCACAGCAGGACGGTTCTGCCGTCGGACCTGAACGTCTGTGCCAGCTTGCCAATGGTGGTCGTCTTACCCGTGCCATTCACGCCGACGACCAGGATCACTTCCGGGGTACCATCTACCGTACTGACGGGTGCAGCATTCCCATGATTAAGAATGGCCAGGAGTTCTTCTTTCAACAATCTCTTTAACTCTTCTACATTCCTGATCTGCTTGCGATCTGCTTTGTCTCGGAGTTTCTCTAGGACCTCATGCGTGGTAGTGGTGCCGAGGTCAGCTCCGATTAAGGTGGCTTCCAAATCGTCCAGAGTTGAGCGGTCAATTTCTTTGTTGAATGCGACTGCTTCCTCAATGCGTTCGGCCAGGTTTTCGCGCGTGCGCGTCACCGCTTCTTTCATGCGGTCGAAGAAGCCAGGTTTCTTTTCCGTACTGCCAAAAAGGGTTTGAATCATAGGAAGGCTTACAAGTGCCCACAGCAATTATATGCGTGGCTTGCGGGCGGAAGCTCTCGGAGGGAGATGGCGTCGGCAAAATTCTGTGCGGGCAGCTGGGCGACTATGCTCTCAGACGCGCATGGTATCGAGTCCAGTCACTGGATCGGATGGAGTAGCCATCTGGACGGGCGCGGCACTTGCCGTCGAGCTTGCGCCGGCCGCGGCAGCTTGGACGACGCGCTGAATGCGGATGTCTCCCCGGTCAAACACCGCGTTCAGGGCAGCCACACACTGAGGATCCAATCGCTTATTGATGAGCGAGTTGATGATGCGCAATGCATCCAGGGGATCATGGGCCGTCTGGTAAGGCCGGTTCGTCGTGACCGCATCAAATGTATCGGCCACCGCGATAATGCGTGCCAACATAGGAATCTGGTCACCCTTCAATGCGTACGGATATCCGCGGCCATCCAGGGCCTCGTGATGCAACTCGATACCCGGCAACATCTCACGTAATTGTTTAACCGGCCGCAGGATGTTTGCGCCTTTGGTAGTGTGCGTCTTCATGATTTCGAATTCTTCCGGAGTCAGCGCCCCGGGCTTCTTAAGAATGCGGTCTTCAATTCCGATCTTGCCCACGTCGTGCAGTAATGCCGAGATACGCAGGATTTCAATGAACGACTCCGGCATGTTTAGTTCTTTGGCGATCAGTACGGAGTAGCGGGTTACGCGGTCCGAGTGACCTTTCGTGTAGGGGTCCTTTTCGTCGACCGCCCCCGCCAACATTTGGATCGAGCCCATGAACAAGGCCCGGTTCTCGTCGGCGGCGCGCTTGAGGTCCTCGACGAATTGTTCCAGTTCCTGCGACATGACGTTGAAGGTCTCTGCCAATTCGCCAATTTCGGTGCGGCTGCGCAAGTGCACGCGCTGGCTGAAGTCGCCGCGAGCAATGGCCCGGCTCGATTCGGTCAGGACCTCTAGCGGATTCGTAATCTTTCGGGCGACGTAAATACTCAGGCCCATGCTCAAGAAAGCGGCCAACAACGCCAGCAGACGAGCCGTATGCTGCATCTCGAACACCCCGCGGTAGGCTTCAGCTTGCGGCTTATGGACGACCACCGCCCAGTCGAGCGCTGTCACTGGACTATACGTGCCCAGCATTCCGGTCTTGTTCTTACCGTCGGAGATATTGAATTCCTTGGTCGCAGCCAACTGCGCCTTACCACCGGAATCCATAAAATTCTTGACGATCTCGATCTTGGACATGTCCTGCCCGGTGGCATACTCGGGCGCAGCCCCGGCAACCAAGCGTCCCTGGCTATCGACTACATAGGGCGTAAGCCCACCACGATTTACTTCCTGCATGCGTTTGATCAGGAATTGCAGGTCCTCGACCGCTGCGATCATGCCCAGGAAGCCGCCCGCGTAGGTGATCGGCGCACTGACCAGAACCACAGTTCGCGTTTCTTTCCCTGAGCCTACTGACAAAGCCTGGCCGCTGTAGGCGCGACCGTCCAGGGCCGCCGTATAAGCGCGTTCCAGTTCGCGTTGCATGAAGGCATCTGGAGCGATGCGGCCCGCCGAAATACCTTTCGCCTCCGAGTTCAGCAGGGTGGCGTAAGCAATGTCATCCGAAGAGGAAACGAAGTTCTCCAGGAGCGCGCGCAATTCGGGAGCGGATAAGTTCTTCGAGCTGATGTCGCCGCCGCTGGACACCTGGATGGCCGAGGACAGATTCGTCAGCGCCATGCGCAACGAGTCCTGGTGCTGGGCGATATCGTCGGCGAGCGATCGCGTAACCGTATTCTGCAGCAGCATCTCGTTGGTCTTCAGGCGGTCGCGGTTGATCGCCTCCACTTGCGCGGAGTAGAAATACATGGGCACAACGCTGAGACCGACGAGCACACTCAGGATGACGTACAGAATGGGAATGCGCGCTGGCAAAGGCAGTTTCAAGGGCTACAGTTAGTCCTGTGCAACCGCAGACAAAGCGGCGAATTTCACACGAGTTCCCAGAAATTGTACTGTGAACAGAAACGCGGCAGCGCGAAACCCGCGCCAGAAGCGGTTACGAAGGTACTGCGTAGAACGTGACCGTTGGCAGATTCGGAGCTCATAATGTCACTCGACCGTAACTGGAAGTACGCAATTCTGTGGGAATTTCAGGTCAATCCCGAATTCCAGTCGCAATTCGAGCAAGCTTATGGCGCCAGCGGCGATTGGGCCCAGCTGTTCCGATCAGGAGACGGCTATTCCGGCACGGAGTTGATACGAGACGAAACCGACCCTTATCGATACGTCACCATCGATTTGTGGCGCTCACGTCAGGATTACGAGACGTTCCGCAACCAGCATGCCGACGAGTATCGCCGTATCGATGTGGCTTGCGAGCGGATGACAGAAACGGAACGGGCGCTCGGCACTTTCGAGAGAGCTACACTTTCGCGCTAACGAGCAGAAGTAGAAAAGTCAGCGATCCCCACTTCCACGAACATATTCACTTTCTTCTTCTGGCCGGCATCCTCAGTCTTCATCTTGTCTTCCGGCACCGGTGTGCGCGCCCAGGCACCGTACACTTTTCCACCCAGTGCGGCTATGCCGTTGTAATCACCGATGAATTCTTCGTCGGGATCGAAAGCGGTTGGATCCCATGAATAATTCGTGAAGCTGCGTCCGCCATCTGTAGATCGGGCTAGGACGACCGTGGCTTTGCGGTTTTCCGCGTCCGCGCGTCTGTCATAGAAAATGACATTGGCGGATCCGTCGCCAGGATCCACCGCGAGCCACTGCATGAATTGGTCGGCGCCGTCGTGCAGTGGGTCGGAGTTCACGCGCACGGCGGCCGACCACTTCTTACCCTTGTCACTGGAGGTGGAACTGAAAAGATCAATGTCGCCATTCCGATAGTCGGCCCAGATCACAAATAAACGATTGCTCCGAGGGTCAATGCCGATCTGTGGGAACCCATTTCCACGGGAAACATTGAACACATCGAAGTAGGACGGTGCGGTTTTTAAAATGCTTCGCGAGCGCGAGAAAGTTCGCCCTCCATCTTTTGAACTGGCAAACGCAATCTCCGAGCCGTCGGCCCACACGACATACACTGTTCCATCTGCGCCGACTGCTCCGGTGAAGCCTTCGACCGATCCGGTCTCGTCGCGCGGCAACCCTTCGTGGCTGCTGATCTCAATAGGCTTGGACCAGGCCAGGCCGCCGTCGGTCGAGCGCGAGAACAGGATGATCGACTTCTCCAGCGAGAACTCCGTCCATCCGACATACAGATTTCCGGCGAATCGGGAATGCGTGTTGTCGGCGACCATGTAGGGCTTGTCTTCGAAGGGTATGCCAGGGTCACTGTTGTGTGCAATCACAGTCGCCGGAGTCGCATCCCAGGTTTTGCCGCCATCCGGCGACCGCCGTACGAAGATTCCGTTTCGCGTTGCCCCGTGCGCCCAGTAGTTGCTCGTGCCCAGCTTGTCGAATGCGATATAGCACAGAAAGGCCCGCCCGTGATTGTCATAGGCAATAGAAACGTCGCCGGAACGACGGTAGTCGCTTGGTGCGGTTCCTTCGGTGATGGTCCAGGTCTGCCCGCCATCCTGCGAATAAGCGGCCGACGCGTTGACCTGGAAAGCAAGCGCCAATTGTTGTGGATTGTTGGGGTTCACCGCAATGGAGGGCTCGTTGAAGAAACCCGGCGCAGCATTGATGACAAACGTTTTCGCTCCGGGTGCTCGCGCAAGCTCAGCACTCGAGGGAGCCCCGTCCAAGCTCTGCCTGGGCGGGGCCATATTCCACCCGTGTACGAGAACCAGGGCAATGGTCGCTGGAACGCAAATCATCCCAAGGCGCATAGGTTTTCCTTTCTTGCCGGGCTTTATGTAGTGATCACGGCACTGCTCTCGCTCTTACCCGTCCGCGTCATCAATTCATAAATGGCGTCGCGTGGCGCTTTACCTTGTTGCAGGATCAGGTGCATCTGCTCGGTAATCGGCATTTCCACCCCAAGCTTCCGTGATAACCCGACTGCCGCGTTCGTAGTGCGCACGCCCTCGGCCACCATACCGTGCATGCCGCCGATGATGTCGTTGAGCTTTCGTCCGCGCCCTAGTTCAACCCCCACGCTTCGGTTACGCGACAACTCTCCTGTGCAGGTCAGAACCAGGTCGCCCAATCCCGCGAGCCCCGCCATAGTTTCGCGCCGGCCGCCTGCGGCGAGCACAAGCCTGGTTATTTCCGCTAGACCTCGGGTGATGAGCGCGGCGACAGAGTTGTGCCCCAGCCCGAGGCCATCACAAACACCTGCTGCAATGGCGATGATGTTCTTGAGCGCGCCCCCCAGTTCCACCCCGGTGACATCGTCGTTGGTGTAAACGCGAAATGACGGGTCACTAAACTCCCCCTGCACCCGTTGGCCCAGCTCAGCATCGGTGGTTGCGATGGTGATGGCAGTCGGATCGCCGCGGGCCACCTCTCTAGCGAATGACGGCCCGCTCAATGCGCCCACTCGTGGATGAAATCGATTGCCCTCACTCACCACTTCGTCGATCACTTGCGTCATTCGCAAAAGGCTTTCATTCTCTAGACCTTTGGTCGCGCTGACCAGAAGCATGTTGGGACGGAGATGATGACGCAGCTGTGTAAACAAGGTTCGGCAGTGATGCGAAGGCATTACGCTCACGACTATGTCAGCACCTTCCAGTGCTACTTTAAGATCGTTGGTGGGCGTAACCGTCTCGGGGATGGGATATCCGGGCAAGAATTTGGTATTTTCCCGGGATGCAGTGATCGACTTTTGAACGTCTTCTTCGTGCGCCCACAGCCGTACCTGGTGACCGCCTGTGCGGCCCAGAACAATGGACAGTCCCGTACCCCAGGCGCCAGCGCCAATTACCGCAATCCGGCTCATCCGCGCCTCATTTGCAGGCGGTTTTCAGTTCCCGCGAGCAGCCTGCGAATGTTTGTGCGGTGCTTGGCAATGATCAGGATCGAGGCCGTGGCAAAACATGCGATCGCAAATGGTTCGCCCCCGTAACCATCCAAAACCCAGGCAAGCAGTGGCAACATTGCTATCGCCACAATCGAGCCCAGGGACACGTAGCGGAAGGCGAGGACGATCGCGGCAAACAACCCGATCATCACGAGAATTGCTTTTGGCGCCAGCACCATCAACGAACCTAGGCCGGTAGCTACGCCTTTTCCTCCCCGGAACCCTAACCATATCGGAAATATATGTCCGATAATCACGAACAGCGCTGCGAGCACGCTGACGACAACGACCGGCATGGCAGTGCGCGGCGCCATCCAGGAACGCGCAACTAGCACCGCAGCGAATCCTTTGAGCGCATCCAGCAGCAGCGTTAACACTCCGAGCGCAGGCGAAGTCCGTGCTACATTCGTCGCGCCGATATTTCCGCTTCCACTCTGTCGGATATCGGCTCCCCGGAAAGTTCGTACGAGCAGATATCCGAAGGGAATTGAACCCAGCAGATAACTTACCGCGATGGCGAAGATGACAATCAGCATATGCCCAGCCCAGATAGGGACGGCCGCCTCGGCCGTTCGCGCTTACGCCAGCGGATATCGCTCGATTTTCGTATACAGTGCCCCTCCGGGGGACAGCTTGCTCTCGTAAAGATAGTATTCGCGGGCCGTCATCGTGCCAAATTCCGGGGTAGGCATATCCGTCAGCCTTTCCTGCAAGCGCGCAAATACCTTGTTGGGGCGATCGCCTTTTTGCCGTCGCGGGGCTCCGGACTTTGCTCCCGCGCGGGCCAACGTCAGATGTGGGCTGAAAGCATGCTCTTCGCGCGAAACCCCGACTCGCGCGGTCGCCTCATCCACCTTCGCCGCTAATTGCGCAAGTTCGGGACCGCTCTCCACGCCCACCCAGAAGACCCGCGTTGACTTAGCGGTTGGGAAGAATCCGGTTCCCCGAAAGATGAGCGTCATCGGCGTACCCTTAACGTCAGCCAGAATTCTTTTGATGTCTTCGACCGCCGACGCAGGCTTCTCCCCCACAAACTTCAACGTCATATGAAGCGATTCTGCACGCACCCAGCGCGCGCCAGGAGCAAAGCCGCGTACGCCATCCAGGAAGCGCTGAATGCGCTCGCGAATGGATTCGTCGATATCGAGTGCAACAAATGTGCGCATTGTCGTCAGTCATTAGTCCTTAGTTGTTGGCCGCTCGAAACCAGGTCGCGGTGTAGCCAACGACCAACGACTAACAACTACATCAATTTCCTTCTGACCATATCCAACGCCTGCTGCGTGGCAAACCAGCGAATCCGCTTGCGGTCGCCAGGAAAGTTTCGCTCGATCACCTCAGTGCCTGTGTCGCTGGCCAATGCGTGAAAGACTAATCCGACGGGCTTTTCCGGCGTGCCACCCGAAGGCCCCGCCACTCCGGTGATGCCAACGCCCAG
>Ga0335070_10011036_pt1 | contig 10559 bp, 6 predicted proteins | sample Lox_Sample_13_FD_206722 | JGI IMG/M metagenome (GOLD analysis project Ga0335070, IMG submission 206722) | Soil microbial communities from Loxahatchee National Wildlife Refuge, Florida, United States - Lox_Sample_1.3 | ecosystem: Environmental > Terrestrial > Soil > Wetlands | place: USA: Florida...
AGCCTTCGCTTTGACTCGATGACGGCGGAATCCTCAATGATTTCCGACTGATCTTGGTTTCGCTTGCGGAAGCACGTGAACAGGAAGTGGAAGAGGCCGCCTTTGCGATCGGGGATCATTACTACAACTCTCCTGGGGACCGTTCGCAGCACGATCTTTTGTCGCGCTTTGTGTGGTGCGAATCAAATCGTAGCTGGAGCGAGACTTAGGATCATCACCCTTCGGTCACTTACGTCCCGAAGAAAGAGGTTATCGCCGAGGAGGTACTTTCAGGCGGTGCCAACTGTCGAAAGAACTCAAGCGGGAGCACGGAGGAAAAGCCGCTTGAGAATTGAGTGTTTGTCAGTAGATCTCGCCCGCGGTCTGGGTGGAGCGGATCCTGCCGCTTTCCACCTTCAGTGTGTAAGCAATTCCTTCTCCAGTCCAGGCATTGAAATCGAACGTATCGCCGGGGGCGATTTTCTGCACGCTAAAGTCGCCAAAACTCAGGGGTGAGCCCTTTTCAAGCGCGCCGGACGCCTGCTGCGCGTCGATGAAATAGGCATTGCCATTGCCAACGATGGTGGCTTTGCCGTTGGGTTCAAGGAGCACCGCGGCGCGTTCCTGCACGCCGATGCCGCGAATTCCCAGCGGACTCTGGGTTGGTTTTCCATCCGGCTCGTTCAATCGCGCGAGAAACACCAGCAACCGACCCATGCGATCGCGCCGTGCAAAATGTGTGTCGGTGATGATGTTCTTCAGGATGGGAATGTCGAGAAATCCACGAACCATGGTTACGCGCGCGCTGTAGGGGTCAGCGAGGGCCGTTTTTCCATCGAGGTTCGGATCGTCTGGTTTGTCGCCCTGTGCGGTGTAACAGTACTCACCCATGACTGCCAGGCCTGCGCTCGTGCCGCCGACGGGGACGCCGCGCCGGATGGCATCGTTGATCGCCGTCTGCACCGGCGTGCCCATCCAGAAGTTGACGTAGTTGGCCTGGTCGCCGCCGGCGATGAAGATTGCGCTCGCGCTACGGATCGTTTTTTCGACGAACGGATCGAGTGCGGCGTCCCGATTCGGAATCACAACGGTGGCCACCGAATTCAATCTGCAGAGGCTTTGGACGTACGGGTTGTAGTCTCCCGCGCCGGCCGCTCGAATGATCAGGAAGTCGCCGCCTCCGGCCCGAACGCAGAGCCAGCGAAACGCCTCGTCGATGTCTTTTCCTCCACCCATCAGGGCAAAACCCGAGCGTGGAGTTGCCGAGACGTTCTCAGCATTCCCGACGCGCAGATACTTGTATGCGGGTGGATGTGAAGAAGCGGGAAGGGGAGCAGCGACGATGGGGCCGATGGCCGGCGCGAAGACCAGGCCGGCAACCGCAAGGCACCTTCCAAGCTTAAGAAAACGACCCATATCGGTAGCTTATTTCATGCGCGTGAAATTTCCCCGTTACGCTGCGGATTCCCCTTGCCCGGCGTGCGGAAAAAAGCGTGTGGCAGCGGGCTATAGTTGAGCCTGGCGATTCTCCCGACCGAATTTTCAGGCGTGGCACAGCGTGAAACCAAAACCCGATCCCACATTTGGGAGGACGAAGCGTCCATTGAGCCTCGCTTTCGGCGGCCGCAAGCAGGTCTGCCTCTTTCCGGGCGCGGGCTCCCCGGGATGCCGCATGCCATGGACGATGAAGATGACGATGAGTCCTCTGGGCGAAACAGACCGCGCCGATTGAACGATGAGCCGAGCCGGCCATGGTGGCGACCTGGAACAAGAATTGGCCGAGTGCTTCTCGGCGCCGGCGTACTTGCGGTGCTTTGCGCATTTGCCGTTGCGGCGATGGGAGTGAGGAACTTTCTCGAGCGCGACGCGCGATTTCGCATTGCAGGAACAACGAATATCCAGGCGACCGGTCTTGCCGAGGTAAACCGTGCGGAGATGCTGCCGGTATTCGGCGAGGACATAGGACGCAACATCTTCTTTGTTCCTCTGAACGAGAGACGGAAGCAGCTCGAGCAGATTCCATGGGTGGAACGGGCGACTGTGATGCGCCTTCTTCCCGACCAGATCCGTGTCTCCGTGGTGGAGAGGAAGCCGGTTGCGTTTGTGCGGCAAGGCTCTCAGATCGGCCTTGTGGACGGAAACGGGGTTTTGTTGACGATGCCGGCGGCGATGATGTCGCACCATCATTACTCATTTCCCGTGGTTGCGGGGATTGATGGCCGCGATCCGATCGCTTCGCGCAAAAGCCGGATGGCGACCTACCAGCGCCTGTTGCGAGAACTTGACGCAAATGGCCAGCATCTTTCGGACCAGTTGTCGGAAATTGACCTGACGGATCCGGAAGATGCGCGCGTACTGATGCCGGAGCAGGGAACGGATATCCTGGCCCATTTTGGCGAGGATCACTTCCTCGAGCGCTACCAGCGTTACAAGGCGCACATTGCAGAATGGCGCCAGCAGTACCCGAAGCTTGCCGAGGTGGACCTGCGCTACGACCAGCAGGTGGTGCTCCAGATGTCAGGCGGCGCAAGCATTGCACCAGCCAAGATGGACGCCGTGGACGGCAAGCCCGACGCAGACAACGCGCCGAAGCCGGCTGAGAAGAAGAAGGAATCGGCGAAGTCCACGGCGCCGAAGCACGCGCAGAGCAGCAAGAACACAAAGCAGCACACCGCCGGAAAGTCATCGACGCAATCCAAGAGCGCGAAGAGCAAGCCCGCGCCAAAGAAGAAGCCTGCACAGACGAATCACGCGGCGTTGAACCACACGACGCAGACATCAACGGCCAACAGGCACCCATCCGCGGTTTCGAGCGCGGGCCAGTGACGCGGGAGCGATGAGCGAGAAGCAGGACAACCTGATCGTGGTGCTCGATGTGGGGAGTGCGTGGACGCGCGTACTGGCTGCAGACGTCAACGAAGGCGCGCTGCGCTATCGCGGGCACGGGCTGGTCGAGTCAGCGGGAATGCGGAAGGGGCTGATCTCGGATCTCGGGCCTGCGGCGAAGGCTGTGAAGGCCGCGAACGAGCAGGCAGAGTGGGCGGCGCGTGCGAACATCGATCAGTGCGTTGTGGGTGTGGGCGGACCCCATATTCGCGGACTGAACACAAACGGTGGACTGGATCTCGGCAGCCGCATGCGGGAGATCACGCGCGAAGACGTCAAGGCCGCCGTAGAGCGCGCACGTGCTGTCGAGCGGCCTCCCGATCGCGAGATTCTTCACCTCCTGCCAAGGCAATTCATCCTTGATGACCAGCCAGGGATCTTCGACCCGGTAGGGATGGTGGGCGCCCGGCTGGAAGTGGATTTGCACATCGCCACCTGTTCGGGGAGCGCGCTGCAGAGCACCGTTACCTGCGCAAATCGAGCCGGCCTCGAAGTTTCAGAGGCAGTGCTGGAGTCGATTGCGGCGGCCGAATCGACGCTATCGGCGGACGAACGCGAGTTGGGGGTGTGCATTCTCGATATCGGCGCGCATTCGAGCGATCTAGCCGTGTTCTTTGAAGGAGCAGTTGCGTATACCGCTTCCGTTCCGGTAGGGGGAGCGCACTTTACCAACGACCTTGCGGTGGGTCTACAGATGCCGGTGGCGCAGGCAGAGGAGTTGAAGCGCCAGTTTGGGCATGCAGTTGTAACTGCCGTTCCGCAGGAAGCAGAGATCGAAGTCGCTAATCCGGAGCCGCAGAGACTGGCGTTGAGGACGCTGGCGGAGATTCTGGAACCAAGAGCGCGCGAGCTTTTGTATTTTGTAAAGGAGAGCCTTCGTCACGGCGGAGTGCTCGATGCCCTGGGTGCCGGTTGTGTACTTACAGGCGGCGGGGCCATGCTTCCCGGCATGCTGGATGTAACAGAGAGCCAGCTACGGGTGCCTGCACGCACCGGCTTACCGGTGCGCCTCTCAAACATGCCGGGCGAGCTCGTTCACCCGAGTTTTTCAACCGCAATTGGAATGCTATTGTACGCACACCGCACCCGCGTGACCCGTGCGGCAGAGAACAATAGTCTGCGCGCCAAGCTGCGCGCCATATTTGCAGCAAGTTTCTAGCCGGGATGAAGTCATTCGGAGATGGGGAGGCGCGAGCCGCTATGGAGCAGCAGAAGAAGGAAGCCGCAGAGATGCGGATTGAGTTCTACGAGGAGAGCCCTCGCGGTGCACGGATCAAGGTCATCGGCGTAGGGGGCGGCGGCGGAAACGCAGTCAACCGCATGATCCAAGCCGGCCTAGAAGGGGTCGAGTTCATCGCGGCGAATACGGACGTGCAGGCGCTGAAGCTGTCTCTGGCTCCGGTGAAACTCCAACTGGGAGTGCGGCTAACCGCCGGGCTGGGAGCAGGCGCCAACCCTGATGTAGGCCGTCGCGCGGCATTGGAAGACTCCGAGAAGATCATTGAGGCTCTTGAAGGCGCGGACATGGTGTTTGTGACCGCTGGGCTAGGTGGTGGAACAGGAACAGGCGCGGCGCCGGTGATTGCCTCGCTGGCGAGCGAGATGGGGATTCTGACGGTTGCCGTGATCACGCGCCCATTCGCCTTCGAAGGCAAGCGCCGTTTGCAGCAGGCGGAGCGCGGGCTCAAGGAACTGATCGAGAGTGTGGACACGATGATCGTGATCCCGAACGAAAAACTTCTTGCGGTTGCGAAGGACGCGGGGTTTTTCGAAAGCTTTCGCATTGCTGACGATGTTTTGCGCCAGGGCGTGCAAGGCATCTCGGACATCATCACGATTCCGGGCATCATCAACCGCGATTTTGCCGACGTGAAGACAACGATGGCGGGAATGGGGCACGCGGTGATGGGAACGTCTGTGCGGTCGGGTTCGAATCGTGCGATTGAAGCAGCGCAAGCGGCGATGGCATCTCCGCTGCTCGAAGCCGGAGCCATCGATGGCGCCCGCGGCATCCTGATCAACATCACGGGCTCCAGTTCGCTGAAGCTGTCGGAGGTGAACGAAGCGTCCTCGCTGATTCAGTCGTCGGCGCACGAAGACGCGAATATCATTTTTGGCGCGGTTCTGGATGAGCGTATGGGCGATGAGGTGAAGATCACGGTCATCGCAACGGGATTCCGCGATCAGATGCCGGAGCGGCGAGCGCGCATGCTGAACGTCGAGGAGATGCCGGTGGTATCAGTGCCGGTAATGGCGCCCGACACCTGGATGCGGGAAAGTGCCGAGCTGATTGTGCCACCTACACCCCCAGCGCCGCGGTTCATGAGCGAGGTCGAAGAGTCTGACGAGAACAGCGAAGTGCAACTCGAACCGGAGCTGGTAGCTGCTGCGAGCCGGCCGCAGTTTGCGGAACTGACTGAAGAGCCGGCCTATACACCGCTGCCAAGAGACTATGCTTCAGACTTTGGTAATGGCGTAGGCCACCCGGCAGCCTCGGAAGAGCGCGGGGTACACGCAGTTGCAAGTCCTTTGTCTGCACCGGAAGAAGAGGCGGAGCGCGATCTGGATGTTCCGGCGTTCATGCGGCGGCTGAAATTCTGATCCGCATAATCTCTTGCGGACTCTTGCATTTGCAGGCAATAACTGTGTAGCTTCTAGATAGTTTCAACAAGGACCAGGCTTTTGCGGTACTGACCAAGGGGTGCTTTTCCCCGACAGTGTGACCGTTCACGAGTTTTCGAGGGTGACACGACTCACATACTGCGGCCATCGCGTGTGAAACAAGAGAAGTACACCAACAAGCAAGAAGTGCGATCCGCCAAGACGGACGCATGGCACGCAACTCACAATCGAGGGGATTGATCAGGATGAGATTGTCCTGCCTTTTTGCCTTGGGGCTCGCGATGATTGGGACGGGCGCAAACAGCGCCGTTGCGCTCGATATTCAGCGGAACGTCCATCATACAAAGTCATCAGGCCATCATCTGACTGAGACTGCACACTCGACTCACCGCACAGCCACCAAGTCGTCCGTGAGCCATTCGAAATCACACCGGTCCACTGTCTCGACGGCGAGCGTGCAACAGGCTTCGATGACCCGACGTCATCGCAAGCATCGCTACTACGAACGGTTTACTGCCAGCTCATTTGCGAAGGGGAACATCTTCGAGGGAGATATCAAGGCAGGAGAGGACCCCGTCGTCAGGCAAGCCGCAATCGATGCGCTTGGAGACATGAACGGAACGGCGGTTGTGATTGATCCCTCGAACGGCCGCGTCCTAGCCATGGTGAACCAGAAGCTCGCTCTTTCGCCGGGTGCTGAGCCGTGCTCGACGATCAAGCTTTCGGTGGCCCTTGCCGCACTTTCCGAGGGGCTGGTTACGCGCGATACCCCTGTACAGCTTGCCGGGTTCCGGATGAATATGACGGACGCTCTGGCAAAGAGCAACAACCTCTATTTTGAGGAGCTTGGCCGCGAGCTTGGCTTTGAGCGGGTTCATCATTATGCCAATGCGTTTGGCCTGGGTGAACTGGCCGGCTACAACATCGCGGGCGAGCAGCTGGGCGTGTATCCCAATGAACCGATTCCGTCCTCAGAGGGAGGAGTCGCCCGGATGTGCAGCTTTGGACAGGGAGTTTCGATGACTCCTTTGCAGCTTGGCGCATTTGTCGCAGCGATCGCGAATGGAGGGACCCTCTACTACCTGCAGCATCCGACGACGACAGAAGAGGTCGCGAGCTTTGAGCCCAGGGTGAAGCGGACCCTCGATATCGCCCGCTTCGTTCCCGACCTGCAGGATGGAATGGCTGGAGCGGTGGAGTACGGAACGGCGCGGCGGCTCCGCGCCAATTTCCAGGAGTTGCCTGTATTTGGAAAGACCGGCACCTGCTCGGACAGGGGAACGCGCTTCGGGTGGTTTGTCTCCTACTCCGATTCGCCCCAGGGGAGCCTGGTGACCGTGTTCTTCCTTGAAGGCGGGCGGCCGACATTCGGTCCGCGTGCTGCGGAGCTGACAGGCGAGTTCTACAAGAACCTCTGGGATCGCAACTACTTCGCGGACAAGGCCCAGACCGCCGCGACATTGGTTCCGATATCCACCACCCCGGCGGCCCCAGGGGGCGCCGCGCAGGGCTTGAACCGGTAGAGCGACATCCAATCGCTTCTCGTTTGAAGAGACCGCTTCGGCGGTCTTTTCATTTATGCGCGGGACCGCACAGCGTCTTCGTCAATTCCCTTGCTATACTCGGCGCAAGTATTCAGGGTCTTTCCAATCGTGATGAATGCATCGATCCGGCTGCGAAGAGCATTCCTCGCCGGTGTTTTTGTTTCCTCGGTCGGTGGGTTGGCCGGGCAAATCCCGGCTGCGAAGATGGAGAGCCGCGCACCAGGTCTCAATGGGCGCGGTCCGCTCGGCTCCGCATCATCCGCTCATCGCGATGGCATCTTTCGCATTGACGTAGTCGTGACTGACGACGCCGGAAAGTCCGTTACCGGCCTCGAATCCAAAGACTTCACACTCCTCGACAACGGGCAGCCCGCGCGGGTATTCACGTTTCAATCGTCAAGCACATCGCGGGCCAACTTCGAGCCGTTGCCGGAGCTGATTTTCGTCTTCAACGAGGACAACCTGCCTCCCGAGCAGAGCGCAGGTGCGGAAAAGGTCGTCGCGGCATATCTGCGGGAAAACCGAGGACTCCTGGCTCAACCCGTGTTGCTCTACCGCGTGGCCCACGATGGGATACATGCCTCCGTCCGGCCGTCGACCGATGGGAATGCCCTGGCCGAAGAGGCAGAGAAGAGAAGGGAACCGCGCCTGTTGTGGCGGGCCGGAGTGAAGAGCCCGGGGAGGTTTCCGACGGGCCAGGCTGGCCCTGCCGCATTCCGTCCCGTAGGAGTGCTCGGACTCATTGCCATCGATCAGAGGAGGGTTCCCGGACGAAAAATGCTGGTGTGGTTCGGAGACAGGTCTGTTGTTTCGGCGTGGCGCTGGTGCAATTTCAATGAGCCAGTCGAGTTATCCACACGCCTCCGCGAAGCCCGCATTGCGGTCAACGTCCTGCTGATGGATTCAGGTCCCGATCCTATTCCCGACGCCGGGGACCTTATGTCCGCCGCAGGAAAGGACAGGCCTCAGGAATCTGTCACACTCACACTTCCCACGATCGCCACGCACACCGGCGGGCTTGTTCTCGCCTCATGGGAGGCGCCATTTCCTGGGACGACGTAACGAGAGGCATCGAGCGTTGTGCCGCCGAGTCGCGTGCCTTCTACAGCCTGACTTTCGATCCGCCGCGCACCGAACGTCCCGATGAATATCACCATCTTATGGTGACGATGTCGTCACCGGGCCTGAGCGCACGCGCGGTAAGCGGTTACTACAACCAGCCTGTCTATTTCGACCATCCGAGGCCGAACCTCGAACGGCTGACCGTCTCACAACTCGAGGAGGCTATTCGCCGGGACGCGGGCGACACCGGCTTTCCGCGGCGCATGGGCAACATGGAGTTGACCCAGCGTCTCATGAACGATAAGCGTGAGCAATTGCTGGGGTTACTTCGCAATGACAGGGAGCGCGAGGCCCTAATGGCGGTCGCGGACCTTTCGGAGTTCCTGGCTCCGCCCTTCGGGGATGCGCTAACCGATCCAATACCCGACCCCGACGCCGGTATGGATATCCTCAAACGCACGTTTGACTACGTGGCTGAATCGACTCACAAGCTGCCCGATTTCTTCGCTACCCGAACCACGATTGCGTACCAGGAGCCGCAGGTCCGGGACGAAGATTCGTGCCAGGTTCCTTCCACCGAGCAGCCGATGCGGGTGGCTTTTACCGTCCGGGGAACCGTGATGTACCGCAATGGCGCAGAGGTGGTGGAGGCCGAGAAGAGCAGCCATAAACGGCTGCTGAACAAGAGGGACCACGCGCTGGACACGCATGGCACCTTCGGCCCGGTGCTGGCAGCCGTGCTGTCTGCGGCGGCTGACCGACAGAGCAGCCTTAGCTGGAGCCACTGGGAAAAAAGTGAGTGGGGTAAGCTGGCGGTGTTTCGCTTCGTGGTTCCCTTTCCGATCTTTGAGGTCACCTTCTGCTGCGTTCCCGAAGGGGACGGCGCCACGGTCTATCGCACCATGACGGGTTATCGCGGCGAGTTCGCGGTGGATCCATCTTCCGGCGCGATCATGCGCGTGGCAGTGGAGGCGGATCTGGACGAAGACAGAGACCCGCATGCTCCTCTCATTCGCTCGGCCGTGTTGATCGACTATGCCCCTGTTGAGATAGGCGGGAGGCGCTACATCTCCCCGGTGCGCAGCGTCTCCCTCTCCCGCGGCCGCACGCGCAAGATCATGTACGACTGGGGCATTCCCTTCATCGTCTACGGTGCGTTTGAGATGTTGGTCAACGACTTCGCCTTCAGCGACTACCACAAGTTCGGCTCAGAGTCGCGCATCCTAAGCGGTGTCGAGGAACAGACGGAGACAAACGCTCCTCCCAAAGAGAAGCACCATTGATCCATGGCTCAAGATTCAACACATTCCTGACTGAAATGCAGGATATCCAGTTCTCACGGCGCCTTTGCCTGATGGATCTAAAACAAAAAAGCGGCGCTTCGATGGAAACTGCTCGCGTTGTGAAACGAATTTGCTGCTGCATCATCGGATAGAATGAGAGCTGCGGCAAATCGTTATGCACGACACGGCAGAGGCTTGCGATAGCCAATCCGACCCGCAGCGATTGGACTTCCCCTTATGGAACTTCCAATTCACATCCTCCTCATGTACGGTTACCTGCTGGTGTTTGCCTGGGTGCTGATCGAGCAGTTCGGAATTCCACTGCCCGCCGCGCCGATACTACTTGCCGCCGGCGCGCTCTCGGCCCAGCACCAGATGACCATCACATTGGCCTTTGCAGCGGGGGTGCTTGCGTGCCTCGCTGCCGACTCGTCGTGGTTCCTCATCGGACGGCGCTACGGCCATCATGTGCTGCGGATTCTCTGCAAACTCTCGATGGAGCCGACGATCTGTGTCCGCAGGACTCAGGATTCGTTTGGGCGCCGTCGGGGCGTCACGTTGATGTTTGCGAAGTTCGTGCCAGGCCTGGCAACCCTGGCGGCCCCGGTGGCCGGCGAGAACGGCATGAGCCTGCCCTCGTTCCTCTTCTTTGACAGCATCGGAGCGTCGCTCTGGGTGGGGGCCCTGCTCGTATTAGGGAGGCTATTTGGTGACGCTTTGAAGCGCGATGCAAGTGTGCTCGATTGGGTCGGCAGGTTCTCGGCCGTGCTCCTAATTCTGGGAGTCGCAGGGTTCTTCCTTGCCCGGGTTTATCGCCAGCGCATGTTCAAGAGAAAGCTGGTTGCCTCGCGTCTTGAACCGGAGGAGTTGATGCGCCAGCTCGAACATGGCGAGAACATCTACATCGTCGATCTTCGCCATCCCCTGGAACTTCTGGCCGAGCCGTATACGCTGCCGAGCGCACTCCACTTCTCACCGGATTCGCTGACGGCGCGCCACCGGGAGATTCCCCGGGATCGCGATGTGGTGCTCTTCTGCACTTGCCCGAGCGAAGCGACGGCCGCCAAGACCGCAATGACCCTTCACAAACTCGGCATCGACCGCGTGCGCCCGCTGCGTGGCGGCTATGACGAGTGGAAGCGGCTGGGGTACCCGCGGGATGCAGTTCCCCCGGTGAAGCCCG
>Ga0335070_10011037_pt1 | contig 10559 bp, 6 predicted proteins | sample Lox_Sample_13_FD_206722 | JGI IMG/M metagenome (GOLD analysis project Ga0335070, IMG submission 206722) | Soil microbial communities from Loxahatchee National Wildlife Refuge, Florida, United States - Lox_Sample_1.3 | ecosystem: Environmental > Terrestrial > Soil > Wetlands | place: USA: Florida...
ACTTCTGGCCCATGGTTCGATCAGGCATGCCCACGACAGCCACTCTTTCTATTTTTGGGTGGTCAGCAAGCAAAATCTCAATCTCGGCGGGATAAATATTCTGTCCTCCTCTCAAAATAACGTCATCCGTCCGTCCGATAATGATCAGATTGCCATCTGCGTCAAGCTTTCCGAAGTCACCTATTTTGAACCATTTCTCATCCATCCAGGTTTCCTCATTCAGTTCGGGGCTCTTGTAATAACCGGCTGAAGCAAAGGGTCCACGCACCACTATTTGTCCAATTTCTCCCTGTTTCAACTCTTTCCCGCCATCATCGACAATCTTGATTTCAATGCCAGAATAAGGCTTCCCAGCGGTTAATAGACGTACCTCGCGTGGGTCAGAAATGCTCGTTGTTGAAATGCCCGGCAGCTCCTGCGCACCGTACGCATTGATGATGCGGCATCGTGTCCTTTCTTCAAGCCTGATAGCATTAGGGTATGACAAAGGAGATCCAGATGAGAATGCGCATTTCCAAGAGCTCAAGTCGTATTGACCAAGGTTCGGGTGATCCAGCATCATCGTCAGTTGTGCAGGAACCACTGAAGCGATGCTAATTCTCTCTCTCTCAATCAGTTTGAATGCTTCCCCGGCATCGAAGTGCTCCATCATGATACATTTAACACCTAAATAAGGCATAGTAAGATAAGAGTGATGTTCGCAGTTCCCAGTTACCGCAGGAGCAAAAGCACCAAAAACGTCCTGTCTATTCCAATCGTGTCTTTCTATGGCATCTCGAGAAGACCCAAAACGGGCGCCAACTCGTTCGATTAACTTAGGCATACCAGTCGTACCACTCGTATGCACTATGGAACAGACTTCGGTTGGGCCGATTCGGGTTTTCTTAAAAAAGTCTGACGGGTATCTGGATTCGAGTGGCTGCTCCATCATCTCTTTGATTGAGATTTTTCCGTTAGGGACCTCGTCCCCGACAATAAAGATATATTTTAGTGAAGGAAGGTCGGCTTGAATCTCCTCAATCATATTTAGATAATCAAAGTTCCGAAACTTCCAGGGGATGATAGCTCCAACAGCTAAACTTTGCCCGATTAAACTCTTTATTTCGACAGATCTCAGCATCCTTCCTGCGAGCAGCGGAATAACGCCTGCTTTTTCACAGGCGAGTCGTAATACAGGAAGTTCTGCACAATTAGGTAGCTGCATCAGTAAGATTTGGTCCTTCTGAATACCTAATTCAAGGAATGAAATAGCAATCCGGTCCGACCGTCGCTTCACCTCAGACCAAGTTGACCTTGATTTCGAATCTACAACGGCTTCATCATCAGGATACTTCTCGGCGTTTCTTTCCCAAATGTCCAGACTATTGGCCCGATCCCAATACCCATGGGCGATGAATTGATCCATCTCCTCTTGAGTATAAATAGATGGCCGAACCATCGCTGTTCTTCTCCTTTAAACAATTGCCATAAAGTCGTTATACCGATTCCCAAGCTAACCCATCAAAGATTAGTGAATGAAACGATTTATCATACCTGACTGAAAAATCGAGCTCCCTCTTCTCATTTAGTCCTCATAATACAACTTCGTCGTATCAATCTTTTTCTTATAGGCCCCTTCTCTATGAAGAAGATTAAAATATTGTTGCGTTGCCTCCTTGTCGAGTGTTTCAATCTTGATCCAATTTGTGAGAGGGACGTTCATAGCAACCCAATCAGAAAGCCCCAAATATTTGACGAGCAAGAGGCGAGCAGCATTTCTGTCCTTATCAATTAGGTCGACGGCTCTATAATATACCGATTTGAGTTTCTTGGCACTGACAGGGTTCTGCTTTAAGAATTGAGCCGGAAAACCGAAACCTGCGCCGGCAAATCCTTTGTCCAGCCCGAGCAAAACCTCAGGTTCCTCTATTAAGTGCCTTCCTATGCCTTGAGAAAGAGCGATCATCCCCATCGGCTCCGGTGCAAAGAAAGCATCGATCCTTCCAGCGGCTAAGGCGGAAATAGCAAGGGATGAGGGCACTTCCTGAAAGATGACACCCTCTGGGTCCGTCTGTGTGCGGATGATCGCCTTGGCCAATGCCACAGATGAGACACCAGGGGGGGAAGTCCCCAGCCGCTTCCCTTTGAGATCCCTTAGGTCTTTAAGAGGAGAGTCCTTTTTGACCACTACCACAAAGCTGGGGTTCTTAAGAGAAGTGGCCCCATACGTCAAAAAAATCTTGAATTGACCGGGCGTGCTCTGTTCTGCGAACCAGTACCCGGGAGTGCCACTGCTGCAGTCAGCATCGATTCTGCCTGCTAACAGGGCACCAATGATTAAGGTGCTTGACTCAAAGGGGGTAATCTCCACCTTCAACCCCTCTTGTTCGAAAAGGCCTTTATCAACCGCCACGAAAGTAGGCAAACTCATTGCAATAGGCATATAGCCGATCTTTATCTTCTCTTCGGTAAATGCAGTTCCTACCGTCATCAGGAGTGAAATCATCATCACCAACACCACCGCCAGTCTCTTCATTCTACCCTCCTTAAGTTCCTAAATTCTAATTCAAATAATTAATTTTAATTCAGTAAATTATTTGTATAGGATTGTCAATGGTAAGGCCCGCAAAAGGTGCCGCAATATCTTGGGCTGGCCTGAAAGGGTCTTGTCATTCAAAACCAGATTTAAGAGGTTGAGATGAACTTCTATCGGGAGATCGCTTCTTGATACCGGATCACGGAAGGAGCGGATAGGGTGACGACGAAGACTCTCAAGGACCGGATTGCTTACCGATACAAACTTAATCAAATAATCAGCGAAATGTTTCTATTCGATCTTCAAACCGTGGCTTTTCTGATCTTAAGAAAAGCAAGGTGTATACCAGATGTTGTGACCAATCAGGGGGAACTTCTTAAGTGATGGCAAAGAAACTGAATCGCGTGCTTTCGCGGGACACAATGAAGGCTCCGTTCGTTGCTTCACGTTTGCAACTATCGATTTCTGCCAAGGGATAACAAGCAAAAGGAGAAAACGGAGCGGCGTTCCATCTGGGTGGATCATTTTTTCACAGCCCACTCGTTCTCAAGGGGCCCTCTATATTGGCCTTCCTAAAGATGAAAGGTAACGGTTCTCATCAACGTTTCGTCCTGTACTACGCTTATTTAATTTCTAAATGACAATTGAATTGCGGTTCAAAAGTTGTAACTTTATGAAACCCGTGCTAAGAATATATATGGAGACCGAGATACGGATTTTAGATTTGTAACCTGAGGCCCAAATCACGTCATGAAAAGGGGGCCATGAAAAAAGTCGCAAATAAGGTAAAGAGAGCCACCCCTGAGGCAAGAAAAGTGGCAATTGTGAAGGTGGTGACGAAGCCAGAGAGAAATGAGGCCGCCCTGCTGAAGCAGCAGATCGCAAGACTGTCGCCTTGAAAGTGGAACCGATCATCCTCTTTCATCATTCTTTTTTGACTGTAACTCTAAGAGGATTGTTGCGTTCAGCCAGAATCAAAAGATTGAAGCATCACCCCTATGCATCCTCAAGAAGATGTCGGGAAGGAAAGATTTTATCATTCCGAGGATTGACGAGTCTTAATACATAACTAAACGGCCGATAACGAATTGTCGGTAATTGTGATGAGAGTTCAGGGGGGGATTCAAGATGAAAAAGACGGCTCTTCTAAACATGGTTATGGCCATGGCAGTTCTCATCATAGCAGGCTGTTCTGAGACGAAGAAGATTGAGACTCCTGGTGTCACCGATACGCAGATCCTTATCGGAACGTCCTGTGCTCTTGGGGGGTATGCGAGCTTTCTTGGGACTCAATACACCCATGGTGCGTTAGCCTTTATCATTGACATAAACGATAAGGGTGGAATTCATGGGAGGAAAATCAACCTCATTTTCTACGATGATCAGTACGATCCTGCCAAATGCGTGGCCAATACGCAGAAATTAATCGGTGAAGATCGCGTCTTCATGCTGTTTAATTATGTTGGAACACCGACCTCGGTGAAGATCATCGATATTGTCAATAAGGCCGAAGTTCCTGCCTTCGGCTTTCTTACCGGTGCGGAAGCATTGAGAACGCCCTTCAGACCATATATGTTTCATGTGAGAGATTCCTATTATGGTGAAGCGGAAGGCGCCATCAGCTACTTTGTTGATAAGCTCGGATTAAAAAAAATTGCTGTGATGTATCAGGAGGACGCCTTCGGCCTGGCAGTTCTTGAAGGCGTCCAGCAGGCGTTAAAAAGAAGGAACATGGAGACTGTCGCAACAGCTACGTTTCCCAGGGGAACGACAAATGTGGAAAATTGTCTGAAGATAATCAAAGGAAGCGGCGCCGATGCAGTCGTGATGGCCGGAACCTATGCTCCCCTGGCCAAGTTTGTGAGCATTTCGCATAAAGCCGGGGTTACGCCTTATTTTCACACTGTATCATTTGTGGGGTCGGAAGCTTACGGGAAGGAACTTGTGGAGTTCCATAAAGTAGCTTCCTCTCAATACGACAAGATCATTGTCACCCAGGTCGTTCCTTCGCCATTTGATGACTCTTTTCCCACTGTACGACACTACCGCGAGCTGGTTGCTAAATATTTTCCCCATGATCAGCCAAATTATGTTGCCCTCGAGGGGTTTGTCAATGCACTTGTTCTTTCTAAGATTCTCGAAGCCTGCGGCAAAGAATTAACCAGGGAGAAATTCGTCACCACACTGGAATCCATTCATAATGTGGACATAGGTATAGGGATGGCGGTCACCTATGGCCCATTGGACCATCGAGGGCTGGAAGGAATTTATTATTCAAAACTTACCAAAGATGGAACATTCAGAATATTTAAGCCATAAGAGCTGGGGGATTTTGAATGAAGTGGAAATATAAGGTGCTATTGGGGTTTCTACTTGTCATAAGTATATTGGTCATCGCTAACGCCTTCAGTACCTCTTTTGCCCTCAGAAGACTTCAGGAACAGAGGCTCCGATCAAGTGAAGTTGTCTTTATGAAGAGTTTCTCTGAGCGCATTTTCAGAAGAGTCGTTGAACAGGACACAAGCCAGTTGACGGACCAGCTTTTTGAAGAGCTGAGGCAGCGGGAAGAAAAGGTCATGTATATGCTTATTTTTGATAAAGGTGGATACCTTCTCTCTCATACCTTTATTGACACCATGCCCAAATATCTCTTAAAATTGAACAACAAGTTTAATAGAGATGAAGAATACCGAATCGTTAAGATAAAGAAGGATAATCTCTTTGTCTACGATATCGCAGTGCCTATCAGAGAAGGTATTGAACAGGTAGGAACCTTTCATCTTGGCATTAAAGGCGAGTTTATTGAAAGCACCATATGGGCAGCATTGAAAGCACCTCTTTTGGTCACCCTCATCGTAGCGATCTCAGTTTTCTTTATCAGTCTAAAAATATCTCAAACGATCACGACCCCCATTTACGAACTGATAAGAGTGGCAGCCAAGGTAGGTGTGGGCGATCTGAATGCAAGGGTATCCATCCATGGCAAAGATGAGTTTGCCCAATTGGGCAGCTCTTTCAATAGCATGACCCAAAATCTGGAAAAGATGGGGAGAGAACTGCTTCGCGCAAAGGAAGCAGCCGAATCAGCCAGCGAGGCCAAGAGCATTTTTTTGGCAAATGTGAGCCACGAATTGCGTACGCCAATGAATGCCATCATCGGTTACAGCGAGATGTTACAGGAGGAGGCCGAAGATAGAGGCGAGAAGAGCTTGATCGCAGATCTTCAGAAAATAAACACAGCCGGACAGCATTTGCTTACTCTGATCAATAACATCCTTGATCTCTCCAAGATCGAGGCCGGCGTGTTGGAGCTTTACCTTGAAACCTTCGATGTCCATAAAATAGTGCAAGAGGTTGTGGGCACAAGTGAGCCACTGATCAAGGCAAAGGGTAATACCCTCAGAGTAAACTGCGAGGCTGACCTTGGTTCGATGCATGCCGATTTGACCAAAGTTCGTCAATGCCTGCTCAACCTGATCAGTAATGCTGCTAAATTCACTGAAAAAGGTACGATATCGATCGAGGTAAGCCGGGTGAGAGGAGAAGGTACGGATTTTATCATATTCAGTGTAAGCGATACTGGCATTGGGATGACCCGTGATCAGATGGAGAGGATCTTCGAACCCTTTTTCCAGGCCGATGCCTCGACCAGCCGCAAGTATGGCGGCACAGGTCTTGGGCTGGCGATTACCAAACGCTTCTGTGAGGCGATGGGTGGGGATATTCAGGTACAGAGTAAATATGGAGAAGGGACCACCTTTGCCATGCGGCTGCCGGCCCACGTGACCGAAAATAAAGTCGAATATACAGCTGCGGAAGAAGAAGGAAACAGGCAATGGCAAAGATTTTGATCGTCGAAGATAACGACATGAATTTGGACATGCTCTCACGACGTCTTGCACGCCGTGGTTACGATCTAATCACGGCAGTCGATGGAGAACAGGCTATAGCACTTGCGCAGTCAGAAATGCCTGATCTCATCCTGATGGACCTGAGTTTGCCTGTAGTGGACGGTTGGGAAGCAACGCGGCGTATTAAAGCAATGCCGGAAACCCGTTCCATCCCCATCATTGCATTGACCGCGCATGCCATGGTCGGAGATCAACAAAAGGCGATGCGTGCCGGCGCGGACGATTATGACACGAAGCCGATTGACCTGAAACGACTCCTTGAAAAAATGGAGGCCCTACTGAACCGGTAGGAGATCTTTCCCCCGAGAGTGACACTTCGAAAAAAATGGAGCATTGGGGCCAATGGAGGATATGAGGGTGAAGTCTGAGGTGGAGCGCGAGGGAGACCTTTCCCAGCGGGCATTTTTGGCCAATCTGCGGCATGAGTTGCGCACCCCTATCAATGCCATCATCGGCTATAGCGAGATGTTGCTCGAGGATGCGGACACGAAAGGCTATGAGGAATTTATCCCAGACCTCCAGAGGATCCTCAAAGGGGGGAGGGAACTTCTTGCACTCATTGATGATATTCTCGATCCTTCAAAAGATGCCATGGCTCAGGCCGATCATGATATCGACGCCTATGGAGGTCGCTTGCGGCATGCCCTGCGAACGCCGTTGAATTCTGTCGTAGGTTATACGGAAATGCTCCTGGAAAGAACCGAAGAAAAAGGAGACGGAGACTTTAGATCGGACTTGCAAAAGATTGATTCATCCGCCCGGAGCTTCCTTTCTCTCATTGAGGATGTCGTTAATTTCTCAAAAATCCAGGCAGGGGAGCGTCCGGGAGGGGATGCCTCAGAGACTCTCTCCAGCATTCGGGAGGCAGTGAAAACCATCCGCCCGGTGGAGGAGGATTCTGCTCTCCAAATATCGGGAGGTGGCGACCTCCTGATTGTTGATGATAATGAGATCAGTCGTGACCTGTTGACCCGCCACCTGCAACGGCAGGGCCATCACATCACCGTTGCCGAGAACGGCCGTCAGGCCTTGGAAATGATCCAGACCCATTCGTTCGACCTGATGCTCCTGGATATTATGATGCCAGAGATGAACGGGTACCAGGTGTTACAACATCTCAAAGACAATGAGACATGGCGGGACATCCCGGTGATCATCATTTCGGCTCTGGGGGAGTTGGACAGTGTTGTCCGGTGCATTGAGATGGGAGCGGAAGACTACCTGTTTAAACCGTTAAATCCCGTACTCCTGAGGGCGAGGATCGGCGCATGTCTGGAGAAAAAACGGTTACGTGACCACGCAAGGGAGCAACAGGAGAGGCTCGCAGAGTTGGGAGAAAACATAGCGGGTCTTGCACATTGCGTTAAGAATTTATTAAATGGGTTCAAGGGTGGAGAATACATTGTCAATCGAGCGATCAAAAAGCAGGATTTGGGGATGATGGGTAAAGGATGGAGCATGGTGGAAAAAAATATAGGCAGGGTATCAAAACTCGTGCTGGACATGCTCACCTATGTCAAGGATCGTGAGCCCGAATATTCAGAAGTGGATCTGAACAATCTGATCGAGGAGGCAAAGGAGGTGCTCAACCTTCAGGCCGAAAAGATGGGCGTTGAGATAAAGACGAAGACCGATGAAAACCTTCGTAAGGTGACGTTGGATTCGAAGGGCATTGTTCGCTGTCTTGTCAACCTGATCGGCAATGGCATTGATGCCTGTTCGGAAGAAGGAGGAGTTGTTTCTGTTGAGTCCAGGCTTGATTCAGATGACTATTTTGAGCTTGCGGTGTCCGATACTGGGTGCGGTATGGATCAAGACACCCTGAAGGTTCTTTTCAGAAAGTTTTTCAGCACCAAAGGCTCACAAGGCACGGGGCTGGGGTTGCCGGTTGTTCAACAGATCGTAAAGGAACATCATGGCTCCATCACAGTGAAATCAGAACCCGGGCACGGGACGACATTCACTCTAAGGCTTCCTCGACATCCACCTCCAGGCAAACTCTCGGATGGGAAGAACCCTCAGTTAGGAAAAGAATGATAGCGATCCTGATGTCCTTTCTTTGAATTGAAGGAAATTAAGAAGAGGTACAAGGAAAGAGAAAATCGTGATAAAATTGAAAGGAGGAGACGAAAAATGGGAGATCTTAAAGACAGACTTGTGCTGGTAGTGGATGACGACCCTGATGTCATCGAATACGTTTCAGCGATCCTGGATGATCACCAGATGAAGACAATGTCCGCAAGCAATGGAAAAGAAGCTATGAAAAAGGTCCGGGAGACCAAACCGGATATCATCCTTCTCGATTTGATGATGCCTAAACAGAGCGGGCTGGGATTCTTCAACGAGCTCAAAAAAAATGAAAAGTACAAAGCCATACCGGTCATCGTCGTCAGCGGGGCTTCCAAAATGACGGGTGTTGACGTGAAGTCTTATATTTATGATAAAGAAAAAGAACTCTCGGAACGGAAACAGAAAGTAGTGGGAACAGATGCGAAACCCGAAGCTTACGTTGAGAAGCCCGTTGATCCGGAAAAGCTGATCGCCGCAATCCAGAAGTTTTTGCCTTAACTCTTTAGGTTGCATGTTTACCTTATGATTATGATTTGATTTCACTTCCTCTTGTTGGACGCAAGAGGGAGGTGACGGGTGCCCGTGCCTGAGAGAATAGCTTTCTTGCTTCTCTTGGCCTCCGGCTCTCAGTACCTATTGGTATTCGGGAGTAATCAGTTATCTCCATACCGTAGCTTTCAAACTTTTGATGGTTTATAAAAACCTATGCAAAAAAGAGAATATGATGAGACGCTTTTTAGTCCTCTTCATCCTTTTTTGTTCCTCGCCTTCTTCTGCTGAATTCCAAACGCTTCCAGTCAAAGTAAATGGGCAAAGATCCCCTCTTGCGAGAGATTGTCTGGAATGTCACGGAAGGACTATAGATGAGATAAAATATGGAAACTCTGTCCATGGTCCAAATTCTTGTACGAGCTGTCATGTGGAGATGATAGATTTTGAAAAGCATGCGAAAGAAATCTACATGCCGACGAAAGTGGATTGTAGTCCCTGCCATAAGACGGAAGCAAGGGAATACTCGGGAAGTGTACATCGCATTAAGAGAGGCTACGACTGTATAGAATGCCACTCTCCCATCCATTATCTGAAAAAATGGGATGGAAGTAAAGTGGCAATCATAAGTAAATGTACGTCCTGCCATAGTAGGGAGGATTATGTAGAAAGCGGCCACGATAAGGCAATCCTTAACGGTAACCAAGATTCTGCAGTCTGTTCAGATTGTCATGGCCTCCATAATACGAAACTTTTCCAGGCCTTGAGAAGAGCATCTTCCTCAGAGGCAAGGGAGTTTTATACGAAAGCATGCTTCAGGTGTCATGGCGATAAAGAGCTTATGCAAAAGAATAATCTCACTACCATTTCCGTTGAAACCTATCAAAGGACTTTTCATGGAAAGCTAAGAAAATTGGGTGGTCCTGCCGCAGGTTGTGCTGATTGTCATGGGGCCCATAATATCCTCCCTAGACAGGATCCTAAATCTTCAATTAATGAGAAAAACCTTACGAAGATATGCGCAAAATGCCATCAAGGGGTAAATCCAAACCTTACGAAATATATCGCCCATCCTGATTTGAGTGATAGGGGAAAATATCCTCTCCTCTTTTGGACAAAGATTTTCATGGTTGTGCTCCTTTTGAGTACCCTCCTTTTTTACTGGGGTCATACCTTTCTCTGGTGGCGAAAAGCCTACTGGGAGAAACGGAGGCAGCTGAGGGAGGGACATCTCATATCAGAGAAACTTGTCCATATTGAAAACCCCGGAGACACCTATATCCGCTTTAAACTTAGAGACAGGCTTTTCCACCTTTTTTGCATCTTTGCCTTTTTTGGGCTCGCTGCTACGGGCCTCCCTATTAAATTCCCAGATGCCGGTTGGTCAAGATTCCTGTTGCGTTTTATGGGTGGAACTGAGGGGGCAATATTTTTTCATCAAATATGTGCGTTTGTTATCTTTGTGGAATCTTTTGCCTTTCTTGCCTACTGTATCCATTTTGCCTTCTATAACAAGAAAAGAGGGGAGACCGTAAAAGAGAGACTTTTCGGACCGTATTCCTTTTTGCCAAGAA
>Ga0335070_10011038_pt1 | contig 10558 bp, 7 predicted proteins | sample Lox_Sample_13_FD_206722 | JGI IMG/M metagenome (GOLD analysis project Ga0335070, IMG submission 206722) | Soil microbial communities from Loxahatchee National Wildlife Refuge, Florida, United States - Lox_Sample_1.3 | ecosystem: Environmental > Terrestrial > Soil > Wetlands | place: USA: Florida...
GCTGATGGTCGGCGGCATCGTGATCATCGTCGCCGAGCGCCGCCGCTGGCGCTTCTCGGTGCGCACGATCGACGCCAGCGGCTGGAGCCAGGCGTGGTGGGTGGGCGTGGCGCAAGTCCTGTCGCTCATTCCGGGGGTGTCGCGCTCCGCCAGCACCATCCTCGGCGGCATGTTCGCCGGCATGAACCGGCCGACGGCGACGCAGTTCTCGTTCTACCTCTCGATCCCAACATTGTTTGCCGCCAGCCTCTACAGCCTCTTCAAGGCGCGGCATCTGCTCGTTGCTACCGACATCGCGCCGCTGGCCGTGGGCTTCGTGGTCTCCTTCATCTCCGCCCTCGTCGTGGTGCGCGCTTTCATCGGCTACGTGCAGCGGCACGATTTCACCGGCTTCGGCTACTACCGCATCGCGATCGGGTTGCTGATCCTCGCATTCCTTCGTTGACGGCCCAGCACCCTTTGCATATGGTGCGCGCGATCTGCTGAGGCCGCCATGGATCTGCGCACACAGCTCTTCGGGGTGAAGAGCATCAAGCTCCTCGAAGAGGAGATGGCGGGTGAGAACCGCCTGCGGCGCGTGCTCGGGCCCGTGTCGCTGACGGCGCTGGGTGTCGGCGCGATCATCGGTGCCGGCATCTTCGTGCTCACCGGGTTGGCGGCGCACGACCACGCCGGGCCCGGGTTGATGCTGTCCTTCGTCATCGCCGGCTTGGGCTGCACCTTCGCGGCGCTGTGCTACGCCGAGTTCGCCTCGATGATCCCGGTCGCCGGCAGCGCCTACACCTACGCTTACGCGACCCTGGGCGAGCTGATGGCGTGGATCATCGGCTGGGACCTGGTGCTCGAGTACGGCATGGCGTCGAGCACGGTGGCCTACGGCTGGTCGAAGTACTTCCTGCACTTCATCGAGCTCTTCGGCTGGCACATCCCGACGTTCCTCACGAGCGACCCGTTCAGCACGCCGGGGGCGTGGTTCAACCTGCCGGCGGCGGTGGTCGTGTTGCTGGTCACCGTGGTGCTGGTCGTCGGCATCCGCGAGAGCGCCAGCTTCAACGCCACGATGGTCGTGGTCAAGCTGGTGGTGGTGGTGTTCGTGATCGGCGCCGGGTTCACCCACGTCGATCCGAAGAACTGGTCGCCGTTCATGCCGTTCGGGTTCACGGGCGTGGCCAGCGGTGCGGCGTACGTGTTCTTCGCCTACATCGGGTTCGACTCGGTCTCGACGCACGCCGAGGAGGCGCGCAACCCGCAGCGCGACGTGCCGATCGGCATCATCTGCTCGCTGCTGCTGTGCACCGCCCTGTACATCGCCGTATCGGCGGTGTTGACCGGGATGGTGCCGTACACCGAGATCGACATCAACGCGCCGCTGGCGGCGGCCTTCGTGCGCTACGGCTTGTCGACCGCCGTGTTCTTCATCTCGCTCGGCGCCGTCGCCGGGATCACCAGCGTACTGCTGGTGCTGATGCTCAGCCAGCCGCGCGTCTTCTTCGCGATGGCACGCGACGGCCTGCTGCCCTACTCCTTCTTCGGCACCGTGCACCCGCGCTTCCGCACGCCGCACAAGGCGACGATCCTCACCGGCTCGCTGGTGGCCCTGGTCGCGGCGTTGTTCCCGATCCACGCGCTCGCCGAGATGGTGAACATCGGCACGCTGTTCGCCTTTGTGGTGGTCTGCGCGGCGGTGTGGGTCATGCGTTACACCAACCCCAACCAGCGGCGTCCGTTTCGCTGCCCGTTGGTGCCGCTCGTGCCGATCCTCGGCATCCTCTTCAACCTCGGCCTGATGTTCTCCCTCGGCATCCACAACTGGGAGCGGCTGGGCGTGTGGCTCGTTGTCGGACTGATCATCTACTTCGGCTACAGCCGGCACCACAGCAAGCTCGCCGCGGCGGCGCAGGCCGCCCCGGTCCGCCAACGCGCCCACGGCCGCTGACGGTGCGGTGCGCTACCGCTTGCTGACGCGCCGCCGCCCGCCCCTCGGGGCACGTCTGAGAACGGACCTTCCGTCCCCTTCAGTCGCCCTTCTGCGTCTTCTTCTCTACGACCGTTAGCGCCGTCATTCCCGCGGGCACAAAATTTATGGCGTCGGTAAGGTAAGTACTGCAAATGATCCCAGCCCTCGCAGTGGCAAGGATTCGGGCCGATCCCTTCGACACCACCCCGATAATCGTTGAGATTGGCATCAAGACGAAAGCAGTCATCCCGACGGTGCCAAACATTCTCGTGGAACCTGGGCCGAGCGCCAGCGCGGTGGCCGTTGGGTCGTTCATGCATCGTCAATTTGGCTGGACGGTACTTCAACCTAGGTGGCCAGAACAATGACCGAGATCACTCCGGCGTTGATCGCTCGGGGCGTACGGCAAGGCAACGGGGCGCGCGCGGCCGGGGAATGAATTCCCCGGCTAACATGGGCCAAGTCGGCTGAAGCCGACTCCCCTCAGCCCGGTTCATTCGACGCCGGATATTCGCCTCTAACGACTTCCTACGCTCAGTCCGTTTGAACGGACTTTCCGCAGACCGTCGCCGGCGATTTCGAATCGCCGGGGGACGCGGGGCTGCGATCCACAACGCCTTCGGCGTAGACTTCAAACTGAGACCCCGACCCGTGCGGCCGGGCCGATCAACCCCCTCCTTACCAAGGAGGGGGCAGGGGGTGGTTGCTGCCGCGCCGTTTCAGGACCTCCCCTGACCTCTCCTTGGTAAGGAGGGGATCCTCGTCGAACAGTTCATTGGTAGACACTACGCGGCGTTCATCTGGCCTTTCGCGCAACTGGCCAGGTCTGATACTCAGCCGGCATGCCGACGCGCCTCGCCCCCATCCCGGCTCCGCTCGACGAAGAGCCCGACACGCCGCGCCGCTTCGTGCGCGGCCTCGGTTTGTGGGACGCCACCGCGGTGGTCGCCGGGTCGATGATCGGCTCGGGCATCTTCATCGTGTCCGCCGACATCGCCCGTCAGGTCGGCGCGCCGGGATGGCTGATGCTCGTCTGGGCGCTCACCGGGGTCATGACCATCATCGGGGCGCTCAGCTACGGCGAGCTCGCCGCGATGATGCCGCAGGCCGGCGGGCAGTACGTCTTCCTGCGCGAGGCTTACGGACCGCTCGTCGGCTTTCTGTTCGGGTGGACGCTGTTCATGGTCATCCAGACCGGAACCATCGCTGCCGTTGCCGTGGCGTTCGCCAAGTTCACCGCCGTGCTGCTGCCTCGGCTCGACACGAGCTTCGCGCTCGGCCCGCGCAGCATCTCCGGGCAGCAGGGTCTGGCCATCGCGGTGATCGCACTGCTCACCGCCGCCAACTGCAATGGGCTGCAGACGGGGCGCTGGGTGCAGAACCTCTTCACCGCCACCAAGGTCGGCGCACTGCTGGCGCTGATCGCCTTCGGCCTGCTCGTCGGACGCAGCACCGACGCGGTGCGCACCAACCTCGACGCCTTCTGGACTCCGCCGGGGTTCTCGCCGGCCCTCCTGCCGGTGCTCGGCGCGGCGATGGTCGGCGCGCTGTTCTCCTCCGACGCGTGGAACAACATCACCTTCGCCGCCGCCGAGGTGCGCGCGCCGGCGCGCACCGTGCCGGCGAGCCTGGCGATCGGCACCGGCCTGGTCACCGTCTTGTATCTGCTCGCCAACCTCGTCTATCTCGCCGCGCTGCCGGTACGCGGCGACGCGCACGGCGCGACGTTGGCGGCACGCGGCATCGCCTTCGCCGCCAGCGACCGCGTCGGCACGGCGGCGATGGAAGTCATGCTCGGCCACGCCGGGGCGGTGCTCATGGCCGTCGGCATCATGATCTCCACCTTCGGCTGCGTGAACGGGTTGATCTTCGCTGGTGCGCGCGTCTACTTCGCGATGGCGCGTGACGGCCTGTTCTTCGGCATGGCCGGGCTATTGAACACGCGCGGCGTCCCCGCCGCGGCGCTGCTGCAGCAAGGGCTGTGGGCCGCGGCGCTGACATTGTCCGGCACCTACGGCGAGCTGCTCGACTACGTGATCTTCGCCGCCTTGCTCTTCTACGTGCTCACCGTCGGCGCGCTCTTCGTCCTGCGCCGCACACGACCCGACGCCGAGCGACCGTACCGTGCCGTGGGCTATCCGCTCGTGCCCGCGACCTACATGCTGCTCTCGACCCTGATCATGCTCGACCTGCTGGTGGTGAAGCCGCGCTATACCTGGCCGGGGTTGCTCATCGTGGCTTCCGGCGTGCCGGTCTTCTACGCGTGGCGCGCCCGCCGTGGACGCGCAGCCCACCGATAGCGGTCGCCCGGGCACGGCACGGCGCCCCGCTCTCCCCAGCTTGACTTAGACCCGGCCCTCGGCGACACCATGAGGCATGCCCCTCGATAGCTTCGGTCGCAGCATCGACTACCTGCGCATCTCGCTCATCGACCACTGCAACCTGCGCTGCGTGTACTGCATGCCGCTCAGCGGCCTGCAGTTCGCCCGCTCCGAGGAGTTGTTGACGCCGGCCGAGATCGAGCGCGTGGCGCGCGCCGCGATCGCCGTCGGCTTCCGCAAGTTCCGACTCACCGGCGGCGAACCGACGCTGCGGCCCGACCTCGTCGAGATCGTCGAGCGTCTCGGTCGCCTCGACGGTTTGCGCGATCTCGCCATGACCACCAACGGCATCCTGCTGCCGCGCCTGGCGACGCGGCTCAAAGACGCCGGCTTGCGGCGCGTGAACGTTCACGTCGACACGCTGCACCCGGGACGCCTGCAGCGCCTGATGCGCTTCGGCACGGTGCAGGAAATCTGGGCGGGCATCGAGGCCGCGGAAGCCGCCGGCCTCACGCCGATCAAGCTCAACGTCGTGGTGACGCGCGGCTACAACGACGAGGACGTCGTCGAGATGGCGCGTCTGACGCTGACGCGCGACTGGCACGTGCGCTTCATCGAGTTGATGCCGCTCGGCGCCGGCGAGTGCGCGCGCACCGCCGTCAGCCAGTACGTGTCGAACGTCGACACGCGCCGGCGCATCGAGGCGGCGCTCGGCCCGCTGACCGCGCTGCCGGATCAGCATCCGGCGGACGAGTCGCTCAACTATCGGGTACCCGACGGCCGCGGCGTCCTCGGCATGATCAGCCCGGTGAGCCAGCCGTACTGCGGCAATTGCAACCGCATGCGGCTCACTGCCGACGGCAAGTTCCACCTCTGCCTGTTGCACGACGACGAGCTCGATCTGCGCGCCCGGATGCGCAGCGGCGCATCGGACGAGGCGATTCGCGACCTGCTGCTGCACGCCGTCGCCGCGAAGCCGACGGGGCATCATCTCGAGCGCGGCATCTCCACCGAAGAGCGCCACATGTATCAGATCGGCGGCTGAGCGCGGCTTGAGTCCGCCGGTCGCTTTGTTATGATCCCGCGATGTTCGTGCAAACCGTGAGCGATGCACGCGCCATTCTCGGCGGCGACGTGCTCGGTCCCGCCGAGATCGCCGCCACCTTCGGCGGCGCCGCGGCCGGCGACGGACCGTCGATCCCGTTTACCCGTGACGAGCTCAGCGCCGCGCATGCGGGCGGTGAGATGTTGGTGCTGCGCGTCGCGCGCGTCGGCGACACGCCCCTGACCATTCGACATATGACCGAGCGCCATCCCGCGGCGTTCGACGCGAAGCTGCTGCACCAGGTCGGCTATCAACTCAAGGACGAGTGGGGCATTGCGCTGGAGCCGCTGGCGGCGACGGAGATCTGCACGCCGGGCTGGGCCTTGGTGCGCAAGAGCATCCTCGACGACAGCCGCAACCTGCCCTACGACGCCCAGGACGAGCCGTTGCACAGCTACGCCGGCACGCTGGCGTACGTGCGCGCGGCGCACACCGAAGGCGTGCCGCGGGTCGCCGTCGCGCGGCGTTCCGCGGTCGAGGCCGTGTACGACACCCTGCTGTACTTCGCGGTGCACAAGGTCCGGTTGCTGGAGAAGGCATGGGACTGGACCAGCTCCCGTACGATCGACGGCGGCTACTTGAACGTCGGCGGCTTCGGCCCGCGCGGCATGCAGATCCTGAGCTTCTCGAAGGCGGTGCGTCACGGCGGCCTGGGCGTGTGCCCGGCGCGGCGTCGCGTCGCGTGAGGGTGGATGATGTACTTCGTGCTGACGAAGCGCCCCGGATACGTCATGTTCTGCACCACGCCGAGCGAACGCGCGGCGGTGGGCCTCACCGAGCAGCAAACGGTGCATCTGCTGGTGCGCAACGCCGGCACCGGCGAATGGGACGTGTTGGCGCAGTGGAACGGCAGCGACTACTCGCACACCGACTTCATGGCGGCCTGGCAACACCAGCCGGAGCCCGCCGATCCGGCGCAGCTGCTCGCGCCGCTGCCGGCGGCGGTCCGACACGCAGCCGGCAGCTAAGCACACCGGCGGTGCCCTCGGCCCCCGAAGCGCAGATGCTACCGCCGTCGCTCGCGCCACACTTCCGGGTGTACCAGCCGCGGCGAAACCGCTAGGATCTACGGTCACTGTGCGCCATCCAATCGTCGCCGATGAGCTGAAAATCCTCGAGCAGGTCAACGCGGTGCTCGAAGAGTTTCCGACGGTCGCCGGGCCGTCCGAAGCCTCGCTCGTCGAAGAGCTCACGCGCCTGCGCGAGATGATGCGTGAAGGCGAGAAGGCCGAGGACCAGGCGGCGCTGCTCGACCAGTGGAACCGCCAGTCGGCGCTGCTCGAACAGCTGCGCGCGTCGCGGCAGGCCCCGCAGGTGAGCCGCGACTCGCCGTATTTCGCGCACCTGCGCTTGTGCGAGAACGGCGCCGAGCGCGACATCCTGCTCGGCAAGGCGACCCGGCTGCAGCGCGGCGTCCGCATCGTCGACTGGCGCAACGCGCCGATCTCCCGGATCTTCTACCGCTACCAGCAGGGCGACGAGTACGAGGAAGAGATCGCCGGCCGCACCGTGGCCGGCGCAGTGACGGCGCGCCGCACGGTGACCATTCGCAACCAGACGCTGCAGCGCATCGATGCGCCGGAAGGCATCTTCAGCGCCGACGCGACGCAACCCGAGGGTTGGCGGCAGACCGCGCTCGAGGCGCCGCGGCTCGGCGGTGGCGAAGGCGCCGCACTGCGCGCCCACGCCCCCGGCGACGGCACGCATCGCCGCCTGGGAACCGACCTCGAAGGCACACGCCGGCGCGTCGACAAGCACCTGCCCGACATCGCCGGGCTCATCGATCCGGCGCAGTTCGAGCTCATCACCCGTCCGTCGACCGGCTTCGTCGTGATCCGCGGCACAGCCGGCTCCGGAAAGACTACCGTCGCCCTGCACCGCATCGCCTACCTCGCGTACGACGACCCGACCATCGACTCGGCGCAGACGCTGGTGGTGGTCTTCTCACCGGCGTTGCGCGACTACGTCAGCCACGTGCTGCCGGCGCTGGGCGTGCAGGATGTGCAGGTGCGGACCTTCTACGAGTGGGCCGCGGAGCACAGCAAGCGCCTGTTCACGAAGCTGCCGCGCCAGACGCGCGAAGATACCCCGGCGCTCGTCCACCGTCTCAAGTTGCATCCCGGTTTGCTGGTGGCGTTGGAGCGCCAAATCCAACGCGTGCCGGGACCGGCAACGGTCGAGCAGGCCATCGACGACTGGGCCAGCGTGCTCAGCCAAGCGCCGTTGCTCGAAGAGGTCTTCGCACAGGTCGCGCCCGACGCCTTCCGCACCGACGAGCTGGTGCGCGCCGCGACCTGGAGTCGCGACCGCTACGACGAGATCTGCGCCTGGATGGCGGGCGACTTCAGCGTGCAAGCGGAGATCGACGCGGAGGACGACGCCTTGCTGCTGCGTGCCTGGCAGCTGCGCTGCGGGCCCCTGCCCGGCCGCGGCAATCGCCCGCTGCGCTATCGACACATCGCCATCGACGAGGTCCAGGACTTCTCGCCCGTCGAGGTCCAGATCCTGCTCGGCTGCCTCGACGAGCGCCAGAGCATCACCCTGGCGGGCGACACGCAGCAGCATGTGATGAAGGACGCTGGCTTCACCTCGTGGGCGAGCTTCTTCAAGGACCTCGGCGTGGAGGGCACCGAGATCAACACGCTGCAGATCAGCTACCGGTGCACGCGCGAGATCGCCGAGTTCGCGGTCGGCGTGCTCGGCGACCTGCGCGAGGACGACGCGCCGCCGATCACCACGCGCTCCGGCCCGGCGGTGGAGCTGTTCCGCTTCACCGATCACGGCGCCTGCGTGGCGTTTCTCGCCGACGCGCTGAAGGAGCTCGAGACCAAGGAGCGCCTGGCGTCGGTTGTCGTGCTGACGCCGTCGCGCGAGCTGAGCGCGCTGTATCACCGCGGGCTGCAGACCGGTGAAGTGCCGCGGGTGCGGCGGGTCGAGAATCAGGATTTCACCTTCGCGCCGGGCGTCGAGGTCACCGAGATCGAGCAGGTCAAAGGTCTGGAGTTCGACTACGTCATTCTCGTCGAGGTGAGCGCGGCGAACTTCCCGGAAACGCCGGCGGCGCGGCGGCTGCTGCACGTCGGCGCGACGCGCGCCGTGCACCAGCTGTGGATGACCAGCGTGGCGACGCCGTCGCCGCTGGTGCGGACTCAACTCGCGCGCCGCGCTGCCGGCGGCTCGAACGGCACGTCCTGAGCGCGGCGGCCGCGTGGCGTGCGCGGCGCAAATGCGGTAGTCACCGCTACGCATGCGTGACCAGGCCGGCGGGCAGCCACCCGCGGAAGAGGAGGCCGCGCCCCTGCCGCACCCGCGAGACTTCGTCGCGGCGCTGGGGCTGCTGAGCGCGCTGCCGCTGCCGCGGCCGGATGTGCACAGCCCGGCCTTCGCGCGCGCCACGCTGTTCTTTCCGGTCGCCGGCGCGCTGCTCGGGTGCACGCTGATCGGCGTGCACTGGGCGTGCGCCCGGTGGTTGCCGGCGTGGGCGATGGCGGTCGTTCTCACCGTGCTCTGGGAGGCCGCGAGCGGCGGTGCCGGGCTGCGGGCGTGCGGCGCCGCCGCTGGGGGGCGTGCCGGCCGCACGGTGCTGATGGTCGCCGCGCTCACCGCCAAGGCGGGCGCGCTCACCGTCGCGGCGGCGGCGCAACCGGTCATCGTGCTGTTCGCGCCGCTCCTGGCGCGCTGGGGCATCGTCGTGCTCGCCGCCGGCGCCCGCGACGCGGCGGCGGCGGGACGCAAGTTCAACGCGGCGGTCGGCTTCCGTGAGTTCGCCCTGACGAGCGTGCTGACCTTCGCGCTGCTGTTCTCCGTTGCCGAGGCGACCGGGATGCTCATCGTCGTGTGCACGGCGGCTGCCGCGTTGGGGCTGCGGGTGTGGCACCACCGGCGTCCCGGCGGCGTGTCGTGGCCACTGCTGCTCGCCGACGCCGAGCTGCTCGAGATCCTGGTCGCGGTGTTGATCGCGGCGCTCCGCGCGCGCTAGCCGCCCACGCTGGCCCGCGATTTCCCGGCGCGCTGGGCTGTGGACCACCCGCATCCGCTCAGGTATCTTCGCGATGTGAGCTCAGTTGTTGCGGTCATCCTAGGTGGAGGACGGGGGACACGGCTGTATCCCCTGACACAGTTGCGCAGCAAGCCCGCGGTGCCGTTGGCCGGCAAGTACCGCCTGGTCGACATTCCGATCAGCAACTGCATCAATTCCGGTTTGCGCAACATCTTCGTGCTCTCGCAGTTCCAGTCGGCGTCGCTCAACCGCCACCTGGCGCGCACCTATCGCTTCGATTCGTTCTCCGGCGGCTTCGTCGAGATCCTCGCCGCCGAGCAGACGGAAGCCAGCATGGACTGGTATCAGGGCACCGCCGACGCGGTGCGCAAGCATCTGCACCGCTTCCTGCGGCGCGGCACCGAGAGCATCCTGGTGCTCTCCGGCGACCAGCTCTACGTGATGGACTTCCGCAAGATCATCGAGACCCACGCCGCCAGCCGCGCCGACATCACCGTCGCCGCGACCCCGGTCAGCGCCCACGACGTCTCCGAGTTCGGCATCCTGCAGATCGACGGCTTCGGCACCGTGGTCGACTTCGTCGAGAAGCCGCGCGACAGCTCGATCCTCGGCCGCCTGGCGCTCAGCGACGAGACGTTGACGGCGCGCGGCATCCCGAAGGACCGCCGCTTCCTCGCCTCGATGGGCATCTACGTCTTCCGCCCCGAGGTGCTCATCAACGTCCTGGAAGATCCCACGCAGATCGACTTCGGCAAGGAAGTGATTCCCCGGGCCATCCGCCGGCACCGCGTACACGGCCACTTCTTCTCGGGTTACTGGGAGGACATCGGCACGATCCGCAACTTCTACGCCGCCAACATCGCGCTGGCGTCGATGCAGGCGCCGATCGATCTGTTCAGCGAGCAGGCGCCGATCTACACCCGGCCACGCTTCTTGCCGGGCACGTGGATGCGGCGCGTGGAGCTCGACGAGACGATCATCGCCGACGGCTGCCGCATCGAGGACGCGCACATCGATCACTCGGTGATCGGCCTGCGCAGCATCATCGGGCCGGGCGCGCGGATCGCGCGCACGGTGATGATGGGCGCCGACTTCTACGAGATGCCGGAGAACGGCAACGGGCCGAGCGAAGCGATCCCCGTCGGCGTCGGGGCGGGCAGCGTGATCGAGCGGGC
>Ga0335070_10011039_pt1 | contig 10557 bp, 8 predicted proteins | sample Lox_Sample_13_FD_206722 | JGI IMG/M metagenome (GOLD analysis project Ga0335070, IMG submission 206722) | Soil microbial communities from Loxahatchee National Wildlife Refuge, Florida, United States - Lox_Sample_1.3 | ecosystem: Environmental > Terrestrial > Soil > Wetlands | place: USA: Florida...
AAGATGAGCAGCGGGATCATCACGCCGACGAACGACGCCAGTGCGAACTTCGCCGCGTAGCTGGCCCGCACCGGCGCCACGTCCGCCAGGAGCCGGTACATCGGCATGCGATCCAGCGATGCCCGTCCGGGCTGGACCTTGGTCACCATGGTTGGCAATCCCCCATCCGGGCCATTCTAGCCGTGGTGCCGCCCGCGTGCATTGCGGCGGTGCAGCGTCAGCCGATGGGGTTTCGCATCGTCCCGATCCCCTGGATCTCGGTCTCCAGGAGGTCGCCGGGCTTCATGAACTCGGGGGGCGTGCGCGCGAAGCCCACGCCTTCGGGCGTCCCGGTCGAGATGACGTCGCCCGCCTCCAGGGTCATGCCCGCGGAAAGCTCGCTGATGAGGCGCGGCAGCTTGAAATAGAGGAACTTCGTGTTCGAGTCCTGTTTGGTCACGCCGTTCACGCGGCAGGCGACGCGCAGGTTGTTGGGGTCGAGGCTGTCGGCGGTGACGATCCAGGGGCCCATCGGGCACGTGCCGTCGAAGCTCTTGCCCTTGTGCCACTGGCCGCCGTGGTAGCGCTGGACGTCGCGCACCGAGACGTCATTGATCACCGTATAGCCCCAGATGTGGCGCATCGCGTCGCCCTCGGCGATGTCCTTGCCGCCGGTGCCGATGATCACGCCCAGCTCCACTTCCCAGTCGTAGGAGGTGGACACGTTCGCCGCGAACGGCACGTTGTCGAAAGGGCCCGTCACCGCCGTGGGGGCCTTGCTGAAGAAGACCGGGTGCACCGGCAGCTCGCGCTTCTCCTGCAGCTTCTTCGCGCCCTCCTCGAAGTGCTCGAGGTAGTTCCAGCCCACGCAGAAGACGTTCTTCGCCGGCCTCGGGATGGGCGCGTGCAGCTTCACGTCGTTCAACGCGAGCGAGGAGGCGGCCGGGCGCGCGGCGAGCTCGCGCAGGCGCTGCATCATCGGCGCGCCGGCGCGGATGAGGCCCAGCATCGTCGCGGTGTCCGCGTCGGCGCCCAGCGCGGCGGGGATGTCCACGATGCGCCGGTCGTCGATGACGAGGCCCGGCCGCGGGTTGCCCGAGGGCAGGGGAGAGAAGGTGGCGAGTTTCATGGGGTCATTCCTTTCCGAGGGCCGCGAGCGGATGCGCCTCGCGCGTCCAGCGCGGCGCGAAGAACGATTCGACGTCGCAGGCCTTCACGTCTTCGAGGCGGGGCGGGTTCCAGCGCGGCTTGTTGTCCTTTTCGACGATGAGCGCGCGGATCCCCTCGACGAAATCTCCCTGCTCGAAGCAGCGGTTGATGAGGTTCAGCTCCATGCGGAAGCAATCGGCGAGGTCCATGGCGCGGCCGCGGCGAAGCTGCTCGAGCGCGACGGCGAGGAGCGTCGGCGAGCGTTTTGCGAAGGCTTCCACCGTCTTCGCGGCCCATTCGGCGAAGCGTGGATCCTTCTCGCCGCGCAACGATTCGATGATCGCGGGCACGCTCGCGAGCGCGAAATGGCGGTCGATGGCCTCGCGCAACGCGGGCAGGTTGCCGGGCGGAGCGTCTCCCGGCGAGACGTTCACGTCGGCGAGGTTCGCGTACACGGCGTCGGCGGCGTTGAGCGTGGGCCCGACGAGGCCCAGGTAGATCCCCACCTCGCCCGGGCAGCGCGAGAGGAAATGGCTGGCACCCACGTCGGGGAAGAGCCCGATGGCGGTCTCGGGCATCGCCATGCGCGTGCGCGGGCCGACCAGGCGCACGCGCGCGCCCTGCGAGATGCCCATGCCGCCGCCCATCACGATGCCGTCCAGGAGCGCGACGATGGTCTTCGGGTAGCCGTAGATGCGGTAGTCGAGCGCGTATTCGACCTCGAAGAACGTGTGGTGCCCGCCTGCGCCGGAGGTGGCGTGCCTGTGCAGCGTGCGCACGTCGCCGCCCGCGCAGAACGCCTTCTCGCCCGCGCCGCGCAGCACGACGAGGCGCACGTTCGGGTCGTGCTCCCAGCGGTCGAGCCAAACGTCGAGCCCCTGGAGCATCTCGAACGTGATCGCGTTCAGGGCAGTCGGCCGGTTGAGGGTGACGGTGGCCACCCCGGCGCGGACCTCGGCGGCGAGCTCGCCGCCGGCCGCGCTCAGTCGTTCTTCCATTCGGGCTTGCGCTTCTCGAGGAACGCGTTGACGCCTTCGCGGGTGTCCCGGAAGTCGAACAGGTCCACGAAGCGCTCGCGCTCGAGCGCGAGCCCCGCGCGCGAGGGCACGCCGTTGCGCGAGTTGTGGATGAGGCCCTTGCAGAACTCGACGGCGCGCGGGGAGAGCGTGGCCACGCGTTCGGCAAGCGCGGTGGCCGCCGCGAGCGACTTGCCCTTTTCCACGACCTCCTGCACGAGCCCGATGCGCAGTGCCGTTTCGGCCGAGACCCGCTCATTGGTGAGGATCATTCGCTTGGCCCAGCCTTCGCCCACGAGCCAGGGCAGCATCTGCGTGCCGCAGCCGGCGGGCAGCAGTCCCACGGCGGGCTCGGGCAGCGCCATCTGCGCGTGCGACTCCGCGACGCGGATGTCGCACGAGAGGGCGCATTCGAGGCCGCCGCCCATGGCATAGCCGTTCATCGCCGCGATGGTCACGAAACGCGCGTTCATGAGCGCGCCGAACGCGGAGCCGAATCGCGCGATGAACTCCCGCGCGAGGGCCTTGTCGCCGCTGAAGGTCTTGAGGTCGGCGCCGGCGGAGAAGAACTTCTCGCCGCTGCCCGTGATCACCATCGCGTACACCGAGCGGTCGGCCTCGAGCCCGGCGACGAGGGATTCGAGCGCGCGCAGGCTCTCCGGCGTCCAGGTGTTGGCCGGCGGATTGTCGATGGTGACGAACGCGGTGTGCCCGCGGATCTCGTGCTTCATTGGGCCTTCATGTACTGCAGGATAACGCTCGAGAAATCCTTGGCCCCGTTGCCGTCGTTGGAGTGCTTCTGGTAGATCTGCTGCGCGAGCGCGCCCAGGAGCACCGGCTGCTGCGCGGTCTTGGCGGCCTCGGTGACGAGCGTGAGGTCCTTGAGCATGAGGTCCGCGCCGAATCCGCCGGAATAGCCGCGCGAGGAGGGAACGTTCTCCAGCACGCCCGGATACGGGTTGTACGTGTCGCTGCTCCAGCAGCGGCCGCTCGACGTGTTCACGATTCCCGCGAAGACCTTGGGATCCATGCCGAGCTTGGCGGCGAGCGTCATGCCCTCGGAAGTCGCGATCATCTCGATGGCGAGCATCATGTTGTTGCAGATCTTCGCCACCTGGCCGTTGCCGATGCCGCCGCAGTGCACGATGTTCTTGCCCATCGCCTGCAGCACGGGCTTGGCCGCCTCGTAATCCTTCGCGTCGCCGCCCACCATGAACGTGAGGGTGCCCGCCTCGGCGCCGCCCACGCCGCCGGAGACCGGCGCGTCGATCATGGGGCAACCCTTGGCCTTCGCGTCCATCGCCACTTCGCGCGCGGTGAGCGGGTCGATGGTCGAGGAATCGATGAGGGGCGTGCCGGACTTCGCCCCGTTGAGCACGCCGAACTCGCCGCCGTACACCGTGCGCACGTGCGGCGAGGACGGCAGCATCGTGATCACCACCTGCACGCCCTTGGCGCAATCGGCCGGGGAGGTTGCCACCTCGCAGCCTTCCTTCTCGAGTTTCCTCACGAGCTCGCCGACCACGTCGTACACGCGCAGCTTGTGGCCGTTCTTGAGCAGGTTGCGGGCCATGGGATTGCCCATGTGCCCGAGCCCGATGAATCCGATCCTCACGCGTCCTCCTTGTTTCTTCTTCTCGCGCCCCGTGCCCTGCGCTTCGCGCCTTATTTGAGGCTGATCGTGGTATGAATTCCCGGGTTCACCGTCTCGTCGTCGAACCAGCGCGCGGTCACCGTCTTCACCTGCGTGTAGAACTGGATCACCTGCTTGCCGTAGGGGCCGAGGTCGCCCAGCTTCGAGCCGCGCGAGCCGGTGAAGCTGAAGTAGGGCACCGGCACCGGGATCGGCACGTTGATGCCCACCTGGCCCACGTCGATCTCGTTCTGGAACTTGCGCGCCGCGGCGCCCGACTGCGTGAAGATGCCCGTGCCGTTGCCGTACGGGTTGCCGTTGATGAGCTTGATCGCCTCGTCCAGCGTGTCGACGCTCACCAGCACCAGCACCGGCCCGAAGATTTCCTGCTTGTAGACCTCGTGCTGCGGCTTCACGCCCGAGAAGACGGTCGGGCCGATGAAGTTGCCCTTTTCGTAGCCGGCGACGCGCGGGTTGCGCCCGTCGAGCTCGAGCTTCGCGCCTTCCTTCACGCCCTGCTCGATCAAGCCCTCGATGCGGCCCTTGGCCTGCTTCGAGATCACCGGGCCCAGGTCCGCCCCGGCCTCGGTGCCGCCGTTCACCTTGAGCGTCTTCGCCTTGGCGACGATGTCGGGGATCCACCGGTTGGCTTCGCCCACCAGCACCGCGACGCTGGTGGCCATGCAGCGCTGGCCCGCCGCGCCGAACCCGGCGCCCACCAGCGCGTTCAGCGATTGCTCCTTGTTCGCATCCGGCATCACGACCGCGTGGTTCTTCGCGCCCATCATGCATTGGGCGCGCTTGCCGTGCTCGCTCGAGAGCTTGTAGACGTGCTCGCCCACGCCGCAGGAGCCCACGAACGAGACTGCCTTGATGTCCGGGTGCGTGCAGATCGCGTCTACCGCCTCCTTGCCGCCGTGAACGATGTTGAGCACGCCAGGCGGCACGCCGGCCTCGATCGCGAGCTCGGCGAGCGCCATCGGCGTCATCGGATCCTGCTCCGAGGGCTTCAGCACGAACGTGTTGCCGCACACGATCGCCATCGGGAACATCCAGAGCGGGATCATGGCCGGGAAGTTGAACGGCGTGATGCCCGCGCAGACGCCCAGCGGCTGGCGGATGAAGTACGTGTCGACGCCGTTGGCGACCTGCTCGGCGAATTCGCCCAGCGAGAGCGTGCCGATCGAGCAGGCATGCTCCACGACCTCGAGCCCCCGGAAGACGTCGCCCTCGGCGTCCGGGAGCGTCTTGCCCTGCTCGGCGGTGAGGATCGCGGCGAGCTTCTTCATGTCGCGGCGGATCAGCTCCTGCAGCTTGAGCATGATGCGGGCGCGGGCGCCCAGCGGCGTGTTGCGCCACGTCTTGAAGGCCTCGGCGGCGGCCTTCACCGCCTCGCCCACCTCGGCCGCATCGCACATCGGGACGCGGGCGAGGACCTCCTGCGTCGCGGGATTCACCACGTCGCGCCAGGCTTTCGCCCGCGACTCGACGAACTTCCCGTTGATCAGGAGCTTGACGGTCGGGGGCGTTGCAACCTGGGGATTTGCGGCCATTGCGGATCCTCCTCGTGAACCTGCAATTATAATCCTCCGCAAAGACAACTTCCCCAGGCGCCATGTCCCGCAATACGTCCGTCCAGGCCGATACTCACGCGCCGCCCGTCACGCAGGTCCTCGCCCATTTCGTGGCGACGCACGCGTCCCGGGGCTGGCCCGACGGCGTCGAGCACGAGGCCCACCGCACGTTCCTCAACTGGGTGGGCTGCGCCATCGGCGCGGCGCGCCATGAGTCGGCCGGGGCGGCCATCGCGGCCCTGCAGATGCTGGCGCCTTCGCCGCAGGCGAGCGTGCTGGGCCGCGCGGAAAAGCTCGACATGGCGGGGGCTGCGCTGGTGAACGGCATCGCCTCGCATACCTTCGATTTCGACGACACGCACCTGAAGACCGTGATCCACCCGGCGGGACCCGTGGCCTCGGCGCTGCTCGCCCTCGCGGAGGTGCGCGGCTCGAGCGGGCGGGAAGTCATCGACGCGCTGGTGCTCGGCATCGACGTGTCCTGCCGGATCGGCAACTGCATCTATCCCGACCACTACGACCGCGGCTGGCACATCACGGGATCCACCGGAACGCTCGGCGCGGCCGCCGGCTGCGCGCGGCTCCTCGATCTCGACGAGCGCCGCACCCAGATGGCGCTCGGCATCGCCGCCTCGCAGCCCATCGGCATGCGCGAGCAGTTCGGCACCATGACCAAGCCCTTCCATCCGGGCGGTGCGGCGCGCGCGGGCCTTACGTCGGCGCTCCTCGCCGCCCACGGCTTCACGGCGAGCCCGAAGGCGATCGAGGCCCCGCGCGGCTACGCCCAGGTGGTCTCCACGAAGACCGACTGGAACGAGATCACCGGCGAGCTGGGCCGGCGCTTCGAGATCTCGTTCAACACCTACAAGCCGTTCGCATGCGGCATCGTGATCCATCCCACCATCGATGCGGCGATCCAGCTGCGCGGCAAGGGCGTGAAGGCCGCGGACGTGGAGCGTGTCGAGCTGCGCGTGCATCCGCTGGTGCTCGAGCTCACCGGCAAGAAGGAGCCGCAGGATGGCCTGCAGGGCAAGTTCAGCGTCTACCACGGGTTCGCCGCGGGGCTCATCTTCGGCCAGGCGGGCGAGCACGAGTACGACGATGCCGTGGTGCGGCGCGAGGACGTGGTGGCCTTGCGGCGCAAGGTCGATGCGGTGGTCGACCACGGGATCGCGGAGGACGCGGCGGACGTCACGGTGACGCTGCGCGGCGGCAAGCAGGTCCATGTTCGCGTGGACCACGCCGTCGGATCGCTCGAGCGGCCCCTCACCGACGGCCAGCTGGAGGCCAAGTTCCATTCGCTCGCCGACCCAGTGATCGGCGAGGCGAAGGCGAGGCAAGCCATTGCGGCCTGCTGGAAGCTCTCGCAGGCGAAGGACGTGCACGAGGTGCTGCGCCACGCGCGGCCGTAAGAAGCCGAAGCGAGAAATCGAAGAACGACACGGGGAGGCAGTCCATGAAGGTCCTGGGAATCATCGCGGCGGCGCTCATGCTCGGGGCCGCGCCGGCCCTGGCGCAGGAGCCGATCGTCATCAAGTTCAGCCACGTGGTCGCGGCGGACACGCCCAAGGGCAAGGCCGCGCTCAAGTTCAAGGAGCTCGCCGAAGAGCGCACCAAGGGCCGCGTGAAGGTGGAGGTCTATCCCAACAGCACGCTCTACAAGGACGGCGAGGAGATGAGCGCGCTGCAGCTGGGCTCCGTGCAGATGCTCGCGCCTTCCATCTCGAAGTTCGGGCCGCTGGGCGTGAACGCGTTCGAGGCCTTCGACCTTCCCTACATCTTCCCCAATCGCGACGTGCTCGACCGCGTGCTGAACGGCCCCGTGGGACACGACCTGCTCGGACGCCTCGAGAAATTCGGGATCGTGGGCCTCGCCTACTGGGACAACGGCTTCAAGGTGATGAGCGCCAACAAGCCGCTGCACATGCCGGCGGACTTCCGGGGCCTCAAGATGCGCATCAAGTCGTCCAAGGTGCTGGAGGCGCAGTTCCGCGCGCTGGGCGCCGTGCCGCAGGTGATGGCGTTCTCCGAGGTGTACCAGGCGATGCAGACGGGCGTGGTGGACGGCTCGGAGAACTCGCTGCCCAACTTCTGGACGCAGAAGTTCTTCGAAGTGCAGAAGTACACGGCGCTCTCCGACCACGGCTACGACTGTTACGCGGTGATCGTGAACGCCAAGTTCTGGATCGGGCTGCCGGCCGATATCCGGGCGACGCTCGACCAGGCGATGAAGGAGGCTTCCGCGTACCAGTTCGAGCTCTCGCTCAAGGAGCAGGCCGAGGACCTCGCGAAGATCAAGGCTTCCGGCCGGACGCAGGTCTATGACCTTACCGACGCGGAAAAGGCGGCCTGGCGCGCGGCGCTGCTGCCGGTGCACAAGCAGATGGAAGGGCGCATCGGCAAGGACGTGATCGACGCGATCTACAAGGAGCAGGCGGCCGCGGGCGTGAAGCCGTGAGCGCCAGGCCGCGCATCGTGGTCCTCGACGACTACGAGGACTCGCTGCGCAGGACGGCCGACTGGTCGCCCGTGCTGGCCCGCGCGGACGTGGACTTCCATACATCGCGCCTCAGGGGCGACGCGTTGCTCGGTGCGGTGCGTGAGGCCGATGCGATCGTGGTGGTGCGCGACCGCACGCCTTTCAAGGCGGAGCTGCTCGCGAAGCTGCCGAAGCTCGCCCTGTTCCAGTTCACCGGCGCGCGCAACACGCAGCTCGACATGGAGGCCCTGAAGGCACGCGGCATTCCCGTGGGCTCGACCCGGATGGGCGAGTCCAAGGCGAGCACGGCGGAGATCGCCTGGGCGCTCATCCTCGCGGCCGCGAAGCGGCTCGAGGCCTACATGGCGCTCGTGCGCAAGGGCGGCTGGCGCGATGCCGGGCCGCTCCCCTCGGTGCTCGCGGGCGAGCGGCTCGGCCTCATCGGCTTCGGCGGCATCGGCGCGCGCATGGGCAGGGTGGGCCTCGCGTTCGGGATGGAGGTGGTCACGTGGAGCCCGCACATGACCGCGGAGCGCGCCGCCGCGGGGGGCGCCAAATCCGTGGCGCTCGATGAGCTCCTCGCGACGTCGAAGGTGGTGAGCCTGCACCTGGTGCCGTCGCCCGAGACGCGCAAGCTCCTCGACGCGGCCCGCCTCGCGTCGATGCGCGCCGACTCGATCCTCGTGAACACCGCGCGTTCGGCGCTCATCGACATGGCGGCGCTGGAGAAGGCGTTGGACAACGGGCGCCCCGCCATCGCCGCGCTCGACGTATTCGACGACGAGCCGCTCGCCGCGGGGCACCCGCTCGCCCAGCGCGCCAACGTCGTCCTCACGCCGCACCTCGGGTTCGTGAACGAGCCGGTGTTCCGCAATTTCGGCCCCGGCGTCGTGGAGAACCTGCTCGCCTGGCTCGACGGAAAGGCGCTCCCCCACACGCCGCAATGAGCGGGGCGGATCGCTAGTCGCGGAACGTGACGAGCAGCGCGTCGGCCGGGACGAGGTCGTTCTCGGCGAAGGCGACGCGCTCCACTACGCCCTCGCGGGGGCTCGCGATCGTGTGCTCCATCTTCATCGCTTCCATCACGAGGAGCGCCTGGCCCTTCTTCACCGTCTCGCCGGCCTTGGCCAGGACCTTCACGACGCGCCCCGGCATGAGGGCGGTGAGGCGCGCGTCGGGCAGCGCATCCGCGGGCTCGTAATGAAAGGGATCGACGAGCTCGAGCTCGTAGCGTCCGGCGGGCGTGGTGGCCGAGAAACGGTCGCCGTTGCGCGCGACATTCGCGAAATACGTCTCCTCGTCCAGGCCTATGGGGAGCCGGTCGCCGTCGGGCGGGCCCACGGCGACGCGGTGGCGCTTGCCCCGGATCTCGATCACGGCGTGATCCGCATGCGCAAACGCAGTGAGGACGTTCACGGCGCCATCGGCCGCGCGAAGCTCCATGCGGCGCGCCGCGGGCTGGTTCAGGCGCCAGCCGTGCACGTCGTTCCAGGGTGAGGGTGCCTCGCGCGCGAGCGCCTCGCGTTCGTCCATGAAGGCGCGCGCCGCCACGGCGACCAGCGCCTCGACGGGCACGTCGTGCGGGCCGGGAAGCAGGTCCGCCTTGTGCCGCTCGATGAAAGCGGTATCGGTGTCGCCGGCGAGGTAGGCCGGATGCGCCACCACGCGCTCGAGGAAGGCGAGGTTGGTCTTCACCCCGAGGATCTCGGTTTCGGCGAGCGCTTCGCGCATGCGCCGCGCCGATTCGTCGCGGTCCGCGCCCCACACGACGAGCTTGGCGATCATCGGGTCGTAGAAGACGCTCACCTCGTCGCCTTCGCGCACGCCCGTGTCGAGCCGCACGACTTCATCCACCTCGTGGGGCGCGCGCATCACGGCGATGCGCCCGGTCTCGGGCAGGAAGCCGTTCGCCGGATTCTCGGCGCACAGCCGCACCTCGATCGCGTGGCCGCCGTGCGTGATCTCCGTTTGCTTGAGCGGCAGCGGTTCCCCCGCCGCCACGCGCAGCTGCCACTCCACCAGGTCCTCGCCCGTCGTCATCTCGGTGACCGGGTGCTCGACCTGCAGGCGCGTGTTCATCTCCATGAAGTAGAACTTGCGGTCGGCGCCCGCGATGAACTCGATGGTCCCGGCGCCGCGATAGGCGATGGCGCGCGCCGCCGCAACCGCGGCCTCGCCCATGGCGGCGCGCATGGCGTCGTCGAGGAAGGGGGAGGGCGTCTCCTCGAGCACCTTCTGGTGCCGGCGCTGGATCGAGCACTCGCGCTCGAAGAGATGGACGTAATTGCCGTGCGTGTCGCCGAAGACCTGGAACTCGATGTGGTGCGGTCCCTGGACGAAGCGCTCGAGCAGCACGCGGTCGTCGCCGAAGGCGCTCTTCGCCTCGCGGCGCGCCGCGGCGAGCTGCGCATCGAACTCGCCTTCCTTCGCGACCAGGCGCATGCCCTTGCCGCCGCCGCCGGCGACTGCCTTGATGAGCAGCGGCAGTCCGACCTTCTTCGCCTGCGCGCGCAGCGTCGCATCGTCCTGCTTCTCGCCGTGGTAGCCGGGGACCACGGGCACGCCGGCCTTTTCCATGAGGGCCTTGGCGCGGTCCTTGAGCCCCATCCGCTCGATCGCTTCGGGGGTGGGGCCGATGAACACGAGGCCCGCGGCTTCCACGGCGCGGGCGAACTGCTCGTTCTCCGAAAGGAATCCGTAGCCCGGGTGGATCGCCTGGGCGCCGCA
>Ga0335070_10011040_pt1 | contig 10557 bp, 10 predicted proteins | sample Lox_Sample_13_FD_206722 | JGI IMG/M metagenome (GOLD analysis project Ga0335070, IMG submission 206722) | Soil microbial communities from Loxahatchee National Wildlife Refuge, Florida, United States - Lox_Sample_1.3 | ecosystem: Environmental > Terrestrial > Soil > Wetlands | place: USA...
CTTGAAATCGAATTCGCGGCGCACGACGAGCAGGTTGAGATGGATGCCGGTGACGCGCTCCGGGTACCGGTGGCCGAGCACCGTGCTGATCGAGGCGCCCCAGTCGCCGCCCTGGCAGCCGTAGCGCCGGTAGCCGAGCACGCGCGTCATGAGCTCGTGGAAGGCCTCCGCCATGTCCTGCACGCCGAAGCGCGGCTGCCCGGGCGCGAACGACAGGCCGTAGCCCGGCAGCGACGGCGCTACCACGGTGAAATGCTCCTGCAGCAGCGGGATCAGGCGCAGGAACTCGAACACTGAGCCCGGCCAGCCGTGCGAGAGCAGCAGCGGCAGGGCGTCCGCGCGCCGCCCTGGGACGTGCAGGTAATGCAGGTCGATGCCGTGCAGCCGCACCTTGAACTGCGGAAAAGCGTTCAGGCGCGCCTCGGCGGCACGCCAGTCGAAGTCCTGCCGCCAGTAGGCGACGAGCTCCTTCATGTACTCGAGGCTGGTGCCGGTCGACCACGGCGGCAACGGCGGCTCATCCGGCCATCTCGTGCGCGCGAGGCGAGCGCGCAGGTCCTCGAGCGCGGCATCGTCCACCTTCAGCCGAAACGGGATCGGCACGCTCATGCACCGGACTATAGTAGATTCGTCGCTCTGAAATACCGTCTCTATTACTGGCCTGAGATCCAGGGGCGCGGCGAGTTCGTGCGCCTCGCGCTCGAGTACGCGGGCGCGCGCTACATCGACGTCCTGCGCACGCGGCGGGGGGATTTCAGGAACGAAAGGAAAAGGCCCCCGTTCGCGCCGCCGTACCTCGTGGCCGGCAGGCAGGTCATCGCGCAGACGGCCAACATCCTGCTCTTCCTCGGGCCGCGGCTGCGCCTCGCGCCCCGCGACGAGGCGGGCCGCCTCTGGGCGCACCAGCTCCAGCTCACCATCGCCGACTGGCTCACCGAGGTCCACGACACCCACCACCCGGTCGGCTCGGCCCTGTACTACGAGCAGCAGAAGCCCGAGGCCAGGCGCCGGGCGGCCGATTTCCTCGCCCACCGGCTGCCCAAATTCCTGGGCTATTTCGAGGAGATCCTGGAGGCTTCGGGTGGTCCGTATCTGCTCGGCGGGAGGCTCACCTATCCCGATTTGTCTCTTTTTCAGATGGTTACGGGGCTTCGCTACGCCTTCCCGCACGCGATGGCGCGAATCGAGCGCCGCTGTCCCCGCGTCCTGGCACTTCAGGCCAGGGTGGAAGCTGATCCGAGGCTTGCGCGCTATCTGCGCTCGCGCAGGAGGATCCCCTTTAACCAGCAAGGCATTTTCCGGGCCTATCCGGAGCTGGACCAGCGGCGAAATAATTCAAAAAAAACATAGACCTGCACCCCTCCGGCGTGGTATAAAGGCGTGTGCGGGAAGAAGCGATGGACTGGACGCTGGACCGAATCCAAACGTTGAGCAAACCGGAGGTGAAGAATCTGCGCGCCAATGCAGAGCGCCTTCAGGAACCCGGGGTGGTCGCGCTTTGTGACAAAGTTCTCGGGGCGAAGCCCGGGCCTTCCGGTACCGCTGCCGCGCGCGCGGCCAAAGCAGCCAAACCCAGGAAGGGATCCCAAGGTGACTGAGCAAGTACGCGATTCAGTGCGTGAACACCCCGGTCGTCAGGAGCGCAAGCGCTTCATGATCGGGAAGTACGAAATCATCGCCCAGCCGATCGCCGGCTCGGCCCACATGCTGCGCTACACAGTGTTCGTAGGGGGCCGGCGCATCGGCGCCACCGCCAGCATGCCTACGGAGTCCGACTGCCGGTACCTCGAGCGCCCGCCCGTGGTGCCGCCGCTCAAGCCTTTCCAGGTCTTCTACCGCCCCGGCCGTCCCAAGAAGGGCGCCACGCCGCCGCAGCCGCCGGCCGCCGACGTGCATCACGCCGTGCCGCGCGACGACATCCCGGCCGGCATCTCGATCCCGTCCGCCCACCGCGGCGACGACTAGTCGGTCTCTACCTTGCCGCGCAGCCGCTTGACGCGGCTGCGCCGGATCTTGCTTTCCAGGCGGCGCTCGCGCGACGCGCGCGTAGGCCGCGTCGCCTTGCGCGCCTTGGGCACGTGCGCGGCCGCCTCCAGGAGCGAGTGCAGCCGCGCCAGCGCTTCGGCGCGGTTCATGTCCTGGCTGCGGTGCTGCTGCGCCTTGATGACGAGCACGCCCTCGCGCGTGAGGCGCTGATCGCGCAGCCCGAGCAGCCGCGCTTTCAGCCAGGCAGGGAGCGAGGATCGCGTAACGTCAAAGCGCAGATGCACGGCGCTGGAGACCTTGTTGACGTTCTGGCCGCCCGCGCCGGCCGAGCGCACCGCCGAGATCTCGATCTCGCGGTCCGGGACTACGAATCTCATGGGGCGCGGATCATGTCCGCAGCCTTCTCCGCGATCATGATCGTAGGCGCGTTGGTGTTGCCGCCGATGAGGTCCGGCATGACGGAGGCATCGACCACGCGCAGCGCTGCCACGCCGCGCACGCGCAGCTGCGCGTCGACCACCGCCAGCTCGTCCCGCCCCATGCGGCAGCTGCCGACCGGGTGATAGATCGTGTCCGAGCGCGCGCGCAGCGTCGCCCGGATGTCGTCGTCGCTGCGCACGTCGGCGGTGAACAGGTCCCTCGTGCCCATTGCGGCGAGCGCGGGCGCTTCCAGCACGCGCCGTGCGAGCTTGAACGCGCGCACCATCGCCTCCAGATCGGCGGGCTCGCCGTAGAAATTCGGGTCGATCAGCGGCGCCGCCAGCGGATCGGCGCTCGCGAGCGAGACGCGCCCGGCGCTCTTTGGCCGCAGCAGGCACGCGTGCAGGCTGTAGCCGTGGCCGAGGCGCCACTTGCGCGCATGGTCGTCGACCATGCCGACGACGAAATGCAGCTGCACGTCGGGCACCGCCTCGCCGGGCGAAGTTCTCAGGAACCCGCCCGCCTCGGCGTAGTTGCTCGTGATCATGCCGCGCCGCTCCCGGCGGTAGCGGCCGATCTCGCGCGCGAGGCGCACCAGCCCGCCGATCGAGGTGCCGACCAGATCGAGGCTCCTCGACTTCCAGCCGAACACGTAGTCCACGTGGTCGCGCAGGTTGCGCCCCACGCCCGCCAGGTGATGCGCCACCGGGATGCCGATCTGCTGCAGCTGGGCGCCGTCGCCGATGCCCGAGAGCAACAGCAGCTGCGGCGACTGCAGCGCGCCGGCCGACACGATGACCTCTCGTTTCGCGCCGGCGGTTTGAATTCCTGAATCAAGAAAAAATTCAATGCCCGTGGCGCGGCGATTCTCTAGAACGATTCTTCTTGCCCTTGCGCCGGCGACGATCTTGAGATTCGGCCGCTGCAGATGCGGATGCACGTAGGCGCGCGCGGCGCTGCAGCGCTCGCCGTCCTTCTGCGTGACCTGGTACACGCCGACGCCTTCCTGCTCGGCGCCGTTGAAGTCGGGATTGCGCCGGAAGCCCGCCTGCTCGCAGGCCTTCAGGAAGAGTTCCTGGAACGGATTGTCGGTGCGCAATTCCGCGACGTTCAGCGGGCCGCCGCGGCCGTGGTACTCGTCGGCGTGCGTCTCATTGTGCTCGGCGCGCTTGAAGTACGGCAGGACCTCCGCGTAGGACCAGCCCGGGTTGCCGAGCGCGGCCCAGCGGTCGTAGTCGGAGCGGTGGCCGCGGATGTAGACCATCGCGTTCATCGCGCTCGAGCCCCCCAGCGCGCGGCCGCGAGGCTGGTAGCCGCGCCGGCCGCCGAGGCCGGCCTGCGGCACGGTCTCGAAGGCCCAGTTGTTGAGCGCCGTGGGCACCATCAGCACCACCGCGGCCGGCGTGTTGACCACCCAGGAGTCGCCCATGTTGCCCGCCTCCAGGAGGCAGACGCGCACCGAAGGATCCTCGGAGAGCCGGCCGGCGAGCACGCAGCCCGCCGAGCCGCCGCCCGCGATGACGTAGTCGAACTCCATGACGCCGCGTTCTATTTTTCTTTCCTGTAGTGAGACAGGTAGTGGGCCAGATCGGCCAGGTCATTGTCTCCCAGCCCGGCGACCTCCTCCGGCATGGACGCGCTGCCGTAGCCGATCCTCCGCCCGCTCCGGTAGTCGCGCAGCGCCTTGAGCAGGTAGTCTTCCCGCTGGTTGGCGAGGCGCGGCATCTGGTTGCGCCCCGAGTAATCCGGGTTGTGGCAATTGCGGCAGTTGCGGCCCTCCGCGAGCCTCCTCCCGCGCTCGAAGCGCGCGCGCTCGGGCGCCTGCGCGGGCGGCGCGGGCGGCTTCTGCTTCTCGAACACGGCGGCGAGCGACTGCAGGTCGGCGTCGGTGAGGCCCTTCGCGTAGGCGTCCATCGGCGTGGGCGACTTGCCGCGCCGGCCGTCGCGCAACAGGAACAGCTGCGCGACGACGAAGAACGACGGCTGGCCGCCGAGCGACGGCGTCACTGCCGTCGTCGACGTGCCGTCCCTGCCATGGCAGGTGAAGCAGGCTTCCGCTTTTTTCTCTTGTGAAAATCCAGGAAGAGAAAAAAGGAACGCCAACCCCAGCGCTACGCTACTTGCCGTACGTGACGCGATAGATCGCTCCGTTGTGGTCGTCGGAGACGAGCAGCGAGCCGTCCTTGAGCACCAGCACGTCGGCCGGCCGCCCGAGGTACTGGTTGTTCTCGACCAGGCCGGTGAGGAACGGCTCCATCCTCGCGTTGCCCTTCGCGTCGACGAAGATCGCCACCACGTCGGCCGCGTACTTCTCGGTCTTGTTCCAGGGGCCGTGCCGCGTGAGGAAGATCGCGTTGTGGTACTTCGCCGGGAACATCTTGCCGGTGTAGAAGCGCATGCCGAGCGGCGCCGCGTGCGGCCCGATGGTGAGCGCGGGCTTGACGTAGTCCTTGCAGTCCTTGCCCCAGCCGACCTGCGGATCAGTCATGACGCCCGAATGGCAGTACGGGAAACCGAAATTCTGGCCCGCCTTCGTCACCCGGTTCACTTCGTCGAGCGGCATGTCCTCGGCGAGCCAGTCGCGCTGGTTGTCGCCGAACCAGAGCTCCTTCGTCTTCGGGTTCCAGTCGAAGCCGACCGTGTTGCGCATGCCCGTGAGCACCGTCTCGACGCCGCTGCCGTCCAGGTTCATGCGAATGATCGTCGTGTAGCCCTTCTTCACGTCGGGCTCGCAGATGTTGCACGGCGAGCCGATCGGCACGTAGAGCTTGCCGTCCGGGCCGATCTTGATGTACTTCCAGCCGTGCGGCACGTCACCCGGCAGCTTGTCGTAGACCATGACGGGCTTGGGCGGGTTATCCAGGCTCGCTTCGATGTTGTCGTAGCGCGTGATGTCCTTCGGCGTAGCGACGTAGAGCGCGCCCTTGTAGAACTCGATGCCGTTGGGCAGGAACAGCTTCTCGGCGATGGTCTTCACCTCGCGCTTGCCGCCCTTGTTCGCGATGGCGTAGATCTTGCCCGCTACGAAGAGCGAGCTCACGAACACCGTGCCCTTGTCGCCTTCGCGCATGCCGCGCGCATCGAGGATCCCCGCCTGGTAGACCTCGACCTTGAAGCCCGGCGGCAGCTTGATCTTGGCGATCGGCAGCTTGTCGGCCGCGGTCGGCACCGGGAACGCGGGTACCACGTCCAGTTTCGCGCCGGCGCCGCTCTTGGGCCGGCCGATCAAATAAAACGGCTCCTCTTCCTTCTTCGCTTCAGCCTTCGGCGGCGCCTTGTCGGCGGCTTTCGGCTGGTCCTTCTTCGGCTGCGCTTCGGCCGGCTGCAGGCTGCCGGCCAGGCCGGCGATGGCGAGCGCGATGAGCGTGCGTTTCATGTTTATTGGCTCCCTGGGAATTTCGCGGAGTCCAAGCTTAGACCGGTGAAGGTATATTTCCATCATGCGCCGCACCATCCGCGAGACCCTGCTTTCGGTACGCGACGTCCTGTTCACGGCCGGGCCGTTCATCGTGCTCGCGCTGGTGCTGCTTGCCGGCGCCTACTACCTGCTCAAGCCCGCGCCGCCCAAGCGCGTGGTGCTCGCCACCGGCAGCGAACAGGGCGCCTACGCGGCCTTCGGCAAGCGCTATCAGGAGGAGCTCAAGCGCTACGGCATCGACGTGGTCCTGCGAACCACTCCCGGGTCGCGCGAGAACCTGCGCCTGCTGCGCGACCCGAAGGAGAACGTGCAGATCGCCTTCGTCCAGGGCGGGTCGAGCGAGTCGCTGCGCAACGACAACGAGGAGGAAAAGCTGCCGCTGATTTCGCTCGGCAGCGTCTTCTACGAGCCCGTCTGGCTGTACTACCGCATCGACGCGGCGAAGAAGGTCAGCCGCGACGGCGTGCTCGTCGACCTGGCGCAGATGCGCGGCATGCGAGTCAACGTCGGCGCGCGTGGCAGCGGCATTCCGGGCGTGATGTCGCGGCTGCTGCACGCCAACCTCATGGAGCGGGACGACATCGTGCGCAGCAATCTCGACCTCACGCCCAGCGTCGTGGCGCTGCTGAACGGCGAGATCGACGTCCTCGCGCTGGTTTCGGCGCCGGAAGCGCCCATGGTGCAGATGCTGCTGCAGACGCCCGGCATCCGCCTCTTTGAATTCACGCAGGCGGAGGCCTACGCGCGCCGCTACCGCTTCCTCAACCTGGTGACGCTGCCGCGCGGCGTGGTCGACCTCTCGCGCCGGGTGCCGCCGCAGGATATGCCGCTCATCGCGGCGACCTGCTCGCTGGTGGCGCGCGAGGACCTGCACCCGGCGCTGGTCCAGCTATTCGTGCAGGCCGCGGCACGGATCCACAGCGGCGCCGGCTGGATCTCGCGCGCCGGCGAGTTCCCGACCGCGGCCAACACCGAGTTTCCGCTCGCCCGCGACGCCGAGCGCTACTACCGCAGCGGCCCGCCGATGCTGCAGCGCTACCTGCCGTTCTGGCTCGCCAACCTGATCGACCGCATGTGGGTCGCGCTGTTTTCCATCATCGTGGTGCTGATCCCGGTGGCGCGCCTCGTGCCGCCTCTCTACAACTACCGCATCCGCTGGCGCATCTTCCGCTGGTACCGGGACCTGCGCCAGATCGAGGAGGAGCTGGCGCGCGATCAGGTCCCGGTGGAGGAGCTGCGGGACAGGCTGCACCGGCTCGACGCGAAGGCCGAGCGCATCTCGGTGCCGCTGGCGTACACGGACGAGCTGTACATGCTGCGCAGCGCGATCGCACTCGTGCGCGACCGGCTGGACGGCCCTAGGCCCGCAAGATGATCTTGCCCAGGTGCGCGTTGGATTCCATGTAGGCCTTCGCCTGCGGCAGCTCGGAGAACGCGAACACCTTGTCGATCATCGGCTTGAGGTGCCCGCCGGCGAACGCCGGCAGCACGTCGCGCGCGAAGCCGCGCACCCCCTCGGCGACCTCGGGCGCGCTGCGCAGCTTGTTCGACACGCCGAACAGCTTCAGGCGCTTGGAGTGCAGCGCGAGGATGTCCAGCTCGGCGGTGACCACGCCGTCGACGTAGCCCACGGTGGCGAGGCGCCCGCGGTAGGCGAGCGCGCGGATGCACTCGGCGAACACCGTGCCGCCGACGTTGTTCACCACCAGGTTCACGCCTTTGCCGCCGGTCGCGTCCATGACCGCCTTCTCGAATCCGCCGTTGCGGTTCTGCAGCCCGAGGTCGAGCCCGATCGCGGCCAGCTTCTTCAGCTTCTCGGCCGAGCCCGAGGTGCCGATCACCTTCGCGCCGATCAGCTTGCCCAGCTGCAGCGAGGCGACGCCCACGCCCGCGGAGGCACCGGCGACCAGCAGCCACTCGCCTGCCTTCAGCTCGCCGCCGGGCCAGAGCATGTCGTAGGCCGTCAGGTAGGCGATGCCGGCGCCCGCGGCTTCCTCCCAGGACAGCGCTGCCGGCGCCGGCAGCGCGAAGTCGGCGCGGAAGATCGCGTGCTCGGCGTAGGCGCCGGAGGCGCGGCCCATGACGCGGTCGCCCGGCTTGAACGCGCTCGCGCCCCCGCCCGTCTTCACCACTTCGCCCGCGCCTTCGATGCCGCCGGGCTTGGCGCCGCCGCCCGAGAGGCCGTGGCCGGCGATGAACTCGCCGCGATTCAGCCCCGCGGCGCGCATCTTCACCAGCAGCTCGCCCGCCTTGGGCTCGGGCACCGGGATATCCCGCAATTCGAGCGTGGTTGAACTCGCGCCGCTCGCCACAAACCAGGACTTCATGACTCTCCTTCCTCCTTTCAGCGGTAGCATTCTTTCATGACGGTGCGCAAAATTCAGCAGGTCGTTCCCGGCATTCCCGCCGCCGACGGCGCGGGCGTGAAGCTGATCCGCAGCCTGGGCGCGGCGAGCCACCTGCGCGCCGACCCGTTCCTCATGCTCGACGCGTTCTCCTCGGAGAACCCGGACGACTACGTCGCCGGCTTCCCCTCGCACCCGCACCGCGGCTTCGAGACGGTGACCTACCTGCTCGACGGCCACCTGCTGCACGAGGATCATCTCGGCAACCGCGGCAACCTGAAGTCGGGCGGCGTGCAGTGGATGACCGCGGGCCGCGGCATCATCCATTCGGAGATGCCGCAGCAGGAGAACGGCCGCATGCGCGGCTTCCAGCTCTGGATCAACCTGCCGGCGAAGGAGAAGATGAAGCCGGCGGGCTATCGCGACATCCAGCCCGAAGAGATTCCGGAAGTTTCCCTTGCTTCGGGCTCACTCAGGATAATTTCCGGGAACTACGGCGGTGCCGTTGCCCCGGTGCAAGGCGGCAGCACGCAGCCGATCTACTGGGATGTATCGCTGAAGCCGGACGGAGCGTTCGAAAGCGAAATTCCCGCGACACACGCCGTGTACGTCTATCCCTTCGAAGGGTCGGTCGAGATCGAGGACCGCGTGCTGAAGACGCACCATGGCGGCGTGCTCGGGTCGGGCGATACCCTTGCGGTCAAGGCCGGCAAGGACGGAGCGCGCTTCCTCGTGCTCGCAGCCAAGCCGATCCGCGAGCCGGTGGTGCAATACGGCCCATTCGTGATGAACACGCGCGAGGAGATCGAGCAGGCCATCCGCGACTACCAGTCGGGCGCGCTGACCGAGGCCGCCTGACCGCCGCTCGGTTCGCCTCGAAACTGAGTGCGTTGCTCCAGCGAAACGCTAGGTAGAATTGCGCCTCGACGTTCCGCCTGAAGCGCTCATGCCCGCCATCCACGCGTCCTCCGCATTGTCGAAGCTGCGCATCCTCGACCTCACGCGCGTGCGCGCGGGCCCGAGCTGCGTGCGCCAGTTCGCCGACTTCGGCGCCGACGTGATCAAGATCGAGAACACCGCGCCCGAGGACATGGGCGGGCCGCGCGAGGGCCCGGACTTCCAGAACCTGCACCGCAACAAGCGCTCGCTCACGCTGGATTTGAAAGCGCCGCAGGGCAAGGACATCTTCATGCGGCTCGTGAAGACGGCCGACGTGGTGGTCGAGAACTACCGCCCGGACGTGAAGGACCGCCTCGGCATCGACTACGAGTCCCTGAAGAAGGTGAACCCGCGCGTCATCCTCGCCAGCATCTCGGGCTTCGGCCAGGACGGCCCGTACCGCGCGCGTCCCGGCTTCGACCAGATCGCGCAGGGGCTCTCGGGCATCATGTCGGTCACCGGCAAGCCGGGCGAAGGCCCGATGCGCGTCGGCTGCGCCGTCGCCGACGTCGGCGCCGGCCTGCTCGCCGCGCTCGGCATCATGACCGCGCTGCTCGAGCGCGAGCACTCGGGCGAGGGCCAGTGGGTGCAGTCGAACCTGCTGCAGGCGGCGATCCAGCTGCTCGATTTCCAGGCCGCGCGCTACACGATGTCGGGCGAAGTGCCGCAGCAGGTCGGCAACGACCATCCGACGAGCATGCCGACCTCGGCCTACACCACCGCCGACGGCCACATGAACGTCGCCGCCACGGGCACCAGGATGTGGCAGCGCGTGTGCGAGGCCGTCGGACGCATGGACCTCTTCGAGCACCCGGATTTCAAGACGGCCGAGGCGCGCGCGAAGAACCGCGCCGCGCTGAACCGCGAGCTGAACGCCGGCTTCAAGACGAAGACGAGCGCCGAGTGGGTGGAGATCCTCAACAAGGGCGGCGTGCCCTGCGGCCCGATCTACCGCATGGACGAGGTGTTCGCCGACCCGCAGGTCAAGCACGTGCAGGCGGCGGCCGAGGTGACGAGCCGCAGGCTCGGCAAGCTGCGCCTCGTCAACCAGCCGGTGAAGCTCTCGCGCACGCCGGCAAAGCTGCTTGCGGCGTCGCCGGAGCGCGGGGAGCACACGGAGGAAGTGTTGAAAGAACTTGGCTTTGAAAAAAGTCAGATCGAAAAGCTGAAGAGCGAAGGGGTCGTGTGATGGCGGAGCTGAAGACTTCCATCCAGGGCGGCGTGGCGACCGTGCTGTTCTCCAACCTGCCGAAGATGAACGCGATGACCTTCGACATGTGGGAGGCGGTGCCGAAGGTGTTCGCGGAGCTCGACGCGAATCCCGCGGTGCGCCTCATCGTCTGCGCCGGAGACGGCGACAAGGCCTTCATCTCGGGCGCCGACATCTCGCAGTTCGAGAAGCTGCGCGGCACGGTCGAGGCGCAGATCGTCTACAACAAGGCGGTCGAG
>Ga0335070_10011041_pt1 | contig 10556 bp, 6 predicted proteins | sample Lox_Sample_13_FD_206722 | JGI IMG/M metagenome (GOLD analysis project Ga0335070, IMG submission 206722) | Soil microbial communities from Loxahatchee National Wildlife Refuge, Florida, United States - Lox_Sample_1.3 | ecosystem: Environmental > Terrestrial > Soil > Wetlands | place: USA: Florida...
TCGCCGCAATCGACGCTGGCGCCGTCGAAGCCGGCTTCGGCGATCATCCGGATCTTTTCCTCCAGCGGCCATTCCAGCCCGTCCGGCCGGCGGCGTTCCATGGCCCAGAGCGACTGGAAGACGAGCAGCTTCTGCATGGCGGTGTTTTGGGCCTCATGGCGGCAATCTAGGACACGCGTTCGGGCCGCCGTCCGCTCGCGCCTTGCTAACCCTCGCCAATGTGACGGCCGTGATCCAGTCCCGAAACGGGAGTGGCTCGCCTGACAGAGGGGCCGGACCAGGAGCGCCAAGGCTAAGGCGCCGCTCTCGAATTGGACCCCATCTTCCGTCCGGGTGGGAATTCCGAGCGCAGGGAAGCAAACGTGGTCGGGGGCTTGCTACTGCCTGGCCAATTCGTAAGGCAAAAAGGCATGAAAAAGGCGGGAGCCCCTAGAGCTATCTAGATGGTCCCGCCCAAGTTCAGGTGGCTGATCATGTTGCCCCCTACTTTTTCTTGCCGCCGCGGTCCGGTGCCTGAGTGAGCACCGATCCGGCCAGCGTCTTGATCTGCTTGTTCGTCACTGAACTCGGACTCTTGAGCGCTTTCGAAGCCAGCGACGCGACTGATTTTGACGTCCTCTCATTCTTAGCCATCCTTATCACCTCCTTTCCGATCGCGGATTAGCCAGAAGGCCACGATCTAGGTCTTTTACCCATGATCATTCTCCCCTGTTGTTGCCTGCCTGGCGTGTTGATATCTCCGTCCCAAATTTGCTCTTCAGATGTACCAAGCGCTCCAATGTGCGCTCTCGAATTGGTGGCGGCCCTGTCTTTCGTCGGGGTCGAAAATTCCGGGCGCGTGCCGCCGTCGCGCGCCCGGAAGTGTGACAGGGAGACTCAGATAAGCATCACCTCTTGGTCACGTCTTGTGCCAATGCCGACGGCCGCTCAGGAGCAGCCGCTGGTCGATCCGCAAGTGGTGCACTTCATGCACGTCCCGTTGCGGACCAGAGTGAAATTGCCGCATTCGCCGCAGGCGTCCCCCTCATAGCCCTTGAGCTTCGCCTCGCGAATCCTCTCGAGCTTGTCGTCGACCGCCTGCATGACTGCGACCCCGACGGCAACCGCTTCGGCGGTGCCATTGCCGGCGAGCCCTTCCACGGCGGCGATCGCCGCCGTGCCATTTCCCATTTGCGCCGAAACGACGGCGTGACCGCCGCCGACGGCCGTCGTCAACACCGTTTCGCCGCCATTGACGACCCGCTGGACGCCGCTGCTCTTGAGCACGAAGAGATTGGTCGAGCGGACGAAGCCGGTGCTGACCAGGCGCTTGGTCTCGAGCGACACCTCGGGCTTCGCCATCGTCGGAAGATTGCCCTCGTCATTGCCGTTGCCGACGCTGTCCGGCAGGAGATCGGCCGGCTGCGCGTGAGCGAGGTCGGTACGGCCCTGGTAGGAGATGGCCAGCTCGCGGAAGATATAATCGAGCACCGAGGTCGCCATCTTGATCGCGTCGTTGCCCTCGACGATGCCCGAAGGCTCGAAGCGGGTGAAGGTGTAGGCCTCGACGAACTCCTCGAGCGGCACGCCATATTGCAGGCCGATCGAGATCGCGATCGCGAAATTGTTCATCAGGCTGCGGAAGGCGGCCCCTTCCTTGTGCATGTCGACGAAGATCTCGCCGACCGACCCGTCTTCGTATTCGCCGGTGCGCAGGTAAACTTTGTGGCCGCCGACGATGGCCTTCTGGGTGTAACCCTTGCGCCGCGCCGGCAGGCGCTTGCGCTCGCTCTTCGCCACCCGTTCGACGATCCGCTCCACGATGCGCTCGGCGATGATGGGTGCGCGCGCCGCTGCCGGCTGCTCCAGCACCTCCTCGAGCTCGTCCTCGTCCTCGAAGATCTGCGACTGCAGCGGCTGGGACAGCTTCGAGCCGTCGCGATAGAGCGCGTTGGCCTTGAGGCCGAGGCGCCAGGACAGCATGTAGGCGTCCTTGCAATCCTGCACCGTCGCGGCGTTCGGCATGTTGATGGTCTTTGAGATGGCGCCCGAGATGAAGGACTGCGCCGCCGCCATCATGTGGATATGGCTGTCGACCGAGAGGAAGCGCTTGCCGATGCGCCCGCAAGGATTGGCGCAATCGAAGATCGGCAGATGCTCGGCCTTCAGATGCGGTGCGCCCTCGAGGGTCATGGCGCCGCAGCAATAGGTATTGGCCTGCTCGACCGCTTGCTTGGAGAAGCCCAGCTCCGCCAGCATGTCGAAACCGACCTCGTTGAGCTGCTCGGCGGTGAAGCCGAGGCCCGCGGTGCAGAACTCCTCGCCCAGCACCCATTTGTTGAAGGCGAAGCGGATATCGAAGGCGGTCGCGAGCGCCGCCTCCAGCGACTGGATCGCGCCCGGGGTGAAGCCCTTCGCCCGCAGCGCAGCGTGATTGACGCCCGGGGCCTCCTCCAGCGTGCCGTGGCCCACGGCGTAGCGGATGATGTCCTCGATCTTGTCTTCGTCGTAGCCCAGCGCCTTCAGCGCCTGCGGCACCATCCGGTTGATGATCTTGAAATAGCCGCCGCCGGCGAGCTTCTTGAACTTCACCAGCGCGAAGTCCGGCTCGATGCCGGTGGTGTCGCAATCCATTACCAGCCCGATCGTGCCGGTGGGGGCGATCACGGTCGCCTGGGCGTTGCGATAGCCACGCTCCTCGCCCAGCGCCAGCGCCTGGTCCCAGGCCTTCTTGGCATGCTCGGCCAGCGCCTCGTCCGGGCAATTGGCATGATCGAGCGGCACGGGCAGGACCGTCAGCCCTTCATAGCCCTTGGTTTCGCCATAGGCGGCGCGGCGATGGTTGCGGATGACCCGGAGCATCGCCTCGCGGTTCTTCTCATAGCCGGGGAAGGTGCCGAGCTCACCCGCCATCTCGGCCGAGGTGGCGTAGGAGACGCCGGTCATGACGGCGGTCAGCGCGCCGCAGAGCGCCCGGCCTGCATCGCTGTCATAGGGCAGGCCCATCGCCATCAGGAGGCCGCCGATATTGGCGTAGCCCAGGCCCAGCGTGCGGAACTCGTAGGAGAGCTGGGCGATCTCGCGCGAGGGGAACTGCGCCATCAGCACCGAGATCTCGAGCGTGAGGGTCCAGAGCCGGGTCGCATGCTCATAGGCCTCGATATCGAAGCTGCCATCCTCGCGCCGGAAGGTCATCAGGTTGAGCGACGCCAGATTGCAGGCGGTATCGTCGAGGAACATGTATTCCGAGCAGGGATTGGACGCATTGATGCGGCCGCTCTCGGGGCAGGTATGCCATTCGTTGATGGTAGTGTCGTACTGCACGCCCGGATCGGCGCAGGCCCAGGCGGCGTGGGAAATCTTCTCCCACAGCTCGCGCGCCTTCATGGTCTTGGAGACCTTGCCGTCGGTGCGCCGGATCAGCTTCCATTCGCCGTTCGACTTGACCGCGTCGATGAAGGCATTGGTGATGCGCACCGAGTTGTTGGAATTCTGCCCGGAAACGGTGAGATAAGCGTCCGAATCCCAGTCGGTGTCGTAGGTGCGGAACTCGATCGACTTATAGCCCTGCTGCGCGAACTGGATCACGCGCTGGATGTAGTTCTCCGGGATCATGACCTTGCGCGCGGCCTTGATCGCGGTTCTCAGCGCCTTGTTCTGCTTCGGATCGAAGCGGCCCTCGGTCTTGTCCGCGTGGCAGGCGGCGATGATCGCGTTCAGGTGAGGCTGGGCCAGACGCGAGCCCGCGACCAGGGCCGCGACCTTCTGCTCCTCGACCACCTTCCAGTCGATGTATTCCTCGATGTCCGGGTGATCGAGATCGACCGTCACCATCTTGGCGGCGCGTCGCGTGGTGCCGCCCGACTTGATGGCGCCGGCCGCGCGGTCGCCGATCTTGAGGAAGCTCATCAGGCCCGAGGACTTGCCGCCGCCCGAGAGCCTCTCGCCGCTCCCACGCAGCCGGGAGAAGTTGGAGCCCGTGCCGGAGCCGTACTTGAACAGGCGCGCCTCGCGCACCCACAGATCCATGATGCCGCCCTCGTTCACGAGGTCGTCGGACACCGACTGGATGAAGCAGGCATGGGGCTGCGGATGTTCATAGGCCGAGGCCGAGGCGACCAGCTTCCCGGTCTCGAAATCGACGTAGTAGTGGCCCTGCGAGGGGCCGTCGATGCCATAGGCCCAGTGCAGGCCGGTGTTGAACCATTGCGGGCTGTTGGGCGCCCCCATCTGGCGCGCCAGCATGAAGCGCATCTCGTCGTAATAGGCCTGGGCGTCCTCCTCGGCGTCGAAATAGCCGCCCTTCCAGCCCCAATAAGCCCAGGTCCCGGCCAGGCGGTCGAACACCTGCGTCGCCGAGGTCTCGCCCACCAGACGCTGCGCCGGCTCGAGCTCGGCCAGCGCCCCCTCGTCGGGGACATGGCGCCACAGGAAGGAAGGGACGGTGTTCTCTTCGACCGACTTCAGCCGCGCGGGGACGCCGGCCTTGCGGAAGTATTTCTGCGCCAGCACATCGCACGCGACCTGGGACCAGTCCGCCGGGACGTCGATATCGCGGAGCTGGAACACCAGCGATCCATCCGGATTGCGGATCTCGCTCGTGGTCTTGCGAAACTCGATGTCGGCGTAGGGAGAGGCTCCAGAACGAGTGAAGCGACAGCTGATACGCATAATTACCCCCGTGGAGGGCCGAAATTTGCGGAATCCTTCCCCCTCTTGAGCTTTCGCCCGAAAGACGCTTTCTAGGGATTTGATCCGCCGCCAGATATTGGGGCCCAGCCAAACCGGCACCCCAATATATTGAGCGCGGAGTCATGCGATTGCAACCACATTCTGTGGCCGATTTTGCGCCCAAACACTAAATCTAGTGCATCGCAATAGGCCTAGTAGGTCCTCCATGGCAGATTTCCGCGCCTTATGGTTAAGGAACCGTGAAGGCATATTGCATTGCAAAAAGACCGACCAAATTCGAATTTTCGATCTTGCCTCGGCGGGCCCCCGATCGGACCCCGCAGACTCGCCAAGCAGCCGCGCCGAGCGACCGGAGTCTAGCGCTCGAGACGATCCTTGAGGTCGAACCACGCCATCGCCAAGGGCACGAACCAGGGATGGCCGCGATGATAGAAGCGAGTCGGGAAGGGCAGATCGTCGAAGGCGGTGGCGCCGTCGGCCGCGTCGAGCAATCGGCGCGCCAGTTTCAGCCCGAGCCAGCTCCCCATCGGCACGCCCATATAGTTGTAGCCGAGGGCGTAATGGACCCGGTCCTGCCGCCCAATATGCGGCATGACATCGAAGCTGGCGGCACAGCGCCCGGTCCAGGCATGGGTGACCCTTATGCCCGCCAGGTCGGGGAAGAGCCGCAGCAGCCGGCGGTGGAGGACCGCTGCCTTGGCCTTGAGATCGACAGCGGGTCCGCCGGTGCGCCCGCCGAACAACAGCCTTGTGCGGTCGGGCGAGAGCCGCAGGAAATCGATGTTCATGCGGTAATCCTCGACAATCCGGGGCTGGGGCAGGATCCGCGCGAGGCGGTCCGGTGCCAGAGGCTCGGTCGCGATCATGAAGCCGTGGAACGGAATGGTCCGGCGCTGCAGATCGGGCGTCAGCACCCCGGTATAGCCGTTGGTGGCGATGATGACCTCGCGCGCTTCGATCCGGCCGCGGGCCGTCTCCAGCAAGACACTTGAGGCCTCCGCTCGCAGGCGCGTGGCCGGGGTGCAGTCATGGATCTCGGCGCCGGCGGCACGCGCCCGGTCCAGCAGGCCTTGATGATAGAGCGCGGGATGGATCGCCCCACGGTCGGGTCCGTAGCTGCCGCCGTGATAAAACTCGGTGCCGAGATGGAGATGCTGGCGCGCCTTCGGCACCATTTCGAACTCTTCGCCCAGATGGCGGCGCTGGATCTCGAGCTTGCGCGCGAAGGAATCGTATTGGCGTTGCGAAAAGACCGGGATGAAACGGCCGCAGCGCTCCAGATGGCAATCGATCCGCTCCTCGGCCACGACGCGATAGACCTGGTCGTAGGCGGCCCAGACCTCGCCATAAAGCGCCTTCGCCCGCTCGGCGCCCAGGCGCTCGGCCAGATCGGCAAAATCCGTCACCAGCGCCCGACCGACGAAACCGGCATTGCGCGAGCTGGCGCCGGCACCCGCCGCCTCCGCTTCCAGCACCGCCACGCTGCGGCCGGCGCGTGCCAGATGGAGAGCGGCGGTGAGGCCGGTATAGCCCGATCCGACGATCGCCACGTCGCAGAGTGCCGGCAGCGGCGCGGAGGTCGGCAGCGGCCGGGGCGCCGCCTCCCACCAATAGGGTTCGGTCTTGAAGCCGGGCGCGAAGATGTCGGCTTGCATGGGCTAAAGCACCCGCCGGAAACCGGGCAGGCGACGCAGGAACTCGCTTGCGGCGAGCGAGAGCAGCAACCCGATCGCGCCGACCAGCAACCATTTGACGAGGGCGCCCAGCTCGCTGTCGCGCAGCGCATATTGCAACGCCACGAGGATCGGCAGATGCAGCAGATAGACGCCGTAGTTGTTGGCAGCAAGCCGCTGCCGCAGGTCGCTCGAAAGCAATCGTCGATCGCGGAGCAGGATCACCAGGCCCACGGCCAGCAGCGCGAGGATGGCGGTTTCACCGATGGCGTAGAGCCAGGCATGGAGGCTGGCGCCACCGGCGATGAAGACCGGAACGCCGGCCAGCTCGAGCAGCAGGACCGCGAGGAAGGCGGCGAGACCGGCCGCCAGTGTGGGCATCGCCAAGCGCGAAGGCAGGGCTTCGACCCAGCCGCGCCGCGCCGCGACTGTGCCGATCAGGAAACAGAGCGCCTCGCGCGGCATGTCGGCGGCGTGAACCTGCCAGACGCCGAGGATCGCCCGCCAGTGATAAAGCGGCTCTTGCATGCGCACGAGAAAGTCGAGATGGCCGATGCCGACGATGACGATGACGACGTTGAGCAGGTCGGACAGCGGGCTGCGCCCGTCCGCCGTTTCGCGTTTGCTTGGGCTGCGCCTCAGCCGCTGCCAAAGGGCGGCGGCGGCGACATAGACCGCGCCATAGACCAGCAACGATTCCAGGAACCAGAGATGGCCCAACTGATGGTCCGGCCAGCTCGGGCCCGTCCAGCCTTCGGGCCGGTGGCCGCCGATGCCGAAATAGATGCGCCAGAGATAGGTTCCGAGATCGATCGGGCCCAACTCGCGTAAATTCACGTAGTAGGCATGCATCAGGATCGGAAACACGAGCAGCAGCCCGATCGGAAGCGGCGTGCCGAGCCGGATCAGGCGCTCCTTGAGATAGCCGCGCGGGCCGTGGCGCGCGAGCGCGCCCGGCAGGAGATAGCCTGCCGCCAGGAAGAACAGGCCCAGCGCCAGGGGTCGCAAGATCGAGAAGACCGGCTGCAACGCCTCGGCCCGCGAGGCATCGGCGACATACCACCAGCTGCCGCCGCAATAGGCGAGGCTGGCATGAAAGAAGACGATCAGGATCCCGGCCAGGATGCGGATCTCGTCGAGCCAGCCGAGCCGGCCCGCGCCGAGTTCTGTGCGACTGGAAGTCCCGATGAGGGAATCCCTGACGCCAGCTTCTTCACCTCCCCCTTTGAGGGGGAGGCTGGGGTGGGGGGCGGCCACGGGCTCAATTCAGGCAGTCGTCGCGCCACGGCGCGATGGAAAGCAATTTGGTCATCGCGTTCTTCGATCACCCCCACTCTGACCTCCCCTCAAGGGCGAGGGCTTTGGTTCATAGTCTCATGAGGGGTCGGCGTCTGGGAGTGGAAAGAAGGCTCAGGCGCCCTGCGGAATCCACCATTCCTCGCCGCGCGGTGTCGTCACATATTCCGGCCAGCGATAATGGATCGGCGCCGGGAAATTGCGCGGCAGGAGCGGCGGCACCCACTGCGAGCCGCCGATGCCGCCGCCGGTCCGCTCGCGGAACTCGGCCTGCGCCGCGGCCAGCGCCTGGGGATCGCTGAGGAGATCGACGAGGCTGCCGGCGATCGCGCGCGCGGCGCTGAAGATCGTGGGATCGATCGTCGCCGGATAACCACCCATCGCGTTCCAGACCCAGTTCGGATACTGGTAGCCGGGCTTCGGCGATGCCAGCATGGCGCGCCCGACATAGAGGCGCGAGGTCGGGCAATGCCAGGTGTAGTCGGTGTAGTCGTCCGAGGTGTAGTTCTTCTGCCAGGGCGGCAGGATCGCGCGCATGCGCGCTTCGTCCTCCTCGGGATTGACCAGTTCCGACATAGCCGGATGCATCGGCTCCGCCATCGCCGTCAGCCCGAGGTTGCGCTGGATCTCGCGGCCGAATTTCTTCGCCTCCTCGCCCCATTGCGGGGCGCCCGCCAGCATCAGGTTGGCATAGGTGAGGGCCGTGATCGCGTGGTTCGGCAAGCCGGGCCGGGTCTTGGTCACCCATTCCTTGCGCACGGTGCAATGGGTGATCTGCGCCACATGGTCGGCATTGTTGTCGAGGATGGCGTAGATCCGCTCCTGCATCTCGAGCGTCGGGCAGCGGCTCGCATATTGGATCTGGCTGAAATTGGGCGCGAGGTTGTCGGCGGTCGCCTGGCCCGCGGCGAGGATCGCCTCGTTGATGGTCCAGGTGCCGGTATGGGGCAGCATCGCCTCCTTGGTCATCTTGCTCGTCATATACATGAGGCAGACGGCATCGATGGCGCCGGGCGCCCGCGCCGAGGTGTGGGCGGAGGCGCCTTCGTTCAGGCCCATCCCGTTCCACTCCTCCGGATGCGGACACTCGAAGCTGTAGATCTTGCTCCAGTATGAGCCGCAATGGGTGTTCCAGTTGACGGTGTTCGCATGCGCCGTGGTGAAGGCCGGGTGGAAGCTCACGGCGGCGTCGAGATGGTCGTAATAGCCATGCGCGGCATGGACCGGCTTCGAGCCGCAGACCTTCTCGGCCGGCTCGCCGAAGAAGACCAGCGTGCCGGGCAGGTTGTGCTTCTGCATCGCGGCCTTGGCGGCGAGGAGACCGCCCAGCGCACCGATGCCAAGCGCCGAATGCGGATCGGTATGGCCGGCGGCATATTTGTGGACCCCGTCGCGCGGCTTTTCGTAAGGCACCGGATCCTGGCTGTTGGCCGGCACCGCGTCATATTCGGCATAGGAAGCGATGACGGGCTTGCCCTTGCCGAAGGTGGCACGAAACGCCGTCGGCATCGTGGCGGTGCCTTCCTCGACATCGAAACCCTGCTCGCGCAGCAGCTTCACGTACCAGGCGGCCGACTTGTATTCGCGCCAGGCGGTCTCGTGGAAGTTCCAGATCTCGGTGTGGCGCTTCGAGAGCCAGCCCTCATGCGCCTTGACCCAGTCGAAGGCGGTCTGCTTGGCCATGGTCATGGCGGCCGGCGTCCAGGATCGCGCCGCGGTCTGGCTCGGACGATCATCGGGCATTTGCGGGTCTCCTCAGGGTCTCTTCGAGTTCAGGCGGCGTCTTCGGCCCGGGATTGCGCCTTGAGGCGCCGGTAGCGCAGCCACATTTGGCTGCCGATCACCAGGATGGTGAGGAAGATGAGCGTGGTCGCGCAAGCGGCAATGGTGGGATCGGCCTGGTCGCGGATGCCGTCCCACATGCGCCGCGGCAGCGTGAAGATGTTGAGCTTGGTGATGAAGAGCGTCACCACGATCTCGTCCCAGGACTGGATGAAGGCGAAGACGGCGCCGGCGAGCACGCCCGGCGCGATGCAGGGCAGGATCACCATCCACAGTGTCTGCTTCAGGTCGGCGCCGAGATTGCGCGCGGCCTGCTCGAGCCGGAGATCGAAATTGGCGAGCGAGGTCGAGACGGTGATCACGACGTAGGGCACCGACAGCACCGTGTGGGCCAGGATGATGCCGGGATAGCTGTCCAGCAGATGCAAATCCACGAAGATGCGGTAGAAGGCGAGGGCCGATACGATCGAGGGGACGATCATCGGCAGCAGCACGAACCCCCGCACCAGCTCCGACCAGCGGCTGGCAATGCGCCACAGCCCGATCGCGCAGAGCGTGCCGAGGGTCGTGGCGATGATCGTCGAGACGGTGGCGACGATCAGGCTTTGCCCGATGCTGGAGGTCCAGTTCGGGTTGGTCACCAGGCTCTCGTAATTGCGGAAGGTGATGTGGTCCTTGGGCAGGGTCAGGAAGCGCTCGGGCGTGAGCGAAATCGGAGCCGAGACGAAGATCGGCAGCAGCAGGAACATCAGCACCATCCAGGTGCCGGCCAGAACCACCCCGAAGCGCCAGCCATAGCGCTCGTTCATCGCTCGCTCCCCTTCACTTGGCCCCGAACATGACGCGCAGATTGACCACGCGCGACATCACGGCAAAGACCAGGAAGACCAGGATCAGCAGCACGACCGCCAGCATCGAGCCGATGCCCCAGCGTACGGTCTGCAGAATCTGGACGCTGACATATTCGGCGATCATCAGGGTCTTGCCGCCACCGAGGATCGACGGCGTGACGAAGAAGCCGAGCGTCAAAATGAAGACCAGCAGCCCGGCGCCGGCGATGCCGGGCAGGCTCAGGGGCAGATAGACGCGCCAGAAGGATTCGAACGGACCCGCCCCCAGGCCGCGCGCGGCGCT
>Ga0335070_10011042_pt1 | contig 10555 bp, 7 predicted proteins | sample Lox_Sample_13_FD_206722 | JGI IMG/M metagenome (GOLD analysis project Ga0335070, IMG submission 206722) | Soil microbial communities from Loxahatchee National Wildlife Refuge, Florida, United States - Lox_Sample_1.3 | ecosystem: Environmental > Terrestrial > Soil > Wetlands | place: USA: Florida...
GGGGCCGACATCTCGGGGCCCGACCGCTGGCGGATGATCTACGGCGGCGACGGCGGCTACGTGGCGATCGACCCGCGCGATCCGTCGGTCGTATACGTCCAGTCGCAGTACTTCGACCTGCAGAAGTCGACGGACGGCGGGACGAATTTCGTGCCCAGCCGCCGCGGGATCCCGGACAGGGAGTCGTTCCTCTTCGTCGCGCCGCTCGCGATGGACCCGAACGACCCGGGCCGCCTCTGGACCGGCGGGCAACAGCTCTGGCGGTCCCCCGACGGGGCCGGGTCGTGGGTGCCTGCGAGCGCGAGCTTCGACGGCATCAGCCAGGCGAGCGCCGTCGCGGTCGCGCCCGGCCGGTCGGAGCGCGTCGTCGTCGGCACGAACTCCGGAACGATCCTCGTCTCGGACTCGGCGTGGTCGACCAACGGGGCGACCGCCTGGGAGAGAAACGACCCGCGCGCCGGGTTCGTCACGTGGGTCGCATTCGACCCGTCCGATCCCGATGTCGTGTACGCAACCTATGGCGGGTTCGGCGGCGCGCACCTGTACCGCAGCCGCGACGGCGGCCGCAGCTTCGAGAGCGTGGGCTCCGAGGGTCCGTCGCCGATCCCGGACGTGCCCGTGCACTGCGTGCTCGCGGATCCTGGACGGAGCTCGCGCCTCTTCCTCGGGACCGACGTCGGCGTGTTCGTCTCCGAGGACGGCGGCGAGAGCTGGGAGGTGGAGAACACCGGGTTCGCGACGGCCGTCACCGAGTGCCTGACCGTCGGCACGGGTGACGACGGGTCGAGGTACCTCTTCGCGTTCACCCACGGCCGCGGGGCGTGGCGGGTGAAGCTGCCGGCCGCCCCGCCTGGCCAGTCCCGTCACGTCCGGCGCCACCTCACGCCGGCGTAGCCACCCGGGGAGCCGCCGCCGCGCCAACCCCGCCGGGACGGGGCCGACCTCTCAGTGAGCCAGTGCGCGGACGTGCTGCCGCGGAGGGCGGTCGAGCGTGACCCTCAGCCGGGACCGCATGAGGACGACCGTGTAGGGGTTCCAGGTGGACATCGTGTAGTAGATCGACAACAAGCCGCCCTCCAGCTTGGTGAACCGCTCGATCACGTATGGCGCGTAGTCCCCGCCCGCCGTTGTGTGGGGGTCTGCGCTCCCGATTGTGGGGCCGTCGAGGCCGTCGTCGGGGACCAGGCTCGGGTCGTGGATGAAGATGCCGTACGCCCCGTCGCGCTTCGGGTCGAAGATCACCTGAGGCGGGCTCCACGGTCCCCACGGCGCCTGTGCGTAGCGGAGGACGATGCCCTTCGTCGAGCTCGCCCGCGAGTCGTAGGTCATGAGCCACAGGCCGACCGAAGGAGCGTACGTCACGGAGACGTTGCCGACCGTCCCGTCGAGCACCACCGGCACGGCGCTCGCTTCCGTCGTGCCCCACGTCGGCTGGCCATCCGTCAGCCCCGTGAAGTACTGCGTCCCCGTTCCGGTCTCGAACGCGCTCGTCGGCACCGTGGCGAGATAGACGTCGCTCGCGCGATAGACGCCGGAGCCCCACATGAGGATCGAGGGCTGGGCGGCGGCGTAGCCGGCAGGCACCTCGCGGAGAGCGATCTCGACGAACTTGCCCCCGGGGAGCTGGGACACCTGGCGCACGACCGTGAACTGGCCGGTCGTCTCGTCGAAGCGTGTGAGCACCGACGTGTCGGTCGGGTTGTTGGGGTCGGTCGAGTGGTTGGTCTTGCAAACGACGTACGTCTTGTCCGCGACGCTGATCCCGGAGTCGGGGACCTCGAAAGGTCCCATGGCGACGCCGGGCGGCTGAACGAGGAGCGTCGAGCCGTCGCTCTTGGTGAAGAAGTCGAGGACGAGGCCGGCCTCGGGGTCGCCGATCGCGCTGTGCGCCATGGTGTCGCCGGCGCCGAAGCCGAGCGTGTCGCCGAAGAGGAAGACGAGCTCGTCCCCGTGCTGGAACGAGTAGCCGAGGTCGGTCCCCGCGACGCTGTAGCGGCTCTTCGTCAGGCTGAGCGTGGGCGCCTTCGTCTGGTAGTCGATGTCCCCGATCAGCTGCTCGAGCTTCACCGACGATCCCGGGACCCAGGTCAGCGCCAGCTCAGGCGCGCCGGCCCCGGGCTCCTCGAAGACGATCGGGTCGATGAACTCGCCCATCGCCTGGTATCCGGCGGCGTTCGGATGGACGCCGTCGTAGCAGCTCCACTCGGGCCGGATCGCCACGGAGTTGTTGGCCGGGTTCACCGGACCTTGCATGAGCTCGTCGAAGTCGACAAGGGCGTCGAAGTTCGCCTGATGGCGCAACCAGTCGTTGAGCGACACCCGCTGCTGCTCCATGGCGTTGGTCCAGCCGTTCGAGCCGCCCCGCGGGATGATCGTCGCGCCGACGACCCGCATCCCGGCGGCGTGCGCCTGGTCGATGATCTGCTGGTCGGCTGCGGTCACGGCGGCCGCGGTGGCGCCGTTCGCGATGTCGTTCGTCCCCTCGAGGAACACCACGTGGGTGGCGCCGGACCGGCCGAGCACGTCGTCGCCGATCCGCGCGAGCGCCGGCGGCCCGGTGCCCCCGCTCGCGACGCGGTTGCCGGCGATCCCCTCGTCGGCGACCGCCTTCGAGCGGTTGGACGGCAGCTCCGCCAGCCGACCCGCCAGCACGTCCGTCCACCGGTTGTAGAGATCCGGCGTCACAACGCCGCTCCCGCCGCCGCCGTCGGTCCGCGTGCTGCACTCCCCGTCGGTGATCGAGTCCCCGAGCGCCACGATCGTGCCCGTCGTCGCACCCGACCTCACGTCGAGCGCGGTGACCCAGTAGAACGGGAACGTGGGGCCTTCGCTCGTCCCGCGATCGTTGTTCGGCACCGGCGCGAACCCCGCTCCCGTCTCGTCGCTCGCGTGTGCGCCGGCTGTCATGTAGTTGGTTACGAGGCCGAGGGAGTGGGCGGAGATGTCCGACGCGGACGTCACGTCGAGACTCACTGCGTAGCGGCCGACCGCCTCGACCGGGAACGGCAGCGGGTCGCTGGTCGCACCGGCGCCCGCCGCGAGGGTGAGGCCGGGGTGCCCGCCGAACGTGAGGCGGGAGTTCGACCCGGGCACCAGCGCCGCGCCGTCCAAGATGCGGCCGATGTATGCCGAAGCGAACACGACGGCGCCTCGGCCGAGTGCGTTCTCGAGCGTGACGCGGACGGCGTCGCCGGAAACCGTAGGCCGGACGACCATCCTGACGCTGGTGCCGCCCATTGCGGGGGTCGTGAGCCGCTCGACAGGCGGAGCGGTCCACGCCGAGAACCACTGCGTGTCTCCCCCGGCGACCGCAGCGGGGGTCGCGAGCGCCGCGGACAGGGCGGTCGCCGCCGCCGTGCGCGCGGCGAGGTGGAGCCGCCCAGCCAAGCCCCTGGTGGCACGAGCGGCGCCGCTGTTCGCGCGATCGGACGAGAGGTTCATTGGACGTTCACCTCGAGGATGAGCAACGGCGTCCCTGTCGCCCCTATTTCGCCGAACCCCCGCGCGGCGACGGTCGCGCGTGCGAGGGCCACCTGCGGTCTGCGCACGCAGTCGTCCGGAGTCGCGGCGGAATGTCGGCCGGTCGTACCGCGTTCCACCGGCAGAACACCAGGATGCGCACCGACGCGTGGCCGCGGAGGGAGGCGAGATGGTTCGAGCCCGTTCGACCGGCGCGCGGGTGCCCCGATTCCGGAGCTTCGTTCCCCTTCTCCTTGCGATCGCCGCGACGTGCGCCGTCCCGCGGCTCGTGCCGGCCGGGGAGCCCGCGCTGACGCTCGGCCTCTCCGGCCGCGCCGAGGCCGTGCGACCGTTCGAGGCCGCGTGGCCGGAGCCGCCGCCGGCCGTCTTCGGCCTGGGCGCGGATCCGGCCCTCCTGGCTCCCGCAGCGCCGCCCGGGGAGGCACCCGACCCGGCGGTCGAGGCCGACGCCGTGCCGACCCGGCCGGCGGCCGCAGCGGTGCCGCGGATCACCGAGTACCCGCACCGGGTGTGGCAGGACCTCGGCGCGCTCGTGAGGCGGCCGCTCGCGTTCGACTCGCACGACTGGACCCACCTGGCCGTCGGCGTCGGCGTGGTCGGCCTGGTGAGCGCATTCGACGCGCGCATCCGCAACACGGTCCAGGGGCATGCCTCGGTGTCCGCGCGAAACTTCGCCAATCGGATCCGACCGCTTGGGACGTGGGGCGGAGTGGCCGCGATGGGCGTCCTCCTCGGCGTTGGGGAGCTCTCGGGCGACGCGAGCCTCGCCGACACCGGTGCCGACGGCGTCGAGGCGAGCCTCTTCGCCGGCGCGCTCGTCGCGCCGGCCGTCAAGGAGCTCGCGGGCCGCCAGCGGCCGAACGCGGGCGACGGCGCGTTCGAGCCGATCTCGAAGGGGCAGTCGTTCCCCTCCGGCGAGGCCACCGAGGCGTTCACGATCGCGGCCGTGGTCTCCAACCACACATCCAGCCCGGTGGTGCGCGGCCTCGCGTGGGGGCTCGCCGGCCTGGTCGGGTGGGAGCGGATGGTGCTCAACGCGCACTGGGCCTCGGACGTCGTCGCGGGCGCGCTCATCGGCTGCACGGTGGGGAACTGGGTGAGCCGGCGCAACTCCCCGGACGGCGCCCGCTCGATCGCGCTGCAGCCGATGCTCGGGCCCGGCGTGGTCGGCGTGAGCGGGTCGGCATCCTGGTGAGCGGCGGGTCGCCCCCGCGCTCGCGGCGGTGGCGGCGCGACCTCGTCGTGTTCCTCGGCCTCTGCGCGACCGCCACCGTCGTGTTCGCCGTGACACCGCTCGACATTGTGGCCTCGAGCGTGTTCTACCGGCCCGACGCGTTGAACCACTGGCCGTTCGCGACGCGATTCCCCTGGTCGGTCCTCTACCGCCTCGCCCCGTGGGTGACGGCGTCGCTCGTCCTCGCCGGCCTCGCCGGGCTTGCCGCGGGCGTCGCCCGGCGCCGCGAGGAGTGGCGGCGGCGCGCCGTGTTCGTGCTCGCGAGCGTCGTCCTCGGGCCCGGCATCCTCATCAACGGCGTGTTCAAGGACCACTGGAACCGACCGCGCCCGCGGGACGTCGTCGAGTTCGGCGGCGCGATGCACTACGCGGCCGCGCCTCTTCGAGGCGAGGGCGGGGCGTCGTTCCCGTGCGGCCATTGCTCCGTCGGGTTCCTCTACGCCCTCGGCTGGTGGATCTGGCGGCGCAGGAGGCCCCGGGTGGCGCTCCTCTCCGCAGGTGCCGGGTTCGTCACCGGAACCGCGCTCGGGATCGGACGCATGGCGGCCGGCGGGCACTTCCTGTCGGACGCCGTCTGGTCCGCGCTCATTGCGCTCGGCGTGGCGCACGCTCTCTACCACTACGTGCTGCGGGTTCCCGCCTGGGAGGTGCGCGCCGCCGGGTCCTCGTCGCGGCCGGCGCTCCGATCGCAGCGCGCGCTCGTGGCGCTGGCGGTGCTCGGCGGCGTCGCCGTGCTGCTGGCGGTGTTCGTCACGCCCCACGGGACGCCGCTCTCGGCGCGGGTTCCCCTCTCGTCGCTCCCGGGCGTGCCCGAGGTGTTCGAGGTCTCGGCGTCGACCGCCAACGTCGAGATCACGCTCGTCGACATACCCGAGGGCGAGGTTTCGGTGTCGGGCGAGCTGCACGGTTTCGGCCTCCCCACCAGCCGTCTGCACGCCTCCGCCCGGTTCGTCGCCGGCCCCGTCGCGACGCTGGAATACCGGATCGAGCAGCGGGGATGGTTCACGGACCTCGACGGCTCGGCAGCGATCCGCGTCCCCGCGGGGCGGTTCAAGCGCGTCGTCGTCCGGCTCGACAAGGGGAACATCGAGCTCACGGACGCCACCCGCGACGGCGTGCTCGGGCGCGGCATGCTGTCCCTCGACCTGCGGACGAGGTCGGGCCGCGTGCGCGAGGTGCGGGAGGCGGGCCTGCGCTGAACGGGGCGCCGGGGCGAGGCGGGGCGGCGCGCCGACGCCTTGACACGGGTCCGGGCGCACCTACACTCGGGCGCGCCGGACCGAGACGTCGGGGGGGTGCATCCGCGCCGGTCCGGCCAACACGGGCATGAAGCTCACCTCGATGATCCGACAGCGCCTGCCGGCGGCCCTGCACCACCGGGACTTCGCCCTCCTCTGGGTGGCGTCGCTGGCGATGGGGCTCGGCACTCAGATGGCAAGCGTGATCGTCGGGTGGCAGGTGTACGACATCCGCCAGAGCGCGTTCGACCTCGGGCTCATCGGACTGGCGGGGTTCGTCCCGTTGCCGCTCCTCGCGCTCCCCGCCGGTCATCTGGCGGACCGGCTCCCGCGGAGGCTCGTGTTCGCGGGCGCCCTCGTGCTCAACATGACGGTGATGGCCGCGCTGACGGCAGTCACTGTCGCGGGAGCCCGCAGGTTGTGGCCGTTCGTCGCGCTCGCCGCGGCGACCGGGGTCGCCAACGCGATCGGCAGCCCGGCCGCCCGCGCGCTGCCGCCGACGCTCGTGCCCACCGAGGCTCTCGCCGGCGCGATGGCGCTCCGCTCGATGGGGCTGCAGATCGCGACCGTCGCGGGCCCCGCGCTCGGCGGGTTCATCTTCTACGTGCGGCCGGAGCTCCCGTACGCCGCGGCGTGCGGGCTGATGGTCCTCGCGCTCGCGTGCACGGTGGGGCTCCGCTCCGCATCCGCTCGAACGCGCGCTTCGAGCGGCGGCGCGCCCGACTGGAAGAGCCTTCTCGCCGGGGTCGCGTTCGTTCGCCGGACGCCGGTCCTGCTCGGCGCCATCTCGCTCGATCTCTTCGCGGTGCTGTTCGGCGGCCAGGTGGCGCTCGCTCCCCTGTTCGCACGCTCGATCCTCCACGTGGGGACCGGAGGTCTCGGCCTGCTGCGCGCCGCGCCGGCCGTCGGCGCGATCGCCGCGGGCGTGATGCTCGCGCGACGCCCCGCGACGCGGCGCGCCGGACGCGTGCTGTTCGCGGTGGTCGCCGCGTTCGGCGCGACCATGATCGTGTTCGGCGTGTCTCGGTCGTTCCCGCTCTCGCTCGCGGCCCTGGCGGCCAGCGGCTTCGTCGACATGATCAGCATGAACATCCGCGCCACCATCGGGGCCCTCGCGACGCCGAACGAGCTGCGCGGGCGCGTGAACGCGGTCGAGATGGTGTTCATCAGCGCCTCCAACCAGCTCGGGGCGTTCGAGTCGGGCGCGGCGGCCGCGCTGCTCGGCGCGGTGCCCGCGTGCGTCGCCGGCGGCGCGCTCACGATCGCCCTGGCGGTGGCCTGGCCCCCGCTGTTCCCGGCGCTCACCCGCATCGAGAGGCTCGAGGACCTGCAGCCCGAGCCGGCGTAGCGGCGCGCCCCGGCCTCCCCGTCGCGACGACGCCGGCGATCGCGCGAGCTCCGGCGGAATTCTCACCACCGCGGAGGCGTTCCGTGTGCCAAATGTCCCAAGAAAGGAAGGGCTATCCGATGCGGATGGTGACGAAAACGTGTGCGGTTCTCCTCGTCCTCGGTCTCGCGGCCGCGGCCCACGCCGCGGGCCTGCGGGTTCAGCTCCACCCCCAAACCGGGGACTGGACCGCGTTCGCCGCGGGCGACGAGCTGGTCGGGATCGGCGGCGGCGAGGCGGAGTGGATTCGGAACGGGCAGGTGCTGGCCCGCGTCAACGACCCGCTGGGGCTGGTCGGCTCGAACTACGATCCGAACCAGCCGCTGTTCCTCGCCGATGCGGAGGGGAACCGCGTCGTCGCGTTCGTTCCAGGCATGGAGGTGTTCGTCACGAACGAGCCGCCCGCGATCGTGCATTTCAAGCAGGGGTACGCAAGGGGCGGCGCGCGGCGCACGTCGAACATGACGTACCACAACGGCCCCGTCCTGCTGGCCAACAAGACCGAGGCGATCTTCTGGGGCAGCTCGTGGCCCACGTACACGGGGGATATCATCACGGGTCTCGACTCGTTCTTCGGCGGATTCGGGGCCAGCAACTACGCCGGGATCACGACGCAGTACTACGAGATCTCCGGGACGACCCGGCTCTACATCGGCGCGGGGTCTACGTACTACGGCCACGCCATCGACGGCACGACGGCACCATCGAGCGCGCTGTCGACCTCGCAGGTGATCGCGGAGGCGTGCAGTGTGGTCGGCAACAACCCCGATCCCAACACGCTCTACCTCGTCTACACCGACACAACCGCCGGCAACGTCAATTACTGCGCGTACCACACCTGGGGCAGTTGCGGCAGCAAGCCGATCCAGGTGGCGTACATGCCCAACATCACCGGGGTGGCCGGGTGCGACCCGGGCAACCTCTACGGCGTCGGCGGGTCGCAAGGGATGCGGGCGCTCGCGAACGTCACGGCCCACGAGCTCGAGGAGACGATCACGGACCCGCGCGGCAGCGCGTGGTACGACCGGCAGGGCGCCGAGATCGGCGACAAGTGCGCGTGGCTGTTCGCGGGTGCGGTGACGCTGAGTAACGGCACCGTGTGGCAGCTGCAGGAGGAGTGGTCCAACGCGGCGAGCGGGTGCGCCCAGGGTCAGTAGGACTCGCCGCCGGCACGACCCGAGCGGGCGGGGCGACGTCGGCCCCGCCCGTCGGCGCGATCGCAACGGGCGCGACGCTCGCGCGACGCCCCGCGATCCGGCGCGCCGGACGCGCGAACGCCACCGGAGCCCGGGTAGTAGGCCGGCCGGGTGCGGCTGGCGGGCGCCGGCGTTGACACGTCTCCCCGTCGTGGTAGGCTTCGACTCAGCAGCTCGGAAGTCATCGATTCAATACGGCGACGCGGGGGTCCGGATGCCCCGGCGCGCCGCTGCCGAGGAGGAGAGATGAACGGAAAGCGCCTGTCGTACGTCGCCGTGAGCGTGTTGTGCGTCCTCGGCCTCGCCGGCGCGGCGTCCGGCCAGGTGGAGCCGCCGTGCATCGTCGCGGTCGCCGCCGGGCCCGGTATCGAGCTCGACCAGCTCCACACGACACTGATCGAGATGGGGCTCCTCTACGTGGACGTCGGCTCGGTCGCCGCCGCCCAGGCGGCCAACGCGACCGTGATCATCGACCGCTACGGCGCCAGCAACCTCAACAACTCGGACGTCACGACGTGGCTCAACTCGGGCAAGGGGTACATCCAGCTCGGCGACTGGCCCGAGTACTTCGCCAACGCCTTCACGAACATCACGGAGGGCGCCCCGATCACGCTCACGGTCACCGACCCCAGCAGCCCGCTCGCGACGGGGTTGCCGGCTTCGTGGACGGGTCACGGCTTCTGGGCGTACGACACTAGCGGCTCGGACTACATCGGGTGGGCGACCAACACGGCGCTGCCCGATGTCGTCGAGGCGACGTACAACTCGACCACGTACACCCGCGTGGTCAGCTCCGAGCTCGTGGGCAGCGGGCGAGCGGTCTACATCGGCTTCAACGTGTATGGCAGCCTCGCCGGCGCGAACGAGCGGACGCTGTTCAGCAACGCCCTCTCGTGGGCGGGGGTGTGCAGCGTCGCGCCGGTCGAACCGATCCCCGCGCTCGGGTGGCTCGGCTTGGCCGTGTTCATGGCCGCGATCGCCGTGCTTGGGATCGCCCTGGCCTCCCGTCTGAACTGATCGCCTTCCGCCGCCTCGGCGGCGGCCAAGGACGGGTGCGTTCCGGGCCGGCCAGGATTCACCCTCGGTACGGCTCGAGCGGGCGGGGCAACGTCGGCCCCGCCCGTCCTCCTGCGGCGGCCCGAGCGGTCCGCGGACCGGGAATCTCCGGCGCGCGGCGGGGTGTTGCCCGACCTGACACACCGTTCCATCGGAGGTAGCGCGTGAGTGACTGCCAGACGTCGAATCGCCGGTTTGGGTCGAGCGCCAAGTTCACGGATCCAGAGGGCCCTGTCGGGCGGCGGGTGACTAGGCCCGCCTTGCGCATCTTGACGCTGGCGTTGCTGGCAGCCGGCGCGTGTGTCGTGCCCACCAGGGCGGCCGACTCGGTCGCGCTCGTCTGGACGGGTACCCACAAGGTCGAGCAGATCATCGGCGATTAGGACTGGGAGACCGGCGTGCCAACCAGGAGCCAGACGTGGAGCCGGTACGACGTGCTCGCCAACGGGCTGGGGTACTCGTTTGAGCACTTCGACAAGGCGGCCGACCGCCACGAGCGCATCTTCCTCTTCGGAGACACGTTCGCGTACGGCACGTACGACGGCGAGCCGGAGGGTGCCGCCTACGTCGATCCCGGCACGGGGCAGGTCGTCTTCCCGGCGAGCTCCCAATGGAACTACCACGGCAAGGACCCGTTCGCGTGGAGCACGACGACCGACCCGAACCGCGCGCTCAATATTCACTTCTTCATGGACAAGCAGACCGGCCTTCCGCTCTTCGTCGTGCCGGTGAACGCCGACGGTGTTCAGGCCGTCCCCACAGGCGGCGATGACATCCCCAACTCCGGGATCAGCGTCGGCGGCCACATCTACATCGTCTACAGCTCCGGTTCGGAGCCGACGTGCACGCCTCAGCCCCTGTGCACGCATGCGAACAACTACTCGGTGCTCGTACGCTACGATCCCGCCTCCGACACCTTCCCCCTCCTGCGCCCGATCTCGTACGTCGCTCAGGGCGGGCATTT
>Ga0335070_10011043_pt1 | contig 10555 bp, 8 predicted proteins | sample Lox_Sample_13_FD_206722 | JGI IMG/M metagenome (GOLD analysis project Ga0335070, IMG submission 206722) | Soil microbial communities from Loxahatchee National Wildlife Refuge, Florida, United States - Lox_Sample_1.3 | ecosystem: Environmental > Terrestrial > Soil > Wetlands | place: USA: Florida...
CTGCCGAGCGCGGCGCCCAGGAGGCTCCCGCCGAGGCCCAGCAGCACCGTCTGGCACAGGTAGGCGGCGAGCACCTGGCGCCAGCCCGCGCCCAGGCACTTGAGCACGGCGATCGTCTCGAGCTTGCCCCTCACGAAGGCGCGCACGCTCGTGGCCACCCCGATGCCGCCGACCATGAGCGCGACCAGGCCCGTGAGGCCCAGGTAGACCGTGAGCTGGCCCCAGAAGCGCCGCACGCCGGGCTGCGCGTGCGTGTAGGTCGTCACTCTCACGGCTGGATCGATCAGCCTCGCGGCCAGTGTCGTCTTGAACGCTTCGGCATCGAACCCGGGCGCGAGGCGGACGAGCAGGCGATAGCGCACCCGGCTGCCCGGCCGAATGAGATGCGTGCTTTCCAGATCGCGTGCATCGATGAGGACGCGCGGGCCCAGCGAGAAGACCCCGACGGCGCGATCCGGTTCCTGGACGATGACGCCGCTCACTGTGAAGCCGCCTTCGCCGATCGTGAAGCGGTCGCCCACCCGAAGGCCGAGGCGCGCCAGGAGAGACTGATGCACGAGCGCGCGGCCGCCGCCGACGAGCGGCTCGGGAGCCGCCGGGTCGGTGACGAGGGCGCCGTAGAACGGGTAGCCGGGCCCGACCGCCTTCAGCTCCACGATCTGGCTCTTGCCGCCTGCCGCGGACATTGCGGCCAGCTCGGTGACGGCGAGGGACTCGGCCCCATCGCGCGTGAGATCCGCCACGACGTCGCGCGCGGCGGCCGAGAGCGGATGCGTGCTCCGGATCTCGACGTCGCCGCCCATCAGGGCGCGCGCGGAGCGCCCCACGGTGCGCTCCAGGCCTGCGGCGAAGCTTCCCACCGCGACGAGCGCGCCCACGCCCAGCGTGATGCAGGCAACCAGATAGGCGAAGTGCCGGCCGGCGCCCCGCGTCTCCCGCCACGCCAGCCGGAGGACGAAGCCCGCGCTAGACGGCGCCGTCACCGCTCTGCTCGTCGCTGGCGACGCGCCCGTCGCGCAGGGTGATCACGCGGTCGGCCCGGGCGGCCAGCGCGGGGTCGTGGGTCACGAGAACGAGGGTGCTGCCGAGGTTCCGATTGAGCGCGACCAGGAGATCGATGATCTGCTTCCCGGTGGCCGAGTCGAGATTGCCCGTGGGCTCGTCCGCCAGGAGCAGCGTCGGGCGGCGGGCTACGGCTCTGGCCACGGCCACCCGCTGCTGCTCGCCGCCCGAGAGCTGGACCGGGTAGTGGTGCGCCCGCTCGGCGAGCCCGACGTCGCCGAGCAGCTCGCGGGCCCGCTCGGGCACATCGGCCTCGCCGCCGAGCTCCAGCGGCACCGCCACGTTCTCGAGCGCGGTCAGCGTGGGAATCAGGTGGAAGGACTGGAACACGTAGCCAATGGTGTCGCGGCGGAACCGCGCGAGGCCGTCCTCGCTCAGCGTGGTCAGGTCGACCCCATTGACGACGATGTGGCCCGTGGTCGGGCGGTCGAGCCCTGCGATCAGTCCGAGCATCGTGGACTTGCCGCTGCCGGACGGCCCCGCGATGGCCACGAACTGCCGCGCCGGCACGTCGAGCGAGACATCGGCGAGGACGTCCACGGGGCGGCCGCCGCTCTCGAGGCGCATGCCCAGGCTGCGGACGCTGATCATGATGCGATCCATAGTACACACCGGAACGAGACGTGTGACGGCGGATCGACACTGGCTGTCACCCGGTGTCGAAAAGCGTCCACGAATGGCCTGATGGCGCGGCGAAGTGCGCACCAACACTCCGGCCCCGCCGCGGTGCCGCTGGCATGCTTCGTGCCGTGTGAAGAGGCATGATCTCAGTCGTCGTCCCGGTCCGGCCCGGCGAGTCCGCCGCGCTCGTCTGCGAATCCCTGCGGACGCAGACCTACCAGAACCTCGAGGCCATCCTCGTCGTCGACCACGAGAGGCGGGGAGCGCCATGGGCGAGGAACCGCGGGCTCGAGCTGGCGCGCGGCGACTACGTGCTCTTCTCCGATGCCGACGTGAGCTGGGAGCCCACCGCGCTCGCCCACCTGCTTCGGACGCTCGAGGAGGGCCGGGAGCAGGGTCCCGACGAGCACGGGCTCCGGATCGGCTACGCGTACGGCAGCTACTACGAGACCTGCCATCCGGGCTGGTGGTACCGCTGGGGCCGGCGACGCGTGGGGCCCATCGGGCACCGTCCGTGGAGCCTGCGCGCGCTCTGCGAGCACAACTTCATCTCCACCATGAGCCTCATCTGCCGCGAGCACTGCGTCCCCTTCGACGAGTCGATCGAGCGGCTCCAGGACTGGGACCTGTGGCTCCAGCTCGCAATCCACCGGAAGATCCGGGGCACGTGGGCGGGGCAGCCGCTCTTTTCCACGCCCTATCGCCTGGGCCTGACGCACGGCAGTGGCCTCTCGTACGAGGAGGCACGCGCCATCGTCCGGCGCAAGCACGGTCTGGAGGACTGCGGGAGCGGTGAGAGGCGGCGCGGCGTTACTGGGAGATGAAGGTCTGGTTCGAATTCTGATTGGGCCGCGATCCTCGGCCGACCGACGCCTGCCCGTTGGCGTTGCCGACATTGTTCACGGCATTGATAGTCGTCGTGATGCTCTCCGAGCGCACCTGCGCCTTTGCCTTGTTGGGGGTGTAACTGCTCTGGAAGAGCACGCCCAGTATGTCCGCGTTGTTGACCAGGCCTCGGTTGCTATTGCCGACGTTGACGATGCCGAGATTCTGGCCGCCCACGTTGGTGCCCCCGTCGGCGCACTGCCCGCCCTGGAGGATGCCCGCGGACTGATCGCCCCCGTTCGCCGTGCTGGCCCCGGTGGCGCTGCCGTCATTGGTCGCGCGGCCCGCGCTGGCGTCCTGGGACTGCGAGCCGCTCGGGCCGGCGCCGCTCGTCTGCGTCGTGCCGATCGGAGCGGCCAGGCTGGCAGCTGCGGCGACCGTCACGGTGCCGCTCGTGCCGGACACGCCGGAACTCGACGAGCCCGCTAGGGCGGGGCTGCAGCCGGCGACGCGCACCTGCCCGTGGGAAACCGTGCTGACGAGGACCGCGGTCAGGGCACAGGCGGTCAGCGCACACAGTGTTGACGGTCTTTTCAAGCGAGCGAGCATCGCGCTCCACACGGCACGTATCGTACCAACCTACCGAGGCGACGCAGAACGGGGACATACGATGATGCAGGCAATTTCACAGCTCGAGACTGCAAGCTCCGTCGACATGCCACTCGGGAGACCTTGACTCTCGCAGCCTTCCGGAAGGGGGTGTGGGAAAAGGATTCAGCGACTCGTCAGCCCGCCTGACACCCGAGAGAGCCATGCGGGCGGCCGCGGAGTGGATACACTGGCTTCATGCGCCGGTCACTTCTGGCAGCCCTCATCGCCGCCATGCTGGCCGCTCCGACCGCGGCCGCCGCGGAGGGCGTCATCGTGGCCTTCGGCGACAGCCTCACCGCCGGGCTCGGGGTGAAGCCGGAGCAGTCCTATCCGGCGCGTCTCGAGGCCAGGCTCCGTGCCGAGGGTTACAGCTACCGCGTCGTCAATGCGGGGGTCTCCGGGGACACGACGGCGGGAGGCCTCCGGCGGATCGACTGGGCGCTCCGGAACAAGCCGGATGTCGTGATCGTCGCCCTGGGCGCGAACGATGCTCTGCGGGCGCTCGACCTGGGATCGGTGCACGCCAATCTCGATGCGATCGTCGTGCGCTTCCAGAAGGCCGGTGTGCGGGTGCTCCTCGCCGGCATGGAGGTGCCGCCCAACTACGGCGCCCGCTACGCTCGGGACTTCCGCGCGATCTACGCCGATGTGGCCCGGAAGCGTGGCGTCGCCTTCATGCCCTTTCTGCTCGACGGCGTCGCGGCCAACCCTGCGCTCAATCAGCCGGACGGCATCCATCCCACCGCCGAAGGGTACGCCGTGATCGTGAACCGCCTCTGGCCCTACCTCCGGCCCCTGCTGGTCCGATAGCCCCCGAATCCCTCTCCCCCGATGGGGGGAGAGGGGAGGGTAAGGGGGTGGCTAGCTCCGTCGGCCGCCCATGAAGCGGAGCAGGAACAGGAAGAGGTTGATGAAGTTGAGGTAGAGCGACAGCGCGCCCAGGATCGCATAGGAGCCGAGCCGGCCCTCGGGAAGGGCCGTGGCCATCATGCGCAGGCGCTGGGCGTCCCAGGCGGTGAGTCCCGTGAAGACGATGACGCCGACCACGGAGATCAGGAACTCGAGCGCGGCATTCCGCCAGAACATGGCGACCACGGAGGCGAGCACGAGGCCGATGAGCCCCATGAAGACGAACTGGCCCACGCCGGCCAGGCTCCGCGACGTCGTGGTGCCGTAGAGCGCGAGCGCGCCGAACATGCCGGCCGTCACCACGAAGGTCGTGGCGATGGAGGCGCCCGTGTAGGCGATGAGGATGACGGACAGGGTCACGCCGGTCAGGGCGGAGTACGCGACGAAGAGCAGGGTCGCGGTGCCCGGCGCCAGGCGGTCGACGCGCGCGGAGAGGAAGAAGACGACACCCAGCTGAGCGAGGAACAGTCCCAGGAAGAGGAACTGATTCGAGACCAGGGCTCCGACGATGGCGGGCGAGCCGGCGACCGTGTAGGCCACGAACGCGGTGATCGCGAGGCCCGCGAACATCCACCCGTACACGGCGCGGAGGAAGGCGGTGACACGCTCCGCCGCCGCCGTTGCTGTCGGAAATACAGGCGCTCCCTCGAGAGGCTCCATAGGCAACCCTCCTTTGGCTCATGAGGATACCGCGGACGGCGAGCGCGCGCCCGACTTCCTCGGGGCTTCGCATGCTTGCCCGCGGGGGCGTTGTCGCCTACCATGGCTCCTGCATCGGGCATCTCGACCTGAACCTCCACCCCAACAGGGGGTCCCATGGCCACGTCGCCCCAGGGCTTCTCTCTGGATGCCAAGTACACCCAGGAATCCGGGCGCATCTACCTGTCGGGCACCCAGGCGCTGGTGCGTCTCCCGCTCGACCAGCACCGGGCCGACACCCGCCGGGGCCTGCGCACCGCGACCTTCATTTCCGGCTACAGAGGCTCACCCCTGGGCGGGCTCGACCAGACCCTCGAGCGAGAGCGCAAGCTGCTCGAGGCGCACCACATCGTCTTCTCCTCGGGGCTCAACGAGGATCTGGGTGCCACCGCCGTCTTCGGCAGCCAGATGGTGGGTCTCTTCCCGCGCCCCAAGTACGACGGCGTGCTCGGCATGTGGTACGGCAAGGCTCCGGGCGTGGACCGGACGGGGGACGCCTTCAAGCACGCCAACTACGCGGGCGTCGGAAAGAACGGAGGCGTGCTGGCCCTGGTCGGCGACGATCCCGTCTCCAAGTCGTCGACGCTGCCCAGCCACTCGGAGGTCGCCCTCTACGACGCGCTGATCCCGACCATCTTCCCGGGCAACGTGCAGGAGATCCTGGACATGGGCCTCCACGGCTTCATGCTCTCGCGCATCTCCGGGCTCTGGGTCGGCATGAAGATCGTGACCAACGTCGCCGACGAGGCCGGCACGGCGGAAGCGTCGCCCGATCGGGTCAGCCCCGTGATCCCCACCGTGGAGCTGGACGGGCGGCCCTTCGAGCATGCCATCAACGTGAACCTGATCCCGCCCTACGGCCTCGACATGGAGCGGACGCTGCACCACGCGCGGCTCGAGCTGGCGCGGCTCTACGCCTACGAGAACAGGCTCAACCAGATCACCGTGCCCACGCCGGAGGCCTGGCTCGGCATCATGACCACCGGCAAGACCTACTACGACGTCCGGCAGGCCCTCGCGGAGCTGGGCCTGGGCGACGCGGAGCTGCGCCGTCACGGCATTCGCCTCCTCAAGATCGGCATGCTCTTTCCCATGGAGCCGCGGGTGGTGCGGGAGTTCGCGCGCGGCCTGGAGGAGATCCTCGTCGTCGAGGAGAAGCGCTCCTTCATCGAGATGTTCGCCAAGGACGTGCTGTACGGCATGCCGGACCGGCCGCGCGTCGTGGGCAAGCGCGACGAGGAGGACCGGCTCCTCGTGCCCATCGTCGGCGAGCTCGATCCCGACGTGATCGCGCGGGCCATCGCCCGCCGCATCGCGCGCAAGCTCCGGGTGGACTCGGTCGAGGCGCGCATCCGCCACATCGACGAGCTCAAGCAGCGGCCGAAGCCGCTCGCGCTCGCGCGCACCGCCTACTTCTGCTCGGGTTGCCCGCACAACCGCTCCACGGTGGTGCCGGAAGGGGCGGTGGCCGCGGCCGGCATCGGCTGCCACGGCATGGCGATGGGCATGGACCGCGGCATCATCGGCGTCACCCACATGGGCGCAGAAGGGGCGCAGTGGATCGGGATCGCGCCCTTCACGGAGACGCCGCACCTCTTCCAGAACATCGGCGACGGCACGCTCTTCCACTCCGGCAGCCTCGCCATCAACTACGCCATCGCGTCCGGCGTCAACATCACGTACAAGATCCTCTACAACGCGGCGGTGGCCATGACAGGCGGCCAGGACGCGGCGGGTGCGCTGCCCATTCCCGCGCTCACGAAGCGGCTCGAGGCCGACGGCGTCAAGCGCATCATCATCACCACGGACCACCCCGAGAACTACAAGGGCGTGTCCATCGCCTCAAACTGCGAGGTCTGGCACCGGGATCGTCTCCTCGAGGCGCAGTCGGTGCTGGCGGCGGTGCCCGGCGTGACGGTGCTCCTCCACGACCAGCAGTGCGCCGCCGAGAAGCGGCGCCTGCGCAAGCGGGGGCGGCAGGCGGACCCCCAGACGCGCATCTTCATCAACGAGGCGGTGTGCGAGGGCTGCGGCGACTGCGGCCGCAAGTCGAATTGCCTCTCCGTGCAGCCGGTGCAGACCGAGTTCGGGCGGAAGACGCAGATCCACCAGTCCTCCTGCAACAAGGACTATTCGTGCCTTCTCGGCGACTGCCCGTCCTTCCTGAGCGTCGAGCCCATCGGAGAGCCGGCGAAGAAGCCCAAGCGCCTCACGCCGCTCGACGCGGAGATGCCGGAGCCGGCGCTGCGGGTGCCGCGGGACGGCTTCGCGCTGCACATGATGGGCATCGGCGGCACGGGCGTGGTGACGGTCAACCAGATCCTGGGCACGGCGGCCATGCTCGACGGCAAGCACGTGCGCGGGCTCGATCAGACCGGGCTGTCCCAGAAGGGCGGGCCGGTGGTCTCCGATCTCCGCATCGACGCGCGCCCCATCGACATCTCGAACAAGGTGTCGGCGGGCGGCGCCGACCTCTACCTGGGCTTCGATCTCCTCGTGTCGACCGATCCCGTCAACCTGGACAAGGCCGAGTCCGGGCGGACCATCGCCATCGTCTCCACGAGCAAGATCCCCACCGGGCGCATGGTGGTGGACACCACCGTCGAGTTCCCCGAACTGGGCAGCACGTTGATGAGCGTCGATCGTGTCACGCGCAAGGACGCGAACGTCTATCTCGACGCGCAGTCGATGGCCGAGGCGCTCTTCAACGACCACATGGCGACGAACTTCATCATGGTGGGCGCGGCCTACCAGGCGGGGGCCCTGCCCATCAGCGCGGCCTCGCTCGAGCAGGCCATCCGGCTGAACGGCGTCAGCGTCGACATGAATCTCCTAGCCTTCCGGTGGGGCCGCATGGCCGTGCTGGACAGCCGGCGGGTCGAGGCGGCCGTGCAGACGGCCAGCGGCAAGGTCCAAGCGCCGCGCGTGCTCTCCGCGGAAGCGCAGGCGCTGGTCGACGGCACCGGGGCCCAGGGCGAGCTTCGCCGGCTTCTCGAGATCCGCATCCCGGAGCTGATCGCCTACCAGAACGTCGCCTACGCGCGGCAGTACGCGGATTTCGTGGCGCGGGTGAGCCGGGAGGAAGCGCAGAAGACGCCCGGCCGCACCGGGCTCTCGGAGGCGGTGGCGCGGCATCTCTTCAAGCTCATGGCCTACAAGGACGAATACGAGGTGGCCCGCCTGCATCTGAATGCCGCGCTCGAGGCGGAGCTCCACGCCCGTTTCGGCCCCGCCGTGCGCTACTACTGGCATCTCCACCCGCCGGTGCTGCGCGCGCTCGGGCTCAAGAAGAAGATCCGGCTCGGCTCCTGGTTCAAGCCGGCCTTCGGCGCCCTCATCGCCATGAAGGGGCTCCGCGGGACCGCCCTCGACGTGTTCGGCTATGCCCGGGTGCGCCGGGAGGAGCGGGCCCTCATCGGCGAGTACCGTGCGCTCGTGGAGCGGACGCTCGCCGCGCTGTCGCCGGCGCGTCACGACACCGCGGTGGCGATCGCCGACCTGCCGGACGTGATTCGCGGCTACGAGGACGTCAAGCTCGACGGCGTACGGGTGTTCCGCGCCCGCGCCGCCGAGCTCGTGGCCCGGCTGGGCTGACGATCGGCACCGCCATCTCGCCCGAGGCATCGTTCCGAGGGGAGCGGCTCGAGCCATGAGCATGTCCGAGGAGCGGGTGCAGCCGCTCGCCGAGTTGCGTGAGGGATCGTCGGGCAGCGGGCGGGCGCTGACGGTCGGGCTCGGGGCGGGGCTCGTGCTCTCCCTGCTCCTGGCGATCGGCCTGGCGCTCATGACGCGCGCGCAGGTCGTCGAGCTGACGCGCGAGCGCGACGCGGCGAGGAGCGAGCTGCAGAAGACGAAAGCCGGGACCGAGGCCGCGACGGCGGCCAGCGAGGCGAAGATCGACCGGTACGTCCTGGCCGCCCGCCTGGAGCTCGCCGAGCTGGCGCACCTCCTGGTCGTCGCCCGCCGGAGTCTCTTCACGGGCAAGGACATTGCGGATCCCGCGTTGCCGGAGTCCATCTCGGGCAAGCGGAGGCAAGCGCTGCAGGCGGCACTCGCGCTCAAGCAGGCGAAGCCGCCCTTCAAGTGGGGCAGCCGGAAGAAGGAGGAGGGCGTCGACTCCGTGGGTTTCGTCGCCGTGGCGCTGGCCCAGGCCGGCATGCTGCTCAAGCCCGAGACGCTCACGGCGAAGACTCTCCAGGACCTGCTCAACGTGGCGACCGTGGGCGATCCCAAGCCCGGCGACGTGCTCTTCTTCGACAAGGGCATCGTGATGCTGTATCTGGGCGGCGACAGCGCCGTCGGCATGCTGCCCGAGGGCGCCGTCACGAAGGGAGGCGTCCTCAAGGGACGGGGCATCGGCTTCAACTATCAGGGGTACGGATCCATCAAGTACGAGTGAGGGAGCGACCATGGAAAAGACGCAGCCGACCTGGCCGGAGGAAGTAGACAAGCGCCTGGACGCACTCGTGGCGATGCGGCGGGACTTCCACCGGCATCCGGAGCTGTCCTTCCAGGAACGCCGCACGAGCGAGATCATCGCCGAGCGCCTCCACGCGGCCGGCCTCGAGGTGCGCACCGGGATCGCCAAGACCGGCGTCGTCGGCGTGCTCCGTGGCGACCGCCCCGGCCGCACCGTCGCCTGGAGAGCGGAGATCGACGCGCTGCCCCTCACCGAGACCCTGGACGCGCCCTTCGTATCGAGCGCTCCTGGCGTGATGCACGCCTGCGGCCACGACGGTCACACCGCGATCGCGATCACGCTGGCCGAGATCTTCGCCGCGCGCCGGCGCGAGCTGCCCGGTACCGCCGTCTTTCTCTTCCAGCCCGCGGAAGAGATCCTGGGCGGCGCCAAGCCCATGATCGAGGCCGGCGTGCTGGACGATCCCCGGGTCGAGCAGGTCTACGGCCTCCATCTCACCACCACGGCGCCGGCGGGGTACGTGTCGGCGCGGCCCGGGCCGGCCATGGCCTCGGCGGACGGCTTCACGGTGGAGGTGCGGGGCAAAGGCGGGCATGGAGCGATGCCGCACCTCTCCGTCGATCCCATCACCGCCGCTGCGAACATCCTGCTCGGCATGCAGAACCTCGTCTCGCGCGAGATTCCCGCGCAGGCGACGGCCGTGCTCACCATCGGGCAGCTGGTGTCGGGCACCAAGTCGAACATCATTCCCGATCGCGCGTTGATGACGGGAACGCTACGCACCTTCGACGAGGGGATACGCCGCCAGGTGCTGGACCGGCTCGGGGACTACGTGGGCCACATGGGCCTAGCCTATCGGACGCAGGCGAGCTTCTCCGTGAACCTCGGCTCGTGCCCGACCGTGGTCAACCATCCGGCGGAGACGGACTTCATGATGGGGGCGGCGCGGCTCGAGGTCGGCGCCGACGCCGTGGGTGTCGGCCAGCCCGTGATGGCCAGCGACGACATGAGCCTCTTCCTCGAGGCCCGGCCCGGCTGCTACTTCCGCGTGGGCATCGGCCTGCCCGATGGCCGCCCGCGCCCCCACCACGCCCCCGAATTCGAGATGAACGAAGCGGGCCTCCCGGCCGGTCTCCGCGTCGGCCTAGGCTTGATGCTGCGAGCCCTCTCCAGCTGAGCTAGCTTTCCGTCTCGAGAGAAGTCCTGGCCCCCGCGGCCGGTCCGTTTGCGCTCCGAGCGCCGGCTTCGGCGGCGCAATCCTTGGGGGAGGTTCGGACGGGGGGCGTAGCTCCCCCTCCGAGTCATCGATCGACTTCGAGGCGGCAGGTGGCGCCCTTGGCGCGCTCGTAGGCTTCCGTGCGGCTGGCC
>Ga0335070_10011044_pt1 | contig 10555 bp, 6 predicted proteins | sample Lox_Sample_13_FD_206722 | JGI IMG/M metagenome (GOLD analysis project Ga0335070, IMG submission 206722) | Soil microbial communities from Loxahatchee National Wildlife Refuge, Florida, United States - Lox_Sample_1.3 | ecosystem: Environmental > Terrestrial > Soil > Wetlands | place: USA: Florida...
AAATATGGTAAGGAGAATTGAGAATGGCAGTGACTGCCAAGATCACATCAAAGGGGCAAATCACATTGCCAAAAGAGGTTAGAAAACTTCTGAAGGTAGGTGCGGGCGCAGTGGTCGTTTTCGAAAAAGAAGACGATAAGGTTGTGGTGAGGACGGCCAAAACGCTCAGGGAATTCAAAGGATTCCTGAAGGGCAAAAGTGTGCCCACAGATTTTGATGTCATGAGGAACAAAGCGAAGAAATATCTTGGGGATAAATTGGGGCGTGTTAAAAGATAGCAAACACGGTGTCATCGATATGAATCTCCTTGTGCGTTATCTAACAGAGGATGACCCGCAAAAAGCTAAAGCAGTCGATACCCTTTTGAACAGCGCTGCTAAAGGGGAGCTAAAGATCTTAATTCCCTCGATCGTCATTGCAGAGCTTGTCTGGGTTTTAGAGAGCTTCTATAAAATGACGGTAGATGACATAACGGGGTTGGTCGAAGCAATCCTTAACACACCAGGGGTTGACACCCAGGATAAATCAGTAATAAAGGCGGCCCTGAAACTTTACCGTAGCAAAAGAATTGACCTCATTGATGCCTGGATTATTGAATTTGCAAGAGCGAAAGGCGCTAAAAGAATCTATACATTCGATAAAAAGCACTTTAGGGACGCAGAAGAGGTGGAGATAGTTAGTCCTTAGAAAACCTGAGATTTGGGATGAAGATGCTGCTGGGGATTATCAAGGAGGTAGCTACTTAAACTCCATTCTCAATTCCGTCATTCCCACGCAAACAGGAATCCAGAATTGTTCCCTTAGTCTGATATCTGAAGTCCAAAGTCTAATGTCTAAATTGCAGATGATTACTACTCATTTGTCACAGTGATTCGATTGCCGGCGGCATCGTAGGTATAGGTCACTTTTCTTCCGTCTTCGTAGATCACCTGGATCAACCGATTAAGTGCATCGTAGACATAAGTGCACCCTACGAGCTGATAAATTGTAAAATCAGCATCACTGTCATCGTAAGAACTGTTTGAGGAGGTATCTGTGATAATTACCCGGATACGTCCATGGTTAGTATCCGTGCCCGTTGGAACATTCCAGTTGTAAGTCCGGGCATCCCCTTGAAGCCCCGTTGTAATCACATTCGGAAAGGACTGTCCTCCATCTGTAGATAGCCTGATCTCCTGAGAACTGATATTTTGGGGGTTCGTACATGTCCAGCTGATTGTGAAGTTTGACGTCATAGCAATTCTTTCACCGGCATTGGGTGCCGTGACCGTCACTTCAGAACAGAAATTATTATTTTTCTGAAACTTTAATGTGTAACCACCCGTCGCACTATTGCCATAGTCAGAGACAAAAACAGTGTACGTGCCCCCCGTAGAAAGCGTTTGAGTGATGGTCACCTGATTTCCAGAGGGCGTGTATTGATAAGCCACCCGTGTCCCTGAACTGTTGTAAAGCTCTAAAGAAGGGTGAAGTCCTCCGGAGGTCTTGGTTAGAGTTAATACGACGTTGTCTCCCGAATTTGCCAGGACAGTATAAGTATCGATTTTACCAATCGTGTTTAATGATTTTTGTAAAAGCTGGCCACATCCAATGGATGTCGCATTGCATGGGTTATTTACCCTCAGCCAAGTAAATACATAGTCTCCCACATTGATGCTATTTTGATCCCTGACCACAGTGGTATAGGTTCCTGCAGTGGTCAGAGTAATATCCTTCTGACCTGCACCACTTCCCACCTGGGTGCCACTGGAATTGTAGATTTCCAGGTATGGAGTTAAGGTTCCAGAGGTTTTAGTGGCGCGAATTGTTACGGCGTCATTGGCTGATGCTGTGAATGAATAGTACTTCCAGGGGGGCAGATCAGCAGTTGTTCCAATCGACCCTGTCATCACCTGCCCGCAGTTGGTGGCCGTAGTGCAGGGATTATTCCACTTCTGCCATGTGACCGCATAACCGCCCGTATAGGTGTTGTTCTGATCTCTAACTACGATCGTATAGGTTCCCGCCGCAGTTAGCGTGGTATTGATCTCACCTGCAGCACTCGTCACAACACTCCCATTAAACTTGTAAAGCTCAAGATAGGGGACGAGACTACCTGAGGTCTTGACGGCACGGATCTTCACAATGTCATTTGCAGAAACTGTGATTCTGTGGAACCCCCAAAATGATTCACTGATCGTTCTTCCGATTGCGCCCGTAGCCGTCTGACCACAGGCAAACTCCGACGTACAGGGATTACTCATCTTCTGCCAGGTCAGAAGGAAGTCCCCTGAGTATGCGTTGTAGTAGTCCCTCATCAGGATGGTATGGGTCCCCGTGGCCGTCAGCACCACGTCCAGGGGATAGTTGTAGTAACCACCAATGTAGCTCCCATTCGGACCATAAAGCTCATAATAAGAAATAAATGATGCGCCGCTGGTCTTGAGCGACCGGATGGAGACCGCATCCCCTGCAGTACCCGTAAAGGTAAAGGCTTTCCAGGGTGGTGGGTCTGTAGAAGTCCCAATCGACCCTGTCAGCACTTGACCACAAGTGATTGGGGTCGCATTGGCCGGGTTGTTCATCCGCTCCAAGTAGAGAAGGTAATTGCCCGTATTAACATAGGAGGAATCCCTCACGATGATCTTGTACGTGCCCGCTACAGTCGGTCTGTAGTCAATCTGATTGGCGGTGGCTCCTACCACACTGGACCCGGTTGGTCCGTAAAGCTCAATAACAGGATTGACAGTCCCTGATGTCTTCCTTAGCCGAATCGTCACCCCGTCGTTGGCCGAGGCCGTGAAGGTATAGACATCCATCTCCCCCAGACCGTTTATTGAGTTCGATAATGTCTGGCCGTAGTTAACGGACGAAGGGTTACACGGATTATTCATTACCTGATAGGTCAAGAGGAAGTCTCCAGCATAGGTATTGTAATAATCCCTGATTAGAATCGTATAGGTCCCCGAAGTGGTTAGCACCCTGTCAAGAGGATAGTTGTAATAAAAGGTGAAGTAACTTCCGTTGGGTGCATAAAGCTCCATGACCGAGATAAACGAGGGGCCGCTGGTCTTGATCGACCGAATCGAGACAGCGTCCCCTGCTGTACCCGTAAAGGTATACAATTTCCAGGGAGCCGGATCTGTAGATGTGCCGATTGACCCCGTCAGCACCTGACCGCAAGTGATCGGCGTCGCATTGCAGGGGCTGTTCATCCGCTGCCAGTACAGAAGGTAACTCCCTGTGTTGGCATAGGAGTTATCCCTCACGACGAGTTTGTAAGTACCCGCCGTCGTCAGTGTCTGGTTTGTATCGCCACCAGGTCCCCATACCAGGCTGCCTGAAGGTCCGTAGAGTTCGATAACAGGAGCGAATGTCCCTGAAACCTTCCTCAGCCGGATGGTCACCCCGTCATTGGCCGCGACCGTGAAGGTGTAAACATTCATCTGCGCCAAACTACTTATGGAACCCGTCAACACCTGTCCGCAGTTGATTGACGTGGCATTACATGGGTTACTCATCACCTGATAAGTCAGGAAGAAGTCCCCGGCATAGGCATTATAGTAGTCCCTGACCAAAACAGTATATGTACCCGTTGTGGATAACACCCAATCCAGTTGGTAATTGTATCTGAAAGTGATATAGCTCCCGTTGGGTCCGTAAAGCTCCATGTAAGAAATAAACGATGCTCCGCTCGTTTTAAAGGAACGAATCGAGACCGCATCCCCTGCCGTAGCCGTAAAGGTATAGATTTTCCAAGGGGGCGGGTCGACAGATGTCCCGATTGACCCCGTCAGCACCTGGCCGCAAGTGATCGGCGTCGCATTGCAGGGGCTGTTCATCCGCTCCAAGTAGAGAAGATAGTTGCCCGTATTGGTATTGTTTTGGTCTCTTATGTCAATCCTAAAGGTGCCTGTTTCAATGAGAATTCTGTCAACCTGACTTGCAGCTCCCGTAATTAGAGTCCCACCAGGGCTATAGAGTTCTATATATGGGGTGAGCGTTCCTGAAGTTTTTCGAGCACGAATCGTTATTCCATCGTTAGCTGAGGCCGAAAAGGTATACGAATTCCTCTGGCCAGCGGTGCTGATCGTCCCGGCTAATGTTTGACCGAGGTTAATAGGTGTCTGGGCATTGACAATAAAGGGGAGTAATAAAATTGCTCCTGAGATTAAGATAAAAATAAAAGACCAGGATTTAGATTTTGATATCATTTTTCGGTCCTCCATTCTTACACCAACTTATTTTCATCAAACGGGACATAATAAGTCTCTTCTTCTCATGTCCCTTGCCGATGATGTGATATAAAGCACCAGCCTCAAGGGAGCAGAGAGGTAGAAAATCTTATAATTACTGTTCGAAAACCGCCCTCAAGCTCTGTGTTCCCTTCTTGCTTCACTTCTTTCCTTTTTGCTCAAGCATTTTTTTAGCTTGATCCTCAATCACTTTGATATCTGGAGGAAATTCTGCTTTATTTACGGTATCAAACCCTACAATTAACCATTCACCTTCAAGCTTCCTTAGAACAAAAGAATTTATGCTTTCCTGGCTATTCTTATGAATTTCCTTGACAATCACCTGTATATCATCTTCTGGAAGCTGAAAGGTATCATTCTTCCTATCCTTGGCCTCGCGGATCTTCACTATTTCATAAGTTTGTAGGACAGGACTGACCGCATCAAATCTCTCTTTTCCGATTACCTCAATTGAACTTAGCAGAGTCTTCTTTTGATATTCGAAATCCGATCTCTTAAAACCTTGGTAGTAGCTTCTTAGTGTTTTCTCCGGGGTTGATAGGTTTACATCATTGCCTCTGGAACACCAGCATGCTAGGCTCGATATTAGCACAATACTTATGAATAGGACTTTCCTCATAACTTCCTCCTAGTAAAGCATGGGATAGAAAAACGGAGTAGGATCCCCGCGTGTCAGCGTTGGATTACCGTTTACGCATGTCGTTTCATAATATTCCGTGTGGGTATGTGAAGGTATCGGAGCATTCTGTGATAAAACAGTCCCAATGGGGTTGCCCTCAGTTACATTACCACTAGTGACACTTGGATTTATATGAACTACTCTAAAACACTGCATCCTTGGTCTCTCCACACCATTACAACATATCGTCCCAATTTGCCGGCATATCAATACGGCTTCAGCACCCGAAGGTTCAATAGTTCCACTAATAGGAGCCACAGCAGTTGCTTCAGCGGGAGCGAGTTGGTCAATTCCCGTGTGAGGATAGTACTGGCCAGGCGTCCCCCTTCGAGACCCATAATAGCCACCTTGCCATGCACCTGCATCTGGACCTCTCAGGGCTCCGGGCACCGGGCTTGTCTGGAGTCCGAATGGATCAATCCATCTTAAGGGGTTGCCAGCAACGTAAACGAATAAGTTTGTCCCTCCTTCCAGCCCAATCGGATCGGGAGTGATGTATCTTCCGGTCTGTGGGTTGTAGTAGCGGAAGTAGTTGTAATGGAGCCCTGTCTCAGAGTCGTAGTATTGGCCCGGGGAGCGGAAGGGGTTCTCAACCGTTGTAATCGAAGCCACCGCTTCTCCAAAAGGAGTATAGACTGCCTTCCAGGCAACGGTTTGGGCATCATCTGTCAGAACCTGGGGCGTCCCAAGATGATCGTTGTGAAAGTAATAAGCTAGTTCTCCGGGCTTGATCATTGATAGGAGCTGATCTCCAAGATAAACATACTCCGCCAACATCTGCCCGCTCTGGTTCGTTTCTGCAATCAGATGACCCCAGAGATCATAATGAAAGATCTTCGTTTCTGTTTGCGTCACTTTCTTGATTCTTTGACCTGCTCCGTTATAGGTATATGCTCCAACTTGATTGCCATTATTCAATACCGTGACCAGTTGGTTCGAAAGATCATACACATAAGTCCAGCCGGTCTCAGAAGTAATATTCGCATTCGCATCGTACGCGAAGTCAATTGATGGTGTCCCTTCAATGTGAGTTAGTTTATTCGTCCCAGTTTGATACGAGTAGGTCCCAGGGGTCTCAAGAACCTCTCCGCCGGGTGGGTTGACCGTATCCAGAAGGGAGATGATATTCCCATTCGGGTCATATCCGTAGGCGAGGTTCAGAATCGAACCCGTTACGATAGAGGATATTCTGTACTGGTTATCATATCCCTTAGTTAAGGAGAGACCGTTTCCGTAAGTTAATCCTGTAATCCCACCAAATGGTAGATAGGTGATGCCTGAGGCCAGGGTTTTTGGGTTTCCGTTCAGCGTGGTACTCACCTGGGAGATTCTTCCTATTTGATCGGGGATATGAGTGATTACTCTACCCGATGGGTAGGTGATGGAAGTAAGGATATTGTTATTGTTGTAAGTGTATTGGGTTGTGTAGAGAACGCTGTTTATCGTCTTATCTTCTCTGGTTAGATTCCCATTGGCATCATAATAAAAAGTATAGGAACCAGACGGATCAGCCCTTCCGGTGAGCCGTCCTACTCCGTAGGTTACTTGGGTTGAATCGTATGTGAAGGTGACATTCTGGGTGGGATCTGCGGGGAATTGGATGGCTGTGAGCCGGTTCAAAGCATCATACGTGTAGTTAACTACCGTCTCTTTGGCGTCGAACCTCTGAAGGAGATTTCCTGCATCATCATAGAGGTAATCCGTGGTCCCTGTGTCAGGAGACCCGGTCTGGTTCTTCCTCCCAAAGTCATCATTGTAGTAGGAAGTGACATTACTATTCGGGTCTGTGACTGTTGCCAGGTTGTCCTGGGTGTCATACCCATAGCCGGTGATGGTGCTCAAAGGCTGGGTCATGTTTTCTCGATAAATGGCCTGTAGGATATTGTTCATACTACGTTTTCTGAGAACCGTCCCCAGACTACCCAGACTACTTGTTAGCAATTCAATGCCTTTCTTCAGATTCCTGTCAGCCTTTATTCCTTCTGCACGTTTCAGAACAACGTGAGCATCGTTGACCACCTCTACTAATTTCTTCTTTTTCTTCTCCATATCCATACGGCCAGGGGCTTCAAGGTTTATCTTTTCTTTTGTGTACTCAGATAGCTTGATTTCCCCTTCCACTTTCTTGAGTGTTCCCTCGTGTCGGCGTTTTAACGATTTCAGGATCTCATAGATTCCCTTCTTTACAAGAGTTACCATCGTAGGGATGGCTATATCGGCAATAACATGGGTGGCATCAATCCTCTGGATTTCATCTTTCTCAATCAGGCCTTGTCCTACAAGATGGCTTAGTAAACGGTCGAAGATCTCTTTTTCTTTACCATTCTCCAGAAGTCTTTTTCTAAAGTCCCCAAGGGAGGAATGGTCAAAGGGCCTCTCATTCAGCTTTAATCCCAGGGCATATTTGACTTCGATGTCGTACATACAGGCTCTTTCCATCTCCCGGTCTGAAAGGTTCCTATAGAATTGCAGGATCGTAGCCATAGCAAGAAGGGAAGGAGAGATGGCTGGCCGCCCATTGTCTTCACAGTACATAGTCTCAAAGTGCTCATCCTCGATCAGAGGCTCCACAATTTCTCTGAATTTGCGATAAAAGCTATCTGGAGGAATAAGCTGATCGCACACATAATCCGCATCATAAAAACCAGCCTGCCTGTCTCGTGGTTTAAGCACTCGACGTCCCCTCCTCTGGGAGTTAATTTTGTGCTACTCTACCACATCACCAAGCATCTTCAAATGTTTTTAATCGCTATAATAATAGGCCCGGTATAGACCAAATGAATTTTGAAGGAACGATCCCGGGACCGATGGTCTGCTTCCTTTGCTCCTTTACTTCATGTCCTCCCACAACTGGTCAACAGGAATATTCATTCTCTTTCGTTTCTCGTCATATCGGTACCATTTCAATCGGGGATCAGAAACATTTACCTGTGAGATGTCTGTCCACTTGGTGGGCGCAAGTTCAATACCGTAATCCCCCTGGCGCTGGGCGCTCTTAAAAAAATATACCGATCCCCCACCAGACCACCATAGCCTGATGGGCCCGCATCTAATATCATCTCTTATGTCGAATGCAAATGGATGACCAAAGAGTGAGAAACTTGGTTTAGGAAAATGGAGTTCTTCTTTAGTGAATTTGGCATTTTTATTGGTAAAATCCCCTGTCTTATCCCCCTGGTAATATGATTCATATGTGGCATATCGATCATTCTCATCTTTTCCTGTCCAGAATTTAATAAATCTTATCGCGCAATAGTCAGTGTCTTTGCGAACGAGCAATATCCTTAGTGGAGGCATTATTACCCCATTAGGAGCAATATGGACTTCGTTTTGACCGGGAGGCCGAATATCTTCCTCCTTCTTAGAGGCTGCCATTCCACTCCCTCCCATTAGAAATACAACGATTAAACAAAAAAAGATTGTATTTAGTAATTTTCTCATTCTTTACCTCATTTCTTTCCTTTTTAAAGGCCATGAGTCATTTTCCAAAAAGGGTCAGATCATTTCATTTGCAAGGTCCCCTAGCCCTAGCCTTAAGAAGATCCAAACTACGTTGATACGCCTCCAATACCCAGAATATATCGTATATATCCTTATAAACATGCCAAATTGTTAACAAAGGATGGTTCCAACCAAAGTCTTGCATGCTCGCCAAATTATGACCGGGAAAATCCTGTGTAGCATGCAATGCAGCGGGAAGTGGGCCGTTTTGGATGATATAATTTGTACCCTCACGCGCCTCTTCTCGTGATTGATACTGCCCTGGGAATTTTTCTCCTGCCATTGCATGAATATTGGCCGAATCTTTGTCGGTCTTTGTAGAACTCCGATCTTCATATGCAACAGCCAACGCCAATCCGAGACTATATGAAACGCTGTCGCCAGAGTTCCGTGCCGCCAAAAACGTAACTACAAAATGCCAAGGAGCAATAAGTAACCCTTTGGGATCTGTAAATTTCACCGGATTATTGGCGGTGTATGTGTATAGAGTCGTGTCGAAGGGTTTTCCGACACTATCCACATACGCAAACAGGTTTATCCCGCCCTCCAGTCCAATCGGGTCCGGAGTGATATATCTCCCGGTCTGGGGATTGTAATATCTGAAGTAATTGTAATGGAGTCCCGTCTCTGGGTCGTAGTATTGGCCCGGGAAGCGGAAGGGATTCTCAACTGTCTGGATCGAAGCGGCTGCCTGGCCAAAGGGTGTATAGACTGCCTTCCAGGCAACGGTTTGGGCATCATCTGTCAGAACCTGGGGCGTCCCAAGATGATCGTTGTGAAAGTAATAAGCTAGTTCTCCGGGCTTGATCATTGATAGGAGCTGATCGCCAAGATAAATGTACTCTGCCAACATCTGGCCGGCTTGGTTAGTCTCTGCAATCAAATGACCTCTTAGGTCATAATGAAAGATTCTGGTTTCTGTCTGGGTCACTTTCGTTATCCTCTGACCTGCTCCATTGTACGTATATTCTCCCACCTGCGTAGTGCCTTGCAGGGCTCGAATTAACTGGTTCGAAAGATCATAAACGTATATCCAGCCGGTCTCGGAGGTGATATTCGCATTCGCATCGTACGCGAAGTCAATTGATGACGTGCCTTCAATGTGAGTTAGTTTGTTCGTCCCAGTTTGGTAACTGTAAGTCCCTGGGGTCTCAAGAACTTCTCCTCCGGGTGGGTTGACTACGTCGAGAATGGAAACGATGTTCCCATTCGGATCGTAGCCAAGGGCCAGATTGAGGATTGACCCTGTCACAATGGATGATATCCTGTACTGATTATCGTATCCCTGAGTCAAGATGAGTCCGTTCCCATAAGTCAATCCCGTTATTCCTCCGAACGGTAGATAAGTGATGCCTGAGGCCAGGGTTTTTGGGTTGCCGTTTAATGTTGTGCTGACCTGCGAGATTCTTCCTATCTGGTCCGGAGTGTAGGTGATTACTCTACCCGATGGGTAGGTGATGGAAGTAAGGATATTGTTATTGTTGTAAGTGTATTGGGTTGTGTAGAGAACGCTGTTTATCGTCTTGTCTTCTCTGGTTAGATTTCCATTGGCATCATAATAAAAAGTGTAAGACCCAGAGGGATCAGTCCTTCCGGTAAGTCTCCCTATTCCATAAGTCACTGACGTTGAATCATAGGTGAATGTGACGTTCTGTGTTTGGTCTGAGGGAAATTGAATTGCTGTAAGGCGGTTTAAAGCATCATAGGTGTAGTTGACCGTTGTTTCTTTAGCATCATACCTCTGAAGGAGGTTTCCTGCCTCGTCGTAGAGGTAGTCTGTGATTCCAGTGTCAGGGGAGTTGGCCTGATTCTTCCTCCCAAAGTCGTCAGACCAATATTGGGTTGTGTTTGTATTCGGGTCTGTGACAGATGACTGGTTATCTTGGGTGTCATAGCCGAATCCGGTGATCGTGCTTAAGGGCTGGGTCACCTGTTTTATGCGGCTTAAGGAATCATAGGTGTAGGTGGTTATGTTGTAATTGGGGTCTTTCGAGGCAGTGGGGTTTTTTCTTCCGTCATAGGTGTATTCTATATAGGTGGTGTCAGGGTTGATGATTCTCTTGAGGTTATTGTAGGCATCGTAAGTAAAGTCAAGGTATTTCTTAAGAGCCCCCTGCGGGTCTCTTGTCTCTTCATGAGT